>Ga0074044_10000118_pt1 | contig 77715 bp, 54 predicted proteins | sample BogForMeECP23OM1_FD_94443 | JGI IMG/M metagenome (GOLD analysis project Ga0074044, IMG submission 94443) | Bog forest soil microbial communities from Calvert Island, British Columbia, Canada - Bog Forest MetaG ECP23OM1 | ecosystem: Environmental > Terrestrial > Soil > Wetlands ...
CGGAGGGCACCAAGAAAAGGATCCCTGAGACGGCGCGGCTGAAGTCGAGCAGACGGTCGTAGTTGCCGGTTGGGCGGCCGATAAACATGTTGTCGAGCATCTGCTCGATGGTGCGCGGCGAACGGCTGTAGCCGATGAAATAAGTCCCAAATTCGCCGTGCGCGGGCCGGCCGAACGGCATGTTGTCGCGCAGGATCTTGATCTCTTTCCCATTCTCCACGATCGTAGTCAGCGCGTTGTGCGCCGACGTTGGCTTGACCGAATCGTCCAGTTCGGTGTCGGACAGCTTGGTGCGCCCGATGATGCGTTCCTGCGCCTCGGTTGGGATGGCATTCCATGCGCCCAGATCGTGGAGATATTTCTGCACAATGACGTAGCTGCCTCCTGCGAACGCCGAGTCCTCATCTCCGATGAGCACGGCATCGATCGCGGCCTCGCCTCTGGGATTCTCTGTCCCGTCGACGAAGCCGATGAGATCGCGGTCGTCGAAGTAACGGAAGCCCTGCACTTCGTCCACCGGCGTAATGGCATTTCCGATGCGCGCCATAAACTGGGTGGCCAGCTCGAAGCATAGATCCATGCGCTTGGCTCGGATGTGGAACAGCAAGTCGCCCGGCGTGGAAACAGCATGGCGGGTTCCCGCACGAATCTCCCGGAACGGGTGCAGTTCTGCCGGCCGCGGCGGCCCAAAGAGGCGATCCCAGGCCTCCGAACCAAAGCCCATGACGCAGGAAAGTCCCGCCTCCAGATCACGAAATTCTACCGCGCGCACCAATGCGGTGAGATCAGCGCAGAACGCGAGCAGAGTGCTGCGACTGTCAACTCCTGGATTGAGCGTCGCGACCAGAAAGATCGCGGCGCGCGTGAGCGGCGCGCCCACTGCCTGTGCGACGACAGGAAGTCTCTCTAACGCTTCGGGTGGGCTTATCGAATCGTGCTTCATCGTTTGTTGTCCGTTAGCGTGCGCGAAATCTCACTATTCAAAACGCTGCGCTCCCCGCCCGCGTGAATTTTCAGACTGCAAGCTTACCATCGCTGGCGAACGTCTAACCACCTCCGCGCGCATTGGGCGAGGCTCTTAAAGTTGCCCCGCTCGAAGGTCTGAACAAACTTTAGACAGATTGCCTCGATCCCAGTATCTTGTTCGTCAGCGGGACCGCCACCGCAAACGCTCTCCATGAACATTCTCGATCTCGTTGTCGGCAAACCCATCAAAACCAGCGACGAACGGGCCGAGCAGATCGGTCCTACCCAAGGCGTTCCAATTTTCGGCCTCGACGGGCTGAGTTCGGCTGCGTACGGCCCGGAAGCGGCCCTCAGCCTTCTGATTCCTCTTGGGCTGCTTGGGGTTCGCTATATCGTCCCCGTCAGCGCTGCCATTATTACGCTGCTGATCATCGTGTACTTTTCGTATCGCCAGACCATCGCTGCCTATCCCTCCGGCGGCGGATCGTACACTGTGGCGCGATTCAATCTCGGAGCGCCGGCCGGGCTGCTCGCCGCCTCCGCCCTTCTCGCGGATTACATTCTCACCGCCGCGGTCGGCATTTCCGCCGGAGTCGGCGCATTGATCTCGGCGGTTCCGTCGTTACTGCCGCATACCGTGTCTCTCTGCGTCGGAATTCTGATCGTGATCACCGTTCTTAATCTTCGCGGCGTGCGCGAAGCCGGCAGCGCGTTCGCAATCCCCACTTATCTGTTCGTTGGCACGATTCTCATCACGATTATCGGAGGCATCTTCCGGGTATTGGTCAGCGGAGGTCATCCGACACCGGCTGTTCCACCTCCGCCCCCGCCGCCCATGGTTCAAGCGGTCACCTACTGGTTGCTGCTCAAGGTTTTTGCCAGCGGCTGCACGGCGTTGACTGGCGTGGAGGCCGTCAGCAACGGCGTGAAAGCGTTCCGCGAACCCACCGTTAAAAACGCGCAGCGCACGCTCACTGTGATTATTTTTCTGCTGGCGGTTATGCTGGCGGGAATTTCTTATCTCGTGAAAGTGTATGGGATCGCCGCAACCGATCCCGGACAGCCCGGCTACCAAAGCGTTCTCTCCATGTTGACCGCCGCGGTTTTCGGCAAAGGCATCTTCTACTATTTGACTATCGGATCGATCCTGGTCGTTCTTTCGCTGTCCGCGAACACGGCGTTTGCCGATTTTCCGCGCCTGTGTCGTGCTATCGCGCAGAACAATTACCTGCCGCATGTCTTCGGCTATCGCGGGCGGCGTCTGGTCTATACCTATGGCATCGTCGTCCTAGCGGTGCTGTGTGGCGGTGTTCTGATACTTTTCGGCGGCGTCACCGACAGGCTCATCCCGCTATATGCCGTCGGCGCATTTCTTGCGTTTACGCTTTCGCAAGCTGGCATGGTCGTGCATTGGAGGAAGAATCGCGGCGCCCACTGGCTGAAGAGCGCGCTCGTGAACGGCCTCGGCGCCTCGGTCACCGGCGTCACCACTATCGTTGTTCTGGTGGCGAAATTTCTGGAAGGCGCCTGGATCACGCTGCTGTTCATTCCGCTGACGATTGTTTTCTTTGCCACGGTTCGCCGCCACTACCACTCCGTGAAAGTGATGACTACGTGCAAGGTTCCGGTCGACGCGGCCGGACTCAGCCGGCAGCCGATTGCGGTCATCGCGATCGACCGCTGGAGCAACATCACCCGTCAGGGGATTGAATTCGCGGCCCGGCTGTCCTCGGAAGTAATTGCCCTGCATGTTGAGCCCAACGAGCATTCGGAATTACTCGAAGACGACTGGGAACAATATGTGGTTCGACCTTTTCGCGCGGAAGGCAAAGAGCCGCCGCAACTGCATCTCTTGCCTTCCCCGTACCGCTTCGTGATTATTCCCGTGGTGCAGTTCGTTCTCGATCTTTCGAAGAAACATCCCGATCGCAGTATTGTCGTGGTCATACCGGAGCTGATCGAGGACCGCTGGTACGAGTATTTCCTGCACAACCAGCGCGGCCGCCTTCTGGCCTGGGTGCTTCTCGCCCGCGGCAACGAACGCATCTTTACCGTAAGCGCCCCTTGGTACGTCGGAAGAAGTCCCTGCTGAGACCGGAGCGGAGGGTTGAGCTTGACCGAATCTGGAGATCGAGCAACGATGACTCATTTGAGGACTTGGAAAGGACGCCGATGAATTTCTTGCGTATCGCCCTCGCCGCGCTTGGCGGTTTCGTCGCCTACTTCGTCATGGGAGCTCTCGCGTTCGGCTTGCTGCCGTCGCTCAAAGAGGAGTTCCGAAAGTATCCCGACGTGTATCGGACTCAGGAAGGCCAGATGAGCCACATGCCGGTCGGAATGGCGGCCATGTTCGTGGCCATGGTGGTGCTGGCGGTGCTCTACGCGATGCTCTACAAGGACGGCTTCGGTGCTGCCGCAGGCGCGCGCTTCGGCGCGCTGATCGGAGTCTTCGCCATTTGCTCGTTCGTGTTGCACAACTACGTCAATCTCAATATCGGGCTGACGCTGACCCTGCAGCAATCCGCCGCCTACTTCGTGGAGTGGGTTGTAACCGGAGTCGTGATCGGCTTGATTTACAGGCCGACGGCGCCGCACTGAAAATCGGGCGATTCATCGCTGCCCGAGGTAACACCTTAGTAACCAAAGCAACGCAGTTCGGAGACTGATCTCTGCTATACTGTTGTTGGCGCTTTTGCCACGGTTTGCTCGTGACGCGGTGGTCCCTCGTTGGGCCAGACTCATCTCCGCATTTCCTGCCCGCCGTTTAGTTAGCGCCAAATCTAAAAATCAAATGTGAGCGGCTGGCAACTCTCGACGTGTGTCGGAGTGTGCGTGACAACAACCCCTCCAGAAAGAACCAAATCGAATGACCACATTTACCGAACTGCCCCTGTCTCCTGCGTTGCAGCAGAAGCTGGCGGCAGCTCAATTTATCAACTTAACACCCATCCAGGAACGCGCGATTCCACCCGCTCTCGAGGGCCGAGACGTGATCGGCACCGCCCAGACGGGCACCGGCAAGACGCTCGCGTTTCTTATCCCGCTGATCGAAATTCTGCAGCGGGAGCCAGCGCGGCACACCGTCGCCCTGGTATTGCTGCCGACGCGCGAACTCGCCATGCAGGTTCACGAGCAGTACGAGCAACTTCGAACTAAAGCGATGCCGCAGGCTGCGCTGGTGATCGGCGGCGTATCGGAGAAAGCGCAGATACAGGCTCTCCGCGCGGGCTCGGGACTGGTAATCGCCACTCCCGGCCGCTTGCAGGATTTGATGAACCGGAAGTTCGCAGACTTGCGGCACCTCCAGATACTCGTTCTCGATGAAGCCGACCGCATGCTCGACATGGGATTCCTGCCGGCGATTCAGCGCATTCTCGCCTCCCTTCCACGACAAAGACAGACTCTGTGCTTTTCGGCGACGCTGGAGCAGTCCGTAGCCGGACTCGTAAACGACTATCTGCGCGATCCGGTGCGCGTCGCTCTGGGATCGGTGCTCAAGCCCGCGGAGAGTGTGCAGCTTAAGGCCTATGAGGTTCGTCCGGGAGAGAAACTCGACGTTCTGCGGCAGTTGCTCTACGCGGAAAAAGGGCAGACCCTGATCTTCACCCGCACCAAGCGCGGAGCCGAGCGGCTGGCCAAAGAACTGGCGCGGGAGGGCTTCTCGGCCGCCATGATTCACGGCGACCGGTCGCAATCGCAGCGCAACGGAGCTTTAAGCGGATTCCAGGAAGGCCGCTACCAGGTGCTGGTGGCGACCGACATCGCTTCCCGAGGATTGCACGTGGACGAGGTTGCCCACGTTATTAACTACGACTTGCCGAAGATGGCGGAGGACTTCATTCACCGCGTTGGACGCACGGGACGCGCCGGACTTCAGGGACGCGCCACGACACTGGTTGCGGCCGCCGAGGTTCTGGAACTGAGGCACATCGAGCGCACACTGCAGCTGCGGATTGAACGGTTGCAGGTCAATCCATCGTCCGATGGACAGCCGAAGCGAGTCGTGCAGAACACACTGGCATCGCGAACCTTAACCGCATTGCCGGGCGAGGTGTTTGTCTAGAATCGCAAAACGAGTCGCCGGAAGCGTGACTTCCGGCGACTCGCATTGCAATCATTCGAGCTAGGATTGAGTTCGATTTCCGCTGCGCGGCATCGGATCGTCAGCCGGGCCCGGCTCTTCTACACCAAGGTTGAAGAGAGCGGCCTGGGCTGCGGCGTGCTCGCGCAACTCGGCCATCTCGTCTATCTCATTCACACTGCCGTCCGCCGGCTTTTCCTGCTTCCGCTGGGTTCTGCGCTCCACTTTCTCGCGCTGTTTTTGTTGACGTGTCTGTTCCTTCTGACGCTTCGTAAACGTTGATCGGCCCCGTGGCATACGGTGTCTCCCAAATTTTTATATTGTAAATCGCCGGCGTATGACTGACCCGCCGGTCAGTTAAGTTCCTCGGATCACGCCGTTACAGCTACCAGCGCGGTTCGCGCGGCTGGCGCGCGTGGCCCTGGTAGTCGTCGCGACCGCGGCCGCCCCCACCGCCGCCGAAGCGCGGCCCGCCCTTGGGGCGATCTGTCTTGGGCTTGGCTTCATTGATGGTCAAAGCTCGCCCACCCAACTCTGTTCCATTCAGCGCGGTGATCGCCTTGTCGGCTTCACTCGCATTGGTCATCTCGACAAAGGCAAAACCGCGCGAACGGCCTGTTTCCCGGTCCGTTACCAGGCTGACTTTATCCACTGCGCCGTGCGCCTCGAAAACGTTTCGCAACTCGGCTTCGGTTGTGCTGTGGGGCAAATTTCCGACGTATAGGTTCTTCATCGCATTTCCTCTCTTAGTAGGTCGTCCAGCGTGATCGATGCGGCGTTACGCCGCGATGGCCGGCCCTCGGGATCCCGCGGCGGCGCGGGCCGCTCCCGGATCGCTCGGACACGGGCGTTGGACGCGGCCCGGACCGATGAAATGCGGCGCGAGGCCTCGAGAATTCCCCACCGCTGCGGCGGACCATCCAGATCGCCCGAAAGAGCGGCGCGGACGTCACTGCTAAAGCCTCCGATGTTATCCGGCGGCAGCGCGATCTCGTCATCCGCCTGCGGTACGGTCGCCAGATATTCAGGCTGGCCTACCAGAAACGCGAACTGCTGTGGCGGCGTGGCGCAGAGAATGTCTTCGCAGAACTTGTCGCGATTCCCCCGTCCCTTCGCGGCATTGATCAGCACTAGATCGTACAAATCGGCCCTCCACCAGGAACGCGCTTCGCTGATGTCGGCTGCGCAGTCGACCTCCATGCCGAGCTTCCGCATGACCTCGGCGCGCAGGTCGCGCTTGGCGGGAGAACTGTCGATCAGGAGTACCCGTTTCTTCTTCAGTGCACTGGGGATCGGCGCGGGAAGCGGCGGCGTAAATGCAGTCGTTGTCATGCCGATACCTCTCTTACCTTCGCAGTTTTTCGAGTGCTGGCGGCTTCGGATTGCGTTGGCGCCTGTTTCAGCAGTTCACGAGTCTTTTGCCGGCGAGCAATCTTTTGTTTGCGCTCGCGGTTGAATCTGGACTTATCGCCATTCACTGAGGACATTCGGAACTCCTGTAATTGAGGCTGCTAACCAACCGCTGGATGATCACAGCTTTCCTTGCGCACAAACGGTGACGGCCGGCGCTCTGGATTCCCTGAGCATCATGGGCGAAGCCGAGAAAAGTGCCAGCGTCGCCAGGTCGAGTATGGAAACCAAGACGCTGGAAAACTGACCGCTGCGAAACGGTGTAAAAATGCCCAGAACCCCCAGAAAGATCAGCGCCCAGACCAGTTTCCCGGTGGAAAGGCTCCGAACCACGAGGGTCAGTGCTGCCAGTGAGACGATGACCGAAAGCGACACTCTATAGTCGTGGGTCCAGTGAAACAGCACGGTTGCCGCCAGAGCGGCCGTCGCGAGCAACGTCATGAGCCGCGTCAAAAAGCACGTCTTTGGGCGTTGGCGCGTTCCCCGGTGCCGGGAAAAAAACAGTTCAGGAATAATGTCTGGTGCAAAACGGACACCTCCCGATGTCTCAATCGCGAAGGCGCAAACTGGAGGCGTGTCTTCGAGGTCAAGTGACTCAAGTATACGCTCTTTGCGAGTGTCGTGCCGAACCATCCTGGTGCACGCGAGTTCGGACCGGCCTCCGAATCAGCTTGCTAATTGTAAGTTCTGCGCGTAGGATCGTTGTGTGCGTTAGACCGAATCGGTCGTGAGCAGTTCTTGCCTTAACAGCCAGTAACCTGCCGTCTGTACCTCCGAATCCCTCCAGCGTAAAATCAATTTGAAAAGGAACAGTATCAAACATGGCAGAACAAGGAACAGTGAAATGGTTTAACGACGCCAAAGGCTACGGTTTTATCAGCCGTCAGAATGGCGAAGACGTTTTTGTGCACTTTTCGGCGATCCAGGCGGGCGGTTTCAAGAGCCTGCAAGAGGGTCAGACGGTGCAGTTTGACGTGACCAAGGGCCCCAAGGGCTGGCAAGCTGAAAACGTTCAAGCGCTGTAAGCAGGCCGATCTTGTAAAAGGCGATGTCCTCGGAGATCGCCTTTTCATCTTTTCTCACCAGCAATCGCTTTTCGACGACCTGCGAATGGACTCTCTCTGACACGCGACGAGCTTAGCGCTTCCTACGCCATCATCCGGCATAACGTGCGGACCTACCGCTCGGCTGGTGTGGTCGAAGTTGTCAGGGGCAAACAGAGTGCAGAGTCGGCCCTGAAAAAATTTGAGGAATCCCAAAGCTCCGCGGATCACCATGAGGGCTGGCGCTACTTCCTGGAAAAAACCGAGCTAAAAGCGGGAACACAGCCCGCAGAGGCCACCCATCTTCGCCAGGTGGAACTTGAGACGCGGGAGACGAAAGCGACAGAAGAAAGCAACCCCCTGGCGCGGCCCTCGTCAGACACTCACCGATAAACCTGGACGCCGGCAGCATCGTCAGACACTCACCGATAAACCTGGACGCCGGCAGCATCGACCCGCCTAGTTTGTGACTTGCAGCACTTCCCGCACCCGGTTCAGCAATCCGTCTCGTGTGAAAGGTTTGTTTAGAAAGTCGCGCCTTCCCGGCCGAACTCCGCAACGAAAAACGGCTTCATCGGTATAGCCCGAAATGTACAGCACCTTCATCATGGGCGGTCTCGTGGTCAATCGCTCAGCCAGGACACGCCCGTTCATTCTGGGCATGACGACATCGGTGATTATCAGACAGATTGGGGACCGTTGTTCTTCCACCAACTCTAGCGCTCTCTCCGGATTGTCCGCCTCCAGAACCTTATAGCCGGCGCTCTCAAGAAACTCGCGGGTTACACCGCGCATAGGATCTGAGTCTTCGACCACCAAGATCGTTTCGCCGCCCGATTCCTGAGACGTCTGAGGCCGGCCCGCCGGACTTTCAGCTGTCAACGATTCCTCCGTTCGCGGAAAATAGAGGCTGAACGTGGTGCCGACTCCCAACTCGCTGCTCACTGAAACATACCCGCCGCTCTGCTTGACGATACCGTAGACGGTCGCCAGTCCAAGCCCGGTGCCTCGGTTTCTTTCCTTGGTGGTGAAAAATGGCTCGAAAATCTGCGCCATGGTTTCTTCGTCCATTCCGGTTCCTGTGTCCCTTATGGTTAACAGAGCGTACCGGCCTGGCGCGGCGCCCGAGTAGCGTTGCGCAATGGAATCGATTTCAATGTTGGATGTTTCTATGGTCAGAGTTCCGCCTTGCGGCATAGCGTCGCGGGCGTTGACTGCCAGGTTCAACAACACTTGCTCGATCTGGCCTACATCGCCCTTCACCAGACCCAGGGCCGGATCATAGCGGTTGACGACATCAACGTCTTCGCCGATGACTCGCGTCATGATGTCGTTCAGGTTGCGGAGCACGGAATTCAAATCGAGGACGACCGGATGCAATATCTGCTGGCGGCCAAAGGCCAGAAGCTGCGCGGTGAGCGAGACGGCACGATGAGCAGCCTGGCAAATCTGCTCGACGCGTCTCCGGGAGGGATCCGCAAAGGGAAGCCGCTCCAGCAGCAACTCACCCTGACCGAGAACCACTCCCAGAAGATTGTTGAAATCGTGAGCGACGCCGCCCGCCAGCCGGCCGACAGCATCGAGTCTCTGGGCTTGCAACAGTTGCTCCTGGAGAAGCTTACGCTCAGTGATGTCCTCATTTGTGCCCTCATATCCCACGAGCCGGCCGTTCTGGTAGACAGCCCGAGCGTTGACAGACATCCACATTTTGCTCCCGTTCTTGCGATACACCTGACACTCAAAACCGCGAACGCTGCCTTCCTTCTCTACCAAGGTCTGGAACTCCCGCCGCTGCTCCGGTTCGACGTACAACTGTCGGGCAACGTCGCTCACAGACGCCTTAACTTCCTCCGGAGAGTCGTAGCCCAGCATGCGCGCCAGGGCTGGGTTCACGACGATGTATTGCCCCTCGGGCGCCGTCCGGAAGATTCCGACAATTGCCTCCTCAAAAATCGCGCGGTAGTTCTGCTCGGCCTGCCGAAGCGCCTCCTGCGTTTTCCTCTGTTCGCTGATATCGACGATGATACTGGTGATGCCGACCAGCTGACCCCGCACGAACTGCGGCCGGCTGGAGTTTCGGCACCAATGCACAAAGCCTCTTTTATCCACGAGCCGAAACTCGCGAGGCTTCAGGTTCCCGGCGAATACCTGCGCCAGACAGTCGTGCAACAGTTGCCGATCGTCGGGATGAACGAACTCAACAAAAGGTTTGCCGGTCATCTCGTCCGTGCGGTAACCAGACAGGCCTTCGATGGGAGGGCTGATGTAGGTCACCTTACCTTCGACGTCGAGGCTGAAGACAATCTCATTCAGGTTCTCTACAAGGTCGCGATAATTGTCCGCGGCGCGCCGGAGCTCCACATCCCCTTGCCAGCGTTCCACGGCAATTGCCGCCAGTCGCGCCGCCGCCTCGAGCACTTCAATTTCCGGGGAGGTCGGCTCTCCCGGCTGGGAGTAGTACATGGCGAACGTACCCAGAACTTTGCCATAGTGCGAACGAAAAGGAGTCGACCAGCAGGCTCGTAGGCCGTAGCGGCTTACTAACTCGCGGTAGTCTTCCCACCGAGGGTCCTTGAGAAAGTCGGCAACGACCACCGGCTCGTCCCGGCACGCAGCCATATTGAACCCTCGAGCGTCGGGGCCGAACGGTATGCCGTTGGGGATACTGGAGGAAACTCTTGGAAAATGCCGGCCAGCGCCCTCCCGAGGCGTCTCTTCCTGATCCAACAGGAGGATCGAGCAGATCCCGCCGGCTTGGGATTCGGTCAGGCGAGCAAGGTTGGAAAGAACATTCTCGAGCGGCGCTCCGGTCGCGATCAGTTCGAGGATCCGGTCCTGACCGGCCTGTACAGAGTCCGGCCGGCCAAAAGTGCTGACGTCCCAACCAACGCGAGTACTCATAACATCCTGCGTTCGGTGCGTCCTTTACATGAGACTTACTGGTGACAGTAGTTCACTATAATCCGTGGTTGTCAATCGAGAGGGCGGACTTGGAATCACTTAAGTTACCGCTGCAGACGGGGCATACCAGGTTAGAGCGGAACGAACGGTTTCTTGATTTGGCACTTACTCTTCAACCAATCGTGCAAGATATCCAGATCGACCGGCGGAATGCGGATGAATTCGCCTCCAGACACCCCGTATTCACGCGTCCAAAGCACGCGCGCCTCGATGTAGATTGCTCTTCTTGCTCCTGGGAGCAACATTCGGAACGATAGAATTTCTCCGACGGACAGTTTCTCAATCGAACTGATGCCGATGCCGCCATCGCCCACGTTGGTAATGGTCACCGGGATGAGTTGGTTGTCGCCCGTGGTCGCGATGACGGGAGTCATCACGGCATACCTCGCATACCTGCGGTAGTCCTGCAGCATTCGCGAGTATATGATTTTCAGTGATTGGGTGCCGGACTCGGCAGTAACTGGCTTCTTGAGAAGGAAGTGGGTACCGGGAATGCGTCGATCGACGGCCGACACCGCCAGAACGGTCTTTTTTCGCGTGATATCGGATTTCTGAATCTCGTAAAGAAGTTCGGACGCCGAACGGTCCTCGTCCCAGTCGATCACTACCAGGTCTGCGCTGCTCGCCCTCAAGTCGTTGAGCGCTTTCGACGGGGACAGGCAGTGTCTGGTCGAGATGGAGAGGTTATCGAGCACGTGGTTCAGCGTGCAAATCACCTGCGGATCCCGGGATACGAGCAAGCACTCAAATGCCATGTCCGGCGTCATTTCAGCCTCTCTCTCGGTCCGGTGGACTCGCGGCTCTGGAAGGCACTTCTCTTGTTTCTTATCTTGCTTCTTCGCAGCCGACGATGAATATGCATGGTGAGTCAGGATCTATTCGCACACGGGTCTATTGCAACTTATGGGCCAGTGTTACCTCCGGCCTAACTTGAGCAGGTGCTTACTAAAGAGGTGGTTATTGAAGATATTTCTGCCCAGTCCTCAGACACTTGTCGCGGAGTCAGACGGGTTCAGACCCTAAATCACTGAGGGACAGCGGATGGGTGGGAGGCATAAACACAGCGGACGGATCAATCGTCTGCTTGGAGATGTTGTCGTTCACCTTGATTTCGATCTTGTAAATTCCGGGCTGCAGGTTCGCGGCAATGACGGAGAGTCGGCGCCGCGAAGATCTAGGCACTTTCTTGCTTTTTTTCCAGCCTCATTCTGGCCAACAACTGGTAGATTGTTGCTCGACCGACGCCCAGGATGCCTGCTGCGCGCAGCTTGTTGCCGCCCACCAGATCCAGCACTCGCAGCACGTGGCGCCTCTGGACTTCTTCGAGTGAGAGAAAGGCTTCGTCGGCCACGAGCTGATCGCTCAGTTCGCCTCTCAGGCGTTCCGGCAGATCATTGACATCAAGAAACTTTCCTTCAGTCATCATGCAGGCGTTGCCGATAACATTCTCAAGTTCACGTATGTTACCCGGCCACGGATAAGTCGCCAGCCGGCTTTGAGCTCGCCTGGTCAAACCGGAAATTGGCTTCTTATATTCCGCGGAAAACTTCTGTACGAAATACCGCTCCAGAAGGGGCAGATCCTCTCGTCGACTGGCTAGTGGCGGCAATGCGATCTCGACGACTGCAAGCCGGTAGTAAAGGTCTTCGCGAAACTGGCCATCCCGAACCATGGCTTTCAGATCACGATTTGTGGCTGCAATGACCCTTACGTCAACCGGACGTGAAACAGTAGAGCCGACTCTTCGCACCTGACGATCCTGCAATACCCGGAGTAACTTCGCCTGCGCCGCCGGGGAAAGCTCGGCAACCTCGTCCAGAAAAATGGTTCCGCGGTCCGCGCTCTCGAACAGACCGGCCCGGTCCTGAGCGGCGCCCGTAAAGGCGCCCCGGACATAGCCAAAAAGCTCGCTCTCCGTGAGACTCTCGACCAGACCGGAACAATTGAACGCCACAAAGCGGTCCGGCTGGGCTGGGCTCAGTTGATGCAGCGCCCGGGCGACCAGTTCTTTCCCGGTGCCGGTTGCGCCAGTGATGAGGATGGTCTTGAAGTGTGGCGCAACCCGGCGAATCTTCGCGAAGACCTCCAGCATGAGGGGACTTCGACTCACGATACCTTCAAACTGACAGGCTTTGAGCAACTCCTGGTCCAGCAACAAAGTCTTATGGCGTAACTCAGCCTCGCTGAGCACGCTGGCGATCCGATCGCGAAGCCGGCGCATATCCAGCGGCTTTGTAAGATAGTCGCACGCACCTTTTTGAATGGCTTCGATCGCAGACTCTGTCGAGTAATGACCAGTAATTAGTATTATATTCACCGCAGGATCCGCCGCGATCATACGTTCGAGTAACTCGGTTCCGTTCACTCCCGGCAAGACGAAGTCAAGCAGGACAAGCCGGGGACGGTTTTGCAAAAATAGCTCGAAGCCGGTTTCGGCATCGTCTGCCGTTGATATCTCGAGACCCTCCTCTGCCAGCGAATCACAGATGACATCGAGAGTTTGACGATCGTCGTCGATAGCCAGCAGCTTCGTAGGGGTTGCCCGAATCATCATTGAATGCCTGTCCTGTAGCTCGATTCACCGTCGATAATCCAATGCGACCGGAACGAGGAAAGAGAAAACTTGGAGAGAGAAGATGCCGCGTGTGGCCAGCGCAAAACCCTTAGAGTTTCGAGGAGCGGTTCTTTCGCAGCATCACAGAACCAGGGCGTGGTCTCTGCCCTAAGATCGGGTCCCACCAGGACTGGGTTCACCATAGCGCGCTTACCAGACTGGGCGCAGAGCCTTCGGAGAAGGTCGATTGCGCTAAACACCAATACAGAGCCTCAGACAACAGACGTACCCAAAACAACTGGCTGATTTCTTATCGCATGAAGGCTCATGGGAGTCAAGCAAAAGACCGTCTGGAGCCCTACGAGATACTTACTCCAGTTATCGCTCGAGTTCAGCGCGCTAATAGGTCGATTTCAGTCAATGATAGATCAACGCCAGTCGTGCGGAGAAACGTGGTTTGGGTCTCCGAGACTGTCTGATCTTCAGACTAAGTCCGCAGGATGCACTTCGATTTGCCCGCAGAGAATGCCCAATTATCTAAGTAAGTTACTTACCCTCAACGGGTTGCGTTCTTGCCCTGATTATGGCTACCAACGTGCCAACTCGAGAAACACCATGAAATCGTCTGTCCGTCTTGATGGCCTCCTGTGCAGCAGCGACCAGCAGGTCCTTCGTATTATGAGGCCCGTGCTGGATACGTTTTCCATCGAGACTCAGGTGTGTGTCGAACTTCCCGCAGCTTTGGACGCGGTGACGCACCGCAGGCTCGATACCGTGATCGTGGATTGGAACGGGGCCTACAACCCGATCCGCGTCCTGCGCGCCACGCGGAACTCCTCGTGGAACAGCAAGTCGACGATTCTGGCTGTGGTGAACGAAGATCACGAGATGCACAGCGCCCTGCGCTCCGGCGCCAACTTCCTGATCCACAAGCCTTCCGACGTCGATGGCGTCTCGCGCTGCATGCGCGCCGCTTACGGCACGATGCTGCTACAGCGCCGGCGCTCTGCCCGGTTGCCGGTAGATATTCCGGTGATCGCCCGCTTTTCGGAACTGGGGAAGATCGAAGCGCGCATCAGTGACATCAGCGCTGGTGGCGTGGCTCTGCAATGCACGCAGGCCGTGAGTCTCAACCTCCAGGTCTCGATGAGCTTCATGCTGCCATCGAGCAACATCCTGATTCACGTGGCCGGCAAGGTGGTCAATGCCCATGCCAACGGCCGGGCCGGGGTCTGTTTTTCTTTCATACCGGAAAACGAACTTAAGCTGCTCGAAAGCTGGCTAAGCATCCAGTTGAATCGGATGTCTGAGGCGGAGATCCCCACCGAGGGAGATAGCAAGGTTCACTAAGAATCCCGAATGTTCGGGAAGTGGAATCCTGTACGAATTTGAAACAAGATCGACGTTTCCTTGTAGCAGCGCTTCGATTCTCCCCAAAAAGTTACTGCCATATCTGCACAGGCAGTGAGTTGGTATCCGATTTTGCCGGACGATAGCACGTAATCTGATCATGATCATTCTCCTCGCTGAAGACTCCGCTTTCTACCGGCGCATGATTGCGAAGCACCTGCATGAATGGGGTTTCGACTTCGTCGATGCGCGCGATGGCAAGGAAGCGTGGAAGGTGCTGGTCCAACAGGATGGCCCGAAGCTGGCTCTGCTCGATTGGGTGCTTCCTGAGATCGAAGGCATCGAGATCTGCCGCCGGCTGCGCAGTCGGCCCGAAGGCGCTCCCTACACATATACGGTTCTCCTAACGGCGAAGAGCCAGAAGCAGGAAATGCTCGAAGCAATGGACGCCGGCGCCGATGACTTTCTCGCGAAGCCGTTTGACCCGGCAGAACTCAAGGCGCGGCTGCTGGCGGGAAAAAGAATCGTCGAACTGCAGCAGAAACTTGTTTCAACCAACGACGCCCTGCACTTCGCGGCCAGTCACGACTTTCTCACGCGAGTCTGGAATCGAGGGGAAATCCTCGCATTTCTGCGCCGGGAAATGGTTCGTTCGCGCCGCAGTTCCACTCCGTTGGGCGTGGTTTTGGTCGACGTCGACAACTTCAAGCAGATCAACGATAAGCTCGGACATCAAGCTGGAGATCGCGTTCTGGTGGAGCTTGCCCGGCGGTTTGCGGGGAATCTTCGCGAGTACGACGGTGTGGGCCGTTATGGCGGGGAGGAATTTCTGCTTATTGTGCCCGGTTGCGACCTGGCAACAACGATTCGCCGAGCCAACGAAATCAGGGTGTTGATCTCAGGCGAGCCGGTGGTCTCCGACTCGAACACGACCCCGGTCACAGTAAGTATGGGCGTCGCATCGGCCGAGCCCTCGGAGACGGTGGAATCTCTATTGCACAGAACCGACACAGCTTTGTATCTGGCCAAACGCAATGGCCGAAACCGCGTAGAGTCCTCGACGTTGAGCCTGGCAGCCGCCCCATCGTGATGCAAACGCCTGGGCCCACGCGCTGACTGCATTCGACATTGCGCTACGCGCAACCTCGGACAGGGCATCCGGGGCCACACCTTCACAGTCGAGGCGCCACGGCTCGCAAAGACCGCGTCGCGCACTGTCTGTTACCTCCTGAAGCTGTTCAATTGCAAGACAAGATTGTGGGATCTAGACGGCCTCGGACCTGCTCGCCCTGAGTATCTCGCCGCATGAGGCCGTTAACTCACGCTTTTATCACAAGTTACGGAAGCAATAGCTCGGCTCAGTCTTCGGCATAAGCCATGCATACATTCCGAAGGGGTCGCTTCGTCTGAGCCGTCCGCGCGTCGTAGAAGAATAACCTCGCCGGCTGTCGACGGAGAGAGGCCTTTCCCCTAACTCTGTTCCACGGAGATGCACTCGGATGCGACTGAAGGCTCTGCTTTTGACACTCCTTGCGACGATCGTAGTGAGCGAGTCGGTCTTCTCGAGCCCTCAAGCGGCGGCCCAAACCGCGACACCGAGTATTGGCGCACGAACCGCTCAAGTCTCCAACAATTACGGCAGACTGCCCTTGACCTTCGAGAAGAACCAGGGGCAGACGCAGGCTCCGGTGAGGTTTCTCTCGCGCGGCCGCGGATATACCGCATTTCTGACGGCCGACGGAATGGTGCTTTCGCTGCACGCCGCAAAAGCGGCAAAACCGCTAATCGCGTCGAATGCGGCTGCCGCGAAATCCAGGCCCCCGAACGCAACTCTGCAATTCAAACTGGTCGGAGCGGCGAAGAATCCTGCGGTCGTAGGGGAAGTTCAGCAGCCGGGCAAGGTCAATTACTTCATCGGCAATGATCCGAAGAAATGGCGCACCAACGTAGCCACGTACGCACGAGTGCGCTATCGCAATGTCTATCCGGGAATTGACCTCGTCTACTACGGAAACCACCGGCAGATCGAGTATGACTTCGCGGTTTCTCCGGGAGTAGATCCGAGCCGAATCCAGTTCGAAATCAAAGGCGCCAAGAACGTGCGCCTGGATGCCAACGGCGACCTGGTTCTGACTACCGGCACCGGAGAACTTCATTTTCAGAGCCCGGCGATCTATCAGGAATCGAACGGGACGCGAGTGCCGGTGCAGGGAGGATACGTGATGCAAGATCCCACTCACGTCGGGTTCCGGCTTTCAGGCATCGATGCCGGCAAAACAACCGTGATCGATCCGGTGCTGGTGTATTCGACTTACCTGGGTGGAAGTGGCGACGATCAGCCGACAGGGATTGCCGTGGATAGCAGCGGCAGCGTTTACGTGGCGGGCTATACCGACTCAGCTAACTTTCCTCTCGCTACGCTCGGCTCACTCCCGGCCGGCTCGACCCATGTCTTCGTCGCTAAGCTCGATCCAACCGGATCGAATCTCGTCTATGCCGACTACCTCGGCGGCAGCAGCCAGGATTACGGCTACGCCCTCGCCCTCGATAGCGCCAACGAGGTGTATGTCACCGGCAGCACGACGTCGAGCGATTTCCCGGTGGTCAATGCCTATCAGTCCACCTATCCTGGTTCGTTCAATGCTTTCCTTACGAGAATCTCGGCAGACGGTTCATCTCTGTTGTACTCCACTTACTTCGGCGGAAACGGCTCCGACACTCCGGCCAGTATCGCGCTCGACAGTTCGTCTGATGCGCTCATCGCAGGCAACACATCGTCAACCAACTTCCCGGTCTCATCGGCGGCTTATCAGTCAACGGTCTCTCCAAACGGAGGAGGAGTGTGGGGGAACTACGGGTTCCTGACCAAGTTCAGCCCGGACGGATCGCAGCTGATTTATTCCACGTATCTGGGCGGCAGCTCCAACATTGCCTATAACTGCGGCGGAACTCCCTGCTGGCCCTCGCCTACCAGCGGGATCACCGGACTCGCACTGGACAGCAGCGGAAATGCTTATGTAGCGGGTAATACGAATACTTACGATTTTCCGACGACGGGTAGCGCCTACATTACGACCGACTCGACGTCGTCGAACGGCACCGTCGGATTTGTAAGCAAGTTCACTGGCTCCGGTGGACTTCAATACTCGACTTACTTCTACGAGTCCAGCGGTATTTATACAGCCGTAAGTGCAATCGCAGTCGACAGTCTTGGCTCGGCGTACATTACCGGCCTCGCTTTCAGCGACGGAACATTCCCGCTCACTTCGACCACCATCTGCGATCCCTCGGTTTACGGCGAAGCTTGCAGTTACGCGTTCGTTACCAAATTCGACAGCGCTGGAGCAACACTGCTTTACTCGACGTTCCTGGGTCCGAACAACTATGCCAGTCCCGCGGCGATTGCCCTCGACGCCAACAACGACGCCTACGTTCTGGCCACGTCGTCCAGCAACACATTCGGGCTGGTCAACGGGATCGAGGCTTACTCCAACGGGAACGATGCTCTGATCGCCGAAATCGATCCCACGGCAGCTTCCCAGCTGTTCGCGACATACCTTGGCGGAAGCAGCGATGAATACTCCTCCAGCATGGCCCTCGATTCCAGCGGCAATATCTATGTGACAGGAAACACGGACTCCACCGACTATCCGATTACGCAAGGAGCCTTTCAGACAATTCTGGCCGGAGACTCCAACGCTTTTATCAGCAAGATCTCGCCTGCTTCAGCTGCGGCTGTTTCCGCTACGCCGCTAAGCCTGGATTTCTCGGCCCAAGCGCTGAGCACGACGAGTTCGGCGCAGACAGTTTTATTGCGCAACATGGGCAGCGCCGCGTTGACCGTCTCTTCGATCACGGCAACCGGGAATTTTGCGGAAACCGACAATTGCACTTCCGGTGTGCCGGCCGCAGGGAGTTGCAGCTTATCTGTGACCTTCACCCCGGCCACGGTCGGGACTCTTACCGGCTCGATTACGATTAGCAACGACGCGGCGGGATCTCCCCATGTCATCAGTCTGAGCGGTACCGGCTCCGGGGCCATTGTCGCTCTCACTCCGGCCAGTCTGACATTCTCGAGCCTGCAGGTTGGAAGCACCAGCCCTGGTCAAACCGTTACGCTGACCAACCAGGGCAACGCCGACTTAACCATCACCAATATCGCGATCTCGGGAGACTACGCTCAGACCAATAACTGCCCCGGCACTCTGGCGGCCAGCGCCAGTTGCACTTTCAACGTGACCTTCGCGCCGACGACGACTGGGACTCGCACCGGCACACTCACAGTCACCGACAATGCGGCGGGAAGTCCTCACACGGTGGCATTGACCGGCACCGGCGTAAGCGTTGTGGTTGTTCTGACCCCTGCGAGTCTGACTTTCTCTGGCACACAAGTGGGAACGACCAGCGCCGCCCAGGCAGTTACGCTTGCTAACCAGGGCACTTCCAGCCTGACTATCAGCAACATTGCGATCGCGGGGGACTACGCTCAAACCAACAACTGTCCGGGCACTCTGGCAGCGAGCGCGAGTTGCACCGTCAATGTAACCTTCACGCCGACGTCGTCCGGAACTCGAACCGGCACGCTTACGCTCACTGATACCGCCAACGGCAGCCCCCAGATGGTAGCCCTGACTGGCACTGGCCTGAGCGCCGTTGCAGCGCTGACGCCCGCGAGTCTGACGTTCCCAGGCACACAGGTAGGAACACCGAGCTCTGCACAAGTGGTGACCCTGACGAACCAGGGGAATGCGAGCCTGACTGTCAGCAGTATCGTGATCTCGGGAAACTACGCTCAGACCAATAACTGCCCCGGCACTCTGGTAGCGAGCGCCAGCTGCACCATCAACGTGACCTTCACGCCGACGGCAACCGGAACTCGAACCGGCACGCTTACGCTCACCGATAACGCGGCGGGCAGTCCGCAAACCGTGACCCTGACCGGAACAGGGCAGAGCGCTCTTGCTGCTTTGACGCCCACGAGTCTCGCATTTTCAAGCGCGGCGGTCGGAACGACCAGCGCGGCTCAGACGGTCACGCTTACCAATCAGGGCACTGCTAGACTGAGTATCACAAATATCGCGGTCACCGGCGATTACGCTCAAACCAATAACTGCTCAAGTACGCTGGCGGCCAGCGCCAGCTGCACTATCAACGTGACCTTCACTCCAACTGCCACGGGAAGTCGATCCGGCACGCTTGCCGTGAGCGACAGCTCAGCAGGCAGTCCGCAAACCGTGACACTGTCTGGAACGGGACTCAGCGCGGTCGCAGCTTTGACGCCATCGAATCTGGCATTTTCGAGCGCCCCGATCGGCACCACCAGCGCGGCTCAGACGGTGACTCTCACCAACCAGGGGAATGCCAGCCTGAGCATCAGCAAAGTCTCAGTCACAGGCAACTTCGCTCAGACCAACAACTGCTCGAGCACGCTCGCCGCGGCCGCGAGCTGCACCGTCAGCGTGACTTTTGCCCCGAAAGCTGCGGGGAGTCTGACCGGTACCGTCACAATTACTGACAGCGTGAGCGGCAGTCCGCAAACCGCAACACTGATTGGCACCGGCGCAGATTTCAGCCTTACCAGCTCATCCACCAGTCAGACGGTCAAGGCGGGATCTACAGCCTCTTACTCTGTGACCGTTGCCGGCGTCGATGGGGGATTCGGCAGCGCAATTACACTGGCATGCACCGGCGCCCCAGCCCACTCTACTTGCAGTGCATCGTCCGCTTCTGTCACCCCAGGCTCAACCCCGGCGACGGTAACCGTCACGGTTACCACGACCGCTTCAACCTCTCAGGCGATGTCTCGGCGTCCTGTTCGTCAGCAGCGGTCCCCTGTTTACGCTGAGTGGATGCAGTTTCAGGGATTTGGTCTATTCGGAATGTTGGTGGCAGGCTCGAAGCGCCGGAAGAACAAGCTAGGAGCGCTGATGCTCCTGGCGGTCTTGCTCGCCGCATTGCTCTTTATGTCGGCTTGCGCCGGAGGCACCGGAATTGGGCAGCAAACTCAGACGGGAACACCGGTGGGAACTTATTCGCTCACCTTAACTGGAACTTCTGGATCTTTGCAGCATTCACTCCCCTTGACCTTAGTCGTGCAGTAAGCCCGTGCAGTAAGACCCGTGCAATAACACCGGGCCTGAGCAACCGGAAGAACTTTAGTTGCAGGTCTTCATGTTCTGAGCTACGCCCTGCAGGCTGATCACGGAGTTCGCAACCAGGGGCAGGCTCCAGAACCTATTGTGATGTTTGCGCAGGTAGTAAGCAGCGAAGACGGACACCGCGCTCTTGGCGGAAGCAACCGCATAAGCGCGGCCCACCGTGGGATGAGTGCCATACAGGTAAGCGGACTCGACCTCCATGTTGCATACTCCCTGTTTCCCGGCCAGGAAGTTCTGGCGGGCAAAGAGAGTGGTGTAGGAGTCGGCGAAGGTGCTGCCAGTCGAAACCAGCGCCAGGCTGGCGAACTTTAGGTCAATGGTCTTGGATTCTGCCACTTTCGCAACCGGCGCGGCCACAGGCGCTTCCACGATGAAGGCATCGGCCGTCGCAACGGCGCTTGGCACGTCCGGCAGTTCCTTCGCCGCGGCGATTCCAGCCAGTACCAGCACAGCAAGAGTAGTAGATAAGATCGATTTCATGATTGCCGCTCCTCCGATTCGCATCGACTGCGCCGCACCGTTCTGCTGTTTTTCGTTAGCGGCTGTCTTGCTGCGATTCATCATTCGTCGAGGTTACGTTAGGGAATGTACCCCCGGCAATTGCGAGAACGTAATAGAAGTTAGTAACACCAGGTAACCACCTCCCTGTGCCATTGCAATGCCCGAACCGGCGTAACCGGACAAAGGCTTACGAAACTGATTTACTGGAAGGGACTTAGGGCGATCACATGACGGAGCCGACACAACGCAAACCGACCACCCCGACTGCCCTTCGTATCCGGCAGGTTGAGGGTCGGGAGTGGTGGCTCTGGGGGTTCGCAGTTGCGGTTACCCTGGTACTTACTTTCGGCATCCTCTCTTTAACCTTTCCGGGATTCCATTTGCCCCGGGACGACTTCTATTCCTTAACTCTCAAAGAGTGGGTTCGCGGCCTAGCCTGTCTGGTTTTGCTGTTCGACGTCTACACGGTCTATCAGCACCTGCAACTGCAGCGCATCCGCCGGAAGCTGGCGGAGCGGGAACGACTCTTTCAGCTCATCACCGAAAATGCAGCAGACATGATCGCCGTAGTCGACCGGCAGGGACGACGCCTGTACAACAGTCCGGCCTACGAAAAGATGCTGGGCTACGGCGCGGAAGAACTGGCCAGCACGTCATCGATCGAGCAAGTGCATCCTGACGATCGCGCGCGCCTGATTGAGGCGGCCGAAAAGGCCCATCGCACAGGACGCGGCGAACGCCTCGAATACCGTATTCGCCACAAGGACGGCTCTTGGCGCGTACTGGAATCGACCTCCAGCGCCATTCCCGGCGATCGGGGCCAGACCGAAGGCCTGGTCATCGTGAACCGTGACATCACCGAACGTAAGCGCGCGGAAGCGTTGCTGGAACACCACGCCTTCTACGACGGGTTGACGAACCTGCCCAACCGCGCCCTTTTTCTCGATCGTCTGCAAAGAGCGATTGCTATCTCCAGGCGTCACGCCGACTTCAAATTCGCCGTCCTCTTCATCGACATCGATGAATTCAAAGTGTTCAACGACAGTCTGGGCCACAACGCGGGAGACGATCTGCTCATCCAGATTGCGCAGCGGCTCACGGCGTGCCTCCGAGGTGCGGACACAATCTCCCGCCCCCGCCCAGTCGTGGGGGCTCACACGGCTGTCGCCGAAAGCACGCTGGCCCGGCCCGGAGGCGATGAATTTGTCGTGCTGGCCGAAGAACTTCGCGACGCCAGCGACGGCATCCGCATGGCAGAGCGCATTCAGGAGCGTCTGGCCGTCCCTTTCACCGTCGATGGCCACCAGATCGTCATCAATGCCAGCATCGGCATAGCCTTCAGCGGCAACACCAGCGCGGGGGCCAGTGACGTCCTCCGCGACGCTGAAATCGCCATGTACCGCGCCAAGCGTGCCGGAAAAGCCCGCTGCGAGGTTTTCGACAGCGCCATGCAGGCCGATGCCGTCAAGCGTCTGGAGCTTGAAACAGACCTGCGGAAAGCTCTCGACCTCGACGAGTTCCGCGTTCACTATCAGCCGCTGGTCTCGCTCGGGAACGGTCAGATTGTGGGCTTCGAGGCGCTAAGCCGCTGGCAGCGCCCGGGCCGCATAGCCATGCCCGGCGAATTCATCAAAGTCGCCGACGAAATCGGCCTGATCATCCCGATCAACCGCCGGCTCCTGCGCGAGGCTTGCGAACAGCTGCAGCGCTGGAATGCGCTCTTCCCCTCCGAGACCCCGCTCACCATCAGTGCCAACGTCACGGCGAAACAGTTCGCCCTGCCGGATATAGCCGCACAAATCGGTGAGATTCTGGAGCAGACCGGCACGGATCCGCGCTGCGTCGACCTGGAAATCACCGAAAACATCGCCATGGCTGACGCCGAACGATCAGCCCTGGTCCTGGCGCAGTTCAAGGCACTGGGGGTTCGCCTCAGCATCGACGACTTTGGCACCGGCTACTCCTCTTTGTGCCGCCTGCAGCGCTTTCCCGTCGACATCCTGAAGATCGACCGCTCCTTCGTCGCCGGCATGAATCGCGACCCGGAAACGCACGAAATCGTCCGCATCATCGTCATGCTTGCCCACAACCTCGGCCTCAAAGTTGTCGCCGAGGGCATCGAAGAAAGCGAGCAAATGACTATGCTGCAGGAACTTGGCTGCGAAATGGGCCAGGGATACCTGTTCTCGAAACCGGTCAGCGCTGAATCGATCGAGCAACTGCTGGCCAGTAACCAGTCGGCGAAGGCCCCGAGAACCAAGGCTCAGGCTGCCGGATCTACTTCCGCATAAACAACTTACAATCGAAAAAGAGGCGCCACTTGGCGCTTTACAAGCGCGGCTCGGGGGTGCAAACTTTGTACGCCGCCTCTGTGGGACCTCCGCCGGCGGGGAGCGCTTCCTTGTTGAAAAATCGTTTTTCTATTCACTCCTCCGGCCTTGGAAAATCAGCAGCAACCGTTGCCCTGGCGATCTTGTGCGTTCCCGTCTCGTGCGTCTTCTTACCGGGCCAGACCGATTCCGCAAAGCCCGTTGCTTCCGACGCCGACGTTGTAAATGTGAACGAAGTTACGCTTGATCTCATGGTGCGCGATAAGAAAGGCAAACCGGTCCTTGATTTGAAGCCGGGAGACATTGCAGTGACCGACGGGGGCACACCGGTAAAGATTGCCAACCTTCGCCCGGTCACCGGAGAGCACGCCGACCACATGCTGACCTTGGTGTTCGACCGGCTCGATCTGGCGGCCTCGCACAATGCGCGGGAGATCGCAACGAAGATTCTGAAGCTGGTCCCGCCCGATGAGTTCTCCTTCTCGGTGCTGAAGACCCAGGGCAGGCTCATGCTCTATCAGGATTTCACTCTCGACCGTACCGCGCTGTCTCGCGCGATCAATTCGGCGACCGATTTCGACGAGGCCGACAAAGGAGACGGAGCATTATTGCCGGAGAAGAAGCTCATTGCGGTAGCCAAGACCGGAGCCGACGACGCGGGTACGGCAGTAACGGCAAAAGAGCGCTCCGCGGCTCAGGTGTTGTTGGCCGCGCTGCAGGAATCACAGCGAATCCTGCAGGAGCAGCACACCCAACCGTCTTTATCCGGCGTCCTGGCGCTGGCCCGCACGGAGCGGAGACTCCCGGGCAGAAAGACCATTATTTATTTCACGCAGGGTCTCCACATGGACGCCAGCACCGGCGAGATGCTGCATGAAATCATTGACTCGGCCAATCGGTCAGACGTGGCCGTTTACGCCATCGATTCCAATGCTTTGACCGCTCAGGCCGATCAGAGTCTGGTGGCGATGATGGCCATGGGGAACGCCCGGGCCGCATCCGCCCAGGCTCCGGCAGCGGCCACCAGCACCGGGACAGGCGCCGGGACCCAAACGGTTGCGCAACCCCCTCCGGGCCTCGCGCCGATGGTGAGCACTCAGTACATCTCTTTCGAAACAGGAAATCCCAACGATCACAAGAATCCGCTCGCGGAGTTCGCCGAAAGAACCGGCGGCGCATACCTTGGGCCGGACGAAAATCTGAAGAAACACATCCGTCAAATGATGGAGGACATGACGTCCGACTACGAAGCCTATTATGTGCCTCCCATCGAAAACTTCGACGGACAGTTCCGTCCAGTCGCGGTCAAACCCGTTCGAGATGGACTGAAGGTCCGTTCCCGTTCCGGCTATTTCGCGCTGCCGCCGGATTCGGGCACGTCGGTGCGACCGTTTGAAGCGCCCCTGATGAAGATTTTGACCGAGGCACAATTGCCTTCCGATATAAAGTTTCGCTCGCGAGTTTTGCGCCTGGGAGATTTGGCGGCCGCAAACGAAAATACCCTGGTGGTCGAAGTACCGGTATCCGAACTGGAAACGCGAGACGATCCCAACACCAATTTGTATTCGCTCCGCGTTTCCATGGTCGCGCAAATCAAGAGCAAAGCCGGAGCCGTGGTCGAGCATTTCAGTGAGGATATACCGCGGCACGGCGCCCTCGACGCCAAGGCCAGCGCGCAGTCGGACTCCATGACCATGCAGCGCAACTTCACTGCCCCGCCCGGCGAATATGTCATGGAGGCGGCCATCCTCGACCGGGTCAGCGGAAAGACCGCTGCGCAGCGTGTGGAATTTGACATCCCGAACGAACCGTCCGGCCCATCCCTCAGCGATGTGACCATGGTGCAGCGCCTGATTCCCTCGCCGGAGGATGTGGACTCGGACGAGCCGATGCGGTATGGGAACGGCAAGGTGATTCCAGATCTTTCCGGCCGCGTGGCCCACGGGAAGAAAGAGATTTCTTTGTTCTTCCTGGTCCATCCTGATCCGGCTTCGACCGAGCCGCCAACACTGGAGATGGAAGTATTGAAGAGCGGAGAGGCGATCGCACAAGTGCCGCTTCAACTGCGCAAGACGAATGGTCCGGCGACTATCCCGTACCTTGCATCCATCCAGTCCGCATCCTTGCCGAGCGGCGACTACCAGGTCGTCGAGAGACTGACGCAGGGTGGAAGGACCGCAGAACGCGACTTGACCTTCCGCGTCGAAGGAGGTGAACTGGCGGACGCGGCCAAGCCTGAGAACGCAGCCGAGGCAGCGAATCCATCGGCAAATGACGGCGATGCGGTGACTGCATCCGATCTCCAGCCCCCGGAATCCGATGCGAGCAAGGGCCACCGGCTTGTGATCACCACGCTGCCGGCGGGGACCGTTTCGGCTCCGTCCGCCGAACAATTGCAGGCGATTATCGCCAGCGCGCGGAAGCGTGCGCTCGACTATTCGAAGTCCCTGCCGAATTTCATTTGCGTCGAAGTCACGAACCGGTCTGTAGACGCGTCCGGCAACGGCAGGTGGAAGCATCGGGACTCGATCGCCGAGTTGCTTCGTTATCACAACAACGAAGAAACGCGGACTACGTTGGAGATCAACGGCCAACGCAGCAACCTGCAACGTACCGACATGAACGCGAGTTGGCCGCTCTCGGTCGGTGAATTCGGGGCCATGCTCAACCTGGTGTTTCAGCCATCCTCAAAGACCGAGTTTGAGTGGAAGGAAGCGGCCGCTCGCGAAGACAGAACCGGAACCGTGCAGGTGCTCACGTATCGTGTCAAGCGCGAAAATGCCACCATTACTCTCGGTCAGGGGAACGACCAGGTCGGAGTTGGCTTTCACGGTCTGGTTTATATCGACGCCGCGACCGGCGGAGTGCAGCGCATAATGCTCCAGGCCGACGACCTGCCTCGCGGCTTTTCCATGAGCGCCGCCTCCATGACGGTGGATTACGATTACACAGCTATCGCAGATCGCGATTACCTGTTGCCCGTGCGCTCTACCGTGAGCCTGCAACGGCACCACAAGGAAATCGAACTGAACGAGATTGCTTTCCGCAGCTACCGGCGCTTCGCGTCGCGCTCGAAGATCAAGCTCCTGCAATGAGGCTTCTGTTCGACCGGGCTCCGATATGAATTTTCCCTCGGCCCCTGATTTCTCAGGGTGCGGAGTGTAAGGGGGAGTGTATGGAGATGCGAAGGTTTGTCGCCCTTCTGGCGGTTATCCTCCTGGCACCGTTGGCTTATCCTCAAACGACGCCGGCAACAACAAGTCAGAATCCATCCATCATTACGAACGTCGACGAGGTCACGCTTGATCTCGTGGTTCGTAATAAGAAGAACGGTCCGATCCTCGATCTGAAGCCGGAAGACATCGATGTCAGTGAGAGCGGTTCTACCGTGAAGCTCACCGATCTTCGCCTCGTCACCGGACAAGTAGGCACCGATCATCTGGTCACACTCCTTTTCGACCGGCTTGATCCGTCAGCTGCAACGAACGCACGCGATATTGCCAGCAAGATTCTGAAGGTGATGCCCGCGAGCGGATTCTCCTATTCGGTGATGAATGTTTACGGACGCCTGCAGTTGTTTCAGGAATTCACCGCCGACCGAACCGCGATCGGGAAAGCGATCAATACCGCCACTTCAGTAGAAAGCTCCGACAAAGAAAAAAGCAGTGAGGCTGCTCTGCCGGAGAAACAGATCATCGCGGAGGCGCAGACCGGCGCCGATCCTTCCGGTGCGAGGGTCAGCGCAAATGAGCGCTCGGTGGCCCAGGTGATTCTGGCGGCGCTGCAGGAGTCTCAACGAATTGTACAAGACCAGCATGCTCAGCCTGCTCTTGCGGGATTGCTGGCGCTGGCACGAACCGAGCGGAAGATCTCTGGCCGGAAAATTGTTATCTATTTCACGGAAGGGCTGAGATCCGATCCAAACAATCGCGATATGGTGCGATTAATCGCCGGAGCCGCGAATCGCTCCGGGGTCAGCATTTATGTCATCAACAAGGACGCGCTCGACACCAGGGCGATGCAGGGATTGACTCAAAGTGCGGTCGTCGGAGCTGTGAGGCTCTACAACATTCAGAATCCGCAGCCGACCGGACCTGCCGCGCAAATACCGGTGCCCTACGGGCCGGGTATGATCACGATGGAGAATAGCTTGATCGACCGCCTACAGAGCGATGGTCTTGATGAAAAGAGAGATCCTCTCGTCGACCTGGCAGCTGACACTGGCGGCGCTTTCATCGCTTCCGAAGACAATCTGAAAAAACCTTTCCAGCAGCTGGTCGCGGATCTGACCACGTATTACGAGGCTTCCTATATTCCGGCGAACCTGGACTTCGACGGCCAGTTTCGGCCGATCGCGGTGAAAGCGGTGCGGGAGGGGTTGAAGATCCGTTCGCGCTCGGGATATTTTGCAGTGCCTCCGGATACGGGCACCGTGGTGCGGCCATTCGAAGCACCGATGATGAAAGCATTGGCCGAGGCGCAGCTGCCTGCGGAACCAAAGTTCCGTTCGCGCGTGCTGCGTCTGGGCGATTTGCCCGGCGGCGACGAGAACGAACTGGTGGTGGAAGTGCCGGTCTCTGAACTGGAGACGCGTGACGATGTGAACAGCAACCTGTATTCGCTGCACGGGTCGATCATGGGGCAGGTGAAGAACGAGGCGGGTGCGGTCATCGAGCATTTCAGCGAGGACGTGCCGCGGCACGGGTCGCTGGACTCGAAGGCGTCGGCTCAATCCGACGTTGTGACCATGCAGCGGCACTTCACGGCTGGGCCCGGAGAGTATGTTCTGGAAGCGGCGGTGTTGGACCGCAACAGCGGCAAAGTCAGCGCGCAGCGAGTCGAGTTCGAGATTCCGAACGCGACGAGCGGGCCGTCCCTGAGCGATGTGACCCTGGTGCAGCGCATGATTCCGACGCCGCCGGATGTGGATTCGGAAGAGCCGATGCGGTACGGCAGCGGCAAAGTGATTCCAGATCTTTCCGGGCGGGTGGCGCACGGCACGAAACAGATTTCATTTTTCTTTCTGGTGCATCCGGATGCGGATGCGAAGGAGCCGCCCACCCTTGAGATGGAGATTTTGAAAGGCGGCGAGACGGTGACACAGGTTCCACTGACGCTCCGCACGACAAACGGGCCGGTGAGCGTTCCCTACATGGCATCGATTCAGTCCGGGACGCTGCCCAGTGGGGATTATTCCGTGGTCGAGCGGTTGACGCAGGGGGGAAAGACGGCGGAGCATGAAGTGGCGTTTCGGGTAGAAGGGCCGGAGTTGGCGCATGCGACTGAACCGGGAGGCTCAGCCGAGAGTGCGGCCAGCAACGGCGATGCCGTGACCGCGTCCGATATTCCTTCCTCCGATCTTTCCTCAGAGAGGGAGGAGGATCAGAAGGCGCATCGAGTGGTGATCACAACTCTGCCGGCGGGCACTGTGCCTGCGCCTTCAGCGGACGAACTACAAGCGATCATCGCCAACGCGCGGAAGCGAGCGCTGGACTATGCGAAGACTTTGCCGAACTTTGTGTGCGTGGAGGTGACGAACCGCTCAGTGGACGCCGCGGGGAACGGCAAGTGGAAGCATCGCGACTCGCTTGCCGAACTGTTGCGCTATCACGACAACGAAGAGTCGCGGAGCACGTTGGAAATCAACGGCAGGCGAAGCAACCTGCAGCGTGCGGAAATGAACACGAGTTGGCCACTGTCGGTGGGCGAATTCGGAGCGATGCTGAACCTGGTGTTTCAGCCGTCGTCGAAGACGGAGTTCGAATACCGCGAGGCAGCGACGCGGGAAGATCGCAGCGGCACAGTACAGGTGCTGACCTATCGCGTGCTGCGCGACAATGCCACGATCACGCTGGGACAGGGGAGCGATCAGGTCGGAGTAGGCTTTCACGGGCTGGTATACATCGACCCGGCGACCGGCGGAGTGCAACGAATCACGATGCAGGCCGACGGCTTGCCGAAGACCTTCTCGATGAGCGCGGCGGCAATGACAGTCGATTATGACTACGTGGCCATCGCAGGGCGGGATTATCTGCTGCCGGTGCGCTCGACGGTGAGCCTGCAACGGCATCACAAAGCGATCGAGTTGAATGAAATCACGTTCCAGAATTACCGGCGCTTCGCGTCGCGATCAAAGATCAAGCTCCTGCAATGAATTAATTCGCCAGCGCTACTTTCGGGGCCGCCACGTTCGATACTGCCTCGTTCGATGACGCGATGGCTACGGTCCTGCTCGCGAGATTCCAGCCGCGGATCGCTACCAGAGCCTTACCGGGCCACGCCGCTGTCGGATATTCAATCTCGATTGCGCGACTCTCGCCCGGCAATAGTGAAAAATAGTTGTCGCTTAGGTAGGCCGGAAGAATCCGCGACCCGTCGGTCGCGTTCAGAAGAGTTAACTTGTCTTCCAGCGACGCCACAGTGCCTGTGTTTTGCAACTTAACCCGCACGAGAATTTTGTCGCCCACCCGGGTCGACGTGGCCGTGGCCGAGACAACCGACGCAGACAGCCGGTTCAAGGCGCGATAAGCGGCGCCATCCGTACCCAGCCAATAGAGGTTTTCCGACAGCAGGTCGCCCGAAGCATTTCGCAGTTCAAGTTTGACCAATACGACTCCATTCGCCAGCAACGGCGCCAGTTCGAGTCTGAAGCTGTTTGTCGTCGCGTCAGCAGTGGCATCTTTCTTCTCTTCGTGGTGCAGCAGCAATTTATTGTCGAGCGAATAGACGTTCGCACTGATCAGTAATCCGGCCAGCGACGCGTTCGTTGTATTCACGACCGCCACATCGTAATTCGACAAATCCAGTTGCACGTGCACCGGTTCGCAGGCCTTCTTGACCGCGTAATAAGACGCCTGCGTATCATAGTCGGAGTTGAGAATCTGCCAGGTATTGCTGGGCCAGGCAGGCTGCGTCATCCATAGCATTCGCCCGCTGTTGGGAGCCCAGAGATGCGCGTTCATTCCCTCGAAGATTGCGCGGTGGTCTACGTAATCCAGCATTTGCGCCTTGCGCTCGAAATCTTCCAGGCTGGTTGGCGCTCCGAATTCCGCCTGCATCTGCGCCATGAACGGCGCCATGTCTCCGTTGCCGCTCTGGTGCCAATCGTGGTACGCCCAGTCATCACTGACCGGCCATTGATCTTCTTTCGGAATCCACGCCCGGAACGATTCCAGCGTCGAGAACGACGGCGTTCCGGTCTCGACCGAGAATCCGCGATTCAACGTCGTGTAATACAGAACCGGATCCATATATTTGTACGGTCCGCTGTTTTGCAGATTCACCTGATTTGAACTTGGAGAGTAATAGCGTGTTCCGTCCAGCGATCGAATGAGTTCAGCAAGGCCCTCGTTGATGATCGGCTGCGGCACGCCTTCATTTCGCCCACACCACATCACGATTGACGGATGATTCCGGAAACGCAGAATCGTATCGTGCGCGTTATCGAGAAATAGCGCGGGATCCTGCGCTTCCACGTTGTAGTTCTGAGTCGACTCCCAGAAATCGTTCCACACCAGCAACCCATATTCATCGGCCAGGTCGTAGAACACTTCCTCCGTGTTCTGCCCCACCCAATTGCGAATGATGTTCAGGTTCGCATCGTGATGCAGACGGAGGTATGGCTCCAGCCGGGCCCGAGACACACGTTTGCGCGAGTCGTCCATACCCCAGTTGCCGCCGCGGCAGGCGATCTTCACGCCGTTCACCTTGATTATCAGATAAGGGCTCGATTTCGTATCGTCAATCATTCGCACGGCGGTGGACGATTCGCCTCCCGGAACCAGCGACGCCACCCACGACTTCCACCATTCCTTCCAATCCGGAGGAAAGCTCGGCGGAAGCGGATCGGCCGGCGGAATTTCCCGCATCCCGTTGTGACTGACGTCGACCACCTGCTCGTTTCGCGCGCGCGCCTCGGTCGGCGAATACTCAAGCCGCCGCAAATGCCCCGCAGTGTCGAGCAAACTCAGCTCGTAAGTGATCTCACGAATGCCGAATCGGAACTGCTTCGAATCCGACTCTCCGCGCGCATCGTCGAAGCTTAGCTTTAGCGTGTACAACTCCTGCTTACCATATCCGTTCGGCCACCACAGCCGCGGATTCCGCACCACGAGTTGCTCAAATTCCGAAGATGCCAGCTTCACCGAACTCTTACCCGCGGGAGCAGTAATCTCTTTGTTGACCGCCGTCTCTCCGAACGAGGCCTTGAGAGTTCCTTTGACGGGTGTGTCCGACAGATTCTCGAGCGGCACCGTGATCTCGACATCCGCGCGGCTTGTGTCCGGGAGCGGAAGCCGAGTCACCACCTGTACATCACCAATCTTCACTTCGCTCGTCGCGGTTAACGTGACCGGTTGCCAGATTCCGGTGTCGCGATCGCGAATCGCTGGAATCCAATCCCATCCCTCCGTGGCTACGAAGGTCGGACCATCCAGGCACATCATGCCGCCATTCTCGCCTGGACCTCCCTTGATCGACTGCTCGTGCGGAATTCCCGGATGCGGCGGCGGCGAGACACGCACCGCCAGCACATTCGTCGCGCCGGGTTTCACGATGTTGGTTACGTCAAACACGCCGCGGATAAAGGCTCCGGTAATCGTCCCGAGCGATTGCCCGTTGAGCCAGACCACCGCTTTGTAATTGATGCCATGAAACGTGAGCGTCAGTCGCTTTCCGCTGGCCGCTGTGGGCGTCTTGAACTCGACCCGATACCAGTAATCCTGCTTGTTGAGACTCTCGGGAATCGCAAGATTGTTCAGGCCGTAATCCGGATCGGGATATACACCGCGATCGATCATCGTGGTGAGCGCTGTGCCGGGCACGGTCGCGATCATCCAGGCCGTTGGACTCCCTCCCGGCGTAGGCGAAGGTTTGGTGACGAAACTCGGCTGCGAGATCTCTGCGCCGGTGGCATCGACCGGGGGCGCGGGGCTCATCATCCAGCCGCGAGCCAGCGTCCACTCATTTTCGCCATGCTCTTCGAGAGCATTGCGCTGGGACGGCACACCCCGCGCAACCGGACGCGAGAACGGTGCCTTGCTTCTGGGCAGGGTCGTTCCGTCTTGTGGCGCGCGATATCCGGCCTGATCCCGCGTCTGCAAGTACCACGGCTTCGAACCTTCCTCGAATTCGACAAGCGAAAAATCTTGTGGTTGCTCGAAGAGTTGCCTGATCTCCTCGCCGCTCAACGCCCGCCGGGCCAGCGTCAGCCCGGCAATCTTCCCCCCGAAGTGACGCCAACCGGGCGCAGGAAACGTGGCCGGCGCCAAATGCAGAACCGGACTTACACTTCCAAGATCGAGCCTTCCCTCCGCCGCTTGTGCGCCGTCGGAATAGATGCGGAACTGATCGCCGTCGAAAGTTGCGGTCAGAAAATGCCATTTTGCCGCTGAGAACGAAGCAGATCCCGACAGCGTGTTCTCTTTGCCGACGTAGACAATCACGTGCCCGTTGTCGAGAGCCAGATATCTCGGGTATTCCTCAATCGTCTCGCCCAGTCCCATCACCAGCGTTGGAGCCTTGATTTCCTCTTCGCTCCGAACCCAGCCATAGAGCGACCAGAGCGAGTCCGCGCGCAGCACGGAATCGTCTTTCAGCAGGGCCTTGTGCAGACCGTCGCCGTCGGGAAGAAATACGCCGCTGAACGGGCCATAGACTGGAGGATCGTTCGTCATTGCCATCTGCGCCATCGCACACGGTAGCAGCGAACTCAGAATCACTCCGCCAGATAGCAGATTCCGAAAGCCGCGAGATAAGCTATGCAAGAATGCCTCCAAAGCGACACACGCGGGAACGCTGCGGTTCATTCCCGGTCGAGTTCGAAAATTCGCTCCATCAACAACCATTTCTCTCCCGCTTTGGCCTGAGGCAGGGCCTTCTGAAACTTCCACATCAGCTCTTCCCATTCGCACACCTTCGGATTTTGCAGATCGGCGCGGGCCTTCGATTCGAAAGAAAAGTGATCATTCACTTCGAGAATCATGAACATTCGGGTTCCGAGCAGGTAGATCTCGGCGTTCTCAATACCCGACTCCTTCAGGCTGACGGTAATTTCGGGCCAGATTTTCTCGTGATATTTTTTGTACTCGGCAATCAACCGCGGATCATCTTTCAAGTCCAGCGTCAGGCAGTGGCGTTTCATTGAGCCTCACTCTCAGGGCAATGCGCGATCGAGGTGCACGTAACCGCCGTCTACGAACAAATGCTGGCCCGTAATGTGCCCCGCCCTCGGTGAAATCAAAAACACGACCATGGCCGCAATGTCTTCCGCACTGGTCATTCGCCTGCCGAGAGGAATTTTGGAAACAATCGTCTCCAGCTTTTCTTCGGGATTCGGGAAAGTACTCAGCCACTGCCGATAAAGAGGAGTCATCACCTCTGCGGGCACGACGGCATTCACGCGAATTCCATACGGAAGCAATTCCACGGCCCACTCCCGCGTCAGCGCGAGAATTGCTCCTTTGGATGACGCATAGCCAGACGTTCCACCCTGGCCAGTGACGGCAGTCTTCGAAGCGATGTTCACGATTGCACCCTTGGACTGTTTCAAATGAGGCATAGCGTAGTGCGCCAGATTGTAATAATGCAAGAGATTTCGTTGCAGGGATTCGATGTACTGATCGGGACTACCGTGCTCGAGGCCAACGCGGTCGTTGATGCCCGCGTTGTTCACCAGCGCATCCAGCTGCCCGAACTCTCTTACCGTCTGTTTGACCGATTCCGCGCAGCTCGCTGCTGAGGTCAGATCGACGGGGACCACCAGACACCGTCCTCCATCTCGGGACAGTTCGTCGCGCAGCTTCTCCCCGGCGTCCGCGTCGCGATCGACGATCACGGAGACCGCGCCCTCTTCCATCAAGGCCCGCGACGTGGCCGCTCCAATGCCCTTCGCGCCGCCGCTGATGAGGATAACTTTATCGCGCAGTTGCAGGTTCATGGTGCGGGACTTTCAGCCCGTAGAAATTGATCGCATTCAACCCCAGAATTTTCTCCTGTTGCTCAGCCGGGAAACCGCGAATGTAGTTCGCCACCAATTCTTTCACGCGCTTATAGCCTCCGGCGAGCAGGCAAACCGGCCAGTCGGAGCCAAACATCAACCGGTCCGTCCCAAAAGCGTCAAACACAACATCGAGGTAAGGCGTGAAATCAGACTCGCGCCAGTTGCGCCAATCCGCCTCGGTGACCAGGCCCGACATTTTGCAGTACACATGCGGGTTTGCCGCGATGGCTCGGATCTGCTGTTCCCACGGAGAAATGGTCCGCGATCGAATAAGCGGCTTGGCCATATGATCGATCACGAAGCGTTGTGCGGGGATTCTTTCCACCAGTTCGATGGCCGCAGGCAGCTGTTTCGGATAAATCAGAATGTCGTACGTGAAGTTGTATCGGCGCAAAGACGCGACACCTGCCACGAAATCTTCGCGCAGCATATAGCGGTCGTCCGGTTCCGACTGGACCACGTGACGGAAGCCCCGCAGTTTCTCGAACTGCGCGAAGTATTCCAGGCGTCTGGGCAATTCGGGAGAACGAAGATCGACCCAACCCACCACACCTTTGATCTCACCGAAGCGGCTCGCCAGTTCCAGCAGAAACGTCGTCTCCTGCTCTGACTGATCCGCCTGCACCGCGACGCATCCCTGCACCTGATTGGACCGCAGCTGAGGAATTAAATCTGCCGGGAGGAAGTCGCGCTTGAGCACAGCCATCTCAGCTGTGATCCAGCTGTCGCGGAGTGCATTGTAGCGCCAGAAATGCTGATGCGAATCGATGTGCATGAGGTGCCGAGGTCTTCGTCACACCGCAGTCTTCGCCACGCTCGTTCGTCGGCGCAGAGTTATCCGTGCAGATTCAGAAATCCACCATCAATGGCATAGTCGGAACCCGTGATGTATGCCGCTTCGTCGGAGCACAGAAAAAGTGCCAAGGCCGCGATTTCGCTCGGTTCGGCCATGCGTCCGATTGGTTGCGCGTGCGACAACTTATCAAACATTTCCTGCTCCCGGCCAGGATAGGTCCGCCGTAAATATCCGTCCACGAAAGGGGTATGCACGCGTGCCGGCGAAATACTATTGCAGCGAATGTTGTGCACCAGATAATCTCTCGCAACCGAATTCGTCATAGCCATGACCGCGCCCTTGCTCATGGAATACGCAAACCGGTCAGCCAGCCCGACCCACGCCGCAATCGAAGCCATGTTCAGAATGACGCCACCGCCGCTCGCCTTCATGTGCTCCACAGCGAACCGCATGCAATTGTAGAGGCCTTTCACATTTACGCGAAAGATGCGATCGAAGTCTTCTTCACTGGTGTTCTCCAATTTCCCAATGTGCGCGATGCCGGCATTGTTGACCAGGATGTGAACGCGCCCCTGCGCAAATATCTCACGCATGACAGAGTTGACCTGATCGAACTGCGAAACATCGCACTGGTGCGGGTACACCTTGCCGTCTTTCCCTGCAATTTCCTGAGCCGCAACTTCCGCTGCGCCCAGGTCGAGATCCAACAAATGGACGCTCGCTCCACTCGCGGCAAATCTCTCTGCGATCGCACGCCCGATTCCGCTCGCGCCGCCCGTAACGATAGCGGCCTTGCCGTCGAGCCGAAATCCGTTCGAGCTCTCTTTCGGATGGCTCAGAGGGAAACTCCTCTCTTCCACGGGATGAAGTCATCCTGATGCAGCAATTCTGCTTTTGTTTGGACTTCTCCGCTTGCGACTTGAATCACCTGCTGCAGGATTTTCTCTCCCATCTCCTCGATCGTGTACTCGCCCGTGACGACGCTGCCGGTATCGATGTCGATAATGTCCGGCATGCGCCGCGCCAACTCCGAGTTGGTTGCGATCTTCACCACCGGCGCAATGGGGTTCCCCGTCGGAGTGCCCAAGCCGGAAGTAAACAATACGACATTCGCGCCCGCTCCGACTTGTCCCGTGACGCACTCCACATCATTGCCCGGAGTGCACTGCAAGTTCAGCCCCGGCTTGGTGGAGTACTCGGGATAATCCAGTACCGCCGTAACCGGCGACGTGCCGCCTTTTCTGGCCGCGCCCGCGGATTTCATGGCATCGGTGATGAGCCCGTCCTGAATATTTCCCGGCGACGGATTCATGTCGAAACCAGAGCGCACGGCTTTTGCCCGAGCCGCATAATCGCGGATTAACTGGATGAAGCGGTCAGCAACGTCTTTCGTGACACTGCGATCGATCAATTCCTGCTCAACTCCGCACAGTTCGGGAAACTCCGACAAGATGCTTCTTCCGCCCAGAGCCGCCAACATATCCGACACATAACCGATCGCCGGGTTCGCGGAGATGCCCGAGAACCCGTCGGATCCTCCGCATTTCAGGCCGACGCAAAGGTGAGAAAGCGAGGCCGGCTTACGCCTGGCCTGGTTCGCTTCCACGAGTCCGAGAAAGCTAGCTTGTATCGCCTCCGAAAGCATTTTGGATTCCGACCCGCTTTGCTGCTGCTCGAAAACGATGAGCGGCTTTCTGAATGCGGGATTTCGCTGCTTGATCTGCTCTCGCAAAATGCTCGCCTGCGAGTGCTGGCAGCCAAGGCTGAGGACGGTCGCGCCCGCAACATTCGGATGATGAATATACCCAGCGATCAATCCGCAGAGATTGTTGGAGTCTTCGCGAGTGCCGCCGCAGCCGCCTTCATGCATCAGGAACTTGATGCCGTCAATATTCTCAAAGACTTTTGCGCTCGGCGTGGTGTGCAGTGCGTGCTCAATAGAATTTTTCTGGATGTCGTTCAGCGACCCTTCCCGGTAACGCCGGATCAACTCGCCCACTTGCTGGTGATAAAGCTTGGGAGCCGCGAAGCCCAGCTCTTCTTCGAACGCCTGCTTCATTACATTGATGTTCCGGTTCTCGCAGAAAACCAGTGGAACGACTAGCCAGTAATTCCTCGTCCCCACTTGCCCGTCGGGTCGTTCATATCCGAGAAACGTTCGTTCCACCCAAGGCTCCACATTGGGCGGCGTCCATTTGCAGTCATCCAACTTTTCGTGGAAGGGCGCAGCCTCGTGACTGGTATTGCGCGTCGTCACAATTGCCCCAGCCTGAATCGGCTCCGTCGCGGTTCCGACGAGAACGCCATACATCCTGATAGCTCCGCCGCGAGACAAGTCCTCGGTCAGAAACTTGTGCTTGGCGGGGACATCGGTCGCGAGTTCGTACGTGCGGCTCGAGAACCTGACACGTTCGCCCTTGCGCAAATCCTGCAGCGCGATCAAGACGTTATCCCGAGGATCGAGCTGCAAAACGTTGCTCTTCATTGTCTGGTCGTCATCTCAGCGATCGCCCGGAACGTTCAATCCTGACCTTACCGCGCAATCCGGATCAGGTTCGGCAGCACATCGCCGAATTTCGAGCCTTCTGCTGGACTGCCAAAGTCAAAATAGATTTTCCGGTAGAGCCCATACAGCTCGATATAAATTTCCTTTGTTTCCGGTTGCGGCTCGAACGCTGTGTACGCCGGGCAAATCTTGCGTTGAGCGTCATCAATAGACTTGAAGCTGCCGGCGGCGAGAAACGCGAAAATCGCGGAGCCTAATCCCGTCACCTTGCTGCTGGGCACGAGCACCGGTCGCCCGAGCACGTTCGCGTAAACCTGGTTCAGGACGGCATTACTCTGTGGAATGCCGCCGCCGTTGATAACCCGCTGCGTTGGCGCGCCGTAGTCACTCATGCGATCGAGAATCACCCGGGTGTGAAATGCTGTGCCCTCGATCGCGGCGAAAAGTTCGTCCTGCGCGGTGTGCTGCAGATTCCATCCCAGCGTCATGCCGCCGAGGTTGGGATTCACCAGCACAGTTCGGTCGCCGTTGTCCCAAGTCATGCGAAGCAAACCTGTCTGGCCGGCGCGATAGCCGTTCAATCCTTTACTTAATTCTTCTACGGTCGTTCCGGCGCGGCGCGCAATTGCGCTGAAAATGTCGCCCGTGGCCGAAAGCCCCGCTTCGATTCCGGTGAACTGTGGATGCACGCTGCCGGGGACAACCCCGCATACTCCGGGAACGAGCTGCGCGTCGGGCGCGTACGCGATGATGCAAGTCGACGTACCGACAACGTTGACTACGTCTCCGGCTTTCGCTCCCGCTCCGATGGCATCCCAGTGGGCGTCAAACGCGCCGACCGGAATTGGAATTCCCGCGCGTAAGCCAAGCTTCTCGGCCCACTGCTGCGACAACGACCCGGCCAGCTTGTCGGACGTAGCGTACTCGCCATCGAGTTTCGCGCGAACTCCCGCCAGCAGCGGATCGACTTTCGCCAGAAAATTCTCCGGCGGAAGGCCGCCCAGCGAAGCATTCCACATCCACTTATGCCCCATGGCGCAGGCGCTGCGCTTCACGCTTTTCGCGTCCGTGATTCCGCAGAGGGTCGCGGCCACCATATCGCAGTGCTCAAATGCGCTCACGAATTTCGCGCGCTTCTCAGGATTGTGCCGAAGCCAGTGCAGCAGCTTCGCGAATCCCCATTCCGACGAGTACACGCCGCCGCACCACTCGATCGCCTGCAGTTTCTCCTGATGCGCGAGTTCCGTAATCTCGGCGGCCTCCTTTTTCGCGCGGTGATCGCACCACAAGTAATAGTCGTCGAGAGGAACCATTCCCTCGCCCACGGGGATGACACTCGATCCGGTCGTGTCTAGCGCAATCGAGTCCACTTGATCGCCTGCAATGCCCGCAGACCGGACCGCCTGCCGAGTGGCCTCGGCCAGCGCGCGCATGTGATCTTCATGCGATTGAGTTGCGAAGTCGGGATCTTCGCGTTTGCGATGCAGCGGATATTCCGAAACCGCCGAAGCCAGCAGCCCCCGTTCGCTGTCGACAATCGAAACCCGCACGCTGAGAGTGCCGAAGTCTACTCCTGCCACAATCGCCATGGTCTAACGTCTCACTGAATAGAATTGCTCTCGCGACAAACAAGCAGTGTGATTGCTGCGTCTTTCGCAATCGTGGCGAGAAACAGCAGGTTCCTCGTCGCTTCGCTCGTCGGAATGACAAAACGCTTTGCGAAACAGAATGTCGTAAATGAATAACTAATTGCCGTGCCAGTGCATCTGCCATCCCAAATATCGTACTGCGGCTTCATGCACTGCGGCGGCCGTGGTTGAGAAATTCGCGGCGACGTGATGCTCGAATCCGTTCTCGCAAATGTAATGCAGCAATTTTTGCAGCCCGGGAATCTGCACAACGCCCACGCCGCCAAAAGTATTCAGCGAATCGTCGGTGAAGTCGCCTTGACCGACATAGCCGCGAATCACTCCCGCGGTATCGTCGGTCGAGAAGCGCGCAAAGCTCATGGCACCAGCCTTCACCCGGCCCACGACCGTACCGAATGTGTTGTCCTTGCCCACCGTCCCGGCAATGATCTCTTGAAAATCCATGCGGAAGTCCTGGAAGAAATGCTTGGGCAGGTTGCTGCAATGAAAGCAGACCGCCTTGTCCGGATCGTCACCGTAGTTATTATTCCAGTCGAGCAACGCGCTCGGAGTCTCCGATGCCAGCGCCAGCGCATGCATGCTGAGCGTGCCGCAGACATCGACTTCGCATGCCGCGGGCAGAAGATTGTTGCTCATCATGCTCATGATGGTGCAGGGCACGACGCCGAAATACTCTTCCATCGAAGTCCAGCACTGCACGGCGCTGATCTTCACGTCGGTCTGCTTCATCCAGTCGTCGATGACGTAGCCGAGCTTTGCCATCTTGATCAGGGCCGCGTCGGGCACTCCGCCGGTCGTTACGTATTTACGAATGTCGGCGAGTTTGCCCTGCACTCCGGCGTGATCGTCTTTCAATTTCGCGATGCGTCCGAAGACTTCTGAAAGATCGAGAGTCTCGGTGGAGACACCATTCGCTTCGAGCAGCTTCTCGCTATAGCGCACGGTGTTGAATGCGGTAGGCCGCGCGCCGATGCTGCCGATGCGGAGGTTGCGAAAGCCGTTCACCACGCGGCAGACCGCAGCGAACCAGGCGAGATCCTGCTGAAATTCCTGCGAATCGGGACTCTCGGTGTGCAGCCGGGTCAGCGAGTACGGAATGCCATACTGGCGCAGATTATTGCAGGCCGACATTTTCCCGCAGAAACTGTCGCGACGATGCAGGATGGTCATTTTCTTGGCATCATCGGGCGTCGCCTGCACCAGCACAGGAATATCAAGTCCCGCCAACCGCAGCGTGTCGGCAATGGCGCGTTCGTCGCCGAAATTCGGCAGCGCCACGATGATTCCATCCAGCCGCTCGCGGTTCTTCTGGAACAGCGCGGCGCAGCGCTTCGCTTCGTCATGCGTCTCAACCGCTCCGTGCTTGCTGTCTTCAGGACCGAGCACAACGCAATCCATGCCGGCCTTGGCCAGCGCCTGCATCATCTCCTCGCGTCCGGACTTCGCCAGTTCGCCGGGAAAGAATCCGCGATTCCCAACGATGACGCCCATCGTCATTTTCTTATTCATTCAATCACTCCCGAAAACCTACACCTATTCGCTCGCCCGCGACGGAGCATAGTGCCAGCAGTAAAAACCGCCGATCAAAGCCAGCAAGCCGCCCCACCATGCGCTGGCGTGAAGTCCAAACAGCACGACCTGAAGTTCCGGTGCCGGAGGGTTCGCGATCTCGTACAATCCCGCTCCGAGAATGAGCAAACCATTCACCAGCAGCGACAGGCCGATGAAAAACCAGATCGAAACCGAACGCCCTGTTGTCATAAGAGTCGCCTACCAGAAAATAATATTGAGAATCACAAACACTACCGCCGCCACGATTGCCCAGAAAACCGGCTTCTGATACAGAGGAACGTCACCGATCTTCGGAATGTCGGTCTCGCCGTACACCAATCCAGCCAACTGGCTGTGCGGGATTGGCGTTGTTGCCAGGCTTACTACGACCGTCACTGTCACGCACACCAGGAACGACCAGAGCGCCTGATACATATCCTGGGCCAGAGCCTTCGCATTGGGCGACAGCGCCACGTAACGCAGCGCGGTCGGATCAACCTTGACCCACGCCCACATGCTGATCGAAGAAAGCGTGCCGCACAACAATCCCCAGAATCCTCCGGGACCTGTGGCCCGCTTCCACAGCATTCCCAGGACGACCGTTCCAAATAAAGGAGCGATGAAGAAGCTGAACAACGCCTGCACGTAATCCATGATGCTGGCTGAGGCCATGACCAGATACGCCGTGCCCACGCTGATCAGCACGCCGATCACGGTCGTCCAGCGGCCCATGTTCACGTAGTGGTGGTCGCTGCCTTTGCTGTTGATGAGCGGGCGATAAATGTCATACGTCCAGACGGTAGTGAACGCGCTCACGTTCCCGGCCATGCCAGACATGAAGCCGGCGATCAGCGCCGTGATTCCCAGGCCGAGCAAGCCAGGACCGCAGTAACGCGCCAACATGAGGGGGAGAACATCGTTATAGCTATGGCCTCCGGTAGCAGCGGCCACCGATTCCGGAACCAGCTTCTCCGGCAGCAGGCCGAGGCCGAGCAAGCCGGGGAGAATCACAATCAGCGGAACGATCATCTTGAATCCGGCGCCGATGATCGGAGCCATTTCCGCGCTGCGCATGTCTTTCGCCGCCAGCAGGCGCTGCACCACGAGAAAATCCGTGGTCCAGTAGCCCATCGAAATCACCGCACCGAGACCGAATACAATGCCGGTCCAGTGAATTCCCATGGGGTTGGTGGTGAACGACCCGAGGCCGGCCCACATGTGGACATATTGTTCCGAAGCTCTTTGCGTGATCAGTATCTTGAGATTGCCCCAACCCCCGGCTTCGTAGAGACCGAGGATCGGAACCAGCAAAGCGCCCGCCCAGATCAGAAAGAACTGCAAAACCTCGTTGAAGATCGCAGATCGCAACCCGCCGAGCGTCACATAGATCGCGACTGTTAACGACGAAACCCAGATGCTGAAGTTGAGGTTCCAGCCCAACACGATCTGCATGACCTTGGCCATGGCAAACATGTTCACGCCGCTCATGAGCACGGTCATGAAGGCGAACGAAACCGCGGAGAGCGCTCGGCTGGGCTCGCCGAAACGCAGCTTCAGATATCCCGGTACCGAGTGCGTTTTCGAAATGTAGTAAAACGGCATCATCACCAGCGCGAGGAACAGCATCGCCGGAATCGCGCCAATCCAATACCAATGAGTGGCCAGAATGCCGTACTGGTAGGCCGATCCGGCCCAGCCCATCAATTCGAGCGCGCCCAGGTTTGCCGAGAGAAAACTGAGACCGGCGACCCACGCCGTCATCTCCCGTCCGGCCATGAAGAAGTCTTCGCCCGTGTTTGCCTTCCCTTTGAGGTAGAAGCCGATGGCGAGCACCAGCGCAAAGTAGAAGACGATGATGACCATGTCGACCGGGTGAAGGTGAACCAGGCTCGACGAACTCGAGACAACGAAGGCTAGAGTCATTGGGTCTTGACCTGTCCGTAGTAGGCGTTGCGGCCGTGTTTGCGCAGAAAGTGCTTGTCGTGCAATTCGCGCGCCAGAGGCCGGGACTCAGCGTTGATCGACAGCGTGTGGCACGCCATGCGCGCCACATATTCCAGAATTACAGCATTGTGGGAGGCTTCAGCCGCGCTCGGTCCCCAGCAGAACGGAGCGTGTCCGGCCACCAGTACTGCTGGAATCGCACTTGGGTCGAGTTTTGAGAACGTCCGGCAAATCGCCACACCGGTCTCCAATTCGTAGTCTCCGGCAATCTCGGAGGCGGTCAGCCGTTCGGTGACCGGGATCGTCCCGTGAAAGGAATCCGCGTGCGTGGTTCCGAAGCAGGGAATCGGAGTCTCGGCCTGCGCCCAGGCAGTAGCGAATTCCGAGTGGGTATGGGCTACACCGCCGATCATTGGGAAGTGTTTATACAGTTCGACGTGCGTGGGCAGATCAGAAGACGGACGCAGTTTGCCGTCGACAATTTCGCCCGCAAGATTCGAAATCACGATGTCCGCCGGCGTGAGATTCTCGTAAGGCACGCCGCTCGGCTTGATGGCGACCAATCCTTCTCCGCGATCGATACCGCTCACGTTGCCGAAAGTATAGAGCACGAGGCCCCGCTGCACCAGTTCGAGGTTGGCTTCGAGAACCTGTTCGCGCAGCGTTTTGAGCAGCATGTAGTCGTCAGCAAGGACGCGAGTCTAGCGCCGGTAAACGATTACCGCAACCGTTTATGCGACAGCCCCATTTAACCGGAGGCGGCTTTCTTTGTCAAAAGAAGTGCGCGACTCCAGCAACTTCACCACGGATTACGCAACCACGGTCCGCGTAGGGGTGGACGCCTTCGTCCACCCAGCGGAGCTGCAAACCCGCCGACGAGGCCCTTCCAAGGTTGTGTGATTCGATTCACTCGTTCGAGCGGTCAGGAAGTCGCTCGCATGTCGCTCGAAATCCCACCCGCGGCCGGAGCGTAGCATTTAAGGGCGTAATCCATCACCATGCGATCCGCGCTAAAGCGCCAGCCCAGCGTGCGAATCGCCCGCTTCATGAGTGTGATCCAGCCTATCGGGAGGCCGTCGCGATCCCGCTTGTAGTAGAGAGGAATCACCTGGTCGCGCAGAGTATGCATCAAATCCTCGCCGTCGCGCGCATCGTGAACGGTAACGTTGGAGTGAGTCTTGCCACCGCCGATGGCGAAGCCATTCATGCCGTCATAGGCCTCGGCCCACCAGCCGTCGAGAATCGAGAGATTCAATCCTCCGTTCAGCACCACCTTCTGACCGCTGGTACCCGACGCTTCCTGCGGCCGCCGCGGATTATTGAGCCAGACATCGACGCCCTGCACGAAATGCCGTCCGACGTTGATGTCGTAATCTTCGACGAAGACGAACTTGTCACGGAACTGCGAGTCGCGCATCAGCCCCGCAATCTGCTGCAGAACTTTCTTGCCCGGCTCATCGAGCGGATGCGCCTTGCCGGCAAAGACAAACTGCACCGGCCGGTTCGGGTCATTCACCATCGAGGCCATCTTCTCGACATCTTTCAGAATGAGGTTTGCCCGCTTGTAAGTTGCGAAGCGGCGCGCGAAACCGATGGTCAGCGCGTCCGGACTCAGCACCCGCTCCAGGCGCTGCAGCACCTCGCGCGATTCTCCCCGCCGTTCAGCCTGCGCGACCGCGCGCCGCCGCACGAATTCGATGAGCTGCGATTTGAGATTCAGGTGGGCTTCCCAAAGTTCGCCGTCGTCGACGTTCTCGATGCCTTCCCAAATCTTCGCCTCGCTGCTGCGATGGTGCCATCCCGGGCCGAGATGCCGGTCATAGAGGCGAAACATCTCCGGCGCCAGCCACGTCGGAACATGGACGCCGTTGGTGATGTGTCCGATGGGAACATCGTCCTCCACCTTCTCGCGGAACAAGCCGGTCCACATCGCGCGTGAAACCTCGGCATGCAGCGCGGAGACTGCGTTCGCCCGCCGCGCCAGCCGCAGCGCCAGTACAGTCATACAGAACAGTTCGTCCAGGTTCGTGGGATTCTCGCGGCCGAGCCCCATCAGACTTTCCTGGGAGAGGCCCAGAGCCTCGCGCAGCGGTCCAATGTGCTCCTCAATCAGGTTCGCGTCGAAGCGATCATGCCCGGCCGGCACGGGTGTGTGGGTGGTGAAAACTACTTCGCGGGAAACTCGCGGCACGGCGGCGTCGAATGCGATGCCCTCATCTTCCATGCGCATACGAATCGCCTCCAGCACCGCAAAAGCACTGTGGCCCTCGTTCAGATGAAGAACGCCGGGAGAAATTCCCAACGCCTTCAAGGCCCGCAATCCTCCCACGCCCAACAACAGCTCCTGGCGAATCCGTATGCGCAGGTCGCCACCGTAGAGCCGCGAAGTCAGTTCGCGATCCTCGGGAGCATTCCCGTCCACATCCGAATCCAGAAGCAGCAGATCCCGGCGCCCGACCTTCACGCGCCAGACCTTGGCCTGGATGCGGCCGCTGCGGGTTTCGATTTCCACCGCGATCGGCCTGCCGTCCTTGCCGATCGCGGCTTCCATGGGCAACTGATTGACATCGGTCTCGAGATATTCTTCCCGCTGCCAGCCCGCAATATCGAGCCGTTGCCGGAAGTAGCCCTGCCCGTAGAACAGTCCGATCCCGATCAGCGGAATGTCGAGGTCGGAGGCGCTCTTGATGTGATCGCCTGCCAAAACTCCCAAGCCGCCGGAATAGACCGGAAGCGACTCGTGCAAGCCAAACTCCGCCGAGAAATACGCGACCGGATGCGGCCGCAGCACGCCGGCGTGCCGCGCGCCCCAGGTGCGATCGGCTTCCTGATATTCCAGCAACCGCCGGTAGGCATAGTTCACCCGGCTGTGAATCATGAGTTCGGCAGCGCGGGCTTCGAGCTTGGCCAGAGGAATCTCGCTCAACAGCGAAATCGGGTTATGGTTCAGGTCGTTCCAGCGCCCCGGGTCGAGATCGAGAAAAACGCTGGACGAGTTGTGGTCCCAACTCCACCACAAATTCCGCGCCAGCGCCCACAGGCGCTCCTGCAGCGGAGCAATGAAGCGATCCAGCGTGCGCGCTTCGCTCACCACCGGGGCGACCTGGGTGGCGGCTTCCGAAAGCATCCGAATCTCATCCTCGGAAAAGACTCGGGCTTCAATCGTCTGTACCACGAGGACGCCCTGCAAGACGCCCCGATCGATCAAAGGAACGCCGAGGAACGACTGGTAAACATCCTCCCCAGCCTCCTCGAAATACTTGAAGCGGGGATGAGTTTTTACGTGGCTCACCGCGACCGGCTGCAACTTTTCCGCGACCAGGCCCGTAAGTCCTTCGTTTACCGCCATCCGCAGACTGCCAATGCACTCGCGGCGAAGCCCCACCGTCGCGGCCAGCACCAGGTTGGCGCGGTCAGGCTCAAGCAGGTAGGCCGAGCACACGTCGGTTCTAAATCTCTTGGCGATGAGCGCCACGACGTTCATCAACGTCTCTTCCGGCTCACCGCCCTCAGCGGCAAGATTCGCAATCTCTTCCAGGGTCAGAACGTACGTGGCATCCGTTGAAGACACTTCCGGCTCCGTTTCCTCAGGTATTTTATCGACTACTATATCGGATCGATCCAATGTATTTGTAAACCTCCGGCGGGAATCATCAAGGCTGGGAGCCCTGTCCCTCATGATGTCATAGTTCGCGATCACAGGGGCAGAGCTAAGCTGGGCGCCTCCTATGAATTATTTTGCGGTGGATAAGTGAAATCTCACGCGGCGCCACTCCCCCCGTCGGGCGCGGGGGGAGAACGACCTTAGCGAAAAACCCCAATTGCGCATGGACTGGGATAAGTAGTAGAATTCCGCCATTCCAGCCTCACCAGTCGAAGACGACCGTCCAGCCTGCGACCTGGTGGTTTCGAGCAGAGCGGTTTCGCGGGACTGAGCGCGTGATAATGTTGGTTCGCGAAACATGAGTTAAAGAGTTGTTCGCAAAGAAACCGAAGACGCAACCGCCGGTTAGGCCGGCGTTCCTAAGCTTCATATCGAGCCATGCAATAGCTATGAACGGAGTAGCGCGATGAATGGATTGGCTGCAGGCATCGTTCGGTTTGGTGCAGGCTTTTTGGCACTTTTGAGCTTGGGTTGGGTTCTGACCGGTAGCGCAGCCGCTCCCCATGAGCAAGGGCTGCCGTCGGACTGGACGCACCGGCACATCATCTTCTCTAAACCCTCGACCGCGGAGCAGATGAAGCGCGTGTCCAAGGATCCGCGCTACCTGCAGCAGTCGCAGCGCAACAACGCCCTCCGCCTGTTGCCGCCAGAGTCGGACGCGGCAGAGAGTATCGGAGAGAGTCTCGTGGCGAAAGTCGTAGGGCCCAAGAAGACCAACATGCGTCGCGATTGGTCTATGAGCCTCGGCAGCGGCGCCTCCGTGGGCGCCGGCAACTTTGCGGCAAAATATTCCTTAAAAACCTCGGTCGCGACCTGCGGTGGCGCGAATGCAGATTTCGTGGTTTACCCCACGGGCCTCACCGGTACCACGGGCCAGGCAACGATAGTGGCCTATGACAATCTCTACGCTGGATGCGGAGGAACCGTGCCCTCGGTTTATTGGGCCTACAACTTGGGGAACGCCGGCCAAATCCTGACATCTCCCATTTTCTCCCTGGACGGCAAGCAGGTGGCGTTCGTGGCGAGCAACAACGGTGAGGGGATTCTGGTTCTGCTCAAGTGGGCGGCTTCCACGACCGAATCCGTGGGATCTCCCAAGTTGCTCGCACCAAAATCCGCGTCGCAGTACACGACCTGCACAGCCCCCTGCATGACGTATATCTACCTGCAGGACAACGCTTCAGACGTGACCGACGATCAGACCTCGTCCATCTTTTACGACTACTCGACCGACATGGCGTGGGTGGGCGGAGCCGGAGGATGGCTGCACGAGATCGGCCCAGTATTTAATGGCACGACCCTGAACCCGCCGTCGGAGGTGGACAACGGCATCTTCCCGGTGGAGGTCAACAGTGGAGTAAATGCCCTCTCCAGCCCCGTCTACGACACCGGATCGAACAGTGTCTTCGTGGGAGATCTGGGTGGATTCTTTTATCGTGTGAACGCGGCGACGGGAGCGGTAACGGCGACAGGCCGACTGGACTACGGCCAGGGACTGGTAGCCGGGCCGATCGTCGATTCGACCGCCGGGCTGGTTTACGTCTTCGCCTCGAACAACGGCACCCTCAATTGCCAGCATGGTACGGGTCCGTGTACCGCTGTCTACATTTTTAACACCAGCTTCCCCTCGGGTACGCTCGGCACCGATGTCGCTGTGGGCGGTTCGATCCCATCTCCCCCGTCGCCGTTGTATGAGGGCGCCTTCGACCAGACCTATCTGAATTCCACGAACGCAACCGGCAATCTTTACGTTTGCGGCAACACCGGGCAACGGCCGATTATGTATCAGGTTCCGGTCAATGGGGGAGTGATGGGCCCCATCGTAACCGGTGGAGCGCTCGCGACCAACACTGCAACCTGCTCGCCGGTGACTGATGTCTACAACCCCACCGTCCAGTTTGCGCCAGGCGTGTTCGGGCCGGAGGAATGGATCTTCGCCAGTACCACCACCCTCGGCTATGGGCAAAACTGCAACAGCGGCATGGGCGGGTGCCTCATCAGCTTTGTAGATCTGCAATGGACTCCCGCTACTACCTACGTAGTGGGGCAGGAAGTTCTGGATTCAAACTATCACAATGAAGTTGTGCTCACGGCAGGTATATCAGGGGCGACCACCCCCCCCTGGAACATCGGTCTGGCCGGAACCACGACGGACGGTACTGTCACCTGGCTGGATCAAGGCCACCAAACGGCTTCTTATGGCTTCTGGCATGCACTCTGGCCCAACTTCGATTACCCCGATGAGATAGTCGACGTCAACAACAACATTGAGCTGTGCACTAATTCCGGGGGAACTTCAGGTGCCTCGGTGACTTTCAATACGGCCATCAATGGCGTCACTACCGACGGTACGGTGACCTGGCTCAACGTGGGGCCGAGTGCGACTGCCAGCATCTCGACTACTAATGGCACCAGCGGGGTCATCATCGACAACGTCGTCAGCGCGGGCGTACTGGCCGGCACTTCGCAGGTTTATTTCACCACGCTGGGCAATCAGGCCTGCGGCACTTCCGGCACGGGTGGGTGTGCCGTACAGGCATCGCAATCCGCATTACAATAGAACGAAAGCTGACCAGGTTCCTCCTATGCCTATGAACGTTTCTTCTTCTTCTGATAATTCGAGCACGCCGGTAATTAAGAAGCCATACGAAAAGCCGGCCTTCCGCTACGAGCAGGTTTTCGTGACCAGTGCGCTTACGTGTGGGAAAAACGGAACGGAAGGCACCTGCGGTCTCAATCCGAAGGCGTCATGATTTCCACTGCAAAGCGGCCTCGCGCTTCGCGCGCCCTCAAGTGTGAGCTGGCGAGTGAGGTTTTGCGCTCGTCCGGGGGATTGCGCTTGCGAGTCACGGGCTGGAGTATGCTGCCGACCATCTGGCCGGGGGATACGCTCCTGATTGATCCAGTCCGCCGCGACAACGTCGTTGAAGGAGACGTTGTGCTGTTCGCGCGAAATCACCGCCTGGTTGCACACCGCGTTGTATCGAGACCTGAAGTGTCGAAGGGCTGCTTACCGGGAAACCGAAAGGTTCAAACTCAAGGGGACGCCGTATCTCAGCCTGACGGCCCCGTTTCCGACGGTGAACTAATGGGCAGAGTTTCTGCCATTTTCCGAAACGAAAAACGCATCGAGCCTCGCCGAAGTCTTCGCCCCTCGGAGCGAGCCGCGGCTGCCGTGTTGCGGCGCTCGGAAACCGCGGCCCGGGTCGTAGCCGGCATGCTCACAATGCGCCAGACGCCACAGGATCGGATTTCCCCGTGCCAGCCTTAACTGCCCCAGCCTTGACTGCCACAGCCTTAACTGGCGGAGTCGCGCAGCTCAGCCTCGTCATTGAAATCGGGGGCATCCCGGTACGGGTGAACACCACCGACTCCGGTTTTCTACACCTGCTGCAGAACCGCTATGCCGGATTCGTCGCCTCGCCCGATCTTGCTCAGGATCGCACCTGCATCGAATTCGACGTCGAGATCCGCCCGCCCGCTCCCGCCGACCCGGAGGCCGATGTGTCCGTAACTCGTCGCGGGAGCCGGTGGTCGATCGAGCGCGGAGACTTTCGCGCGGAGTGGGATCCCGCAACACGCCGCGGCCGGATTCTCCAGTCCAGCAATCCTTATTCGATCGATGCCGTGCTGCGCATCGTGCATACGCTCGTTTTGGCCGGGGAAGGTGGTCTGCTGCTGCACTCGGCCAGCGCCGTCCGCAACGGGAGGGCATTTTTATTCGCGGGCGCCTCCGGCGCCGGGAAGACGACGATTTCGCGCCTGGCTCCTCCCGATGCCACCCTGCTCACCGACGAGATTTCTTACGTGCGCAAACTGGAGAACGGCTACACTGCGTTCGGCACTCCGTTCACCGGCGAACTGGCCAAGCTCGGCGAAAATGTTTCGGCTCCCGTTACCGCGCTCTACCTGCTCGCCCAGGGTCCTGAGAACCGCATCGATTCGGTCCCACCTGGCGAAGCCGCGCGATCTCTGCTTGCCAACGTTCTGTTTTTCGCCGAAGATGAGGAACTGGTGCAGTCGGTTTTTCACTCCGTCTTCGAGTTCGTGAGCCGCGTTCCGGTTTCCCGGCTCACTTTTGTGCCCGACGCCCGGGTCTGGGATCTGATTGGATGAAGTGGATTGGATGAGGTCAATTCGATGAGCAGGCTTTATGTAGCGCGCAATCCGCGTGCCGCGGCGCGCAGTCTCGACGGTGAGATGATGATCATGTCGGGGCGGGATTCCACTCTCTTCACTCTGAACCGGACCGCAACCATCCTCTGGCAGTCGGCCGATGGCACCACTCCGCTCGACGAAATCGTCGCCCGCCGCATCTGCCCCGAGTTCGAGGTTGAACCTGGTGTTGCCCTGCAGGACGCCGAGAATCTGGCGCGGGAGTTGGCCCGCCACGAAATCATGCAGCTCTCGGAAACACCGATTGAAACTAAACGGAACCCTCCCGCCGGAGACGCCCGATGAGCCAGCTCATGCAGGAGATGTCGGACAAAGCGCTGGCCCGGAATATCCCGCTCAGCGTTCAAGTCGACCTGACTTATCGCTGCAACGAGCGCTGCGTCCATTGTTATCTCGATCACAACGATCACGGCGAGATGACGACGGCGGAGATCAAACATCTTATGGAGGAGATGGCCGAGGCTGGCGTCTTCATTTTGACTTTCAGCGGCGGAGAAATTTTTCTGCGCAAGGATTTCTTCGAGCTGCTCGAATACGCCCGCCATCTCACGTTCTGCGTAAAGTTAAAAACAAACGCAGTCCTGATTCGCGAGCGCGAAGCGGCACGGCTCCGCGACCTCGGCGTCGAATCGATCCAGATCAGTATTTACTCGCATCGGCCGGAAGTTCACGACGCCATCACGCTCGTTCCAGGTTCGCTCAAGAGGTCGCTGGCCGCGATTCGTTTTCTCAAGTCACAGGGGCTGAAGGTCACCATCGCCAACGTTCTGATGACGGGAAATATGCAGGACTATCCCGGAGTGCAGGCTCTCGCGGCGGAGTTAGGCGTGAAATGCACCCTGGATCCGACCGTGACGCCCATGATGGATGGCGATCGTTCGATATTGAAGCTGGCAGTGGACCAAAGCGCGCTGCGGCAGGTATTCCGAGATCAGTCGCTGGTCGGCGACGCGGATGAATTTTGCGCCATCGCGGCTCCCGCTAGCGAAGACACGCTGAACTCCATTCCATGCAGCGCCGGCCACACCGCCTGCTACGTATCGCCCTACGGCGACGTTTTTCCCTGCGTCCAGTTTCCGCTCCCCACCGGAAATGTGCGCCAGCAGCGCTTCATCGACATCTGGCGGTATTCGGACCGCATGAATGATGTGCGCTCCATCCGGCTGAAAGATCTGACAACCTGCACGTCGTGCACCCACGTCTCAAGCTGCACCCGCTGCCCGGGGCTGGCGTTTATGGAAGGGAATATGCGCGGGCCATCGTCGCAGGATTGCGAAAAATCGTTCGTCCGCACCGGAGTTCCCTCCGCCAACATGCTGTCCAAGCAACGCCCTGCCGCAAATCTCGTGCAGATTCAGACGTTGCCGGCGTTAGCGATGGCTTGAGTTCGTGCACGGAACTCAGACTGCGACCATGGCCGGTGAGACAATGCCTGGCGCTACCCGCGACCCCGAGTGGTCCTTGCTGTTGGCGGCATGTTCGCTATCCTGTTCCCCGATTCCATCGCCAGACAGAATAGATCGCATCCATTCCCTTCTGCGCAACCCCATTCGGTGGAATGTTCTCTTTCAACTTGCCGACCAGCACGGCGTTGAGCCGCCTCTCTACCAGGCGCTCCAGCATCTGAACGACTCGATTCCTCCCGAAGAAATGCAGACCCTGCGCCAGACGTATCAGACAAACCTGCACAAGGCATTGCTTCTTTCGCGGGAGCTGATTCGCATTCTTGAGTGCCTGGCCGCACGCGGCGTTGAGGTGATGCCTTACAAAGGACTTGCGCTCGCGGAGCTTCTCTACGGAGACATCGCTCTACGCCAATCCGGTGACATCGATCTGCTGATCAGGCCGCAGGATCTTCCGCCTATTCGCGACGCCATCCGCGAACTCGGCTACAGGCCGCACGTTTCCTTTTCTGCTGCAGAGGAGCGCGCTTACCTGAAGTCCGGATACGAGTACGCCTTTGACGGCACGGCCGGTCCGAATTTGTTAGAGCTGCAGTGGGCAATTCAACCGCGCTTCTACGCCATCGATTTCGACATGGAAGGATTGTTCACCCGCGCAGTGACGGTTTCCGTCGCGGGGCGGCTCGCGAAAACGCCTTGTCTAGAGGATTTGCTTCTGTTGCTGTCGGCCCACGCCGCTAAACATCTCTGGGGACGGCTGGTCTGGCTCTGCGACATCGCTCAGATTGTGAAGGTGCCGTCGCTGAACTGGGATCGCATCTGGCAAGAAGCGACCCGCCTTGGAATGAGTCGAATTCTGCAAGTCACGCTGCTGGCTGCGGATAGCCTGCTCGGAGCGACAATCCCCGTCTCAGCCCGCGCTCATCTCACGGACGAACTCGCGTCGCGACTTGCGGACGATGTTCAAACTCAGATTGCCGGGGAAGCTGCATACAATGTGGAGTCACTCTCTTATTTTCGCCTGATGATGCGCTTGCGCGAGCGGCCAGCCGACCGGCTGCGATTCCTGAGTCGACTCATTCTTACTCCCGGTCCCGGCGAGTGGCAGGCTGTTCGCCTTCCTCGGCCGCTCTTTCCTCTGTATCGACTGGTGCGATTTTCGCGACTGGCGGCAAGACTGGTTCGCGCCTAGATATCTGCGCCGCGAGTCGAACCCTGAGCCGGCGATTCCGGCGCGTTCCAATCTCGCAGATACAAAACGAACATCACTACGGTTCCAATCACCGGTAACGCGAGCCCCGCTTTCAGGCTTCCGAAGCGACTCGACGACACGCCCACCAGCCACGGAACTGCCCCGCCGCCGAGGTTGGAGAGTGTGAACATCACCGACCCGGCGCGCGACGCAGCCGGTCCAAACTCGCCAGACAAGAGTGAAATGCTGATGGGATAAACGCTGGAGAGCCCCAATCCAGCGAGCCCAGCGCCCGTCACCACGCCGGGCAGAGTGCGTGACAAAACTAAGACCGACATTCCGCCACAGGCGAGCACGAGCCCTCCCTGTGCCAGTCGAACCTCGTTGAACATTCGCAGCATCAACGGAGCAATCCATCTCCCCAGCATGAGCGCGGCGTAGAAAAACGAAGGCGTCATCGTCGACACCGCGGGCGACATGCTTCCGAGGCTCTTCGAATACGAAGCCACCCATCCCCCGAAACCATTTTCCGTGCCGACGTAAACAAAGAACAGCGCCCCCAGACCCGGCAGGGCTCGGTGTTTCCAGTCAATCCCTAGAAAGTTCCCCGCCTTGCTTTCATTCTTATTTCCCGCGGCCACCGGTTCGATAATGGAAGCGGGCATGACCGCGATGCCTGCCGCCACCACGAGCATGAATCCTGCAACCAGACCCAGCATGAGAGGCAGATGAAAATTCTTCGCCGCGGCGGCGACGAGAAATGGGCACGCGACCGACCCCGTGCTCCAGCAGAAATTCAACAGATTGAGAGCCGAACTCCGCCGCTCCGGATTCACCTCCGCCACCAGAAGATTCGCCGCCGGAACCGCCAGCCCGAGTCCCGCACCATAGGCCGCGATGCAGATGATCCCCAGCAACTCCGGACCGGTCAGCAGCAAAGCCACTGCCGCGGCGGCGAGCAGAAGCCCGGTCTTCATGGCAAACCGGAATCCGAAACGAGACACGAGGAAGCCGGAGAGTGCGACCGCTATGGTCGAAGCCAGATACTGCGCCGTGAACAGCGCCCCCGCCTGCGAATAATTCAGCGACCATCGAGCCGAAAGAGTGGGCAGCATCGGCCCGAGAAGCACTGTAACGATTCCGATCGGAACGAACGACGCATACGCGGCAAAGTTGAGAGATCTGGCAGAGGCTGACGCTCGGGCTCTTCCGGAAGCGGACATGAAAATCGTAGGGCGTTCTGTTATCGCCGCGCCGGAACCCGAACGCGACTTCGCGTGCTAGCGGCCGGGCGCCTGAGCAGTGGATTCCCGCACGACAAACTCAGGCTCGATCGCGATTTCTGCGGGGTACTCCTGATTGCCTTCGATTCGCTCCAACAGGCTCTCGGCCGCAACTTCACCCATTCGGTTAAGCGGCTGCCTCACCGTAGTCAGACTCGGAGTATGAAATGCCGCGCCCGGTATGTCATCGAATCCCATCACCGAAACATCCTGCGGAACCCGCAATCCGTGCTCGTGAATCGCGCGGATGGCGCCGATCGCCGAGATGTCGTTATAGGCAAACAACGCGGTAAACGGTTTGCCGCGCGACAGAAGCTCCTTGGCAAACGGATACCCCAACATCGGCGTGGCGTCGTCCGTGTTGATCTGCACGATCAGTTCAGGATCGACCTTCAGTCCAATTTGCCCGGCGACCTGGCAGATTGCATCCCAGCGGTCCTTTGAATCCGAGCTCAGCGGATTTCCCTTCATGAAAGCGATGCGTTCGTGGCGCAGATCCTTCAGGTGATTCAGAGCGAGCACAGCGGCTTGATGGTGATCGAGGACAATGTTGGTGACGCCCTTGAGCTGTTTGTGGCCGGCGACCGCGACAGTCGGCAGCACAGGCGTTTCGCGGACCGTCGTATCCACGGTAATGATGCCTTCGACGCCGCGCTCCGACAAAATCTGCGAATAACGATTCAACAACTCCGGATTGTGCCGGTGAGCCACCGTGAGAAAGAAATATCCGCTCTTCCTTAAACGATGCTCGATGCCGCTGATGATCGCCGATCCGTAGGAATCACCGATCTCTTCCGCGATGACGCCAATGGTGTAGGTGCGCTTGTTCCGCAGCGTTCGGGCAAAGAAATTCGGCCGGTAGTTGAGTTCTTTCGCGGCCGCGTGGATTCGGTTCTTCGTCTCTTGCGGAATGGAACGGGCCGAGGGCGCGTCATTCAGAACCGCCGATACGGTTCCCGGCGTCAGTCCTAAATGCTCTGCGACGGCTTTGAGCGTGACCACAACGGGCTTCTGGCCTGGCTTCTTGCTCTGCCCCGCTCCTCCGTCTGAACTGTCTCTCAAGAACCCCTCAAAATCGGCGCCGTGGAACTGATAGTCACGAACGGCCGCTGGTCAGTGCGTTGCCCGGTTCTCTCAGATGCATTCCTGCCTCTGGCTGACAGAGAATTTTCCCTAAGCCCTGGAGTACCGCTCGCTATTCGGTCTGGACCCGCTCAATGCGAAATACAGGATATACAAGTAGCAGATCACTGGCAGAAAGAAAGCATGATGAATGCCAATGCGATCGGCAATCGCGCCCTGCGCCACCGGAAGGATGGCTCCGCCGACGATCGCCATGATCATCACTCCGGAACCGTCCCCGGTCAATGGGCCAAGTTCAGCCACGCCCAGTGTGAAGATGCTCGGGAACATGATCGAATTAAAAAACCCAACCAGGATGATGCTGTACATCGCTACGTGGCCGGCAGTCAGCATTGAAATTGCGACGAGAGCAGCCGCACATACGGCGCAAATGCCAAGCAGCCCTCGGGTGCTCATCTTTTGCAGAAGCGCGGAGCCGATGAAGCGGCCAACCATCGCGCCGCCCCAGTAGAAAGCCACAAAACTCGCGGCCACTTTTTCCGTCAAGCCGCCAATCTCTTGCTGGCTGAAATAGTTCACCAGGAAGCTTCCGATCGAGACTTCCGCGCCAACATAAACGAAGATTCCGATCGCGCCGAAGATCAAGCTCGGATGCTTCCAGATCGAGTCATTGACCTTCACACCGATCTGCCGCTGGGCCTGCGGGATTTTCGGCAGGTGGAAGAGTCCAATCGCGACCGCCAGCAGGACTAGCGTAATTCCCAGTCCGACGTAGGGCATTTTCACCGTCGCTGCCTCATGCAGGCGGTAGGCCTGCAGCGCGTCGGGCGCCAGCGCGCGAATCTCATCGATCGTCTTCGGGGCCGCACTCAGAATCAGCAGGCCGCCGAAAAATGGCGCCAGAAAAGTTCCTAGCGAATTGAAAGCCTGCGTCAGGTTCAGCCGGCTCGATGCAGTCTCCGGCCTTCCTAAGATGGTCACGTAAGGGTTCGCCGCCACTTGGAGGCAAGTGATCCCGGCAGCCAGAACGATGAGCGCTCCCAGGAACAACGGGAAAGACGGCGCGCTCGCCGCTGGCACAAACAGAAAAGCCCCGACTCCCATGGTCAACAACCCGGCGACCATCGAGCGTTGATATCCCATCCAGTCGATGATCTTGGCGGAAGGAATAGAAAAAACAAAATACGCCCCAAAAAAAGCGAACTGAATCAGCATCACCTTCGCGTAATTCAGATCGAAAATCGACTTCAGGTGCGGAACCAGAATGTCATTCAGGCAGGTCAGAAATCCCCACATGAAGAAAAGCGTGGTCACCGTCGCCAGCGCCGCGCCATATTTCTGATCACTACCTGGGGCTATCGCCGTCGAGGGAGTGCTGGGAGTCGTAATCGCCATGAGTTCTGTTTCACCCTCCAGAAGCGTGCGTAAACCGCGGACCGCCCGCAATCATAGCATCGCCCGCGGGCCGTTTCGCGCATTTTTCTTTGGGGTGACAACAAATTGTCCCCTACAAAATCGTTTTGCTAACTTGACAACCGTGCGGCCTTGCCGGAGACTGCAATCGTTTTCTAAGCGGGTCAGAAGCCGCAATCGAGAACATTCATGCGCAACTCCACTATCCTCGTACTCACAGCGCTGTTTTGTGTTGCCGCTCCCGGTTCGCTCTCCGCTCAAAACAATATGTCGGGCGTGGTGTTGTTCAGTGAGCCAGGCTTCCCGGCGGCCGACTCTGTTGCCCCGACTGCGCCGCAACTCGCGACAATGTTCCCCGGAGCGCAGTTGGCGAGCGCAGATCAGCTTCCTCCGGCGTTGGCGGTCTCGTCCGCTCGACTGCTCGTCCTTCCTTACGGTTCCTCCTTTCCCGAGGAAGACTGGCCGGCCATCAAGCAGTATCTCGACCGCGGCGGAAATCTGCTCGTGGTCGGCGGAAGGCCCTTCACCCGCGCCGCCTACCGCGACCGTGGCGAGTGGCGTCTCCGCGATTACAGCGTGCGCTTCACGCGTCCGCTCATGATCGACCAGTATCAGGAAACGCCCGGCTCCGACGGACTCGAGTTTCAGCCCAACCCAGACCAGACTTTGCAGCTCTCACCGTTCACCTGGAAGCGCGCATTCAGCCCCGTAATCCGGCTGAGCGCGGTTGATGTCTATCATCGCGGCGGCGCCGCAGGTTCCATCGATGCGCGTCTCGACTCACTCGCCTGGGGGGTCAAGACTGGAGTCAAGGCCGGCCGCAAACTCTCGGCGCCGGCAATCCAGGTCGATCACTACAGAAACGGATTCGACGGAGGCCGTTGGATCTTCGTGAACGCGGAACTCTCGACCGAATTCTTCGACAACCCGGCGCTCGTCCAATCCCTTGCCCAGCGCGCTCTCCGGGGCGCTGAAGAATTCACCGTGGGACCAGTTCTGCCGCTTTACCTCAGCGGCGAACCAGTCGAGTTGCAGGTTCTGTGGAACGTGGCGGTACCTCCGAAGAACGCTGTCACTGTAAAGATCACGACATTCCCCGAAGATCAATCCTCGAAGCGCTCCACCGTGAATGCACAACTCCCTTCCAGCCAACCGATCCTACTGCCCGCGCCCGACGGCAAGGGCCTCTACGTCATCGAAGCACAACTACTGGAGGGCGACCGCGTCCGCGCGATTTACCACTCCGGATTCTGGATTCGCGACGAGGCCTACCTTCGCTCCGGTCCACATCTCGGGGTGAACCACGATTATCTGGAACTCGATGGGCACCCGCTCGCCGTGGTCGGTACGACCTACATGTCGAGCGAGGTGCAGCGTCTCTATTTCGAACATCCCAACGTCTATGTGTGGAATCAGGATCTCGGGCAAATTCACGAAGCCGGCCTCAACATGATCCGCACCGGCTGGTGGAGCGGATGGGACAAATTCTGCGATGAAAATGGTCAGCCCTACGAACGCACGCTGCGCACGCTTGAGGCCTATCTCATGACCGCGCGCAAATACGGGCTTCCCGTGCAATTTAATTTCTTCGCCTTCCTGCCCGATGTGTTGGGCGGCACGAATGCGTTTCTCGACCCGGAAGCTGTCCGCAGGCAACAGGCCTTAATCTCATCCGTCGTGGCACGATTTCATGACGTGCCGTTTCTAGCTTGGGATCTCATCAACGAACCCAGCTTCTCCGAACATCTTTGGACGATGCGCCCCAACGGCGATGAAATTGAACTCGCCGACTGGAATCGCTGGCTGAGCCAGCGTTATCCGGATCGTACACAGCTCGCAGCTTTCTGGAATGTTCCCGCTGCCTCCGTTGCCGGAACAATTTCTCTCCCGAGGCCGGAGGAGTTCTTACCGCGAGGCGTATACACCGGCAACAATTCTCTCCGCGTTCACGACTACATTCTTTTTGCCCAGGAATCTTTCGCAAAGTGGGCAAGTACCATGCACGATGCAATTCGCGCTGCCGGCTCGCAGCAGCTCGTCACCGTCGGCCAAGACGAAGGCGGAATCCAGGATAGGTTATCGCCCGCGTTCTGGGGCTCGTCTGTCGATTTCACGACCAATCATTCCTGGTGGCAAGACGACGACATCCTATGGGACTCGCTCGCAGCCAAGCAGCCCGGCGAGGCCACGCTGATTCAGGAGACTGGACTGCAGCGGGAGTTGAACATCGACGAAATCGCTCGTCGTACTCCGGAGAGCGAAGCTGCGCTCTTCGAACGCAAAGTCGCCGCATCGTTCATTCAAGGCTCGGGCGCGATCGAGTGGCTGTGGAACACGAACTCCTACATGACAGAGAGCAATGAAACGCCGATCGGCGCCGTCCGCACCGATTACACCGAGAAGCCGGAAGCCACGGTCCTGCGGACCTACGCACAGTTCGCGCCAGCGATCCAGGAGCATCTGCGCGATCCGCAGCTGCCCGCAATTGCGATTGTCACGTCACAGGCCGCGCAATACTCGATCCTGGCCGACTTTCAACTCGAAGCGCAACGCCGCGCCGTTCGCGCTCTGGCCTATGGCGATCATCTCCAGCCGTACATGATCGCCGAGAATCAGATCGACAAGCTCGGATCGCCGCGCCTGGCTATTCTGCCGTCGCCGCAAGCTCTAGGCGAAGCGGCCTGGCGCACCTTGTTGCATTATGTAGAAGCGGGAGGCAATCTTCTCATCACCGGCCCCGTCGATCGCGACGAGCACGGCCAGATCGTCCACCGTGCTGCCGAGCTTGGCCTGCAGGCGCACGTCGAGCCGCTGACGTACCACAACGCGAGCATTCGCTTGGGGAGTCGCTCGCTAACGCTAGCCTTCGGTCAGGCGCAGCAAAGCGGTCTCGACTCGCTCCGCTTCGACGACGGCTCAACTCTCAAGGAGATTCCTCACGGCAAGGGACGAATCTTCTGGGCTTCGTATCCCGTGGAACTTTCCGAGGACCCGCAAGCCATCTCCGATCTCTACGCCTACGTGGCCAGCCAGTTGAACATCACGCCGATGTTCATGCAGCACTCGCCGATTCCGCCCGGGATCCTCGTATATCCGACCGTTCTCGGGGATTCCGTGCTCTATGTATTCGTTTCAGACTCGGCGAATGACGCGACAATCGCGCTGCGCGACGAAACCACAGGAGTCGCGCTCGCGTTCCCTCTGCGTGGAGAACACGCAGCGCTCGCACTTATCGGAAAAAAGGAAAAGAAAATTATCGCTAGATATGGCTTCTAAACCCGCGGTGAGAGCGACGCAACGAGTTCCTGATTCGTTTTATCTTCGGCGTAACCGAGATATCACTTAGAAAGTTGCCCAATGAATACGCCGTAGGGTTCGAGTATCACCACGTCGCCCTTCGCCGAAGACTTCCCTGTAGCCACCAGAGCCTTCGCCGAAGAAAAGCCATTCTTGCTGATCTCAAAGTTCACCTTCTGTTCGGCGCCCGACATGTTCAGAGCCACCAGCACCACCTGATCTTTGTATGCGCGCAGATACGAGAGCACATTCTGATCGTTGCCGTTCAGCTCGACGTAGTCACCGTCAAGCAACGCTTTATTAGTGTGCCGCAGTTTGAGCACCTTCTTGTAGAAAGTAAGCACCGACTCAGGGTCTTTGGATTCGTCGGCGACATTGTGCGTCTTGTACGTCGCAGGAACAGGAAGCCACGGCGTGGCCTTCGAGAACCCAGCGTTCTCGCTTTCATCCCACTGCATCGGAGTGCGCTCGCCGTCCCGCCCTTTCTCTTTCGGCCATCCGGTGCGGCCGATCGGATCCTTGACATCCTCCTTCCGGGTCGGTGGAGTCGTCTTCATTCCAATCTCTTCGCCGTAGTAAATAATCGGCGTACCGCGCAGGGTCAGGTACAGGCCCGCCATCAGCTTCGCAATCTGATCGTTGTGTTCGCCGTCGCCGTAACGGTCATAAGAACGCACAATGTCGTGATTGCTGATGACGAACGTCGGCCAGCCCGAAGCGGAATTCACGGCAGCGATTTGTTTGCGGAACTCCGCCGGCGAAAGCTTGTTGACCGTTGTAAAGAGAAAATCCATCGGCAACTGCAGTTCGTCGTTCCCCTGACCGTAATACCGGTTCAACTCCGCGATGTCGGCCGTCCACGTTTCTCCAATCAGAACCGCGTTGTTTTCGTTCGCGACTGCCCGCAAACCGCGCAGGATGTCGTGCACTTCAGGCAGCTTCGTGTTGTAAGTGTTTTCTTCATTGGGGTCGCCAAATGCATTCTTGCCCGGCAGAACCGGGTTGTCGTGCAGGTTCGGATCTTCAAACAGCGTGTCCACCGCATCCAGGCGAAATCCTGAGACACCGCGCTTGTACCACCAGCGCGTAACGTCAAACATCGCATCCTTCACCACCGGATTGCGCCAATTTAAGTCGGGCTGCTGTGCATAGAAAAAATGGTAGTAATACTGATTCGTCGTCGGATCGAACTTCCACGCTGACCCGCCAAAAGTTGACATCCAGTTGTTCGGCGGCTGCGCCGGCCCTTTGCCGTCGCGCCAGATGTACCAGTCGCGGTGCGCCGACGTGCGCGATGATTTCGAATCCAGAAACCACTTGTGCTGGTCCGAAGTGTGGTTGACTACAAAATCGAGAATGATGTGAATGCCGTGCTTTTTGGCAGAGCCGGCCATCCCATCGAAATCCGCAAGCGTTCCATACATGGGATCGATGTCTTCATAGTCTGACACGTCGTAGCCGAAATCGACCTGCGGTGACGGAAAACACGGAGAAATCCAGATCGCATCTACCCCCAGATCTTTCAGATAATCCATCTTCGACGCAATGCCGTTGAGATCGCCGACGCCGTCGTTATTGCTGTCCGCAAAACTGCGCGGATAGATTTCGTAGAACACGGCATGCTGCCACCATTGATGCCCTTCGGCGTCCACCGCCTTGCCCGCATTTTGCGCCCACAGGCTGGGTAGCAGCAAGCCCACAGACGCGCATAGCAAAATCCACGATCGCTTTCGTTGCATAGCCATCGCTCCTTTCCTGGAGAAATATTTCCAGACCTTGCAGGCACCCAGAGGGTTCGATAAAAAGTGTACGCCTTTCTTTCCGTCCCGCGGCGGGTACGTGCCTCGTCGTCAGCGAGGTTTCCCGAAGTGCACCACCATCTGACGTTGCAGATAGGACCCCGCTGGTCCCTCGGGAATTTCAAACTGCAGCTTCCCCGGCTTCGTCAGTGCAGCTCCATCCACCGACAAGATCTGCCCTGGATTCCACACGTCCAACTCATAGGATTTCCCGGCGAGCCCGGAAACATTCAGCGAAAGCTGGCTTCTGCTCGCGTTCCACACCTCTGAAACAACGCGGAGACCCCGACTCACGCTGCCCAACGCAGGCAGTTCGCTCGGCAATGCCACTCCGAAATCGTTTCTCACCCGAATGACGACACTGTTCGTCCCGCTCGACAGCGGGAAGCGTACACGCACATGCTGATCGTTGCTGTTCGCCTCCATCTTGAAGGGCAAAGAACGCCCACCGATTTCGGCACCGACCACTTCGCCCCGCAGGCTGAGCGCGGGTGAAAACTCCACCCAGCAATCGCCGGTGCCGGTGCGGCTGGTCTCGAGCACGATCGTGTCAGCCGTCTTGCGATAATGAAAATCCACAGGGCCCCCGCCGGCGCGAACATTGTGAATCGCAAACGATGTCCAGTCCGCCGGAACGTGCGGAGCCAGCGTGATCTCGCATTTCTGAGCATTGGTTTCGAGACCCAGCATTCCGCGCAAGATCGGGCTCACGACCATCGCCGCCGACCAGATCTGGTGGGGCGAACTCGTTGCGAACGACTGGTAGTAGTCTCCCGACAACACTTCCGTGAAATGACCCAGAGAACCGTCCACTCCCAGCAAAGCGTTGGCCCGCAGATTGGAATATGCCGGCTGCGCCCGATGATACCGATACTCGCCCACCGACGCCCAGCCCGTGAACAGCGGCCACACAGAGCCGAAGTGATAGCCGGAGCCATCGTAGATTCTCGACTGTTGCGAAATAATTCGCATGCCCCAGTCAGTCTGATGTTCGACCGCCGCGAGCTGCGTGATCGTGTCGTCGGCGTGGCTCGCGTCCAGCAAACCGAACCACATCGGGACCGTCGTCAGCACGCTCAATTCGTCCACACGCTGATCGTCCGCTTTCAACCCAAACGCATACCGCTTCGATTCGGGCGACCAGAAGGCCTGATCAAGAGTCGCCTTGCCATGGTCGAATTCCGCCGCGAGTTGCTGACGGATATCGTCCTTTCCCACGAGCCGCGCAAGACTCGATAAAGCTCCTAGCGCCTCCACGCCCAGCCCCGCCTGATAGTATTCGTTTTTCACCGGAAGCAGCGGCCCACCCTCAACCCAGCCATGGCCCACGCCCGCATTCTGCGCGAGCCCCTGTGAATCATAAGTCGACCGCAAGAACTGATACGCTCTCCACACGTTGTCCCACTTATCTCGGGCGAAAGCCACGTCCCCACTCTGCACTGCATAATCATTCATAGCGATGATAAACAGGGGCGTCGCATCGGCTGACACGTAGGCGTAAGGATAATCCTTGAACCACGGCACCAGGCTCGCGCTCTGCGATATCTCGTGTGGCACCTTGCCGTCATCTCGCTGAAACTTGCTGATGAAGTCGAGCGCCGTGCGCGAGGTCGCGTAATCTCCCTCGGCGTTGAGAGCGAACGAAGTCCACAGCGAATCCCGCCCGAAGAACCACGCAAATCCTGGACGCTGGCCCACGCCCGAGGTTCGATATCCCGCAACCAACCCGGCCCCCAGGTACGGATTGTTCACTAAACCCTGCACCGTGCTGACCCTCGCCCAGTCGTAGGCTTGCTGCAACTGAGCATCGGGCAATTCGAGGCTCACCGTCTTGTTCAGATAATCGCGGTAATACTCCGCCGACTCGCGCAACAAGTCTGTATACGAGGTCAGCAGGTGCTGATAAGTTTTCGCCGCATCGGCGTAGCCTGCGACCGAAGCGGCAACCACCAGGACCTTGGTTTCTTTTCCCTTCGGCGTCACGCCCAGTCGCAGCGAGTTCTCCTCCGACGACGAATAGTTCGTTTCATAAGCCTGCCGCGCATCTCGCGCCGTCGGGGAACCCAGCAAGGCAGCATACTTCTTCGCCTCTTCCGCGAAAACAAACGCGCCCTGCCTCGCGTCCCAATCCACATAGGTCCCGCCCAGCGCAGCCGGCCACTCCAGTTGGAAATCCGCTATAAACCCCGCCTCCACCTCCAGCGGTTCCTCCGTTTCGATGTCGAGAAGAATTACTGCGCCCGCTTCGTTCACCGGAACGCACAACGTCTCCCGCACACGAAACGAATCGCCCACATACAGAATCGACGCCGAGTCAGGACGAACCGTCAGCGTTCGCGCCAGGCTTTCAGCTGGCAGCGCCTGGTCACCTACATGAAACGTCAGATGAAAATCGCGGAAGAGTTTCAGCGGGTAGACCCAGGCTTCGAACCGTCCGTTTTCGTTACCGAATAGTCCGGCCCGCGTCCCTACGACCGGAAGAAATTCCCAGATCCGAATCGTACGCGACAGTTCCAGACCCTGCGCAGACTGCTGCGCACCTCCCGGGATAGCGAGTCCGATCACGCACAACAGGAAAATGAACCGCGCGATAGCGAACCGTCCCCAACATCCGAGCCAATCGATGTAGGGGGCCATTCTTCTATTGAAGCAGGAATTCGGACTGGCCGCAGCTTGCAAAGTCTCGGTCTACTGAATATAAGGAGTAGGGGCGAATTCTAGCACGACCCGAGCGGGCCAGGTAGCGACCTCTTGTTCCCTTCACGCAGATTTTTTCTGAAGTCTCTCAGCCGCTCCGCTCTCGTGCTCCCTCTGAACGGCGTTCTGGGGATGGTTTGCCCCCGTTGGTTGCGCTCCGATCCGCCGCAACAAAAGCCATCCAAAGACGAACCCGCTAGCGTCGATCTCGGCCTCAGCTTCCACAACGTCGCACGCGAATCGGGACTGAACGCCAAAACGATCTACGGCGGCGAGCACAAGAACAAGTATCTTCTCGAAACCACGGGATGCGGCGTCGCCTTCTACGATTACGACAACGACGGATGGCTCGATATTTTCCTGGTGAACGGTTCGCGCCTCGAAGGCTTCCCCGCGGGGACCGAGCCCACTTCACATCTGTTCCGCAATAATCGCGACGGCACTTTCACCGACGTAACCGCGAAGGCCGGAGTCGCCCACTCCGGCTGGGGACAGGGCGTCTGCGTCGGTGATTACGACAACGACGGCTGGGACGATCTTTTCGTCACCTACTACGGCAAGAACATTCTGTATCACAACAACGGCGACGGCACCTTCACCGATGTCAGCCAAAAGGCCGGCGTGGCGGGCAAAGGCACGCGTTGGAATACCGGCTGCGCCTTCGTGGACTACGATCGCGACGGACATCTCGATCTCTTCGTCGCCAATTACATCGATCTCGACCTCGCAACCGCTCCCGTACCCGAATCCGGCCCCTGTCTCTACAAAAGCGTGATGGTCGCGTGCGGCCCCCCCGGGTTGCAGGGCGGCAAAAACATCCTCTACCACAACAACGGTGACGGCACGTTCACCGACGTTTCAGAGGCGTCAGGAATTCTTCGCGCCACGGGCACCTACGGACTCGGCGTGCTCACCGCAGATCTCGACAACGACGGCTGGCCCGATATTTACGTGGCCAACGACTCCACAGCCAGCGCCCTCTACCAGAACAAGAAGAACGGCAAGTTTGAAGACATCGCCATCGAGGCCGGTTGCGCCCTGAGTCCCGATGGCAAACCGCAGGCCGGCATGGGAATTTCCGCCGCCGACTACGATCTCGATGGCAACCTCGATCTCGTGAAAACAAACTTCGCCGGCGACACGCCTTCTCTCTATCACAATCAAGGCGGCGGAAACTTCGAGGATGCCACATTCACGGCGGGTCTGGGCACGCACACGCAATATCTCGGCTGGGGCTGCGGCTTCTTCGATATGGATAACGACGGCTGGCCCGACATCCTGATCTGCAACGGCCATGTTTATCCCGAGGTTGAACAGCTCAAAACCGAAGCCGGCTACGCTCAGCGCAAACTGCTCTATCAGAACCTGCACAACGGCCACTTCGCAGATATTTCGTTTCAGGCCGGACCAGGAATCTCCGAACCGTCACCGTCGCGCGGCGCTGCCTTCGGCGATTTCGATAACGATGGAGACATAGATGTGGTCGTCAACACCGTCAACGATTACCCCCAACTTCTGCGCTGTGACTCGAAGCTCAATCACAACTGGATCAAGATTCGGACGATCGGCACGAAGTCGAATCGCAGCGGAATCGGCGCGCGGCTGAGCTGCATTACGCACCCGCCTGGAGAATCCAAACCGCACCAGCAGATCGATGAAGTCCGCAGCGGCGGCGGCTACTTCTCACAAAACGATTTGCGGATTCACTTCGGCATAGGCAAAGCCGAAAAAGTTGACGTGCTCGAAATTCGCTGGCCCAGCGGTCAGACCGACACGCTGAAAGATATCAAGCCCAATCAATTGATCTTCGTGAAAGAAGGCGAAGGAATCGCTCGGACGCAGCAGTTCACAAAGAATCCGAAGCCCGGTAGGTAGAGACGCAACCTCCGAAAAAGCGAACGGGTGCCCCATTTCTCGCGCCCTTTGCGAGAAGTGGGGCTTTTCGCTCGGGTTTCAGGCGCGCTCACGCCATCACTGCTTCTTCGCATCCGCGTCCACCGCCGAGCCTCCACCCTCTTTGAGCGTGTGAATCTGATCCACCGCCAGATCACCGAACCGCTCGGTCACCCCGCTCGGCCAGCGGATCTCAACCCACTCGATCTTCGCAGCCTGCCCCAACCCGAAGTGAACCCGCATGTCGCTGTTCGAATCGTAACTCGACCCGCTGCGAACTTCGTCAACAAGAATGCGCGCGCCCGCTTTCACCCGGATCCGTGCCCCGATCCCGTCGCGATTCGATTTCGTCCCAATGGTATGAATAGCAGCCCAGTGGTTCGCCGACCGAATCTGATTTACCAGCAGGCTAGGTGCAGCATTCATATTGCTGATCACCACCGACATTCTCCCGTCGTTCCAAAGATCGCCCACGGCCAGTCCGCGCGAAGAAGCTGCCGTCGTAATGCCCGCTCCCGCCGACGCAGAAATGTCGCTGAACGTCCCGTCCCCGTGGTTGTGATAAAGAATGCGCGGTTCCTTGTAGCTGCTCCCAAGGTGCTGCGTGTCCACTTCCGGATAGACGTGCCCGTTCACCAGAATCAAATCCGGCCATCCATCGTTGTCGATGTCGAGAAACATCGTGCCCCAGCCCAGATATTGCGTGTAGAGCCCAAGGCCAGCCGCGGACGTCGCATCAGTAAACGTGCCGTCTCCATTGTTCCGATACAAAGTCGAAGTGTCGTCGGAAAAGTTCGTCTTGAAAATATCGAGGTGCCCATCGCCGTTGAAATCCCCGATCGTCGACCCCATGCCTGCCTGCTCCCGCCCATCCTCATTAAATGCCGCTCCCGCCGTGACTGCGACATCCGTAAAAGTTCCATCATGATTGTTGCGATACAAAATGCTGGGCGTGCTGTCGCAGGCGATGTAAATGTCCGGCCATCCGTCTTCGTCAAAATCGAGTGTCGACACGCTGAAGCAATAATGTCCGTCCGTGCGGTCGATGTGCGCCTTAGTCGTGACATCCTCAAACGTCCCATCACCCCGATTGTGATAAAGAATATTTTTCGCTCCGGCCAGCCCGCGCGGCCCGCACATCACCGGAACACCTTTCCACATGCAGGTTGGCCGATCGCCGGGCGCAGGCGCCGTAGCTAAATCGAAATCCACATAGTTCGCCACGACCAAGTCGAGATGGCCATCGCGATCGTAGTCCACGAACGCGCATCCCGTGCCCCAGGCCTTGCCCGATCCCGCCACGCCACCCTTCTCGGCAATTTCCGTGAAGACCCCATGGTCGTTGTGATAAAGCCGATTCTTTCCGTAGTAGGTAACGTAGAGATCTTCCCAACCGTCGTTGTCGTAATCGCCTACGCAAACTCCCTGCCCCCAGCCGCTCCCAGTCAGCCCTGCCTTCACCGTGACGTCAGTAAAAGTTCCATCATGATTGTTGCGGTAGAGTCGATTGCCGGGACCTTGCCCGGCAGGAAATCCTTCCAGGCGCGTGCCGTTCACCAGAAAAATATCGGGCCAGCCGTCGTTGTCGTAATCGAAGATAGCCACGCCGGTTCCGGTAGTTTCAATAATGTATTTCTTGGTGTCGACTCCGCCAAAGATGTTCTGCATGGTCAGCCCGGCTTTTTCCGCGACGTCGGAAAAGTTCGCAATCGGAACCGGCGTTGGAGTCGGCGGTGGCGCTTTCATCTGCTGCGCGCACAGCAGAGCTTCCGAGAGGAAGCAGAGCGCGACAGCCAGCACTCGGCAGGCAGGATAAGCCGCCGAGAAAGAGTGAACGTGAACTCGCATTGGGCCCGGGTCGATGTTAGGGTCGCGATCCGTTGAGGGTCAAGCACGACGGAGTCAATGACCGCGCGCCGCTTCCGCTACGCCAACAAATTTATCTGCGCCACCGTAGTAAAAAAGATAGCGCCTTTGCAATTTCACCATGCCTTCGACGAAAACGACATTGGGAACTTGGCCGACTCTTTCCCACTCCTTCGCGGGGAAAAATATCGGCTCACCGGACCGCCAAAGCAGTTTTCGCGGATCGGCACGATCGAAGATCGCAATTCCTGTCCGGTATACCAGTTTGTCGTCGGCGCCGTTGTAAATCAGAATGATTCCACTTTCGGTAACAATCGGCGCCGGGCCCGGCTCGGCCACGCGCGAATCAAACTTCCCCGGCCTCACAGGTAACACTGGAACTCGCGTAGCCTCCGTCCAGCGAAGCAGATCGGCGGAGTACGCCAGGCCCGTCTGATCTCTGCCATCGGCGCTGGTGCCCAGAAAATACATCCAATACTTCCCGTCGATCTTCTCCGGTACGATAGCGCCCGACTTCGTCCAGCGTACGTTCCAGTTCCCCTCGTACGCCGGGAGAAGGACGCCTTGTCGATCCCAATGAATGAGGTCTTTCGAAGTCGCGAGACAAAGTTGTGCGTCTTTCTTGTTGTACCCCGTATATGTCAGATAATAAGTATCTCCGAATTGCACCAGCCGTGGATCCTCAACCCCGCCATCTTTCTCATATTCCTCCGACGGGCTTAGGACCGGCTCATCGCGACGCGCGAAGTGCACTCCGTCGGAACTCTCGGCATACCCCAGCCGCGACGTCCCCCGCTTGTCCTGCGCGCGATAGAGCATCACAATCTTATCCCCACGCATGACCACCGCCGGATTGAACGTGCCAGCCGCTTCCCAGGCGTTTCCGCGCGGCGAAATCACGGGAGCATCCGAAATCCGTCGCCACGCGCCAAACGGCAACCTCTGCTCCGGCTGCGCGGCAACAAGCATCAGCAGGCCAAGCAGCCCAAACACTCGTGCGAGAGTGGAATCGCGCAATCGCATTTCACTCGACCTCGTCAGAACTCTTGCGCGCAATAAAAAACGGCAGGGCCGACCCCCTGCCGTTTCGTCAATCCTGACTCCAGCCTACTTTTTGTTGACGGCCTTTTTCAGTTCAGCCCCAGGGGTAAATTTTGCGACTTTGCGGGCGGCGATTTTAATCGTGGCGCCGGTTTGTGGGTTGCGCCCGTTTCGCGCTTTTCTCTGCGACACCGAGAATGTGCCGAAGCCTATCAATGCCACACGATCTCCTTTGCGGAGGGCGGAGGTTACGCTTTCCACGGCGGTATCAATCGCAGTCGTGGCTTGCGCCTTGCTGATTTCACATGCGCCGGCGATCTTATCAACCAGATCGGCTTTGTTCATGAGTCTCTCCTCGCAGGTCTCTTTCGTGCCCAGCCTGCACCGGGAAGGAAAACTGGCTATGGCTGAGTTTGGAAAACCTGTCGGCTGGTATTCTCCTCCCTCTGCGGAGAATGTCAACTGTGAAAATCCGCACGGGAAGCCTGTTTCGCACCTGTTCGCCCCGAATTGGGCCTACTGAGGCGGTTTTTGCCACACCGCGGGGAAGTTTTCCTACGCCGTCCACAGCCCACCTGCCTCGTTCACAGGATGTACACAGCCCGCCAGTCTTTCCGGCTTGCGCGAACCCTGCCCGCTGGTGCAAAGTCGATGGAGAGGAAATGCCGTCGCGATGAATGGGCCCCGGATGATCAACGCAGTAAAAGCTCGAGCTGATGTATGCCCGCTCTGCGAAGGCACAGGATGGAAAGCAGTGCAAGCCATCACCGGCAAGGGCCGCGCCTCGAGCGAAAGATGTGTAACACGCTGCGACTGCCAATTGCGCGCGCGAGCACACACTCTGCTCGCAGCGGCCCGCATCCCGCGCCGCTACGAGCACTGCGAACTGGCGAACTTTGACACCGACTTTCCCGGAGCTCATCCTTCCCTGGCCGAGGCAGCCTTCCTGGCGGCCAACTTCGCGAAAAAGTGCGATCCGCGCGGCGACAAAGGGTTGCTGATCATCGGCAAGATCGGCACCGGCAAGACTCATCTCGCCGTCGGCATCATCAAAGAGTTGATTCTGCATCGCGGCATCTCGTCGCTGTTTTACGATTACCGCGAACTGCTGAAGGAGATTCAGAACTCTTACAACACGACCGTCCAGACCACCGAACTCGACGTTCTCCGTCCCGTGTTCGAAACAGACGTGCTCGTACTCGACGAACTCGGCGCGGTTAAACCGACCGAATGGGTCTGGGACACCGTCAGCCTGATACTCAACACTCGTTATAACGACAACCGCACCACCATCATCACCACAAATTTCGAAGATCAGCCCGCGGCCGCCGCGGCCGGCTCACTTTCGCCAGTCAGGGCTGCGACCCGCGGGGAAACTCTCGGCGACCGCATCGGCGAGCGCATGCGCTCCCGCCTGCACGAAATGTGTCGCATCATCGCCCTAGACGGCACCGACTTCCGCCAGAAATTCCGCAGCGCCAACTTCCGCTGATAGGCCACGATCAAAACAGCTCGGATTTTCGTTTGCCAACCATTGCTTGACGCGGGAAAATACAGCTCGTGCCAGCTTTGGAAGGATTTCGGTGCCATACCTGTGGAGAGTGGCACGAGGGCTTGCCACTCGACTATGCTTACGACGCTCCGGATTATTGGTCGGCTAGTTTGCTGTCCGACGCTAATTCTTTCCTCAATTCCGACTTCTGTGTCATCAGAAATGAAACCTATTTTGTTCGCTGTTTGATCGAGATTCCCGTAGTCGGATCGGATGAACAGTTCCGCTGGGGCGTTTGGACTTCGCTAAGTAAGAGTAGCTTCGACAAGATGGTCAGTCTTTGGGACGACCCTAAGCTGCTCGACGAACCCCCATACTTCGGTTGGCTGAGCAATTCCATCGGTTTGTACCCTCAGACTATGAATCTGAAGACTAGCGTCCACAGCAGGAACATCGACGAGCGCGCGTACCTTCTTCTCGAACCAACCGACCATCCACTCGCAGTCGAACAACGCACCGGGATGCCAATGCAGCGAGTCTGGGAGATCGCTGAGCACTCGCTACATCGCTGAACCTTCGGCTTGTTTGTGCCTCAGTAGCAAATTCCCACTAGAATCAGTTTGTGCTGGCCAAGCGCCTCGAATTCGATCCTGCACGTGATGCCGAAATCTTCGCAGCGGCGCCCGCCGCGCCCGCGGTATTCCTGCTCCGCGGCGAAGACCCGCAAGCTGAGCCATACGTCACCAAGACCTCAAACCTGCGCCGCCGCCTGCAGCGCCTGCTCGGTCCAGTAGAAGAGCGCACGAAAAAGCTCAACCTCCGCGACCGCGTTCGCACCATCGAATACGCACCCACCGGATCCGACTTCGAGTCCGGATTCCTGCTCTACAAAGTCTTGCGTGACGCGTTTCCCAAGACGTATTCCAACCGGATGCGCTTCCGCTTCGCCCCCTTCATCAAAATGCACATGGAAAACGAATTCCCGCGCGCCTCGATCACCACCCGTCTCGGCCGTCTCAACGGACGCTCCCTCTACTACGGCCCCTTCATCTCCCGCCTGGCCGCCGAGAAATTCATGAACGACTCGCTCGACTTCTTCAAGATGCGCCGCTGCGTCGACGATCTGCACCCCGACCCGAAATTCCCAGGCTGCATCTACTCCGAAATGAAGATGTGCCTCGCTCCCTGCTTCAAGGGATGCACCGACAATGAATACGCCACAGAAGTAACCCGCGTGCAAGCGTATTTCGACTCCGCCGGAGATTCTCTCGTCCGCGAATTCTCCGCCGAGCGCGAAGCCGCGTCAGCCAGGCTCGCCTTCGAAGATGCCGCCGCGATCCACGTACGCATCGAAAAGCTGAAGCCGGTCGTAAGCCAGCTCCCCGAAATCGTGCAGCGCCTCGACCATCTCTCCGCGCTGATGATTCAGCCGAGTCACGCGGCAGGCTCGGTTGCATTCTTCCGCATCGACGCCGGACAAATCTCCGGCCCGGTTCAGTTCACCATCCAGTCCAGCGAGCACACAAAATCGCAATCGATGGAGTCGCGCGTACACGAGACGCTGCAATCGCTCCCGCCGGCAAAAGCAAAATCCACGCTCGAAACGATGGAGCACATCGCCCTGCTCAAACGCTGGTACTACCGCGGCGCCCGCACCGGCGAAATCTTCTTCGCCGACGCCAAAGGCGACCTCCCCATGCGCCGCGTCGTGCGCGGCATCTCAAGAGTCTTCCTCGGAGAGGAACCCGAGCAACAATAGAAAGTAGCGCCAGCGTCCCGCCGGCTGTCGAGTCGGCGTCTTACCCACGTCTGCCAACAGATCCCCTCAACCCGCAACTCTTCATCCCTACACCGTACCGTCCGTAGCCTTTGGTTCAAACCAACGCCGCCCCACCCACCGCACCAGCCGCCACGACGCCAGCCCGGCCGCGCCAATCGTTCCAACCCATAACAGCACTGCCGGCAGATAAAACAGAATTGCCGTCATCGCCGTCGCGTAATTCGCGACGCTCTCCAGTCCGTCGTGCACCGCAGCCTTCAACCGGTATCCCGGACGCCAATTCAACCCGAACGCCTGCGCGTCAGTCTCGGTCCGCAGCGATATCGTGATCGCGACCGTCTCGATCTGCTGCGAGAGCGCGTTGAACTCGGCCTCCTGCTGTTCGATCTGCCCGCGCACCTCGCTCAGCTTCTCGCTCACTGCCAGCATGTCCTTCACGGTAGTCGCCTGCTTCATAATCGTCAGATACTGCGACTCCTCCGCGCGCAGATTGCGGATGCTTGCGTCCTGGTCGACATATCGCCGCGTCACATCCTGGGCTTCGATCTTTTCGTTCTCGACGCGCAGCCCGAGCTTGCGAATGCCCGCTCGCGCCGTTTCAAACTGAGCCGCGGGTACGCGGATGGCCAGAAACACCGGACTCGCATTCTGTCCGCCATCGGAGCTCACTAAATATCCGCCCATGGCCTCGGCCATTGCCGCGATGCGGCTGGATGCCTCCGCGGGATCCTGCACCACGACCTCCATCGAACTCGTGCGGACAATCTTCCGTCCCGCAGTCGCATCAAGACCCGCCGATGCGGCGGCGGGCCTTGACTCCGCAACGCTCTGCTTTATAAGGAAGGCTGGCCCAGCCTTGTCGTCGGGTATCGCCGCATCGAACCGCGCGGCCGCCTCGGAACGCGCGCTCAGTGACGCATGATCGAGATCCCGTTCCCGGTAAAGCGGGGCCGTCAGCATACCCCAAACCAGCAGGATCCCTCCTCCAATCGCAATCCATTGCCAGGGCTTCTTGATCTCTCGCAGTGATTCCGCAAGCGTGGTCATAACGTTCTCCTCTGAAAAAGAACGCGGAATCGCAACCGCCTTGCGTGCCCTTGTGCACTTTGTTCGAAACTGCGCCCGCACATTGACTCGCCCCGCAATTCCCCCTAAGATTGCTCGGTCCACAGTTCCCCCCAGAGCTGTGGGCGCGCTCCTCGTCCGTGATCGCTGAACACGATCGCCTGGACACGATCGCCTGAACATGATCGGCCAAACCGTCTCCCATTACCGGATCATCGAACTGCTCGGTGGCGGCGGAATGGGTGTCGTCTACAAGGCCGAAGACACGCTTCTCGGCCGCTTCGTCGCGCTGAAATTTCTTCCCGACGATTCCTCCCAGGACCCGCAGGCTCTGGAACGTTTCCGCCGCGAAGCCCGCGCCGCCTCCGCTCTGAACCACCCGAACATCTGCACCATCCACGAAATCGGCCAGCATGACGGACACCTCTTCATCGTCATGGAGTGCCTCACCGGCCAGACCCTCAAGCACATCATCGACGGCCGTCCGATGGAGCGGGACCGCCTGCTCGCCCTCTCGATCGAAGTCGCCGACGCGCTCGACGCCGCGCACTCCAAGGGCATCGTGCACCGCGACATCAAACCTGCGAACATCTTCGTCACCGAGCGCGACAACGCCAAGATTCTCGACTTCGGCCTGGCCAAAATTTCACGCGCCGCCCGCGCCACCAGCGGCGATTCGCAAACCATCGCCGACGCCACCAGCCTCGACCTCACCAGTCCCGGCACCGCCGTCGGTACCGTCGCCTACATGTCGCCCGAGCAGTTGCGCGGCAAAGAACTCGACGGCCGCACCGATCTCTATTCCTTCGGCGTAGTACTCTACGAAATGGCAACGGGCGTTCTCCCTTTTCGTGGAGAAACCTCCGCCGTCATCACCGAAGCGATTCTCAATCGCCAGCCCTCCGCTCCCACGCGCCTGAATCCCCAGCTTCCACCCAAGCTTGAGGACATCATCAGCAAAGCGCTGGAAAAAGACCGCGACCTGCGCTGCCAGACCGCCGCCGAAATGCGCGCCGACCTCAAGCGCCTCAAGCGCTCCGTCGATTCTTCACACACTTCCGTGGCAACGGAAGAATCGGCGAGTTCGATTTCCACATCTACCGCGACGGCTCCGCAACCGGTAGTAACTCGCAAAAGAAATGTCTGGCCCGTGCTCGCCGCCTGCGTCCTGATCGCGCTGGCGGCCGGAGTCTACGGCGGCAAGCTGCTGTTCTCTGCCGCCCCGCTGACGCCGCCAACCTATCGCCAACTCACTTTCCGTCGCGGCAGCATCCGCTCCGCGCGCTTCGCTCCTGACGGACAAACCATTCTCTACAGCGCCGCATGGCAGGGAACTCCAGTAGATGTCTTCACCGCGCGCCCCGAAGCTCCCGAAGCGCGATCCATGGGGCTCAGCCGCACGCAACTCGTATCTGTTTCTTCCGCGTCTGAAATGGCCGTTCTGCTCAACAGCAAAGCCATCGGCACCTGGGTCAACATGGGCACGCTGGCGCGCGCTCCACTGGTCGGTGGCGCTCCGCGCGAAGTCCTCGAACATGTTCAGTGGGCCGACTGGTCGGCCGACGGCAGCAATCTCGTCGTAGTCCGCGATTTCGGCGGCCGCAACCGCCTCGAATATCCCATCGGCAAGCCGCTCTACGAAACCGGCGGATGGATCGGCCACCCGCGCTTTTCTCCCAAGGGAGATCTCATCGCCTTCATCGACCATCCCGTGCAGGGCGACGACAGCGGCTCCCTCGCCGTCATCGATCTTCAGGGGAAAAAGAAGACGCTCTCGGGCGAATGGTTCACCATCCAAGGCTTGGCCTGGTCGCCCGATGGCAAAGAAATCTGGTTCACGGCCAGCAAGTCCGGAGTCGACCGCACCCTCTACGCCACCACGCTCGACGGCAAGGAGCGCATGGTCCTGCGCCTGCCCGGCGCGGTGATGATCTTCGACATCTTCAAAGACGGAAGAGTTCTGCTGATGCGCGCCAGTTGGCGTCGCGAACTCGTCGGCATGACCAACGATGACGCCAAGCAGCACGATCTTTCCTGGCTCGACTACACCTATCCCGCCGACATTTCCTCCGACGGCAAAACGCTGCTCTTCGACGAAGAGGGCGGAGGCGGCTCTCTCGATTATTCCAAGTCCGGCGGCCTGTCTTACGCGGTCTACATTCGCAAAACCGACGGCTCCCCCGCCGTCCTGCTCGGCGAAGGCGGAGCCGTAGCGCTCTCACCCGACGGAAAGTCGGTGGTCGCGCAGACCCAGGATTCCCCGTCGCAGCTCCGTCTCTTGACCACCGGCGCCGGCGAAGCAAAAGACCTGACCAAAGACAACATAAACCACTCATGGGCTCACTGGATGCCCGACGGCAAGAGCCTGGTCTTCGCCGGTAACGAACCCGGCAAGGGCGTGCGCCTTTATGTCTATGACGTCACCTCCGGCAAGAGCCAGCCAATTTCGCCGGAGGGCGTGAATGGCACCTCGTTCGTCGTCTCGCCCGACTCGCAGTCAGTAGCCGGCATCGGCCCCGACGAAAAAGGATACCTCTACCCAATCGCCGGCGGCGATGCGCGCGTCATTCCTGGTCTCAACGCTGGCGAACAGCCCATCACTTTCTCGAGCGACAGCCACTCGCTCTACGTCTACCAGCCCGGCGAATTGCCCGCGCGAGTCGACCGCCTCGATCTGCAAACCGGCAAGCGCACTCTCTGGAAGGAACTCATCCCCTCCGACCCCGCCGGAGTAGAAACCATCGGCCCCATCCTGATCACCCCCGACGGCAAAACCTGCGTCTTCGGCTACCACCGCATGCTAGCCGACTTGTATCTGGTTGAAGGATTGAAGTAGGTTGCGCATATTCCTGACGCGCAGACAACGTGGACGCTAAGATGTCGCAAACGCCGGACCCGAAATCGCTGAGTGGATATCCTAAGTTGGTCCAGACACAGGTCGCGTCCTGGATCACCAGCGCGGCCGAGAAGATGCCTGAAGGGGAATACGCCTACAAGCCAGATCCAGGTGCGCGGTCTTTTGGCGAAATCATCGGTCACATCGCCAACGCAAACTATCGCTTCTGCTCGCCCGTTCTGGGCGAGAGCATCCCGCCCTCGAATATCGAGAAGACCAAAACCACGAAAGCCGAATTGACATCGGCACTGCGCGAAGCGTTTGCCTATGCAGATCGGGCTTACTCAGCCCTCAGCGACGAGAATATCCACGAGACCGTCAAATCGTATGGGAAAGACACCAACCGCCTCAGTGTTTTGTGGTTTAACACCTCGCATAACCTGGAACACTACGGCAATTTAACTGTCTACCTGCGGACGAGAGGGATCGTGCCGCCATCCAGTGAGCCGAAGCCGCAATAGTTCTCTTTAGCCTCTTCGATGTCTTCTACGAGTTCGCGCCGAAGGCGAGCAGGCGGCCGTCGCAATCTTTCACGACGAACTCACGCGAGCCCCATGGCATGTCGGCGACTTCGCGCGTGAATTCCACGCCTCGAGCGGCGTACTCGGCATAAAGTGCGTCTGCATCCTCGACGGAGATGTACGCATCCAGCAGTTCGTCGGAATATTTGACGGAGTTAGCCGTAGGAAGTTCAGCACAGCGGAAGTGAATCGCATGCTGGTCTCGCGCAACGGTGGCGTAAACCGGCGGATCCTGCCATGTGCCCGAACATTCGAAGCCAAGCTTGTTTTTGTAATAGGAAAGCGTGGTGGGAATGTTAATGGTAAAGAATTGGGGCGCAATGCGTCGGATCATGGGCGAAGTCTACTACAGAAA
>Ga0074044_10000119_pt1 | contig 77637 bp, 54 predicted proteins | sample BogForMeECP23OM1_FD_94443 | JGI IMG/M metagenome (GOLD analysis project Ga0074044, IMG submission 94443) | Bog forest soil microbial communities from Calvert Island, British Columbia, Canada - Bog Forest MetaG ECP23OM1 | ecosystem: Environmental > Terrestrial > Soil > Wetlands ...
AGCACCGGGGCGCAGTTTGCCCATGCAGATGCGGCAAGCTCTGTTGCTCGGACTGGCTTTTAACTTCTATCGGTTGCGGCATCGCCCCGCTCCTGCAGGATGTAAACAGAGCCAGATGCCCTCACTAGCGGTCGGTCGCCCGGGCCAGAACAACAGGGAACTTTTCGAGAGCAGTTTGCGTTCCATAGTTGCAGGCCGAAGTTGGCTCCATGCAGCTTTTGGGGCAAACTGGTCACCGTAGCGGGTTTCGAGGCTGATGATACGTTGGAGCAGGACGCCCAACTGGTCCAGCAATGCCTCCAGGGCGACGGTTCGGCCTGGGAGGAACTTGTGCGCCGTCATACGCGCCGCATCTTCAACATTTGCTACAGGTTTACTGGCAATGGCACCGAAGCCGAAGACCTGTCGCAAGAAGTTTTCCTCCGGGTGTATAAGACAATTGGGAGCTATCGTTCCGCCTATGGCGGCTTTGCCACTTGGATGACCAGCGTGACGCGCAACCTTCTTATCGACCACTACCGGCGCACCAAGCGCGACCGCATCACCGACTCGCTCGAGGACTCTATGCCCGTCGTCGAAAACAAGGAATCCGCGGGACGCCGTCCCGATCAGCAATTGCTGCTCGGCGAGCTAAGTTCTCAGGTGCAGACGGCACTGACCAAGCTCTCGCCGGAACTTCGCGAAGCGGTCATACTGCGCGATTTGCAGCAGCTCGAATACAATGAAATTAGAAAAGTTCTGGATGTACCGGAAGGCACCGTGAAATCTAGAATCAACCGCGGACGAATCGAGCTTGCGCGCATCCTGCAACAAATGGGAGTGCGCCCGTCATGATTCGTTCATCTAAATGCGAATTTACCTGGGATCCGGCGCGGAGTATGCCATGACCTGGACTTGCGAAAATATCGAAGCACGGCTTAGCGACTATCTCGATGGGCTCCTCAGCCCGGACGAGCGACACGAATTCGACCTCCACGCGAATTCTTGCGAAGACTGTGCGCAAATGGTCGCCAGCATCTCGCAGATGGTGAGTGGCCTGCACTCGATGCTGCAAATCGAAACGCCGCCGAGGCTGGTCTATTCGATCCTGAATCAAACTCTCGGGCCACGCGAAGCTAAAAAAGGCTGGCGCGGCGCTTTTGGCTGGCTGAGCGGTTTGGCTTCTCCGCGATTCGCATACAGTGCCGTCTCGGTCGCGGCCACGCTGCTGATTCTTCTCACGGCTTCCGGCTTCTCGTGGCGCAAGCCAAAGCTCGCGGACCTTTCGCCCGCCACCGTTTATCGCAATGCGAACAGCAAGGCGCACCTCGCCTATGCGCACACCACCAAGTTTGTCAGCGATCTCCGCGTCGTTTACGAAATTCAGTCTCGCTTGAACAAAGACAACGAACTGCCCACCACGCCGGAGAGCACTGTTCCGCAATCCGCCCCCGGTAAAACGCCGGGCAGCACCGACGGCACTCGGCCAGCGACTCCCCGCCAACAGAATCGCGCCAATGGCCTCGGCAAAGAACTCGAAATTCTCGCCACGGAAGTTCCAGTGGTCAGTGGCCAAATGTGCGGCCGTCTGCTCGGAAGGAGAACTCCATGAAGTGTGCCGTCCATACTGATGTGGACGCAACGGGCTATTGCCGCAATTGCGGCAAGCCTATGTGCCCGGCTTGTATCCGTCCGGTGCGCGACGTTCTCTATTGCGAGGATTGCTTGGCCACGATTCTAGGTCATCCTGCTTCTCAAGTCGTCCAGGCGGTACCAGAAATTCCGCCCCAAGGTCCTGTCGCAGCCATGCCTCCCGTACCTCCTCCGGGAATTGGACCGAACCCCGTCTTGGCTTTCTTCCTGGGCTTTTTGCCAGGCCTCGGAGCTTTCTATAACGACCAGTACGGCAAGGGTATGATTCACCTTGCCATTTTCCTTCTGCTCTTCATCACTGGTGTAAACGGTCTGGACAATGGCGGTGCAGAAGCCGCCCTTTGGATTTGCGTCGCCGCGCTCTGGGTTTACATGCCCATCGATGCGCTTCGTACCGCGCAAGCAAAGCGCGCTGGTTTACCCTTATCAGACCCGCTGGATAATTTCAGCAGGCAGCGGCCGATTGGTCCAATCATATTGATTGGCGTTGGAATCCTGCTCTTGCTCAACAATTTTGAATGGTTTCAGTGGTACCGCGTGGCTCGGTTCTGGCCCCTCATTCTCATCGGCGTCGGGATCTTGATGTTTCGGAACCGCATGGACCGCAAGCCGTAGGAGGCTCCTTCGGGAGGTTAAGTAGAGATGAGCGATCGCATCCGATGCACCTGCCAGCGTTGCACCATCCGCGGCCTCATGGGCCCCGTGGTGGTCGTTACCGTCGGCGTGCTTTTCCTGCTGGCGGAAATGCGCGGCGGTTACTTCGACTTCGGCAATACCTACCCTGTTATTCTCGTCGTGATTGGTCTCATCAGCCTCGCATCGGCAATGGCATCTAGCGAAGGCCATGTTTCCTCGGCTGCACCCGTGCCGCCGGTGGTTCCACCGGCGCCGGGCGTGCCGCCTTCTCCGTCGAGCGCGGCGCCCACCTCTTACCCAGGACAAGGACAATAATCCGATATGGCCAGGAGCCGTCAAGCCACCAGCAGAATTTTTCCAGGGCTCGTCCTTATCACTGTTGGAACTCTCCTCCTGCTCCATAACTACCGCGGCTTGGAGCTGGAAGAGGTGCTGCTTCATTGGTGGCCCCTTGCGCTCATCTTCCTCGGCTTAATTAAGCTTTATGACAGGGCGGTCGCCAGCCGTTCCGACGATTCCGCCTCTGCTCGCATCACCGGTGGTGAAATCCTGCTGGTCGTTGGCATGATTGTCCTTTTGAGCTGTGTCGTCGCCGTCGATTACGGCAGGCGTGCCATCGGCGGCAAGCTTCCCATTGAAATCTCCGGCGACGTCCATCCTTTCGACTTGGATGTCGCGCCGAAAACCGTCCCCGCAAATGCCCGCATTACCGTGCGCGGTGGCCACGGCGACATTTCTGTGCGCGCGACTGACGTTTCAGAGATCCGCGTCGCGGGCAAGAAGAATGTCCATGCGTGGAGCGAAGACGACGCTTCACGCCGTGCCGGCCCCGTTTCCGTTGAAATCGTCCAGAATGGCGACGGCTATGAAATTCATCCCACAGGCGTGAACGCGGGAGACTCTCGCGTCACGATAGACATGGAGATCCAAGTTCCGAAGAAAGCCACTGTCACAGTCCGAAACGAAAAGGGAGACATCACTGTTTCCGACATGGCCACGCCCGTCGCCGTGACCAACACAAACGGCGACGTCGAAGTCCGCGACACGGCCGGCGACGTGAACATCGAAATGCACAAAGGTGACGTCAAAGTCTCTGACACCAAAGGCGACATCAAAATTTCCGGCAAGGGTACACAAGTCGACATCGCATCGGCCACCGGAAGCCTCACACTCGACGGCGAGTTCTACGGCCCCATCCGCGCCGACAAAGTCGCCAAAGGCGTTCGCTTCATTTCGCAGCGCACCGATCTCACCCTCACCTCGCTCACCGGACACATAGAGGTTAGCTCAGGGAATCTGGAAATCGTCGACGCACCCGGAGACATCACTCTGCGCACGAACCGCTATTCCGTAGCCATCGAGAATGCCACCGGCAAAGTTAAAGTTGACAATCGCGATGGCGATGTCGAGTTGCGTTTCTCATCCCCGCCCAAAGCCGACATCGATGTCTCCAACACAAACGCCAGCATTTCGCTCACTCTTCCGGAGTCCGCCAGCTTCAATATTCTCGCCGACTGCCACTCTTGCGATATCGATTCGGAGTTCTCCGCGGACAGCCTGAAAAAAACCTCCGTGGAATCAGGCGATTCCCATCTCGAAGGAAAATACGGCACCGCCCGCGGGCCCAAAATCACGTTAAAGACCAGCTACGGCGCTGTTTCCATCCACAAGACCAGCTAGCCAGCCATCTTGCTTTTGCAGCGCAGGCTCTTAGGAGGGCCCGCGCTGCTTGTTCTTAATTCTTGACACCTTCGGTCATCAGGGATACATCTCACTCCATGAGCGCCACTTTCGTTTTGCTTCTCGCCTTTGCCATCGGCATCGTTTCCGGGATGCGTTCTTTAACCGCCCCTGCGGTCACGGCTTGGGCTGCGCATCGTGGCTGGCTCAATCTCGTCGGCACTCACCTCGCGTTCATGGGATCGACTGCCGCCGTCGCCGTCTTCACAGTGCTTGCCATCGTCGAACTCATTACAGATAAGCTGCCCTCGACGCCTAGCCGCACCGCGCCCGTGGGACTGATCGCGCGATTCTTTTGCGGCGCGCTTTCCGGAGCTTGTGTTGGCGTATCTGCTGGACAGTCTCCTGCGCCCGGCGCCATTCTCGGCGCTGTTGGGGGCATCGCGGGAGCCTTCGCAGGCTATCAATGGCGAACAGGCCTGGTGAAGGCACTCAAGGTGCCCGACTTCGTCATCGCACTCCTCGAGGATGCCATTGCGATCGGCGCTGGCCTCTTCATCGTTTCCCGGCACTAACTCTGAAAATCTGGGCTGCTCGCAAAATCAGGCACGTCTGGCCGCGCCGCTGCTTCTTCTGCGCTCATTTTTGATTTGCTTCGACTCCACATTTCCGCGACTATTTCTCCACTCCGGGCACGCCGGATATCTCTATGGCCTTGAATCTCTTCTTCGCGCTGCTCGGTAGCTTGCTCGTTCTTGCGTTCGTGGCCAACCGCCTTGTGCGCTTCACGGGCGTACCGGATGTCATCATCCTCATGGTTACGGGTGTGCTCATTGGGCCCGTCCTTCACTGGGTAAATCCCGATGTTTTTCGCGGCGCAACTCAGGGCTTTGGCTCTCTCGCGCTGATTCTCATCCTTTTCGAAGGCGGCCTCGAACTCAAGCTTCGCGAAATTCTCAGCCATTTCGCCGGCGGCCTGTTTCTTGCCGTATTTAGCTACGCGCTCAGCGCTGTGGGAGTCGCGCTCGTTTGCCGCCACGCGCTTCATTTCGCGTGGATTCCTTCGCTCCTTGTGGGAGCCGCGCTCGGTTGCATCAGCAGCTCGATCATTCTTCCCGTCCTGCAGCAAGTGAATCTGCGTCGCGAAGTCAAAGTCACTTTGCTTGTCGAAGCTACGTTCGGCGATGCCCTGGCCGTCTTGGCCGTTACCACTCTTCTTGATATCGCGGCCGGCGGCAGCGCTTCGGCGAAAATCATCACCTGGAGTCTTTTTGCCAGCGTCATCCTTGCCGTGGCATCGGGTGTGCTTATCGGCGCGCTGTGGTCCTATCTCTTGCCGCTTCTTTCCGAGGAGCGCTTCTGGCATGTGCTGACCTTCGGCGTGGTTTTGCTGATCTACTCCGGCGTTCACGCCGTGCATGGCAATGAACTCGTCGCCGTCCTGGTCTTCGGCCTTACGCTATCCAACTATCCGGCGGCACAAAAGCGCTTCCAGCTTGGCGATGCCTCCGAGAGCGGCGATTGGTTTTCCGAGACACCCGTCAAGCAAGAGCATGGCCGCTTGCACATGCAGCATCACGGGCAGATGCTTACGTTTCACGGCGAGCTGGCTTTTTTGATTCGCACCTTTTTCTTTGTCTTGCTCGGCGCGCTCGTCGAATTCGACGGGTTGCGCAAGCACGCGGTCCTGGCGTTCGGCTGTTTTGGAGCGCTCCTGATCGCCCGCTGGCTCTCCGTGCAGACTGGGCGCTTCGCTTGGCGCGCCTTCACCGCTAACGAGCGCGAGCTTATGGTTTGGTTTCTGCCTCGCGGCCTGATCACTGCCGTGCTCGGCATAGAAATCGTGGAAGCTCGCGGCGCCGACTTTGAGTTTCTTCCGTCGCTGGCCTTCGCCGTGATCTTGATTACCAATCTCGCCCTGCTCATTGGCTCGCTTCGTGCACGGCGACTCTTCCCTGAACCATTTCCAGCGGCGTCCGAACCCGCCGTGCCAGAGATCACTTCGTAAGAGGAATCTTCCTCGCGCGGCTCTCCGCGAGCGTACATTTTCGTTTCGGATTAGCCGCAATTATCGCTAACCTCCGTGCATCCAATTCTCGACAAGGATAGAGTGTAGACAAACGGAGGACTATCAATGAGCGCATCCGACCACTATCAGGCCATCGTTATTGGTTCCGGCCAGGCTGGCACGCCGCTTTGCCTGGCATTGGCCAATGCGGGCCTGCGCACCGCTCTCGTGGAGCGCGCGCACGTCGGAGGCACATGCATCAACGAGGGTTGCACTCCCACCAAAACGATGGTCGCAAGTGGGCGCGTCGCCTACCTTGCGCGGCGCGGCGCGGATTACGGCGTTCACACTGGCAGCATCACCATTGACATGAGCCGCGTCCGCGAGCGCAAGCGCGACATCGTCAACCGCTTCCGTGACGGCAGCCAGACCCGCATCGAAAAAACGCCAAATCTCGATCTTCTCTTCGGCGAAGCGAGTTTCACGGGCCCGCGCTCGATGCAAGTTCGCCTGAAGGACGGCTCGCAGCGCACCCTCACTGCCGATAAATTTTTCATCAACGCCGGCTGCCGCTCGTCTGTGCCTTCTATCGAAGGCCTGCAAAACGTTCCGTATCTCGACAGCACTTCCATCATGGAGTTGGACACCGTTCCCGAGCATCTTCTGGTCATCGGCGGCGGCTACATCGGCCTCGAATTTGGCCAGCTCTTCCGCCGCTTTGGCAGCCGCGTAACCATCGTGCAGCGCACTGCGCGATTGCTGCGTGGCGAAGACGCCGATGTTGCCGCGGAAGTCCTCGCCATCCTGCAACAGGACGGCATCGAGGTTTTGCTCAACGCTAAAGCTAAGCGCGTCGCCAAAGAGGGCTCACAAATCAAGCTTGCCGTCAGCCCTGGCGAAGACACCGGAGGCGAAAGCCGCACGCTCAGCGGTTCTCACTTGCTTGTCGCTACAGGTCGCGTGCCCAACTCAGACACTCTAAACCTCGCCGCCGCAGGAATTGCCATGGATAAGCGTGGATTTATTCAGGTCAATGCAAAGCTGGAGACGAATGTGGCGGGTATTTACGCGCTTGGCGATATCAAAGGCGGGCCTGCGTTCACGCACATTTCTTACGACGATTTCCGCGTTATCCGGACAAATCTCATCGAAAAGGGCAGCGCCAGCACGGATGGCCGCCTCGTTCCCTATACCGTTTTCATCGATCCTCAGCTTGGCCGCGTCGGCATAACCGAATCCGAAGCGCGCGCGCAAAATCGCAGGATTCGTGTCGCTAAAATGCCCATGTCCCACGTAGCCCGCGCGTTGGAGGTCGATGAAACTCGCGGCTTCATGAAAGCCATCGTCGATGCCGCCACTGGACAAATCCTGGGCGCCGCCGTTCTCGGTCTCGAAGGCGGCGAAGTGATGTCCATGATTCAGTTAGCCATGATGGGTAAGCTGCCTTACACGGCCTTATACAACGCCGTTTTTGCTCACCCCAATCTTTCCGAATCCCTCAACAATCTTTTCCTCGAATCCAACTTCGTTTCCTGACGCCACGCACAGCCGGCGCAGTCATGCCGATCCAATACCGCCGCGTTCCTAACTCGTCACCCTTTCCAGCTCCTTGCGGTTCCACTTCCCAAGGTCTGCTCCCGCGTCGTACGTGCTTTGCAAAAATGCGAGCAACGCTTCTCTCGGAGAGACGGCCCGCCGCACATCGTCGTACATCAAAATAAATTCCTTCAGCTGCGGATGATAGAACGCCTCTGCTGGACGCACTGGACTCTGCGCAAATCCAGCCGGCTCCGGCGCGGCATACGCATAAAACGCTGCGCCCTTAACGTCGCCGCCTCCCGGCCAAAATCCCGCGCTGATCACTTCGTGTGAATACGCTTCCCGCGTGACGGAGTCCGCACCCGGACGCTCCGGAGCGCGCCGCCCTGAAAACCGCGTCGCCGCCAGATCGAAGCTGCCCCAGAAAAAATGCACCGGGCTGGCTTTTCCGATGAATCCCGCGCGAAATTCTTTGAACACAGTTTCGCAGCTCACCAGAATGCGCCAGAAGCGGTTGGCGTATTCCGGATCGTACGAGGCATGCTTCGTATTCTGATCAAAGGGAATCGGGTCGGGAATCTCGACCGGCATTTTCCATATCTTCACCGCAATCCCAAGCGAGGTCAACGCTCCCATGAACTCGCGGTAAAAATCGGCGACCGAGCGTGGCGCCAGAACCAGCGCAAGAATCGCGTCGTTGCAAGTTCGAATGACCAGCTGGTGATGAATGAAGTCGAACTGCACCTCGAAGTTTCCCCCAGCGTATGGGATCGCCGACGTGGTCAGCCCCAAAGCATTCACGTACAGCGGTACTCCCCACCAATGATTGATATTCGGGCTCAACGCCAGCCGCACTTTGCCGACAATTTGCGTCCACATATGCAGCGTACTGTAGGTATCTTGCCAGGCTTCAAGAGGAAGTTCGGGCCAGAGGTCTCGCTCGGCACGAGCCGTGCTTGCATCCATATTTCCTCCGCAGAGACGAATCGGGCGTAAAGCAAACCGTCATGATTCCGGCATTTCTCGCCTGAAGGGATTATATGCCTCCGAAGCGCCCGTTCATTCTGCGCTGGAAAACGCTTTGGGAGCACAGGAAAGAGTCTGTTTGGCTGGATGACAAGAGTGCCGGGGATACAAAAGAAGGCCTTGACTTTCGCTTTTTGTTCGCCTATAGTGCGGGGCGGTAGAGGAAACGGGAAACGGGCGGCGTTCGGCTCCATTGCCTTTTTGGCTCTCACGAACTGGGCGCCGCCCGTTGAAAATTCCGAGCCCTAAGCGGGGTGAGGGGTCAGCTCGAAAGAGAGATCCCTCGACTCCGATGAGATTGTACCGTGGTCCGTTTCCTTGTGTTCACCGCTGTGCGGTCTCAGTCAACAGGAGCCGTTATGGACGTCTGTGTCGAAAACGTATTCCCCGCAGTGGCGATGCCGTTCAATCCTTTTCAGGAAGATGCCCGCGAGGAAAAAGGCCACGGCGCTGACGCGCCGCGTTGCGGGGCGATTCCCAACATCGTGCATGTGGATGTAGACGCGTTTTTTGCATCGGTCGAGCAGGTGCTCAACCCGAAGCTGCGCGGCAAGCCGGTGCTGGTGGGGCGCGGTGTAGTGGCGTCCGCAAGCTACGAAGCGAAGTCGTGCGGCGTGAAGACGGCGATGACATTTCGCGAGGCGCTGCGGATTTGCCCGAAGGCGGTGGTGGTGCCAGGGCAGTACGAGCACTATGCCGATTTCGCGGAGCGCGTGCGGCGGATTCTGGAGACGTTTACGCCCGCGGTCGAAACGGCGGCGCTGGACGATTTTTATTTGGATTTTGCGGGGACGGAGCGTCTGTACCCGAACTATGAGGCGGCGTTGCGGCGCGTGCAGTCGGACGTTCTGGAACAAACAGGACTGCGCGTAAGCGTAGGCGCGGCGCGAACGAAAGTGGTGGCGTCGATTGCATCGCGGCTGGAGCGGCCACGCGGCTTCCGCATGATTGCACCGGGAACGGAAGAAGATTTCTTGACGCCGCTGCCGGTGGAAAAGCTCCACGGGATCGGGCATGTCCACGCAGGGATGCTGGCGGAGCGCGGGATTACGACCATCGGAGAGCTGCGGCTGGTGCCGCGAGCGGCTCTGGAGGCCGCGTTTGGCGAAGTAATTGGCGGACAAATCTGGGAACGCGCGCGGGGGCTCGACGGACGCGAAGTGATGATGCCTTCGACGCCAAAATCGGTCTCGCGCGAGACGACGATCGAAGGCGGGACGATTGACACGGAGTTTCTTGGCGGTCTCATCGAATATTTGAGCGAGCGCATCGGCTCGACGCTGCGCGAATACGGACGCCAAGCGCGAACGATCGGCGTGCGCATCCGGTATGTAGACCACTTTTCAGCGCACCAGACATTGCGATTGACGCGCCCGTCCAATGACGAACGCGAATTGCTCACGGAAGCCAAGGATCTTTTTGCAAAATTATTTACGCGCCGCGTAGCCGTGCGCCTGATCGGCGTAAACGTAACCAATCTCGAGCAGGATCGCCGCCAGCACGAACTTTTCGACACCGACGCCAACCGCCGCTGGTACCTGAACCGCGGCCTGGATTCCGTCCGCGGCCGCTACGGCTGGAACGCCGTCTTCTACGGCAACGGCTTAGAGCTGCGCGAGCATTACGCCACCAAGCCTGACGGCTTGGTCCTCTCCACGCCCTGCTTATCGCGGTGAAGTTTTGGACGTTGTACTTGTAGGGGCGCAGCATGCTGCGCCCCTACAAAGAACCAATCAAACGTTGCTGAGTTTCCCTTCCTGTTCCCTACCCTGGTTTGAAAATACAAAATGTCCGCTTTGCGGCGAGCATCGGTTTCTCCCCTCTCGGATCGGGGCATTCGTGTTCGTACATTTGCATTGTCATAGCCACTATTCGTTTTTGCGGGGCGTGGCGTCTCCGGAAGAAATCATCGCGGCAGCGGTTGCGCAAAAGATGCCTGCCGTGGCGCTGACGGATACGAATGGGTTGTATGCGGCGGTGCCATTTTATCAAGCGGCGAAATCGGCGGGTGTGAAGCCGATTGTGGGAGTCGTGATTGACGTCGAATTTCGAGTTTTGCATTTCGCATCTCGAAACCCGAAAAACGAAAACCGAAATTCTCAAAGTGTGCCGATGGTGCTGCTCACCGCGGATATGAAGGGCTACAGCAACCTGTGCCAGTTGGTGACGCTGCGCCATTTGGGAACGACCGAATTGGCGAAGAGCAAAAGCTCCGTCGAAAATGAGGATCGGCCCGTGACCCTGGAGGAGTTGGCGAAGCATTCCAAAGGCGTGATTGCGCTGTGTCCCTTGCTCCCACGAATTCACGACACAAGCGACTGTAGGGGCGGGGCTTGCCCCGCCCCTACAGAGACAAGCCGGAACATAATCAATGGGCAACGACAGGAATTTTCTGGCGCTAGTCACCAATCACCAGTCACCAACCACTTCGCGCGACTGAAAGACATTTTCGGCGACCGGCTGTGGATCGAAGTGCAACATTTGTCTCCAGGAGATGGGCGCGTGTTGCGCGCGGCGGAGCAAATCGGGCGTGAACTCGGCGTGCCACTGGCGGCGACGAACAACGTTTATTTTTTGCGGCCAGAGGAGCATCTGCATCATCGCGCAGTAAACGCCATTCGTACCGGCCAATTACTGACAACCGTTGCACCTCCGGAAATCACCACCGCCGAGGCCTGGTACAAGCCTGCTGCAGAAATGCAAAAACTGTTCCCCGATCATCCGGAGCTACTGCAAGCAACGCTAACAATTGCCGAGCGTTGCGATCTGAAATTGGAATTGGGAAAGCCCATCTTGCCGGAATTCGCTGTCCCTAAAAACAACACTCCCGACTCGCATTTGGCGAAACTCAGTCTGCAAGGATTGGTCAAACACTATGGTTGGCTGAAACCAGAAGCAAAATCGCGCCTGACTCACGAGTTGCGAGTCATCAAGCAATGGAAGCTCGCGTCGTATTTTTTGCTCGTGCACGACATCGTGGGAGAAGCCAAGCGCCGAGGCATTCCAGCGGTCGCGCGTGGCTCGGCGGCAAGTTCGATGGTCACGTACTGTCTAGAAATATCGTGCGTGTGTCCGCTGCGCTGGGGATTGTATTTCGAGCGTTTTCTGAACGAGCAGCGTGGCGACTGTCCCGATATTGACATTGACATTTGCGGCGCGCGTCGCGATGAGCTGCTCGATTACGTCTACGAGCACTGGGGCGTCGAACACGTCGCCATGATTGGAAGTTTTATCACCATGCATGCACGGCTCGCTGTGCGCGAGGTAGCAAAAGTGTTTGGCGTGCCTCCCACCTATGTGGATCGCTTCACAAAGCGATTGCCGCACCGACCGGTGCGCGAGATTTTGCAGGCGATTCAGGATCTCCCGGAATGCCGCGACCTTCCTGTCGACGAAGAGCCATGGAAAACAATCCTTCAAGTGGCGTTGCGTCTCGACGATGCGCCGCGGCACATGGGAATTCATCCATGCGGCACCGTCATTTCCGCACGCCCGCTGAACAGGCTTGCGCCGTTGGAGCGCGCCACAAAAGGCATTGTCGTTACGCAATACGAAATGAATGCCATCGAAGCGCTCGGCCTAATCAAGATGGATTTGCTCGGGCAGCGCGGCTTCACGACGATGTCGCTGGCGCTGGACAACATCGAAAAAAGCAAAGGCGCCGCAAACGTCGAAGAAAAGTTCTGCCTGGCGCCGGATGGCGTGACGCCACGTCCGAAAGCTCGCGAAATAGATTTCGATGCGATTCCCGAAAACGATCTGGCGACGTGCGATGTGATTGCCGCGGGAAAAACGATGGGTGTGTTTCAGATCGAGTCGCCGGCGATGCGCGGTCTGCTGCGCATGATGAAGGCGCGAACACTGGAGGAGATGGCGCAAGCTTTGGCATTGATCCGGCCAGGAGCAGCGGAGTACGGATCGAAAGAATTGTTTATAAAACGGCTGCGCGGAGAGGAACCAGTTGAATATCCACATGAGGCACTCAAGAGCATTCTCTGCGATACGCAAGGCGTGTGCATTTTTCAGGAGCAAGTGATGCAGATCGCACAGGTGGCCGGTGAGATGTCGCTGGCCGAAGCTGACATCATGCGGCGATCGTCCGCGAAATTCTCTGGCCGGCGTGATCTCGACCGATTGCGGGGGAAGTTCCTGCTGGCCGCAGGGATGATGGGTTTAACCCCGCAACAACGCGAAGAAACCTGGATGATGGTGGAAAAATTCGCGGGGTTCGGATTTTGCAAGGCGCATGCGGCAACGTACGCGGACATTTCGTACCGCATGGCGTATTTGAAAACGCACCACCCGGCGGAGTTTTTGGCGGCAATGTGCAGCGCGGGGGCGGGATTTTATCACGTGTCGGCGTACGTTGAGGAAGCCAAGCGCTGGGGGATCGAGGTGCGGCTGCCGTCGGTGAATCATTCGCGCATGGAGTACACCGCGGAAGCGAAGTGCACAGAGGCGAAGATTCGGCAGACCGGGATGTCTGTCCCACTTTCGCTTGCGGATGGAAAGCGCGCGCTGCGCGTCGGTTTGATGCAGGTGAAGGGGTTACGCGTGGAGACGATAATCGCGATTGTGCGAGCGCGAGGAGAAGACGGGGCGTTTCAGTCGCTGGAGGATTTTTTGCGGCGCGTGGCGGTGGGGAAGGATGAGATAGAAGCGCTGATTAAATGCGGTGCGTTTGATGAAGTGGGTGATCAAGCGGATGAGAATGCTCGTGGAATGACACGGCCAGGGATGTTGTGGCGGTGGAATTTTTTGCAAACTGGGAGTAGGGACGCACAACCTATTCAAAGCAAAAGCGCACAGCCACGATTGGCTGTGCCACCAAAAGCGCCGGAAACTTTATTTGCTGATGCGAGCGGCGGTGATGCGATTGGGGCGGCGCTGGCGGGGATGCCTGCGGCCGAGTACACGCAGGAACAGCGACTGAAATATGAGCGGGAGATCCTGGAGGTGTGCGTTAGCGGGCACCCCTTGGATTTTTTGCCGCGGAATGGCGAGGTGTGGAGCGATGAGTTGGATGGATTGCGCGGGAAGCGGGTGACGTTGTGCGGGTGGGTGGTGACTTACCGGCACGTGGGGACGAAGAATTACCGGAACATGATGTTCGTGACGTTGGAGGATCAGCGCGGGCTGTATGAGGTGGTGCTTTTTCCGGATGCTTATGACCGTTATGGAGGGTTGGTGTTTGAAACGCGGGCGATGCGCGTGACGGGGCGCGTGGAGATGGGCGGGCAGATCAATGGAGAAAAAATGGAAGCATTGAAGAAAAAGAATTAACACAGAGGTCTCGGAGAACACAGAGTGCAGGGAGAAAAGAAAGAAGCGACCACAAATATGACGGCACGGAGCTGCATGGAGTGTTATTTCGGATAAGAAAACCAAATACGGCGGCGACCACTTCGGCGGAGCCGGAGGCGGGGCGGCCGGCAGGGACGGGCGAGGAGTGGCTGGGCCGGAACCGGAACGCGAAGCGGCGGCTCTGGGAGCGGCTGAATCCGCGGCATCGGAAAGAGCTGCGCGTGATCGCGGAAGCACTAGCGATGCAGCAGACGCATGCGAACTTGCCGGAGCCGCTGCGAGCGCGATTGAGCGAGTCCATCGAACAAGTGGAACGTTTGGCACGGCGGATCGGGGTGCTGCTGGCAGAGGTAACACGGCGGACACCACCGCGCTCGTGAAGGTTGCGAGGCCGAGGCGAGCGACCCCATACTGAAAATATGGCTGTCCCCAAAATGCGCGGCTCTCTCTACGTTGCGGCGTTGGCTGCGGCTTTGTGTGCTACCGCTGCGGCGGCGCGAGCGGATGAAATCCGGTTAAAAGACGGCAAGAAGCTTTATGGTGTGATCGTGTCGTACGAAGACAACATGTTCAAAGTCAAAACGGACTTTGGATATGTCCTCGTGGAGAAAGACAAAATCGCGTCGATTGTTCCGTCGACGCCGGCGAGCGAGACGCCGAAAAACGACAAGACGCCTGCAACGAAGAAAGATCCAGCCACGGAGGCGGCGCCGAAGACAGAACCGGCAGTGGCATCGTCAGCAGAGGGAACAACGGCGGCGACGAATGCCAGCGCGAAATCCGCGGAACCAGCGACAGGAAAGCACGAGAAAGCGACTCCAAAAATTACCAACGCCGCGGTGAAACCAGAAGTCCCGGCAAATACGAAGACGAACCCGGTGGCCCCAGCTATCGGAGCGCCCACAACCGCGCCGGCTCCAGGGCTGGCGGCGTCCGCAGCCCAGCCAGCGGCGCCAAAAGAACCGGAGCCGCCGGCGATCCGGGAAGACATTCAGGGCAATCAATACACGAACTACACGCATGGCTTCAAAATGTACAAAGCGCCGAGCTGGGCGTTGATGGAAGATGCGCGGAAGGCGTTGCCGAATGCCGTCGTGGCATTCGGCACACTCAACCAATCGACTCTTCTGGTGATCGGGCAGGAAGAGAGCAAGGCTGCGCTCGATTCGGCAGCGGCTAACGTCGAAAAGCGGCTAAGCGAAATCTACGAGAACTATAAGAGAATTTCGCAGCGGAAGACGGTGGTCGGCGGGTTGCCGGCGGTGGAGTACCACTATCGCGGGATGGCGGACGGGCACGATTGGTCCGGTACGCTGGTGGTGATTTCCCGTGGGACCGAAGTGTTCACGGTGCTTGGGATGACCTACGCCGACAACGACCTGATTCAAATCCAGGAAAACGTGATTTCGAGATCGGTTGCGAGTTTGGACTTCAACGTACATTGAGAATAGTGAATAGAGAGTAGTACCAGCCCTCTGGCGCGGTGATAGATTCATGGATCGCCGCCTCTTGGGTCTAGTTAACAATAACCACCCCCTCCCCCTGTTTTTTGTAAGTGTTGATTCTAAAGGAAGATCAAGTCACGTGTTTTCAAACACTTTTGCAAATATTGATTCTAAGTAACTTAGCTCGCCTCAAAATTGTGCAAGATTTCGTGTCTTCTTGCTTTGAAGAAACGACAACGGCTGCCCTACGGTCAGAAACATTCCCAAAAAGAAAAAGCGGCAGCGAGGCTGCCGCGGACCGCAATTCCTTCTGGCCTCCAGAGTAATCCTGCGATGGGGTGAGTTCAAGTGACAAATTGGCCGGACACAAGAAACCGGAAGGGCTCCGTGCGGCACAGAGAAGGTGGCAATTTGAATTGAGCACTTGGGCAAGAGCGGGCACGGCGTGCCGTGCCCCTACGGGTCTAGTCGGAAGCAGCGGCGGCGGTGTCGGGAAATTTTTTGTGTTCCCGGATGACAGCGATCAGGGCTTGGGCTGCACGAGGGAGACTGCGGTCGCGGCGGTAGACCAGGCCAAGTTCGCGCCAAAGGTCGACACCTTCGACGTTTAGGAGTTTTACTTCGCCGGCTTTGACCTGATCACGGGCGAAACTCTCGCTGATAAAGGAGACGCCAGCGTCGGCGGCAACGAAGCGCTTGATCATGCCGATACTAGGGAGCTCCATCGCAACGCGGAGGCGCGCGCGATAAGGACGGAACAACTTGTCGAGTACCTGGCGGGTGAAGCCGGTGCGCGGAAAAATCAGCGGCTGAGCGGCGACTTCCTCGAGCGTGATCTTGGAGCGATGCGCCAGTGGATTGCGGGCGCTGACCATGAAGCGCAGGCGGTCGCGAGAGATGTGGTGAACCTTGAGGGTTGGCGATTTGATAGGCAAAGTGACGATGCCGACATCCACGGAGCCATCCTCGACGCGCTGCAAAATCTTGTGACTGAAATTGCGGTAAATGCTGATGTGCACCTGGGGATAGCGGCGCTGAAAATCCGCGAACATATCCGGAAGCAGATACAGACAGGTGGCTTCGTTAGCGCCAAAAACGAGCGGGCCTTGCACAACATCGCCACGGTCCGCAACAACTTGGATGGATTCGTCGCGGAGGCGAAGAAGGCGCTCGGCGTATTCAAAGAGGACCTCACCAGCAGGAGTGAGTTCAACGGATTTGGCGGAACGGTCCAGGAGACGCGCGCGATAGGCTTGTTCGAGCTGGCGGATCTGCGCGCTGACAGCAGATTGCGAACGAAAAACTTTTTGCCCGGCGCGCGAGAAGCTCTTTAGTTTGGCTACGTAGACAAAAGTGGCGAGTTGGTCGAAGTCCATAAGCAGGTGGCTCGGCAGTAATTATAGCGGAATGTCTCCGCTAAGTAAGCGCAGAATCATGCTCCTTTTGAGCAGGCAGAGTCGCCCGCGAAAACCCCGCACTTTGCGGCTGACTGAAAACCGTTTCCTGGCGCTTCAGGCGGGCTAGCATCGGCTCCCATGTGGCCGAAAGAGTGCCCTGGAAATGGAGTGGCTGTACGCGCAAGAACGGGAGCGCGCCGCGGCGCGAAAGCAGACGCGAAGCACGCGGACTTACCGTGAGCCGCAGATGTTCTTCAAGGACGGTCCGAAGCCAGGCTTCTTCCTGGGCATCAATTTCCGAGAGCGCGACGAAATCGCGGTGAATGACTTCGTCGGCCTCGCCGCGGAGAACGTAAGAGAGGCCGCCGGTCATGCCAGATCCAAAGTTTAAGCCTAGCGGGCCGAGGATTAGGACGACGCCGCCAGTCATGTATTCGCAACCGTGCTGGCCGACCCCTTCGACTACCGCGAGCGCGCCGCTATTGCGGACGGCGAAGCGCTCACCGGCACGGCCGGCGACGAAAAGCTGGCCGGAGGTTGCGCCATAGAGAACTGTGTTTCCTGCGAGCACGTCGCCGCGGCGAGACGCCGCAGAACTGGCAGCAATCGAGATGGTTCCACCAGAAAGGCCCTTCCCGACATAATCATTGGCTTCGCCGGAGAGCGCCAGGGTGATTCCATCCGCCAGGAACGCGCCGAAGCTTTGTCCCGCGCAGCCGTGGAATTCCTTGGTCAGTTCCTGCGCGAGCGGGTGGTTCTTGCTGCCGGGACGGCGGCGGCGCATCAGTTCGCCGCTCATGCCGGCGCCAACGCTGCGGTCGGAATTCTGGATGGGCTGAGATTCCGTCTGAAGCTCGAAGGCGGCGCTGAAGTGCAGCGCATCCTCGCGGGCGGAGGCGTGCAGCGCGGGAGATTGCTGAGGAGCAACGCGGCCGGATTCGGAAATAGGGACGATCAGCAGCGGATCCATGCCGGAACGCGCGCTGAGACGGTCGTACCACCCGGTCAGATCGCTGAGGGAAAGTGCGCCAAGCTGTGCGAGACGATTGCGAACTTCTTCGGCGAGAGAACGGAAATAGGCGACGACCATTTCCGGTTTTCCATTGAAACGCATGCGGAGTTTTTCGTCTTGTGTGGCGATGCCGACGGGGCAGGTGTTGAGATGGCACTGGCGCGCCATGACGCAGCCAATCGCCAGGAGCGAGGCAGTGCCGAAACCAAACTCGTCGGCGCCAAAAAGAGCGGCAACAATGATGTCGCGCGAGAATTTCAGGCCGCCGTCTACGCGAAGAGAGACACGCGAACGCAGGCCGGCGCGGACAAGCGTATCGTGTGTTTCACGAAGCCCGATCTCCCAGGGTAACCCAGTGTTCTTGATGGAAGTGAGCGGCGAGGAGCCGGTACCGCCATTGTGGCCGCTGATGGTGATCACATCGGCGCCTGCTTTGGCAACGCCCGCTGCGATGATTCCCACGCCGGCGCCGCTCACGAGCTTCACGCCAATGCGAGCGGAGGGATTTACTGCGCGCAGATCGTGGATGAGTTGAGCTAGGTCCTCGATGCTGTAGATGTCGTGATGCGGCGGCGGTGAAATTAACGGTGTGCCGGGCGTCGCGTGGCGAATGCGGGCGATGTATTCGGTGACCTTGCGCGCGGGTAGTTGGCCGCCTTCACCGGGCTTGGAGCCTTGCGCCATTTTGATTTCGAGTTCTTCGGCGTGGACGAGGTAGTCCGCGGTGACGCCAAAGCGGCCGGATGCAACTTGCTTGATTTTGTTCGCGGCGGCGGGCTCGAAACGATAGGTATTGGGATCTTCGCCGCCCTCTCCGGTGTTGCTGCGGCCGCCGATCGCGTTCATGGCCAGAGCCAGCGTGCGATGGGCTTCGGGGCTCAACGACCCTAGAGACATGGCTTGCGTGCTGAAGCGGCGAAGAATGGTGTTGACGGATTCCACTTCTTCAACGGGAACGGGCGTGCCGGGAACGGTTTCGAGCAAGTCGCGAAGAAAGACGGTGCCCTGGTGCTCGGCCAATTCCTCGAAGGCGGAGAATTTGCCGGCTTCGGGTGCGCGCACGTGAGCATGCATGCGTCGAACGACTTCGGGCGAAGTGGCGTGAAGTTCCGCTCCCTTGCGGAAGCGGTATAAACCAGCGTCGGCAAGTTCGGTGGAAGCGGGCGAAAAAGCCGTGGTGTGCATGCGGATGTAGTCAGCGAAAAGATCGTCGAGAGTTTTTGACCCGGGATAATCAGCGGCGTCTTCGAAGAAACCGGCGCAAAGATCTTCGGAAAGGCCGACGATTTCGAAGAGATGGCTGTTGCGATAGCTCGCTAGGGTGGAGACGCCCATGCGGGCGAGAACTTTTCGGAGGCCGGCAGTGATGGCGACGCGCATGCGGTCGGCGCCCCCGGATTCGAGGGTTTCGGCAAATTCATCGGCAAGATACGGAACGACGGCGCTGGCGCCAGCAGCGACGAGGAGCGCCACGTGATGCGTGTCGAAGACTTGCGCGGATTCGACGACGAGCGGCAAGTCCCAGAGGCCCTCGCGAACCATCGCTTTCCAAACGGCAGCAGTGGCGAGCAGCGCGGGAAGCGCGGCGGTTTCCGCGTTGAGGCCGCGATCGGAAAGGAGGAGGAGGCCCGGGCGACCGCTGCTACTCAGAGGGGTAGAAGATAGCTGAGCAATTCTGCAGCGCGCGCCCGGGACTCCCAGGGCGGAAGAGAAAGTCATGTCGATGCGGTGAACGGGGCCGAAAAACTCGGAAAGTTCGTCCAGTTGCCCGGCATTGAGCAGCGGGCCCGGCAGCGTGACGCCGTCTTTGAGATGCACGTCGAGGGACATGACGTGAGTTTCGCGTAACGGATCAATCGGCGGATTGGTGACCTGCGCGAAACGCTGCTTGCAGTAATCCCAGAGCGTGCGCGGAAGTGTAGAGAGAAAAGCGGGTGGAGCGTCGTCGCCCATGCTCCAGTCGGCTTCTTTGCCGTGGATGAGCGCGGAGAAGAGAGTCTTGAATTGGTCTTCGGTCCAGCCGGCGGCGGTAGCGATTCGCTTAGGTTCGCTGGTGGTTGCGCTGTGTGTCGCGGCCGAAAATGCGAGGTGCCGCGGAGGCGGCATGGCGTGGCGCGCTTGATGCATCGCCAGGCGCTTCAGGATTTCACGCCAGCGAAGGAAAAGTCCGGTGACGGGATTGGCGAGAATCATTTCGCCGGGGCCAAGACGCTGGCGTTCCGCGATGCGCGATTCTTCGAGATCGATCAAACCGGTTTCAGAACCGGCGATCAGAAGACCATCGTGTGTGAGCGTGTAGCGCAGGGGGCGGAGGCCGTTGCGGTCGAGCTTGGCGCCGACGAACTGGCCGTCGGAAAAAATCAACGCGGCGGGGCCGTCCCACGGTTCGTTCTGCTGTGAAAGCGAGGTGAGGGCAGCACGAATGTCCCGCGAGAGCAGTGGATCGCTCTCAAACGCAGGAGGAACCATGGTGAGCATGGCTTCATCGGGGCCGAAGCCATCGAGGAGTTTCAACTCGAAGGCGTTATCGAAGCTCGCGGAATCGCTAACCTTTTCTTCGAGTGGCGTGAACCAGGAGCCGACGGTGAGGCGGGCACGAAGTTCGCTCTGTTTGGCGCGGAGCCAGCGGCGATTCGAGACAATGGTATTGATTTCGCCGTTGTGCGCCACGTAACGGAAAGGCTGCGCGAGATCCCAGGAAGGCTGCGTGTTGGTGGAATAGCGCTGGTGGAAAATGGCGAACGTGGTGGCGAATGTAGCGTCACGCAGGTCTTCGTAAAACTGCGGAAATTGCCAGGGTGTGAGCAGGCCTTTGTAGACAACAGTTTGCGAAGAGAGCGAACAAAGATAACAACGCGCTGGAAGAAGCGATTCGGCGCGCTTGCGGAGAAGGGCGAGCTTCCACTCGAAACGGGAGACGCCGCGCGATGCGTGAAAAGGCGCGACGTAGAATTGCCAGATTTCGGGCATCGTCTCGAGAGCTTTGCTGCCGAGGGAGTTCGTGTTGGTGGGAACGCGGCGCCAGCCGAGAACGCGGAGGCGTTCCGTATCGGCGGCGGCTTCTACCGCTGCCTTGGCATCGGTTGTTGCTGCCGCTGGAAAAAAAGCAAACCCTAAGCCGAATACTTCTGGCAGATCGATTCCCTGCTCTTGCGCGCGCGCGCGGAAAAATTCGTGAGGCAGAGAAGTGAGGAGCCCGGCACCATCGCCGCTGGCTCCGTCGGCGTCGACACCACCACGGTGGGTTAGGCGTTCGAGCGCCGTAAGTGCAATGTTTACAATCTCATGGCTAGGGGGGCCACCGAGGCGCGCTACAAAACCCGTGCCACAAGCATCGTGGTCGGGATGGCCCCAATTTGGGTGCCGATCGCTGCGGGCAGGCAAGCACCGATGGTACATACTTGTTTATTAAGCTGGTGGCGTCTGGATGTACAACGCAGAATTTGCATTTATCAAATCGGTTTTGTGGGGCGAGAGATTCTAAGCTGTGGATTATTAAAACTTTGTGACTTCCGAAAAGTGAAATTCGCGAACCTTCATGGCGGGGACCACCATTTCGAAGGCTTCCTCACCCGTGGCTCGGACCGCGGGGCCTAGGAGCTCGACGTTGCGCAACAACTCCAGGATCGACTGATTGAAGCGGAAATTGCGGACTGCCGTGGTGACTTTGCCCTTTTCAACGAGGAAAAGGCCGTCGCGGGTCATGCCAGTCATGACCTTTTCGTAGGGATCGACTTCGCGGATGTACCAAAGGCGGGTTACGAGCAGGCCGCGGTCGGTTGTGGCAAGCATTTCTTCGAGGGAGGAATCGCCCCCGGAAAAGACGAGATTCATGGGAGCTTCGCCGTATTCGTTGGGGAGAGCGAAACCGTGGCCGGTGGGCTTTTTTCCCGCGGATTTCGCGGTGCTGCGGGCGTAGACGAGATTCTTGGGGACGCCGCGATCAACGAGTTGAACTTGTTGCCGCGGGATGCCTTCGCCGTCGAAGGGGGCACCGAGCTGGAGAGGATGGTAGGCATCATCGGTGATGGAAATGTTTTTACCGAAGAGCGGTTTTCCCATGCGGTCGTTGAGGCAGGAACGCTTGTCTTGGAGCGCGGTGGCGGCGAAGTCGTAAAAGAGAAAGCCGACGAGATCAAGAACGGCGGCGGGCTCGAGAATTACGGTGTAGCGGCCGGGCGAGAGTTCGCGAGCGTCCACTGCCACATGCGCTTTTTCGCTGGCGCGCTGAGCGAGTTTTTGCGGATCGAAAGCGCGGACGCTGGCGGCGTTGGCTTTGGCCCAACTTGCGGCGGGATTTTCTTGCATGGTGATGGAAAACTCGGCGTGCGTCTCGCGGTACGCTGCGAAAAGCCCGCGCGAATTGCCCATTGCGGATTGTTGGAGACCGCTGGCGAAAATACCGGCAGCGACTTGGCCGTTCTGGATGGCCAAATCGCAGGCGCGACGGACGGCGCGGGCGCGTTCTTCGGGCGTTAGCGCGGCGGTGTCTTTCGCAAAGCGATTCACCTTGCGGTAGCGCTGTTTGCCGGGCAGCGGAAGCAGATGAGGATCTTTCGGTTGGCTGTGCGCGAGAGACAAGGACGCTTCGATCGCCGCGCGAAGGGAGTCTTCATCAATGCGATTCGTCGTGGCGCGGGCGGTGCGGTGATCCACGACAGTTCGAATCGACACGTTGAGACCGCGCTCGGCGACGTTTTGGTGGATGGCGTTGTTGGCGAAGCGAGTGAGAGAGTCGGCGGTTTCGTCGACATGAACTTCGGTCTCATCCGCGCCCGTAGTTTTGGCGAGCCGAAGAACTGTGTCGATGATCCGGCGTAATTCGTATTCGACAAACAATTGCACAGAGGACGCCGCGATCTTCCCTCTCGATGAGTTCACGAGTTTGCGCGCAGCGCTCATTGGTTTGAAAACGCCGAGCCGATTTTGACCCCCCGGAATCGCGAGGGGGCTGCGCCGTGCCCCGTGCCCATGGTCTGCATGGGCTGGCCTTTGCCGCAGTTCGGCGTGCCCCATAGCGTCCAATGATCGCGCGAACAAATCGCGTCGCAAGAATTCCAGAACTCCGTCGTGATACCGCTGTAGCTGGGGTTTTTGAGCATGCGCGCTTTTTTGCCGCCCTTGATTTCCCAACCCAACTCCGTTGAAAACTGAAACTGGTAGCGTCGGTCGTCGATAGACCAGGACCGGTTCGTTTCCATGAGGATTCCATCATCCGTATCGGCGATCAGATCGTCAAAACTCCATGTGCCCGGGTTAAGGCTGATGTTCGTCATGCGAATGATCGGCAGACGATTCCAGCTTTCTGTGCGCATCGTTCCGGAAGAGCGCTTTAAGCCGATGAGATGAGCGGTTTCGCGATTCGAAAGATAACCCCGGAATTGCCCGTCCTTGATGACATGCGTGCATTGCGCGGGAACACCCTCATCGTCATAGGCGAAAGTACCGAGTCCGGGTCCGTGATCGAGCCGGGCATCCGCAACGACGTTTACGATGTCCGATCCGTAGCGCAGCTTGTTGAGTTGATCCAGCGTTAGAAAACTTGTGCCGGCAAAATTGGCTTCCTGGCCAAGGACGCGGTCGAGTTCGATGGGATGGCCAACGGATTCGTGAATTTGCAGACCGAGCTGGCTGCCGCCAAGAATCAGCGTTCCGGTCTTCTCAGGACATTGCGCGGCGGAATGCAACGCGGCAGCTTCTTCTCCCACGCGCGTTGCGTGCTTCAGAAGCTCGAGCGACTCGACGAGTTCGTAGCCTTCCAGAGCATGCTGGCCGCCAAAACTATTCGGATAAGAGCGCTTCTGAATTTCGTCGCCCTGAAAAGAAGTGGCGGCGATACCACAGCCAGTGATCAATTTGCGCTGATGAATGCGCGAGCCGATACTCGACGCAAACCAGGAATCGATTTTGCGAAATTGCATTCCGGTTTCCGTCAGGGTGACGCCTTTGACGCGGCGCATTTCGCCATCAGCGGCGAGGAGAAGAGCGAGCTGGTTCTCCAGCGGAAGTTCGAACGGATCCTTGCGAAACGGGCTTTGCCAACTGTCGATGTAGGCGTCTTCGGGGACCATGACCACGTCGCCGCGCTTCGCGAGCGCAGAAGCTTTGGCAATCGAGACGGCTTGCGCCGCGCAGGCAGAGACGCCCTCGCGGGTGAGGTGATCGGTGGATGCGAAGCCCCATGCGCCATTCGCCAGAGCGCGAACCCCCATCCCGATCGATTCGGACTGAGCGAGCGTCCCGACCTGGCCGTTTTTCGTGGTCAGATCGCGCTGCCGCAAATGCATCATGCGAACGTCGGCATACGTTGCGCCGCGAAGGCGGGCTGTTTCAAGCGCGCTGATAGCAAGGTCCCACATGAAAATGCGTCTGCTCCTAAAAAGGAAATTCAGTTCAATTGAGGGGAGACTGTGTGATGTCGGTCAAGGCGAGCTTTTCTCCATCCCAATGATAAACGAAATTGCTCGTGCAATCGGCGTCGCCGCAATTCGGCGCGTCCGGTCCCCTGAATAAGTACCTCACGATCAAACGGCCCTTGTCAATTTCAATGCGCCGAGCTGCTTCGCTGAGACAGCAGTCATAGGTTCGTCAAAGTCCGCGTCTGGCACGGCCCGTCGAGCAACCTCTTCATTGACGGTCATGCCTTGAGTCTGGACCGGTATCGAGACTCACTTCGAATTTCATCCATTGGATGACGCCAGTCGGGTTGAAGTCATCGGGAGGTCCTCCAGTTCGCCAGTCAAGAATGCGGAAGCTGCCACGTCCTTTCGGGAGCGCGATAAGCTTCTCTCTTGCGTCCTGCCTTTGCTGGTCCGAAAGTTTGGCCGGAGAGTACACTGGATAGAAAGCGGCAATCCTCAAGTTCCAAGCTGTGGTGCAATCAGACGCCTCCTGGATGAAATCAAATTCCCGTCGTCTCCAGGAATCGGCTTGTGTCTCCGTCGCGTCCTTAGGCGCCATCACGGACAATTGCACGCTCTGCTTGCTTTCCTCAAGCACTGTTCCTATGCAGTCCACGGGACCAATGCTCGAATCTGGCGAATGGGGTTCAGGCGCGACTTGAATGATCCAGCCCGAGAAACTGGCAGGCGAAAACGGCTCCAGCCGAAAGCTCAGGTTCGGCGCCAAGGACTTTTCGAACTGCTGGCCCCGTTCTACTTCTCCAGTGAAATGCGTGATTCGCGAAGCCGCTGGCTGCGCTTTGGGAGCGGCCGGGGGAAGCGAGGCGGTGGGACTTTGCGTGGACGGGGCGTGCGCTTCGAGGGCTGACGAAAATCCCATGTGAACAGAAAATTTGAGCCACTCGATCTGAGCTGGGGCGTCTTTGCTCACGGATTTGCTGAGACGGAAATCGGTGACCTCGAACGCGCCGTGGTCGGTCGGGATCTTGCCGAGGCTTGCGTCCGCTTCCTCGCGCTGCTTGTCGGTGAGCTTCGACCCGTAGTGCGCTTCGTTAGCAAGATCCCAGGCTTCTTTACAATCGGAAGAGTTGGGGACGAAATCGAATTCGCGCTTCTTCCATTGGGACTCGTCGCGATCTTTGTCGAGTCCGGGCGACTGGATGGAACGAGTGCCGTCTCCGTGGAGAGGGACGCTGACTGCCCCGATGCAGTCCATGGAAGCCGATGCGGCATCTGCACCGGGCGCGAGACGGATTTCCCAGCCGGAGTCGTCCCCTGCATCAGGCACGAGGCGAAAGATTAGGCCACCCGCGACAGCCTTCTCGAATCCCTGGCCTTTCGTGACCTCGCCTGACAGTTCAGATACCGCGGCAGCCTGTGGGGCGGCTTGCCGTGGAGGTATAGCTGGAGGTTGCGGGGTTACGGAAACCGGCTTGACATGCTCAGAAGTGGTGGAGGGCTGGCCTGAAGGCTGAGCGGACTCCTTTTTGCCGCAGCCGATGCAGGCAACGGAGACAAGGAGGACCAAGGACAGAATCGCGCGAAGCGGGCACACGCTGGGAGACCTCAGAATGACGGGAGTTATTCCTGATTCAATCTTAGAATGGGTGCGGAAGAAGATAGATTTTTCGTGGATTGTGTTTGTTTGAACGAATAACAAGAAAAAAAGGGGCGCGGTGTTTCGCGCCCCTACTCGAAAACGAACGGAAAAGACGAGAGCACAGACAGGAGTGTCTGTGCTACTTCCTACGTGCCTTCTTGCCAGGAGGCTAGGTAGTGCTCTTGCTCGGCGGTGAGCTTGTCGAGTTTGTGGCCCATGCTGTCGAGCTTGAGGCGGGCGATTTCCTTGTCGAGATTCTGTGGCACGACGTAGACCTGCGGCTTCAACTGCTTGTAATTCTGCAGCAGGTATTCGGCGGACAGAGCCTGATTGGCAAAGCTCATATCCATAACGGCGGCCGGGTGTCCTTCCGCGGTAGCCAAATTCACCAGACGGCCTTCGCCGAGGAGATAGACCTTGCGGCCATCCTTGAGCAAATATTCGTCTACGAGTGGGCGCACTTCGCGCTTGCCGGACGACAGTTTTTCGAGCGCTGGGATGTCGATCTCGACGTTGAAGTGGCCGGAATTACAGACGACCGCGCCGCTCTTCATGGCCTCAAAGTGCTCAGCGCGAATGACGCTCTTATTGCCAGTGACGGTGATGAAAACATCGCCGTGCTTGGCCGCTTCTGCCATGGGCATAACACGGAATCCGTCCATGACGGCTTCGATGCCCTTCGTCGGATCGATTTCTGTGATGATGACGTCGGCGCCGTGGCCTTTGGCGCGCATCGCTACGCCGCGCCCACACCAGCCGTAGCCGGCGACAACAACCTTAAGCCCGGCGAGCAGCAGGTTGGTTGCGCGAATCACACCGTCCAGCGTGGATTGCCCGGTGCCGTAGCGGTTGTCGAAGAAGTGTTTGGTCTCCGCATCGTTCACGGCGATGATCGGATACTTCAACGTGCCGTCCTTGGCCATCGCGCGCAGGCGGATGACGCCGGTGGTGGTCTCTTCCGTGCCGGCGATGACGTTGGCAACCAAGTCGGTGCGCTTGGTGAGAAGCATAGTTACCAAGTCGGCGCCATCGTCCATCGTGAATTGCGGTTTGTGTTCGAGCGCGGCGCGCAAGTGCGAGTAGTACGTCTCGTTGTCCTCACCCTTGATGGCGTACGTCGGAATGTTGTAGTCGCGGTTGAGCGAAGCGGCGACTTCGTCCTGCGTCGAAAGCGGATTCGATGCGCAGAGAACTGCATCGGCGCCGCCATCGCGCAGCGCGATCATCAAGTTCGCCGTTTCGCTCGTCACGTGCAGACAAGCGGAAACACGCAAGCCCTTGAGCGGCTGCTCCTTCACAAAGCGCTTGCGAATAATTTCAAGAACGGGCATCTGCTGATGCGCCCACTCGATCTTGCGCTTGCCGGCATCCGCCAGGCCGATATCCTTTACATCACCTTTTTTTAGTTCTGCTGTAGGCACACTCATTCTCCTTGGTCCAAATATTGCGCGGCGAAGGGGCTTCGCGCGAAAAAACAAAACGCCAGCGCATTAGCCAGCGTTTACAGCAACTCTTAACGGTGTGCGGCTGCTTCCACGGTGGCCGCCACTCCGAGGCCGGCCGCTTTGCGCAGGGCATCCGCGCGATCAGTACGCTCCCAGCTAAAGCCTGGCCCGCTGCGTCCGAAATGTCCGTAAGCGGCGGTGTCCTTGTAAATAGGACGGCGAAGATCGAGCGCTTCGATGATGCCTTTGGGGGTCAGCGAGAAGTATTCGCGGATCAGCGCAGTGATTTTTTCTTCAGAAATGGCCGCAGTGCCGAAGGTCTCCGCCATCACGGAGACAGGCTCGGCAACGCCGATAGCGTACGCAAGCTGCACTTCCGCTTTACGGGCCAATCCCGCGGCAACGACGTTCTTCGCGATATAGCGAGCCATGTAGCACGCGGAGCGGTCCACTTTCGAGGGATCCTTGCCGGAGAACGCGCCGCCGCCGTGGCGGCTGTAACCGCCATAGGTATCAACGATAATTTTGCGGCCTGTCAAACCCGCGTCGCCCATCGGGCCGCCGATCACGAAGCGCCCCGTGGGATTGATGTGATACTTGGTCCTGCTGTCGAGCATCGCCGGAGGAATGATGGGGCCAATCACATGCTCGGTGACGGCATCGCGCAGGTCGGCGTTGGAAACTTTCTCGCTGTGCTGCGTGGAAATCACCACACAATCGACGCGTACAGGCCTGCCATCGCGATATTCGATGGTTACTTGGGACTTGCCGTCGGGCCTGAGAAAATCAACCCTTCCTGACTTGCGGACTTCGGAGAGGCGCTGCGTGAGGCGATGAGCGAGTTGGATGGGCATGGGCATCAGTTCAGCGGTTTCGTCGCAGGCGAAACCGAACATCAGGCCCTGGTCACCCGCGCCGCCGGTATCGACGCCCATGGCGATATCCGGTGATTGGCGCTTAACGGTGCACATGACGGCGCAAGTTTCCGCATCGAATCCGTACTTTGCGCGGTCGTAGCCGACCCCGCGGATGGTGTTGCGGACCAGCGTATCGTAGTCAACAATGGCGCTCGTCGTGATTTCGCCGGCGACCACAACCAGCCCGGTGGTCACGAGCGTTTCGCAAGCCACACGGCCTTTCGGGTCCTGCTTCATCACTTCATCCAGAACTGCATCGGAAATCTGGTCGGCAATTTTGTCCGGGTGGCCTTCGGTGACAGACTCCGACGTGAACAAAAAGTTGCGTAAGGCTTCGCTCAAGACAAACTCTCCTTCTTAGTTGGTGGGCAGTGACCTACCCCGCACACTTCCACTTTATAATGCTCTGCTTGTATCCTTCCAAACCTAGCATCTGAAGAGATGAGAGTCAACGCATTGAATTCAAATGCGTTAGAAGCGCATCGAAACGTCAGATTTGGGGGTCGAACGGAAGGAGATTACCCTTTCTGGCGAACTTTCAGGCCGCATTTTCATCGTCATCAGGTTCCACGTCCAGCTTCCCCTTGGTCTTTTTGGCCATCAGGTAAGAGCGGATGAAAGGGTCAATATCGCCGTCCATGACGCGGTCTACATCACCGGCGCTGAACTTGGTGCGGTGGTCTTTGATCATCCGGTAGGGCTGCATAACGTAGGAGCGAATCTGGCTGCCGAAGGAGATGTCCAGCTTGGACTCGTCGAGTTTGTCCGTGTGCGCCTGGCGCTTTTGTACCTCGAGATCATAAAGCCGGGAGCGCAACATTTTCATGGCCATTTCGCGGTTTTTGCCCTGGCTGCGCTGGGCTTGGCAGCCGACGACGATGTTGGTCGGCAAATGCGTTATGCGAATGGCGGTCTCGACTTTGTTGACGTTCTGGCCCCCCTTGCCGCCGGAGCGGAACGTGTCGACGCGCAGATCTTCGGGGCGGATGTTGATTTCGATTTTGTCGTCGATTTCGGGAATCACGAATACGGACGCGAATGACGTGTGGCGGCGCGCGGCTTGATCGAATGGCGAGATGCGAACGAGGCGGTGAACGCCGGTCTCGCCGGCGAGCAAGCCGTAAGCGTTTTCTCCGGCAAACTGGATCGTTGCGGACTTAATGCCCGCCTCTTCGCCGGGAGTTTCATCAAGCACCTCGGCGTCAATGCCTTTGCGTTCCGCCCATCTCAGATACATGCGAAAAAGCATCGAAGCCCAATCTTGCGATTCGGTGCCACCCGCACCGGGCTTGATAGTCATGATGGCGTTGAGGTGATCGGTTTCGCCGGAGAGAAGCGTCCGGGTCTCGAGCTCGCCAACGTAGCTCTCCGCCGCCGTTAGCTCGCGGTCAAGGTCCTTCAGAAGATCGTTGCGCTGCTCGGCGTTGGTTTCTTCCTTCGCGAGGCTGACGTACGTCTCGATGTCGCCGGAGATGGACGTGAGCTTATTGTCAGCGGCGATTTGTTCTTCAGCGCGTTTGCGGTCGCGAAGAACGGCTTGTGCTTCTTCCTGGTTATTCCAGAAATCGGGCTGAGCTACGCGAGCTTCGAGCGATTTCAGACGTTCGCGGTATTGCGGCGCGTCAAAGATAACTCCGGACGAGCGCGATCCGTGGCTTGAGGTTTTCGTAAAGGTGTTGCAGGTCTTCGAGAATCATGTCGTGTCCATGGAGCGCCCCGCAGCTCGGTGGGAACGCTAGACTGCCTTTCTGAAAGTTAGTCCTAACAGGATAACGGAAACCAGTACGCAGAGCCAAGCGAACCAATCGCCGAAGCGCGTGTAGAGAGTTTTGTCCGTGCGGAAGTCATACGGCAAATCGGCGGCGGCGCGCACGTCTTGCGGCATCGGGCGGAGAATCCGGCCATAAGGATCGATCGAAACGGTGATGCCACTATTCGTCGTGCGCACGATCCAGCGGCGATTCTCGACGGCTCGAACGCGCGCCATGCGCAGGTGCTGCTCTGCCGCGGCGGAGTGCCCGAACCAGCCGTCATTCGAAATATTGACGAAGAGCTGGGCGCCGTTGGCTGCGAAGCGGCGAATCTCGCCAGGGTAGATCGCTTCGTAACAAATGAACACGCCGAACGTATTCCCGTTCGGAAACTGGCCGACCGAGTATTTGGTGCCCTTGCGAAAGCCGCCGACTTCGCTAGAGACATTGCTCACCACTCGATGGATAAGCGGAAAGGGCTCGTACTCGCCAAACGGAACGAGATGGACTTTGTCGTAAGAAAAGTCCCGATGCCCTTTGGCGTCAAACATCAGCGCGCTGTTGTAAGGCGCCATAATTTCGTGACTCGTCCCGCCTGCGGAAACGGTCTCCGGCTTCCATTCCACCACGCCAACAATGAAAGGATGCTGGAAGCGAATCGCCAGGCTAGAAGCCAAATAGGCGAATTGCGAATCTTGAAATGAAAAAGGCGCTGGCGCTTCCGGCCATACCAGTAGATCCGGATGATGTGGGGAAGGCGCGAGACTTAAGCGCTGTATCTCCGCGAGATCCGAGGCGTGCTGCGTGAACCAATCGGTCGGATAGTCCTGCGCTTCGGGGAAATTGAGTTGCACCCCGCGTGCGGTGTGATTGGCCACAGGCGTGGGCACAATGCGCGGCCCGGCGATCATCACCACGAGTACAAGAGCTGCGGCACTGAGCAGAATCGCCAGACGCCGTCTTGGTGAATGCCGCGTCTCCGCGTCGCTCCACGCAAGAAGCGAATTGAACGCAGCAACGAGAAACGACAAACCGTAGATTCCTGTAATCGAGGTGAGCTGCACGAGAGCGGCATTTGCCGACGCTGGATAGCCAAGCAAGTTCCACGGAAAACTGATTTCTGGAAGCCGGTTGCGAATCATTTCGAACGAAACCCACAGGAACGGCGCACCGATGCATGCGAGTGTGATGCTGCGGAGCGAAAGACGCTGGATGGCCCATGTGACCGCTCCGTTTACCGCACCCCAAACCGTGGCAATCAACAGTAAAACTCCCCATCCGCCAGCGCGAGAAAGTCCGCCATGTACGGCGAGAACTTCTGCGATCCAGGGGACGGACGTCAGCACAAAACAGAGGCCGTGCAGAAATCCACAAAAGTACGCCACGCGCGGGCTCGCGCCGAAAAGCGCGATCATTAAAATTCCGATGCAAACCCAGGAATAGACGCTGAGGTAAAAGCCAGTGTAGGAAAACGAGAGCGCCGCGCCGGAAACTGCGCCGATGAAAAGTCTCAGCCATGCGGGAGTTTCACTTCCGGGATGCGGACGAAAATAGGCGAGCCACGGACGCCCAGGCATCAGTGCTTCTCGATGGCCTTCTTAAAGCCGGCCACCTCGAGGCCTTTCCTGGCATTGTCGACCGCCTTCTGGTCGGCGTAAGGTCCAACCAGCACGTGGTAATACTTATCTCCCTGCGGCGACTGCACGAATGTCGGGAAATTTTTCTTGCGCAGTGAATTTGCGACCGCCATTGCATCCGCTTCCTTCGTGAGTGCCATCACTTGCAGACAAATACCGCCGCCTGGGCTCAGCGGCGCGACACCGATGGTCCTTGAAATTGGGCCAGGCTGCTGCTTCGCGGAATTGCCGCTTTTTCCTACTGCGGGCGTTGCGGGCAGATTTGTCGATGGAGCGGCGACTGGCTTCAGACGATCATCCGGCTTGTTCGAATCGCCGGCGTGGTAAAAGTCCGGATCGGAATTTGCTGGGGCGGCGGAGTCAGCTTGCGGTTCGGGCGCAGACCTTCTGTTCGAAGGCTTTGGCGCAACTTCGGGCTTCGGCAAAACGATGGAGTCTGGCAAGCCTCGCAGATTCGTGGCCGCGCGTACTTGGCCATCATATTGATTACGTCCCATGACGTAGCCGAGCGTGAAGAATACGCCCGAAAACAGCAGCATCAGCATGAACAAGCCGATGACGTGCCGTCCTTCGAGCACCCGCTCTCCGGCGCTCCCTCGTTTTCCCCCAGAAGCCATTCTTACTTTTTCGGTCCCCCTAACGCTTGCACCCAGCTATTAATGATATCGATGGGCAGAGGGAAAACAATCGTTGTGTTCTTTTCGACACCTATCTCCGTCAACGTCTGCAGGTAGCGCAACTGGATTGCAGACGACTGCGTTTCCAACACTTTGGCTGCATCGGCCAGTTTTTGCGAAGCTTCGAATTCACCCTGGGCGTGAATGACCTTGGCACGCCGCTCGCGTTCTGCTTCGGCTTGCTTCGCGATGGCGCGTTGCATCTGTTCCGGAATGTCGACCTGTTTGACTTCCACCTTGGAGACCTTGATGCCCCAGGGCTCCGTATCCTGATCGAGGATAATCTGCAGTTTGGCATTCACCTTGTCGCGCTGCGATAGAATTTCATCTAGCTCGAATTGCCCGACGATGCTGCGAAGCGTGGTCTGCGCAAGCTGGGACGTCGCGTATTGATAGTTTTGCACCTGGGACATCGCGAGATTGGCATCCACCACCCGAAAATAACAAACGGCGTTCACCTTCACGGAAACATTGTCGCGCGTGATGATGTCCTGCGGTGGAACATCCAGAGTTTCCAGGCGCAGATTGATGCGATACAAAGTCTCGACGGGCCAAAAAACCAGCCGAAGGCCCGCGCCTTTGGCCTCTGGTAGCAATCTTCCCAGCCGCAGAACCACGCCTCGTTCCCATTCCTTGATAATGTAGAGCGAGTTCCAAAACCAAATCAGAAAGATCCCGACGAACACCGCTGACCCAAGCAGACCGATCTCTGGCATGTTTACCCTCCCAAACTTGAATGCATTCTACTTGTTCTCCGTGACGGCCACTTCTTCCGGCTCCACGCGCAATTTCAGACCCTCGACGCTTCGAACGCGCACCGGCTTTCCTTCCAGCACAGCTCGCGCAGAGACGGCTTGCCACAGCTCGCCGTGAACACGAATCATTCCCTCCCTGCCTGCGCCCAAACCGGAGATGGCAATTCCCTCTTCGCCAATCAGCTCTTCTTTTCCCGTCGTTGTCTTCCACGAGCGCGAACGCAGAACGAGCCGCATCAGAAATATCGTAATCAGTGCGAAAGGCAGCGTCGCCGCCAGCGCGACACCCAGACTCACGCCGCCAGTGGTCAGCGGCGACCGAATCAGAAACATCGCCCCCAGCATCATCGACACGACGCCGCCAATGGCAAGTACTCCGTGGCTTGTAAACTTCGCCTCCAAAATAAACAGCGCGAGCGCCAGCACTATTAGCAGGACTCCGGCGAAATTCACTGGCAAAATGTGCATCGCATAGAGCGCCAGCACCGCACAGATGCCTCCAATCACGCCCGGGGCGATCATTCCTGGGTGCGTGAATTCAGTGTACAACCCAAGCACGCCGACCATCAGAAGCACAAAGAAGACATCCGGCTCGACGATGCGCGCAAGAAAACTCTGCCGGGCGGAAAGTTCGAACGGGGCGATCGAGGCGTTCTTCAGCGATAGCACAGTTTTCGTTCCGTCGAAACGCGTGATGGTGCGGCCATCAAGCTGACGGAAAAGGTCTTCGGGAGAAGAGGCGATCAAATCGATCAGCTTCCCGTCCAACGCTTCCTTTTCCGTGAACGCCTTCGCATCGGTCACCGCGGTTTCGGCAAGCGTTGGGTTGCGGCCACGTTTCTCCGTGTAGCTCCGCAAAAAAGCCAGCGCATCGTTTAGAATTTTCTTGCGCATCGTCTCGTCAACTTGCAATTGAAATCCCGCGATCTCCATTACTGGGGACGCCGCGCCTGTGTGTGTTGCCGGAGCCATTGCCGCAATATCAGCGGAAAGAAGTATGAAGAAACCTGCCGAAGCACCCCGCGCACCAGTAGGCGACACGTAGACGGCCACCGGCACGGTCGACGTCAAAATGTGCTGGATAATATCCGTCATCGAATCACTCAGCCCGCCGGGTGTATCCATGGTAATCAGAACGAGCGCTGCGTGCCGGTTCGCAGCGTCGGCAATCCCCTCATCCATGTACGTAGCCAGAACTGGCGCGACAACGCGATCGAGGTGGAGCCGCACGACAACCGCGTTAGCGGAAGGCTCATCGGCCGTGGCGGTCGGAAGCCCAAGAAACGCCGCGGCTATACAGGCGCCACAGAGAAACGTCAGTGTCGAAGCAGCGAAAATTCGAGGCCCGTAAAATTTTGGAACCAAACGATAAGCGCTCATTGTGCGCCTCCCGAAGGCTTCACCTTCTGCAAATGCTCGAGCAATTCCTTGGCATCGGCATACTTGGGCGCAAGCTTCAGCGCTCGCTCTACCTCCGCGCGCGCAAGATCCAGTTTTTTCTGCTCCAGATAAACGCGTGCAAGTGTCGTACGCACTACCGCCGAATCCCGAATCTCCAGCGAAGCTTGCAGTTCCTTGGCCGAGTCATCCAGCTTGCCTCGGCGCCGGTACACTTCGGCCAGTCCGTTGTGGGCGGATGCGCTCCCAGGATCAGCCGCCAGCGCCGCGCGAAACTCAGTCTCGGCCGCGTCCACGCGCCCCGCCGAAAGTTCTTGCCGCCCGCGCCGAATATGCGCCGCGGGAGTATCCGCGGCCGTGGCAGCCGCCGTATTCGCGGAGCCTCCTGCGGAGACAATCTCGAGCCGCAAGGCGGTAGTGTCCATCTCTGTGCGCACACGCTGCAGGTGCAGCAGCGTGTCCTTCTTTGCGTCCAAGCGCGCCACGGGAAGCGCATCGGGACCAAACGTCTCCGCTGCTGTATCACGCTCTTGATCGGCTTCCGCTTTCTTGCCCGCTTTCTCCAGCGAAAGGATCAACATCGATCGGTTTTCCGCTTTGTCCGGCTCGCGGCCGGAAGCCTCGCGAAAATAGTCAGCAGCCCCGGCGAAATCATTCGCGCCCAGCGCCAACAATCCCAGGTTGAAGGGGTAGTCGTCCTCGTCGGGGTCAAGCTCCGCCGCCCGGCGCAGATCGGCCACCGCTGCCGCCGTGTTGCTCTGCCGCGCTCGCGCGAGTGCAAGATTGTTTAGAATCTCAGGCAGGTCCGCGCCGGAAACCAGGTTGTTCCGCAAAGCTTCCTGCAGGGACAGAAAAACCTCTTCGGCTTTCTCGGGCTGATTCATCAGCAGCCGGCAAACGCCCGTCGCGAATACTGCTTCGACGTAGCGGTCGTGCGTTTTCGGAACTTTCGCAAACCAAATCAGCGCCGAATCGCAATCCCTGCGCGCGTAGTAGGCGTCGCCAATCGCGAAATCGGGATCGGGCCATTCGGGCTCGAGGCGCGCAGCTTCACGAAGTTCGCGCAGCCGCGGATCGTCCTCGCTCGCCAGCAAGCCACGAACGTAGTGTTCAAACGCATCGAGCCGCAGCGGCCGCTGCGCCTTCGAGAATTCTTCAAGACTCCGCGGGTAGGCGTGATCGTTGGCCGAAAGCAATCGCCAAAGCAGCCGCACATGCAAGTCCATCAGCGAATCTAGCGGGCCGGTTTCCCGGACAGCTGGAAGCAACCGCGTCGGACTCACCCGCAGAATTTGAGCTTCAACGATGAGAGATTGTCCGTCCGAGGTAAACCTTCCAAAAACGACATAGTCCGCATCCATGTTCTGCGCAATGCGCAGCATGGAAGCACGGCTCAGTTTAGCCGTCGGCGGGAGCCCTGAGCGGTCCAACTCGGCCGTGCGACCGGCATGGGAGTAGACTTGCTGCCCCGCCGCAGAAAGCCGCTGAATCGTAAGCTCCTCAAGCCCTTCGCCGAGCCAGTCCAACCGCGGAGATGCCCCCGCATTTTCAAACGGGAACACAAGATAGATCCCCTGTTGGGAAACCTCGGACGCCGACCCGCGCGCACTTGTGGCTGCACCAGCGGCTGCCGAAGGCTGTTGCGCAATAACGGAAGGAGGGACCAAGCAACAAAGGGCAAGTGTGCAAAATAGGACAAGTGAATGCGCGCTGAAAACAGACTGCTTCATGCTCATTTCATTGTAGCAGAGGAGCACGACAGCTTTGCGATGGAAGCGCGGTGTTGGCGACAATTTGAATGCTGCGCAGATTCATAAAGCGCGTGCTAGAGCGCATCCTGTGGCTTGCTTGTTCCGCCAGTCTGAGCTATTTCTGAGGGCTGACCCTGACCTGCATAAATCTCCGTGGCGGCTGAGAGCCTATCGTTATCTCATGGAGTTCTGTCCAGTCTCCCGGTTCGCTGATTCGCATCAGGGAGCTGGTTCTGATTTCTCCCAGGGTGAAGCCCCACATCATTCCTATACCGTTCTCGGCCAGTTTCACTTCGGTCTCGAGATAACGGCCGTCGTTGTAAGCCCTCATGCGGTAGGTTCCAGACTCATCGTCGAAAGAGATCAAGCCCAAGGCTTGAAGCGCGGCTTTTCCATCCACCGCGTTGCATCCAATTCCCTCGATCATCAGGACCAATCCGTTGAGCTTGAATTCTGCCTCTTCCGTTTGAACCAGTTCCAACGGCTCGCCAGCTCCGCGAAAAATCCGTGCCTCTCCCGTCCATTTTCCGACCAGGAAGCCGAGCTTCCTCATCGCGGCGCGCTGCGCTTCCGTGTCTGGCACGCGTGGCAGTTGAGTCACGAATCCAAAGAAGAAAACACGGTTCGAGAATGATCAGCGTTTGGCGCAATGGCAGCGCTAATTGGTAGTCGGTCGCGTGGGTTTCGGTGCAGGCCACGCCTTCCGAGGCGGGACGTTGTTTCCGTTACAGCTGCGTGGCATCCACGGGTTTTGGCGCGAGCAGTTCCTGCACAGCAGGATCCTTCAGAGCCGCTCCAAATGCCGGATCTTTCTTTATATCCGCAAAGTTCTTGTAACCCTCGTCCCGAGCCTTGAGAAGGTAATGGATGCAGCGGTCGAGGTCCCCGGCCTGCGCAAACGATTTCGCGAGCATGTAGTAGAACCGCCCGCGATCATCTACCGAGCGGTCTTGCAAAATCGACCCGCTGCGCGACCCGTTGTGCTCGAAAAGCTGTGGATCGATTGCCAAGGCGTGCCGGAAAGACGAAATCGCTTCCTCGTATTTTTTGTCCCCAAAATACGCATACCCCAGATTGCTGTAGAGCACGGCCATGTCACTCTTAATCGCAATCGCTTTTTGGTAGGCCTTTACCGCCTTCTCGTATTTCTTCCGTTGATACCAAATCGTGCCGACATTGTTTTCCGCGTCCGCGTACCTCGGATCGACTTTGACGGCTCGCTCATAGTACTTCAGTGCCAGCCCCAGTGCTTCCTGCTGGTGCAGAGCGATGCCTAGCTTGTTCAGATAGACAGGATTCCGCGGATATTCGTCCGAGAGTTTCTTGAAGAGCCCCGCGGCCTCGCGATACTGCTTACGGACCATGTAGAGGTCGCCCATCTGTTCATCCGTAAGTTCCGGGCGCACCACGATTACGGGGTCCTGGGGCGACGGTACTTGCGCCACACCGGGCGCCATCACCATCGACCTCGTACCTTCAAGTGTTTGTCCTGTTGCGGGAATCGACAGACTTAGGAGGAGAATGCTGGCTGGAAACGCCACTCGTAGCTGAGTCATGGCGAGTCTCCCTTCTCCGGCGGAGGCGAGTCTGGTTGAGGCTTAGCCTTGTCGGGGTCCTTCTTCTTGCCCCCAAAGATACCAAAAATCTTCTGTAAAGGGTTCTTTTTCTTTTCGCCAGGTGGGGCGGTAGGGTCACTGGCCCCTTGGCCAGTCGCATCGGGAGGCCGGTTCGGATCGTAAGGGGTTATCGGTTTGCCCTGCGCATCGGTTTGCGGCGGTTTGGGTTCGCCGCCCCCAAAGACGCGAGACAGCCAGGAACCTGAGGAAGCAGCTGCGGCGCTTCCGCCGTGCAGCTCGCAAAAAGCTGTCGGAGCTGACCCTGCAACGTAAACCTCCTCGCGCGTCGTCGGGCAGTTTGGCGTGGCAAGTTCTAGCGATTCGGGGTCGATCAGAACCGACTGCACCCCATCCGGCATGGTGAAGTCCTTGACGTCGCGGTAAGCCGGCAGCGCCGTCGCACGGATCATAAAGTCAGCCCAGACCGGCGCGACCGTTGCGCCACCCGTCAGGCCCAAGTCGCGATTGTCGTCAAATCCGACCCAGATTACTGTCAAAAGGTTTGATGTGTACCCTGCGAACCATCCGTCCCGCGAGGTTCCTGTTTTCCCGGCCGCAGGGAGCGTAAAGCCCCGCGCGCGAACGCCTGCGCCCGTGCCCTTGTTCAAAACATCTTTGAGCAGGCTAGTGACCAGGAAAGCGACTCGCGGATCGAGCACCTGGTGCGTCTGCGGCGTAAATTTCTCCAGCACGCTGCCGTCGGCGCTCACCACGCTGTGCAGGAATTGCGGCTCTGCCCGCACGCCCCCGTTTGCGAATGCCGTGTAGCCCGCGGCTACGTCCACCGCCGTCATTTCGTACGCGCCCAGCGCGACCGCCGGCGTTGGTTGAATGTTATTGCCCAGCCCCATTTGCCGCGCGACCTGCACGACGCGCCCGTAGCCGATCAGTTCCGCCACCTTGACGGTCGCCACGTTGAGCGAATTCGTCAACGCCTCGCGTACCGTCACGTGCCCCATGAACTTCTCGCCGTAATTGTTCGGCGTGTATTCCTTATTGTCGAATTCGAACGTCGTGGGCTCATCATCGATCGTCGTGGCCGGCGTGATCACTGGCTGCACGCCGTCCACCGCGTTGTCGAAAGCCGCGGCGTACACAAACGGCTTGAACACCGACCCAGGCTGCCGGTGCGCCAGCGCGTGATTTAGCTGGCTCTGCCCGTAATCGCGTCCTCCGATCACCGCTTTGATCTCGCCCGTCTTCGGATCAATGGCTACCAACGCAATCTGAACTTGCGGAATCGGCTCGGAGCTCCCCTTTTTTGCCGCTTCCTTGCGCCACTTTTCGTATTTCTTCGCCAGCAGCAAATCGACGTTTTTCACTCCCGCATCCACTGCGGCCGCGGCAGCGCGTTGCAGCGCGGGATCAAGCGTCGTGTACACCCGGAAATTCTGGCTCAGCAACTCGTTTTCGGAATACTTGTCGAGCAGATGGTCCTTCACCATATCCACAAAGTAGGGTGCTTCGCTCGCGGAACCCGCCGTGCGTACAATCTTCAGCGGCGCGTGTTTGGCCTCGTCCAACTCGTCTTGCGTGATGTACTTGTTCTCCAGCATCTGGGTCAGCACGCGATCTCGCGCCTGTGCCCCACGCTCCGGATGCCGGTCCGCGGAAGAATAATAATTAGGGGCGCGAATGATCCCCGCAAGGTACGCGCACTCCGCAATCGAGAGCTGCCGAAGATCCTTGCCAAAATAAGCTACGCTGGCCTCAGAGAACCCGCGAATCCCAAAACTCCCGCGGTTCCCGAGATAAACCTCGTTGGCATAAAGCTCGAAAATTTGCTGCTTGTTGAATCGCTGCTCGAGCTCGATCGACACCATGGCTTCGGCCACCTTGCGCCGCATCGTCCGCTCGTTCGAAAAGAAAAACGTTCGCGCCACCTGCATCGTAATGGTGCTCGCTCCCTGGTAATGGGAAGAGCTGTGGCGAATGTCCGCCCACGCCGCGCCCACAATTCGAATGAAGTCGAACCCGCCATGATCGAAAAAGCGCTTGTCCTCCGCGGAAAGAATGGCGTGGACCAGTTCCGGCGGCAGATCTTCGTACCGCACTGGACGACGCTTCTCGCGCGCGCTGTCGAAAAGATTGGTGATCAGCTCCGGCTCGATCTGCGCCGTGTCCAGAGTTCCCCCGCCGGAGAGCGGTCGGATCGACCGGATCGATTTTCCGCTGAACTGCACCGCCAGCGCGTTCGAACCGCCAAAGTAGGAAAGTTTAGAAGGCCGGATGTCTACCGTATTGCCCTGCACGGTGTACTGTCCCAGTGAATTTTCGTCCGCCTCGGGGCGGTACCCAATTCGCGTTAGATATGTCGTGAGATCTTCCGCGCTCCAGGCCTGCCCGGTGGAAATATATTCTGGCGCGGAAAAAATCTGCGTCGTGTTCTGCAACACCTTGCCGGACAATCGCGCATCAATCATCCGCGAATATTTGACGTAGTAATAAGTGAAAACTCCGCCAGCGGTGAGGATTATGGCGAAAACGATCCCCAGGATCGTCAAGCCCAACTTGGAAGTGAAAAACCCTTTTCGAATTCGAATGCGCAAACCATGGCTCCCGGGCTGAACTTCTATTGTCTCGCAACACCAAGTACTAAGAAAGACGGAGTTCGCAGGTGAAATGTTGCTTGAATAGGTGGACGCGGAGCTGTCGCCCGAGCAGGCATCGCCAGCGGAGTGGTCCGGACAGGCCCAGGCAGCTCCGCGGACGCAAACCCGAGTCCAGCCATCCGAACGGGAAATGCAAAACCGCTAAAAAAGTGCCTTATTCTCACTGGAGGGTGAAAAGTGCAGCTCGGTGCTGTAGAAAAGCAGATCGACCGGAACCGTATAATCCATTGAAATCTTGACCGCGGACTGCGACACCGAGACCTTGATGTCTTCGCGTTTTACGCCCTGAATGTCCAAATCCTGCACTGCCTTGAATACATTGTCGCGAACCTGCTCGTCCGTATACCTGTTCACGATGCCGTAGCGCGCCTGTTCCTGCATTTTATCCTGCAATTGGTATTCGGAAATGTACGGCGGCACAAGCTTGAAAGCCATATAGATAGCCACCAAAGCCAGGGCCGCAAATACAACGGCCTTCAGCTTCCCCGCGCCGCGTTGTGAGCGGTCGCCGTGCTTTAGCGAATTCCGTTCAGGGGTACCATCAAAGTGCACGAAAATCTTCTCCGGGCGCCGCCAATGCCGCCTCCGAGGCGCGTCATCGCACGGCAGGATTCAGCCGCTGTCTTTCAGTTAACGCTAGCACCCCGTCCACAGAGTGTCGAGACGTTGCAGAGTCAGGTGTTCCCGGAAAGCTACGGGGGCGCGTAGTAGGACAGGCTTCAGCCTGTGCGCGACCTCTTGGGCGCCCTTTGGCGCAGCGGAACATCCTCAATAAGCCCGAGCAAAAATAGCCCGCTCGGCAGTCGCTTTGCCACAATAAACGCAGGTCCCGGTGCCTCTGCCAGCCCGCGCATCACCCTCGCCCAGGCTCTGATCCATGGGAATACACCGCATGGTAGCCCGCGTTTCTTCCTTAATCTTCGCTTCGCAATCCGCGCTTCCGCACCAATACGAATACGCGAAACCCATTTCCACGGCTTTCTTCAAGTCATCATACGTCTTCGCGTCGTGCGTGTTGGCTTTGCGGAAAGCCAAAGCCTTGTCATGCAGCGCCTGCTGAATCTCGACCAGCAGCTTCTCAATCGTCTGCGGCATTCCAGCGAGCGGCGAGCTGACCTTCCCTTCTCGACCCGGACGATCCCGCCGCGCCAGCACCGCCGCCGCCTTCGCCACATCCTTCGGCCCCAACTCTACCCGCAGCGGCACTCCGCGCATCTCCCAATCGTTAAATTTCCAGCCAGGACTCGGTCCTTCGCGCTCGTCCAAAGCGACGCGCACGTTTGCCGCCACCAATTCCGCTTTCAACTTCCGCGCTGCGTCCATCACCGAATTCTTTTCTTCGTCGGTCTTGTAAATGGGCACGACCACTACCTGGTAAGGCGCCAGCTTCGGCGGCAAAACCAGCCCCTGATCATCGCCATGCACCATAATTATCGCGCCGATCACGCGCGTCGAAAGCCCCCACGAAGTCGTCCAACAATGCTGCAACTGCCCGCCCTGGTCGAGATACTTCACTTCGAACGCCTGCGCAAAATTCTGCCCCAGGAAATGCGAAGTCCCGGACTGCAGAGCCTTTCCATCCCCCATCATTCCTTCGATCGAGTAAGTAACGTCCGCGCCCGCAAACTTCTCCGCATCCGATTTTTTCCCGGCAATCACGGGAATCGCCGCATCGTTCACCGCAAATTCCGTGTAAATATCGAGCATTTGCCGCGTCTCGAATTCCGCTTCTTCGCGTGTGGCATGCGCCGTATGCCCTTCCTGCCAGTAAAACTCCAGCGTGCGCAGAAAGAGTTTCGTCCGCAATTCCCAGCGCACCACGCTGTTCCACTGATTCATCAAAACCGGCAAGTCGCGATAGGACTGGATCCACTTCGACCACATGTGCCCAATAATCGTTTCCGAAGTTGGCCGGATAACCAGGGGTTCCGCCAGCTTTTCGCCGCCGCCAATCGTCACCACGGCCAGCTCCGGCGAAAATCCCTCGACGTGATGCTTCTCTTTATCTATGAAGCTCCGCGGAATGAGCAGCGGAAACGCCACGTTTTGGTGCCCGGTCGCCTTGAATCGCCGGTCCAGCGCCGCTTGCATGTTCTCCCACAGCGCCCACCCATAGGGCCGAACGACCATGCACCCGCGAACAGGTGCGTAGTCGGCAAGCTGCGCCTTCAAAACCAACTGGTTGTACCACTCGGAAAAATCTTGTGCGCGTGTCGGGAGCTTTTCTTCAGCCATGCGGCAGTGTAGTCCGTTCTCCTCAGAGCAATAAATTCTTCTGAGTAAACTCAAAAGCGTAACGGACGGGTTGCAACGTGTCAACGAACGGGAAGAGACGGGGCACTTGGGACAGCGGAGTGACTTCAAGCGCGGGAAGACTTACCAAACCAGGACGATCTCTCCTCCTCGTCCAGGATTACTCGCACGATGCCGGGCTGCGCGATGGAACTTCAGCCAGACTTAAAACATGGTAAAACTTTTGGGATGCCCCAATTGACCGAGATGCCGCCCGAAATCGAGACAGAAAGCGTTGCGAAGGATCCGAGAAACGTGGCGGAGAACACCTCCCCTGGCTGGCGCACCTATGTAAACGCGTTTCTCGCCGCGGAAATTTCTGCGCTGACCAGATATTACGACCGCGTAATCCAGTGGCTGCCGCGCGAAGACGATAAGGGCGGCCTGCTTGCCGCGATCGACGCACCGCGCAAAGAAACCGTCGGAAAAGACGAACTATTCCCGGACTTGACCCACGAGCGCGACAAGCGCACCGCGATTCTGATCAACGGAACGTTTAACCACGACTTCGACATTCAAGCGCTCTTGATGCAACTGAAAGCGAAGCTGGCGCGCACATCGCGATTGGTGGTGGTTCTCTACAACCCCTACCTGCGCTGGGCATATTACCTTACGAATCGCATGGGCATCCGCAAGGGCGACCTGCCCAGCACATTCGTGACGCGCGTCGATCTCGAAAACATCGCGAAGGTGGCGGGCTTTGAAATCGTGCGTCAGCGGCAAGCGGTCTATTGCCCGTGGAAAATGCTGGGTCTCGGGACAGCCATCAACCGCGTGATGCCGTTGGTGCCCTTGGCGCGCTGGCTGAGCCTGACTTCGGTGGTGGTGATGCGGCCGCTGGTGCCGTCTTCGCAGCAGGGCGTGTCTTGCGTCATTCCCGCGCGCAACGAACGCGGAAATATCGAGAATGCCCTGAAGCGCTTTCCCGATCTCGGCCGCGAGGCGGAAGTTATCTTTGTCGAAGGCCACTCGACGGACGGAACCTGGGAAGAAATTCTGCGCGTCTCGACGGTGTACCGCGATCAATTTCGCATCCTGGCCGTGCAACAACCCGGTAAGGGCAAAGCAGACGCGGTACGTCTAGGCTTTTCGCACGCGAGAGAAGATTTGCTGGTGATTCTGGACGCCGATCTGACCATGCCGCCGGAAATGCTTACGCGCTTCAGCTATGCCTACGACCAGGGGCACGGCGATTTCATCAACGGGTCGCGGCTCGTCTATCCGATGGAGGGCGCGGCCATGCGTTTCTTGAACCGCATGGGCAATATTTTTTTCGCGAAAATGCTGAGCGCGGTTTTGGATGTGCGGCTGGGCGATTCGCTCTGCGGTACGAAGCTAGTCACGCGCCACGATTACGAGCGCATGGTTGCTTGGCGAAAGGATTTTGGGGAGTTCGATCCCTTTGGAGATTTCGAGCTGCTCTTTCCCGCGGCGGAGCTCGGCCTGGAAATCGTGGATGTGCCGGTGCGCTATCTGGCGCGCACTTATGGAGAAACGAATATTCAACGGTTTCGGCACGGCTTGCAGCTTCTAAAAATGACCTGGGTGGGCCTCGTGCGCATCAAGATGGGAATTAGAAAAAAGCCGGCACCGGTCGCACAGAACGAACCACACCAGGCCTAACCCGCATTGCACGACGGCATTCGCCTTAGCGTCGCGAATCCTCAGTAGGGGCACGGCACGCCGTGCCCGCCCTTGATCGAGCGCACTGATCAAGCAACCTTTTCCCAGCATCTAAGTCGGCGGCGTTCAAAACCCACGCTAAGCAAGGATTTTCCTAGTGCAAAGCAGGTCGACGTAACCGGACCGCTCCGCCGCGAGAGCGATCGCTTCATTGCCTGTAGCTAAAATGGTGGCGGCGCGCGTCAAAATGTGAAGCCGATAGCCTGCCGAGCGAAAAAAATCGAGCAACGCCAACGGCTCGAAGCCCAATTCACGCATCCCCTCGGGAGCGTACTCGAAAGCAATACACATCGCAGGAAACTTCTCGATCGTTTTGCGCATGCCCTCGCAGACGGCTAGTTCGTATCCCTGCACATCGATTTTGATGAAAGAAATGTTCTGCAGGTTTCGAGCCGCGACAAAATTGTCGACGCTGGTGACGCCAACCGTTGTGATTTTTTGGCCGGCAGGCCTCGATGCCTTGAACTGTTCCGTGACCACACGATGATCGGCCGAGTGCTCTTCATTGTGCCAAAACTCGAGTGAGCCGTCGGCGCTCCCGACAGCCATGTTGAAAATTTCCACCGCGTTGCCGAGATTCTTACGGCGAATAGTTTCTCCAAGCGTCGCGAAGCTCGCCAGATCAGGCTCGAACGCATAGACCTTGCCTGGCGGCTTGACCACAGCTGCGAATACCCATGCGGTATAGCCGATGTTCGCGCCAATATCGAGAATGTCTCCTTTGGTGAAAAGTTCAGGACTGCGTTTCGCCAGCGCCCAGAAGGGATCTTCATACCAACGCTTGTAAAGAAAATACGAAAAAAGAAAAAGGCTCCTGAACAACGGTATTTCGAAGAGTTTCGCGCCGCGCGCCAGGTTGTAGACACGCGTAAAAATGTTCGAGGAGGATTTATTGCTCATGCGCTGAGCCGTTTCCACTGAAAATCATTTTGCATTGCTGGCGTCGCCGTGGGCCGGGATGGTTTTCTCCAGCACGAGTAAAACTCGCAAAGCCGCAACGCGGCGCCACAATAAAGACGTCGCGCGCTCGAATTTTGAAACGGCGGAATACAAGGATTCTGGCAAAAGGTTCATGGGCTTGAATCCGCCGCTGAGCAGATAAGCAAAAAGACAAAACGGTTCGAGGGCTAGAAGCTTCAGCTCTGGCAAAGAACTGAGGGTACTCGCACGATGCTTGGGCCCGAAGAGCAGATACGGAATTGCCTGGTTGCCGTCGAAAGCCATTTTTTCCGGAGCCGCGCTGGCTTGGTTTTGTACCCAGGGAGTTTCGGAGAGATCGCAGCGCTCCTGGTGGAGAAACCGGAAAATGAAATAAGAGAAAGGCGTGATCCACGGTTCGACGAGGATCAACCTGCCGCCGGGTACCAAAATGCGCGCGACTTCGCTGAGAAAAGTCATGGGCGTAGCGAGGTGATGCAGCATGTCCAGCCCGAAAACGTTTGCGACGCTGTTCGATCGAAACGGAAGTCGTTGCGCGTCTGCAATGGCGTCGAGCCAGGGACACCAGATGAGGTCCGTCGAGAAAATGTCCGGCGCGAACTGCTTGAAAAAACCAGGGCCGGCGCCTACTTCAACAGAGACCCCGTTTGGTTTGCGAGAGGCGATCAGGCGCGCGAAAAATTCGTCGTTGTAGACGCGCCGCAAAATGGGTTTTTGTTCCCAAACGCGGCGATGCCGTAGAAGCTGCTCCTGTGCTTGCGTATCGATGGCCACTGTGCGTTTTTCGATTGTACTGAGTTCGGCGGCGGCTGGGATGAGAAGCTCGCGGGATTGTTCGGTTGTCGTTATCAAAAGAAGACGGGCGCAAAGGGCCGTAACTAATGCTGTTCCCGCATTTTCGCCGCCCAACTGAATCCGGCGCAGTTTTGATAGGCTGGTTTCACTGTGAGTGCTCTACCAAAAATAAGTGACGACCAGAGCGCTGGCCCGGATTTTCCGAGCCCACCGCAGCCAAGGGACTGGCGCCTAGTCGCATTTCTTGCAGTATTGCTGGCGCTGGGAACGGCGGCGGTATACGCGCCGGCGATGCGCAATGGGTTTGTAAATCTGGACGACCCGGATTATGTGACACGCAATCCGCACGTGCTGGCGGGATTAACGTGGGCGGATATCCGGTGGGCGCTCGGCTCAAGTTATCCTTCTTCGAATTGGCATCCACTGACTTGGATTTCCCACATGGCGGACGTCCAGTTGTATGGGAGAAAACCTGTAGGACATCACTTCACAAGTGTGCTGCTGCATATCCTGTGCGTGGTGTTGCTGTTTCTTCTGATTGAACTCGCAACAGGGCGCGCGCTGCGGAGCGCAGCGGTGGCGGCGCTGTTTGCGGTGCAGCCTCTGAATGTCGAAGCGGTCGCGTGGATATCCGAACGGAAATCGGTGCTTTGCGTCTTGTTTTTTCTCCTCGCGATCGGAGCGTACGGGTGGTACGCAAAAAGACCAAGCGTAGGCCGCTATTTGTGGGTGGTTTTGTTCTTTGCATTGGGAATCACAGCCAAGGTCATGGTGATTCCCTTCCCGTTTGCCTTGCTGCTGCTGGACTACTGGCCCCTTGGAAGACTTCCAGGAACCGACGCAGAAGGAAACCCGCGAGGATTTATTGTTGCGCTGCGTGCGCTGGTGATCGAAAAAATTCCGCTCTTTGTGATGGCCGCGGCGGGCGGAGCCGTGACCATCTACGTGCATTCGCAGGCGCATGCGCTGACGGCGACGTTGCCGTTTAGCTGGAGGTTCAAGAACGCCATTTTTTCTTACGCGGCATATCTGGGGAAAGCCATCTGGCCAGTTGGGTTGGCGCCCTATTATCCGCATCCGGAAAATACGCTGACGTGGACCGTCGTGGCGCTCGCGGGGCTGCTCCTTGCAGGAATCACAGCACTGGTTTGGAGACTGCGTGCGCGCAAGTATCTGTTGATGGGCTGGCTGTGGTATCTCGGGACGATGCTGCCGATGATTGGCTTTATACAGACGGGCAGGCAAGGGATGGCGGACCGGTTCATGCACATTCCGATGATGGGGTTGCTCTTTGCCTTGGTCTGGTTGATCGCCGATTTGGCGATGGAGAAGCATTGGCAGAAAGAAATTGCCGCGGCGATTTTTCTGCTGGTGTTGGCGCCGTTTGCTGCGCTAACTATCAAACAGATCGGCTACTGGCACGACAGCTACACGCTTTTTGGGCACACCCTCGAAGTAACCAAGAACAATGGATTCGCGGAAAATGATTTCGGAGTTGCGCTGATGGAGCGCGGTGAACCGGAGCTGGCGGCGCAACATTTTGTGGCAGCCGTGCGGTTGAGCCCCGACCTAGCATCGCCCCACTATAACGTTGCCGTTTTGCTGCAGCGGCAAAACCAGCTGGACGATGCGGAACACGAATATCGCACCGCACTGGCGCTATCGAGCGACCAGGTGGAAATCGTGCAGTCGCACAATAATCTGGGGATCCTGTACTTGGGAGAAGCAAAGTACGCAGCGGCGCTGACAGAATTGAGCGCAGCGATTGCACTGGACCCGAACGAGCAAAACAGTTACATAGGGCGCGGTACAGCCGAAATGCAAATGATGAACACGGATGCGGCGATTGCGGATTTTGCAAAGGCTGCGCAGATTGCGCCATCGCCCCTCGCATTATACTGGTTGGGACGAGCACTGGAAAGCAAAGGCGAGAATCGCCAAGCCGTGAACGCTTACGCGGCGGCATTGCAATTGGCTCCTTCGATGGCCGAGGCCCGCGCGCGGCTGGATGCGCTGCGTGCGAGCCCTCAATAAGAGAGCCCTTCACCGCCCGGCTCGGACCCACGCCGTTCCGCTTTTGCCACAAGAACCGCGGCGCCTGACGTGACTCGCTTGATTCTTCGCTTGATAATTCTGAAAGATAGTGGAAAGCTGTTTTCGTATTTGAAGCAGTCTCCGAGGGGAGTTTATGGCCCCTGACATCCTCCAACCGCGCAGATCATCGGCTCATTCTCTGGCTCTCCAGCGGGTTAACACACTCTCCTGGAGCCACGTCTATCCCTTTAGCGATTTACATAAGAGGAGCGAACCATGCGCCACAAGCCTACCTTGCTTCTATTCCCCCTGGCTCTAGGCCCTTTCGTGCTTGCGTTGAATGCCGCCGCGCAGGATGAAAAGATAAAAATAGAAGCCCAGCCGTTAAGCGTGACGGCGCAGTTCTCAACAGCTCCAGTCGCGGACTGTAATTCCCACAATGGAGTAATCGTGCAGTTCCACTATATCGGCACAAAACCCCTTCGAGCCTACCTCGTTTCGCTGGCCCCCGCTTATTCCGAGGCCGTCAAGGCTCTCACGGAGCAAACCGTTCAAGAGGTTCGCGATTCACGCGAGCCGATTGTCAATGGCGCGGAGTGGACGCGCACCATCTGCTCGGCCGTCAGGCCCAATGTGGGAGCCGCCGTTAGAGTTATCCCAATCGTGGATGCCTTGCGGTTCGCGGACGGTTCGATTTGGGGGCCTGGATCGCTGCCGGAATCGCATCAACTCTTCGGCACGATGGACGGCATGGACTTTAGCGTGAAAACGACCGACTTGCTGAGGTATGTATCCCCCATCCTGCCGCGTGGAGGGCCGGTTCCCGTGGAAGACATTCAATTCCAGACCATTGGTCCGCTGAGGATCGAGACGGGTGTTTGGCACGAGGAAAGCGGGACGGCGATGGTAGCGCTCGAGGCGACCAACGTCGGCACCGCCCCGATTCGCGGGTTTGTGTTTGCGACAATCTTTTTCGATCCCAACAGCGGGGCGAAGCTCCGGAGCGTCACAACTAAGGAGCTCGAGACGGAGGGAAACCCTGCTCACTATCTCTTGCCGGGAGCCACTTGGGTCGCCGGGCCGCGCAAGTTTTCGTACTTGGCCGACGGAAGCCGCGCCAGCTACAAAATTACGCTGGACCTGGTCGTGTTTGCCGACGGCTCGACGTTCGGGCCGAAGAAGGGACGAGAGTCCGATGAGGTGCTGGGCATGTTTCGTGGCATCGACAGCGTGAATCTCGCGAACCATGGTGCGCCGGCGACTCAGAACCAATGAGAGAAGGCGGGGACCCTTTGGGATGTGGCGAACTAGCGGAGGAGAGTGTATCCGCGCGAAATGCAAAGCAATGCCTTTTGGCAGCGGCTGACAGCTGGCAAGCCGCGGGTTAATTTGCGATTCGTGCGTTAATCTGCACCTGACTTGCTCCTGCTCGCATCGAATAGTTGGCAACCAGTAGTGTCCGGATGAAAAATTGTTGCCAAGGTCCCGAGCAATCGAAGCGCATGCACGCTGGCGCCCTCATCGCCGCCAAAAATCAAATTCGGCTAGAGCAATAACGAAAAGAATGCGAGCTACCACAATGAGCAGGAAATTTCTTGCGGCAAGTGTCTTCTCACTAGGACTGAGCTTTGGCGCTGCTATCGCTTGTGCCCAGCGACAACCGGAAACTTTCTTTAAAACTCGGGTCGGTTTGACCGACAGTGATATTCAAAAGATGGATCAAGGCCAGGTGGTGACCAAGGTCCTCGATTCTGGCGACAAGAAGTACGGGATGCTGGTGTTTGGCGGGGTGTATATCAATGGCACCGTGGAGCGTTTTGCGGAATCTTACCGCGACGTGAAAAGCCTGCTCGAGGACAAGGTCTACCTCGACGTGCAAGCGTTCAACGAGCTCGGTTCGCCGCCCAAACTCTCCGACTTCGACCGTATCGCGTTCCCGCGTAAGGATATTGACGCGCTGCAGAAGTGCAAACCTAACGACTGCGATCTCCAGGTATTTGATGTTGTGGCACTGCAAAAACGGATCGACTGGAACTCAGTGGACAAATACGATCAAGTCAACAAGTTCGCCCGCCAGCGTCTTTTCGAAGTCGTGACAACTTACATCTCCGGTGGCCTAAAGGCGTTCGGCAGCTACACCGACCGCGAGAAGCCCTTCAACTTGTATGAAAACATGAAGTCGATGCTGGACAGTTCCTATTACCTGCCGAAGGACAAATCCGGCGGCATCTATGAACACATTCTTGAGTATCCCGATGGAAAGCTCGCTGGCGCGATGGACTTCTTCTATTGGGAAAACATCGATTTTGGCCAGGGACCCACCATCCGCGTGAATCGTGTTTCGATGTTTCCAAAGGGCGTGGGCGTTATCAAATACGTTGTCGCGAATGAGCAGTTGTACGCCAGCCGCTACATCCGGATCGCCCTGCAAATGTTCTACTGCGTCCCCGATACCGCCAATCCGGGCAAGCCGGGGTTTTACTTAATTGAGATGAACGATTCGCGGCTTCCGGACTATGGCGGCCTAAAGCTCAGTGTGGTCCGAAAGATAGCGACGGGAAAAGGCGTGCAATCCACCGACGATATTTTGACCCTCTACCACAAGAGACTCTCTGGGAAGTAAGGAATGGCGACCTCAAGTTGCTGGCGGGCTCTCCGGGATGTCGGCATCCCCTGGATGCAGAGCAAAAAGGGAGGCAATCCTCCGCCTGCCCCTGCCGTGGTTTTGTGAAGGTATTGATTCTAAACAACTTAGATTTTCCGTAAGCGTATTAGAATCAACACTTGTGTAGGCTTCTGTACGTGTTGCTTCTAAAAGACTTACGAGTTGGACCATCCTGGAGGAATTCGCGACATGGCTGACCGGAGCAGCCGTCGGGTCCGACCGGGCATTTCACATGAGCGGATACCTTCTCTCCGCGTCTTGGGATGATTCCTTACAAATTTCTTATGATTCCCTCACAGGGGCGCTAGCGGCGCCGGAATACGATGAACTATGGCCTCATGGATGCTGCGCTGCGCGAAGTGTAACGTTGCGTTTGCACATTCTGCGATTACGGCCACGCACTTATTGGATTATTTCTTGCCTGAGAAACCTGCGTTCCCGCCAGGCGGCTCGGAGCTGAAATGTCCGAGCTGTGGTCATGCCTCGACTTACCAGCGTACCGACCTTACTTACCGGGCGTAATTTTGCGTTAGCCGCCTTGCGCAATTTTCACTCTGACGAAGTGCGCGGGATTCGCGGCTTGCTAAATCCAGAAAAGAGCTGGGCCGGATTTCATCGCAGGCCTCGGCGGATGTGACGAGAGTGTGTTTGGCAGTGCGAAACACGCTTGGCTGCACTGACGCTTGATTGTTCGCTCCTGACAGTTGGTTGGGCTGCTGAGTGGCGAAATAAAAAGGCGGCAGAGACGCTGCCGCAGTCCGATATCGGATGATTTCCCACAGACATTTTATCATTCCCATGATTCTTGGCAAAGAGCAGTTGCTTCGCAGAAAGGGTATGGGCGGAGTAAGATGGTGAACCTTGAATGAGACTAGAGGAACGAGCTGGGCTGAATTGAAATTGAGTTGATAGGAAAACCGAGATGACTACAGAAGCTAACGAACGCATGCAGAGGCCGCTGGAGGCGGTGGACCCGGCGATTGCGGAATTGTTGCGAGAGGAGGCCCAGAGGCAGGCTACCGGGCTGGAGTTGATTCCATCGGAGAACCTTGTGTCTGAGGCGGTTTTGGAGGCGATGGGGTCGATTTTTACGAACAAGTACGCGGAGGGATATCCGGGGAAGCGCTATTACGGCGGGTGCGAGTACGCGGATAAAGTGGAGCAGTTGGCGATTGACCGGGCGAAGGAGTTGTTTGGGGCGGAGCACGCCAACGTGCAGGCGCATTCGGGGACTTCAGCGAATGTCGCGGTGTACATGTCCACTTTGCATAAAGATGATGTGGTGCTGGGGATGAATCTTTCGCATGGCGGGCATTTGACGCATGGGCATCCTCTGAATTTTTCGGGGCGAATGTACAAGTTCATTGCGTACGGAGTAAAGAAAGAGGATGAGCGGATCGACTACGACGAAATTGACAGGCTGGCGTTGGAGCACAAGCCGAAGATGATAGTGGCGGGGGCGAGCGCATATTCGCGGATTATTGATTTTGAGCGGATTGCGAAGGCAGCGAAATCCGTAGGGGCTTTGTTCTTTGTGGATATGGCGCACATCGCGGGGTTGGTGGCGGCGGGAGTGCATCCTAGTCCGGTGCCGCATGCGGATATTGTGTCGACGACCACGCACAAGACGTTGCGCGGGCCGCGCGGAGGATTGGTGCTGTGTAAAGCGGCGTTCGCAAAGGAACTGGACAAGCTGACGTTTCCGGGAACGCAGGGCGGACCGCTGGTGCACACGATTGCGGCGAAAGCGGTGTGTTTGAAGGAAGCGATGGAGCCGAGCTTTAAGGAATACCAGAAACAGGTGGTGGCCAATGCGAAGGCGCTGGCCGCCGCTATCGCGAAACGCGGGTTCAGGATTGTGACGGGCGGGACGGACAATCACGTGTTTCTGATTGAGGTGCATTCGCGAGGGATTACCGGGAGCGACGCGGAGAAGGCGCTGGACCGTGCGGGGATAACCGTGAACAAGAACTCGATACCGTTCGATCCGCTGCCCCCGATGAAGGGCGGCGGAATCCGGCTGGGAAGTCCGTCGGTGACGACGCGCGGAATGCGCGAAGCAGAGATGGAACAAATCGGCGGGTGGGTTGGAGAAATTCTCTCGCATCTGGGCGACGCCGAAACGGAGCAGCGAGTGCGCGAGCAGGTTGCCGATTTCGCGGCGCGCTTCCCGATTTACGAATCGCGTGTGCGCGGAACGTCTCGCGCGGAACACGCAAACGTGTGAACTGCGAATGATACCCGGCATTATTGATGCGACGTTCGCATTCGAGAAGTGGCTCGGAGCGCAACTTCCTATTATCAAGCAAGACCTACGCCTCAAACATCGACTGATGGCCGAGGCGGCTTTCCCGTTCTTCCGCGCAACTTTTTACAGGTGGTTGCAGCTTTGGCCAGAAGTCTGTGGCGAGCTTGCGAAAGCCCCCAAAGTTCTTGCGGTGGGCGATTTGCACGTTGAGAATTTTGGGACTTGGCGGGACCTAGAGGGGCGGCTCATCTGGGGCGTGAACGATCTGGACGAGGTCTACCCATCGTCGTACGCCATTGATTTAGTACGCCTTACGACGAGCGCTTATTTGGCGATTCTTGGGGAGCATCTGTCGATGCAGCGGCGCGAGGCTTCGGAAGCGGTCGAAGAAGGTTACCGCGACGCGCTGGCGGCGGGAGGGAAACCCTTCATTCTGGCCGAGGATCACCAGTGGCTGAGGCTGATGGCGCTGAGCAAGCTGCGCGACCCGGTCCATTTCTGGGAAAAGTTGACGCACTTGCCGCCTTTCACCGCGAGAGCTCCGGACGAAGTGCGGGAGTTGCTGGAGGAGTCGCTGCCGCCTAAGAGTGTGTATTCGCTGAGAAAGCGAATCGCGGGCCTCGGCAGTCTGGGCCATCCCCGGATCGTGGCGCTTTCTTCCGCGGGCGGGGCTTACATCGCGCGCGAGGCCAAAGCCATTCGACCTTCAGCGTCCGCATGGAATAGCGGTGCGTCGTCCGCGATCGTCTATGGACCAAGGCTCATCGGGCGCTGTTTGCGCGTGCTGGACCCTTTCGTTCGGTTTCACAAGAGGTGGGTGGTGCGGCGTCTGGCGCCAGACTGTTCACGGATCGAGCTAGTTTCTTTGGCCGCAGAACGGGATGAGTCGAAGCTGCTCTATTCGATGGGTTGGGAAACCGCCAACATGCACTTCGGTTCTCCGCAGGCCATTCCGCAGGTCAAGCGCGATCTGGCGCAGAGAAAAGGCCGTTGGCTGCATAAAGCGGCTAAGGCAATGTGCAAAGCCACGCTAAAGGATTGGGAAGATTGGCGTAAGGGCTGGAAGAAGCTCACGAAGTAATTCCCCAGGTGAGGTTTCCTGCGCCTGGCAGCGGGCATGTTGCGCCATAGAGTTCTCATAGCAAAAAATCGGCTGAATTGCTGGGGTTTTGTCTACTGTCCCTGCCTGCCACCTTACTCCGCGAGTGCGGCTGACCCAAGACTGTCCCACGGGTCAGTAGATTCCTGAGCAAAGTGCGCGTAGGTTCAAGAAGGACTGGGATGGGAACAGAAAACGCGACACTGCTCTCCGCTGTACCGAACACCAACTGGGTGAATGCCACAATTTCCTGGATGACCTCCAACAGGTTAATCCAGCCAAGCCCGGCGCCCGGGCGGTGAGTGTCCTTTTTTGCAGCGCGCGGCAAGTTTCCAGCTTCCCGGGGAGTCCTAATCCTAGCCCATCCTGAAAAAGGACGGGGGCAACGAGGTGAATCAATGATGGACACGGAAGCCTTCCGCGAATTCAAAACCGGGTTAACGCTGCTGCGAGACAACTATGCAGTAAAGGCATTGCCGCATATGAAGCGCGCGGTAGACCTGGACAGAAACAATCCGTACTACATGTCTTATCTGGGGGTAGTGCTGGCCCGCTCCGAGCAGAAGTGGGGCGAAGCCGAGCGGCTGTGCGATACGGCCGTGCGGATGAAGCGGAATCAGGCGCAGCTTTATCTGAATCTGGCGGAAGTCTATGCGACGGCGGGGCGAAGGGAAGAGGCGGTGGAAGCGCTGCAGTCCGGGTTGAAATTTGCGCGGCGAGATGTGCGATTGACGATTGCCATGAACCGCCTCGTCGAGCGGCGGCCGCCGGTACTGACATTTCTTACCCGGCAGCACCCTATTAACCGGCAGCTGGGAATGATCCGGCACAAAACTCTGCAAATGTTCGGACAAGATTAGTTACGAGTTCTCTCCAACCCCCAAATGCAAGAAGGGGCGGGTGGCCTAAAGCCATCCGCCCTTTTTTGTTTTTAAAAGGTTGAGTTGCGTGGAACGCGCAGGCTACCTGCGGCTCGCCCAGGCGTCATTGAAAGTAGGCTGTTGCGTCCCCATTTCCATGAGGATTTTCAGGCCGATCCCGAACATGCCAGTGGAAAGAGGATCTCTGCGAACGACTTCCGCGAGGTATTCGCGATTCATCGACATAGGATCCTGCGAATACGGCAAAGTTAGAAAAAGGCGCATGCCGATTTCATAGGCGGGCTCGCTAGTCTGGAAATAAACGCCACTGCGAGAAACGCTGAGGGTTCCGCGCATATCGTCAAAGTGATCCTTCTCAGGATCGGAAGGGCGGATGCGCATGAGCTGAGTGATTTTGCAGCGACGGCTGCCGCGACGTTCTGTAGTTTTTGGTGCCGAGGTGGCCACGCCACCAGTGCTGGGTGTCTTGCCCATAATACTTTGCTGGGTCTCCATGAATGCCTTGCCTCTCGCTGAGGGGACGTTGTTAAAGAGAGTGTAAGGCTTGCGTAAAACAAAACCTATAGCAGAGACGTACCTGCAAAAGAGTAGGACGCCCTGATTGCATGATAGTACGGAAGTACTGCGAAAGGAAGAGAGCGAGGGGACGTATTTTGGGTAAAAGCAAGAATAAGAAGGATTTAATGGAGGAGTTCCGAAGTGAAGTCGCAGAGGGGGATTGGTACCGATGTGGGACCAGGCAGAGCTACGGTCCCCACGAAGTCCGGCCCTAAGAGGTAGGTACGATGGGAGATACGCGGAGCGACGTGTAGCAAGGAGAAAACGAAGTGCGGCTGCAAAATTGCAGAAGTTGGTTGCCGTCGGCGGGTGCAAGTTCCTTGAGGAGAACGCAGTCGCCGAAGAACGATAAAGATTGCAGGAGAACCCCCATCATGAATACCGTGGCGCGCCGAGGCTCAGTTACGTCAGGAACTGGCCAACGAAATGGACTCTTTCGGGGAGAGCGTAAGAGCAATTCACCGCTGGCGGAGGTGGAGTCGCACATACGAGCAAACGGAGGAGCGGAAGCGCGGGCGCGCGTGTATATCGCCGCGGAGAACCGGCTGCTGCGCGAAGCCCTGTCACGGATGTTAACGAGGCAAGGAGACATTGATGTGGTCGGATTGAACACTGCCGGGCCTTTCCAAGTGGAAGGATTACTCGAGGAGAAAGCCGATATCTTGCTGCTAACTTCGCGGGGGAGCCTGGGCGAAGATGTTTTCGTGATTCGCCAAGTGCGATTGACGGCTCCGACAGTCCGAATTCTGCTGGTGGGAATGACGGAAGACAAAACCGAGTTTTTTCAATACGTGCGCGCGGGAATCAGAGGGTACCTGCCGCGAGACGCTTCGGCGGAGGACGTGCTGGAAGCAATGCATGCCGTGCAAGCGGGTGAGGCGGTATGCCCAGGGTCGCTGTGCGCCTTACTGTTTCGGTTTTTTGAGCGCGAGGCTACGTCGGTTCATTCAGCAACCATTCACCCGAGACTGGGCTTGACGCGGCGCGAACAGCAAATCGTTCCGCTAATCGCGCAAGGCCTGACAAACAAGGAAATAGCGAATCAATTCTGCCTGTCGGAACAGACGGTGAAGAATCATCTCTACAGAATGAAGCATAAAGTCGGAGCGGGTGACCGATTTGGAATTGTGCACCTTTGCAGAACGCAGGGATTTCTGGTTTAGCTTCTTGATTTGTCCAAGTATTCGGCTTGTCCAAGCATGCTGATCGCCGCGAGCCTTGAGCCAGTTGATACCAAACACTGCCCACAACCTACATTTCCATCCCGGAGGTGACTTCTTTCCACCGTTTGTGCGATTCTCTTCCTCGACGAAGCGCGAGGAAGCGGCAATGCTCAAAAAATTCAAAGATTTAACCGAAAAAGAGATTCTGGCGCTGGCTATCTCGTCGGAAGAGGAAGACAGCCGCATTTTCGGGGAGTTTGCGGACGCCTTGCGGGAGACTTATCCGGCGACGGCGAAGATGTTTGAAGAGATGCGCGCAGAAGAAGTTGTGCATCGGGACCGGCTGCTGGCGATGTTTCGAGAGCGTTTTGGCGATCACATCCCGCTAATCCGGCGAGAAAACGTGAAGGGATTCTTGCAGCGGAGACCTACTTGGCTGGTGCGGCCGCTGGGCGTGAACGTGGCCAGAAAACAAGCCAAGGTGATGGAGATGGAGGCGGCGCGTTTCTATTTGCGTGCCGTCAGCCGCATTACGGATGCGCCGACGCGAGAACTGCTGAATAAACTGGCGGATGAAGAGCGCAAGCACGAGGCAACGGCAGACGGCCTGGAAGAGAAACATTTAACGGAGCCTGCGCGCGCACAGGAAGACGAATCGCACCGCAAGCTCATCCTGCTGCAGATCGTGCAGCCGGGGCTGGCCGGCCTGATGGACGGATCGGTATCGACGCTGGCGCCGCTTTTTGCGGCGGCCTTCGCCACTCACCAGAGTTGGGACGCATTTCGAGTAGGACTTGCGGCTTCCATTGGCGCCGGGATTTCGATGGCCTTTTCGGAGGGACTTTCCGACGACGGATCTTTGACAGGGCGAGGGTCGCCGTGGCTGCGTGGCACGGTCACTGGGGCAATGACAACAGCCGGCGGAATCGGGCATACCCTTCCGTTTTTGATTGCCAATTTTCACGTTGCGACGATTGTTGCGGTCATTGTTGTGTGCGTCGAGCTGGGGATTATCAGTTACATCCGGCACAGGTACATGGATACGCCGTTCCTGCAGGCGGCGTTTCAAGTCATTGTTGGAGGCGTGCTGGTTTTCTTTACGGGGTACCTGATTGGCAGTTCGTAGGATTCAAGCACCGCACTGCTGGCGTAGAGTAACTGCGGCCCCAGCCTAGCGGGAACACAATATGAGTTGGCCCTGCCGTTGCTTTTTTCAACGGCGGGGCCCTTTTGTTTCTGGGAGGTGCGCTTCGCCCAGCGCCAGGAGGAGGTTCATCGGTCTTCGGGAGACGTAGCCACACGATTCACCGACGCACTACGAATACGAAGAGCAACGGCGAGGGAAAGCAGAATGTGGCGACGACTGCAGGCGGAGCTAGTCTGCCTCAGCGGTGGCTGGGACGGGAGCGTGTCCGTGTTTGCGCTTGCCTTGGAGCCAGGTTTGCAGACGATCCATATAAATGTAAACAATGGGCGTGGTGAAGAGAGTGAGCATTTGGCTGACGATGAGACCGCCGATGATGGTGATGCCGAGCGGACGGCGAAGTTCGGAACCGACGCCCGTGCCCAGCGCCAGGGGTAATGCGCCGAAGAGCGCGGCCATGGTGGTCATCAGGATGGGCCGAAAACGCAGCAGGCAAGCTTTGTAGATCGCATCCAGGGGCGAGATTTTTTCCTCGCGCTCCAACTGAACCGCAAAATCAATCATTAGAATGGCATTTTTCTTGACGATGCCGATGAGGAGAATGACGCCGATGAGGGCGATCATGTTCAGATCGGATCCAGTCACTTTAATAGCGAGGATGGCGCCGATGCCTGCAGAAGGAATGGTGGAAAGAATAGTGATGGGATGGATGAAGCTTTCATAGAGAATGCCGAGCACGATGTAGACGGCCACAAGGGCGGTAATGATCAGCAGGAGTTGCGAGGAACGTGAATCCTGAAAGGCCTGCGCGGTGCCCTGGAAAGTGGCGTGGACCGTGGGAGGGGCGCCAATTTCACGAGTTGCAGCTTCGATATCCAGAACGGCAGGGCCGAGTGAAGCTCCTGGGGCAAGATTGAAAGAGATAGTAATAGCGGGAAAGATGCCCTGGTGATTGACGGAAAGAGCGGTACTGGAGGGCTCGTAACGGGCAAAAGCGCTTAGGGGGACGAGGTGGCCGGCAGAGGAGGGCACATAGATGGACTTCAGAGCTGCGGGATCCTGCTGGGCTTTGGGCATAACTTCCAAAACGACGTAGTACTGATTGAGACCCTTATAGATGGTAGAAACCTGGCGCTGACCGAAAGCGTCGCTCAGGGTGTTGTCAATGGCTTCCATGGAGACGCCGAGGCGGCTTGCGGTGTCGCGGTCGACGACGATGGAACTTTCCAGGCCGTGCATCTGCTGGTCGGAATTGACGTCGCGAAGTTCAGGGATCTTGCTGAGCCTTGCTTGAAGAATGGGAGCCCAGTGGTTGAGTTCATCGAGATTATCCGCTTGGAGAGTGTATTGATATTGAGCGGCGCCGAAGCGGCCTCCCACGTTGAGGTCCTGCACAGCCTGGAGAAAAAGAAAGGCGCCGGGGACATGCGCCGTAGATTCGCGGAGGCGGGCGATCACCTCGTCGGCGCTAATTTTCCGTTCGCTGAGGGGCTTAAGCTGGCTAAACACACGGGCGGTACTGCCGCCGCTGCCGCCGCCGGTGAAGGAAGTGACCGTATCTACGGCAGGATCCTTCATGATGATATCCGTGAACTCGCGCATCTTCTGTGACATGGCCGCGAAAGATAAATCCTGGTCGCCTTGAATGGCGCCGTTGATGCGGCCGGTATCCTGCTGCGGGAAGAAACCGGAATTGACGTGACCAGCCAGATAAACGCAGAGCCCCGCAGTGAGGAAAGTCATGCCAAGAATGAACAACTGGCGGCGGAGAACCCACCTGAGCGAGACATCGTAGAGATGCAAAAGCCGGTTGAACGCATCTTCGAAGAAGTTGTAGATCCAGTTGTGCTTGCCGCTCTCGTGCTTGAGAAAGAGTGCACACATCATGGGCGTGGTCGTGAGAGAAACGAATAGTGAGACGACGATGGCAACGCTGAGGACCACCGCAAACTCGCGGAAGAGGCGGCCGACAATGCCTGGCATCATCAGAATGGGGATGAAGACGGCGATAAGCGAGGTGCTCATGGAGAGCACAGTGAAACCAATTTCGCTGGCGCCCTTCATGGCGGCATCAAAGGGCTTCATGCCGTTCTCGATGTGACGGGTGATGTTTTCGATGACGACGATGGCATCGTCGACGACAAAACCTGTACAGATGGTGAGGGCCATTAGGGAGAGATTGTCTAGGCTGTACCCGCAGAGGTACATGATGCCGAAGGTGCCTACGAGGGATAGCGGGACGGCGACGCTGGGGATGATGGTCGCCCAGGTACTGCGGAGAAAAGCGAAGACCACGAGGATGACGAGAATGATCGAAATGATCAGAGTGACTTCGACGTCGTGAACGGAAGCGCGAATGGTCACGCTGCGGTCGATGGAGACGGTTAAATGGAGCGAGGGAGAGATCGAAGCGCGGAGAACCGGGAGGATGGCATTGATACGATCGACGGTCTCGATCATGTTCGCCGCAGGCTGGCGGAAAATGGCCAGGAGCACGGAACGCTTTCCGCCGAAAAGACCCAGGTTGCGGGTGTCCGCCACGGAATCGACGACTTCGCCGATATCCTGTAGCCGGACGGGAGCGCCTGAATGGCCGGCGACGATCAGCGGCATGTACTCGTAGGCTTTGAAGAGCTGGTCGGAATCGCCGACGTTCCATGTTTTGTGCGAGTCGGCGAGATAGCCCTTGGCAAGGTTGGCGTTGGCGGATTGCAAAGAGCCACGAATGGTTTCGAGACTGATGCCATAGCTATTGAGCTGGTAGGGATTGGCCTCAATGCGAACGGCGGGACTTGCGCTTCCCCAAACGAAGACCTGGCCGACGCCCTCCACCTGCGAGAGCTTTTGCGCAAGGATGGAATCGGCGGCGTCATAAATCTGGGCCGGCGGAATATTGTCCGAGGTTAAAGCCAGAATCATGATGGGAGCGTCCGCAGGATTGACTTTGCGGTAGGTAGGCTGGCCAGGAAGATCAGCCGGGAGCTGGTTGCGCGCAGCGTTGATGGCCGCCTGGACGTCACGAGCGGCGGCGTTGATATCGCGATTGAGATCAAACTGAAGCGTGATGCCGGTGGACCCGAGGCCGCTGGAGGAGGTCATTTGCGTGACACCAGCGATGCGGCCGAACTGGCGTTCGAGCGGAGTGGCAACGGAGGATGCCATGGTTTCCGGGCTGGCGCCAGGAAGGCTGGCGCCAACAGAAATCGTCGGAAAATCGACTTGCGGCAAAGGAGCCACGGGAAGAAAACGGAAAGCAACCACACCCGAGAGGAAGATCGCAACGGTAATCAGACTTGTGGCAACGGGGCGACGAATGAAGGGTGCGGAGAAATTAGTTGAGGAAATCATTGGCTAGTCGCCGTGGGCCGGCTCCTCGATGGAATTGCCGATTTGGAAAGCGAAACGCCGGGACAGCCAGTCGAATGCGAGATATACGACTGGCGTGGTGTAGAGCGTGAGGAGTTGGCTGAGGATGAGTCCACCAACGATGGTGATGCCGAGGGGCCGGCGCAACTCGGAGCCGACTCCGGTGCCGAGAGCAAGAGGCAAAGCACCGAGGAGAGCAGCCATGGTGGTCATCATGATCGGACGAAAGCGCAGCAGGCAGGCTTCGTAGATGGCGTCGAGGGGCGTCTTGCCTTCTTTTCGCTCAGCCTCGAGAGCGAAGTCGATCATCATGATGGCGTTTTTTTGGACGATGCCTATGAGGAGAATGATGCCAATGAGCGAAATGACGCTGAACTCCATGTGAAACAGGAGGAGAGCCAGAATGGCGCCGACGCCGGCAGAAGGTAGCGTTGAAAGGATGGTGATGGGGTGAATGTAGCTCTCGTAGAGGACGCCGAGAACAATATAAACCGTGATGAGAGCGGCAAGGATGAGGACGGGCTCGTTGGCGAGCGATTTAAGAAAGGCCGCCGCGGTGCCTTGAAAGGTCGCCTGAACGCTGACGGGCATGTTCAAGTCAGACTTGGCTTTGTTGATGGCGTCCACGGCATCGCCGAGAGCGGCGCCGGGGGCAAGATTGAAGGAGATAGTGACGACTGGGAATTGCCCTTGATGGTTGATCGCCAATGCGGTAGCGCCGGGCTCGAAACGGGTGAAGGCGCTCAGCGGAACTTGCGGGCTGACAGCGGAGGTAATGTTTGCCTGCGCATTCGTTGAAATATTGGCCGTGGCTCCGGAGGAAGTCTGCGGAGTTCCCGAAGACTTGACGTAAATGCTTTTGAGAGAGTCGGGATTCTGGTGGAACGCGGGATCGACTTCCAAGACGACACGATACTGATTGAGCTGGGTATAAATGGTGGAGACTTGGCGCTGGCCAAAGGCGTCGTAAAGAGTGTTGTCGATATCCGCGGGGAGAATGCCGAGGCGCGAGGCGGTGTCTCGGTCAATGACGAGAGTGGCAAGCAGGCCTTTATTGAGCTCGTCGCTGGCGACATCGCGTACGGAGGGGATGGATTTCAATTTGTCCATGAAGAGCGGCGTCCAGTGGGCGAGCTCTTTAGGGTCAACATCTTCAAGGCTGTACTGGAATTCCGTACGGCTGACGCGGTCTTCCACGGTGAGATCTTGCACGGGTTGCATGAAGAGCGAGATGCCATCGACTTTTGCAAGCTGCGGCTGGAGGCGGCGAATGACATCGGAGGCGCCGATTTTGCGCTGTTCGAGCGGCTTGAGATTGATCTGAATGCGGCCGGTGTTGAGGGTAGTGTTGGTTCCGTCGATGCCTATGAAGGAGGAGAGGCTCTCAACCGCGGGATCTTTCAGAATGACGTCGGCGAGAGCTTGTTGCCTCTGGGACATTGCGGTGAAGGAAATATTCTGCGCGGCTTCGGAGACGCCCAGAATGAGGCCAGTATCCTGGACGGGAAAGAAGCCCTTGGGAACGTAAATATAAAGAAGGATGGTGCCAACAAGTGTGCCGACTGTGACGAGGAGCGTGATGGTGCGGAACTGAAGCACGAATTTCAGAGTCCGTCCGTAGAAAGCGATGATGGAATTAAACGCCAGCTCGGACTTGTGATAGAACCACGTCTGGTCTTCTTCTTTCTGATAGCGAAGAAGCTTGGCGCACATCATGGGAGTGAGGGTGAGAGAAACGAAAGCGGAAATAAGAATCGTGATCGCGAGGGTGATGGCGAATTCGCGGAAGAGACGGCCGATGATGTCCCCCATGAAGAGCAGAGGAATGAGCACGGCGATAAGCGAAACGGTGAGGGAAATAATGGTAAAGCCAATCTGCTCGGAGCCTTTGAGAGCGGCGTTGAGCGGCGTGTCGCCTTGTTCGATGTAACGGCTGATATTCTCGATCATGACGATAGCGTCGTCGACGACGAAGCCGGTGGAGATAGTGAGAGCCATGAGGGAGAGATTGTTGAGGGTGTAGCCGCAGAGATACATCACGCCAAACGTGCCGACGATGGAAAGAGGCACTGCGAGAGCGGGAATGACAGTGGCGCGCAAGCTGCGCAGAAAAAGAAAAATGACCATGACCACCAGGGCGATGGTGAGCATCAGCGTAAATTGCACGTCTTCGACGGAAGCGCGGATGGTGGTGGTGCGGTCGGTGAGAATTTGAATCTTCACGGAGGCCGGGAGCGAGGCCGAAAGTTGAGGGAGGAGTTTTTTTACGCGATCCACAACGGAGATGATGTTGGCGCCAGGCTGACGCTGAATGTTTAGAATGACGGCGGGATTCTTGTCGGCCCACGCGGCTTGGTTGACGTTTTCCGTACCGTCGAAAACGGTGGCGACGTCGGATAGACGCACTGGAGCGCCGTTGCGATATGCCACGATGAGGGGGCGGTAACTGTCGCTGGTAATGAGCTGGTCATTTGCGCCAATGGTGTAGGCCTGGTGAGCCCCATCGAAAGTGCCTTTCGCTTGATCGACGTTGGCGGCGCCCAGGACAGTCCGCAAATCTTCCAAGCTAAGGCCGTACGAAGCGAGCGCCGTAGGATTTGCCTGGACGCGCACGGCGGGGCGCTGACCGCCGCTAATACTTACAAGACCCACGCCGGTAAGCTGGGAAATCTTCTGCGCCAGAGTGGTGTCCGTAAGATCTTCAACTTTGGACAGGGGCATCGAATCTGACGTAAGCGCAAGGGTAAGGATGGGCGCGTCGGCGGGATTGATTTTGTTGTAGATCGGGGGATTCGGAAGCCCTTGAGGGAGAAGATTGGAAGCGCCGTTGATGGCGGCTTGGACTTCCTGCTCGGCGACGTCAATGTTGAGATCGAGATTGAATTGCAGGGTGATGATGGAGCTGCCGAAGGAACTCGTGGACGTCATCTGGTTCAGGCCGGGGATTTGGCCGAACTGGCGTTCGAGCGGCGCGGTGACGGAAGACACCATGACGTCGGGGCTGGCGCCAGGATAAAAGGTCTGGACTTGAATCGTCGGATAGTCGACTTGGGGAAGCGCGGAGACAGGAAGCTGGCGGTAGGCGACAAAGCCAACCAGCAGCACCCCGATCATCAAAAGGGTGGTTGCGACTGGCCGCAAAATGAACGGCCGGGACGGACTCATCGAGACTTGCCTCCGGACTGGGCACTGGCAGGATTGCCGGGCTTCGTGCTGCTTTGGGCGCCGTTCTGGGAGGCAGGTTGCGAAGAGGAGCCGGAACCGCCGGCCGGAGCGACGCTGGTGATGACTTTGCTGTTGTCCTGAAGCTTGTCCTGGCCGTCGATCACAACCACGTCCCCACTATTGAGTCCGGAACTGATACCGATGCTGTTGCCGGTGGTCTGGGTGACGGTGACCGTCCGGATGTTGACAGTGTCGCCGCCGGAAACGACGTAGACGTAGGTGCCCTGGGGCCCGCGCTGAATTGCGGCGGCGGGCACAATCACCACATTGCGCTTGGTATCGACAAGCATGTGAACGTTGACGAACTGATTCGGGAAGAGCGCGTCATTCTCGTTGGAGAAGATGGATTTAAGCTTGTACGTGCCGGTGGTGGGATCAATTTGGTTATCAATAGTGGCTAGTCTGCCGTCGGCAATTTTGGTGGTGTCATCGCGGTCGTAGGCTTGAACGGGAAGCTGGCCGCCGCCACGGAGTTTGACTAGGACTTGCTGAAGCTGATCCTGCGGCAGAGTGAAGATGACAGAAATTGGCTGTAGCTGAGTGATGACGAGTAGACCCGTCGTGTCGGTCGCGTGAACGATATTTCCGATATCCACCAGACGCAAACCTACACGGCCGCTGATGGGTGCAGTGATGCGGGAATAAACGAGCTGCAATTTCGCGTTATCTATGGTGGCCTGATCGGCTTTAATTGCGCCTTGAAATTGACCGACCTGGGCTTGCTGGGTATCGACCTGTTGCTTGGGGACGACGCCTTCGTCGTAGAGAGTCGTGTAGCGCTCGAAATCGACTTGCACATCGTGAAGCTGCGCCTGGTCCTTTGCGAGCTGGCCTTCGGCCTGCTCGACCATCACCTGATAGGGACGAGGATCAATTTCGATGAGAGCATCACCTTCGTGGACGAACTGGCCCTCGGTAAAGTTCACCTTGACGATTTGGCCATCGACGCGGCTGCGGACGGTCACCGTGTTAAAGGCTGTGACCGAGCCAAGACCGATGAGATAGACCGGAAGATCGCCCTTTTGCGCCGTTGCAACGACGACTGGGACCGGCCCGAACATGGCAAAGTCGCCGGGGCCACCTTTTCCATAAGCGCCTGGAGCGGCCTTGCCGCCCGCTTCGCTGGTCGAGTGAGTCCCGCGGTAGTACCAGATGCCCCCGACGACGAGGGCGAGAACGACAACCCAGAGCCACCAACGGCTCTTGGCGGGCTCCGCCGCGGAAGAGTCACGCGTGCCTCGGTCGGGAAGCTCTATGGAGTCAAGATGGCCCATCCGTTCTCTCCTGTCGATAAAAGGCAATGGCAGCGATGTTCCGAGCGAGTCTTTCGGGCAAGACTGGGGGTACATACTCAGGGGGCCCCCGCCGAACCTATTAGCCTACCGGAAAAACAGACCTGCGCACAGATTGGACGGCTTTGGAGGGCAAATGGTTACGAAGCCCGCTCACTGGATGGGTGGTCTCCAGGGCTTGGCCGGGATGCGCGAAAGCCATGGCAACGGGGCAAGCTTATGCGCATTCCTCGGAGGGATATAATTCCAGTGGGCATTGGGGCGGGTGAAAGTTTACACTATCGGCCCCCGAACTCGGGTGGCCGTGGAATGCGACAGCTGGGATTCTAAAAAGAGCAGGAGAATAGGCACATGGTGAAGGGTTTAGTTCTGGGAATTCTACTTGGGATATTGCTCGTTGCTGCCTGCGGTTACTTCTATTTTTCAACGGGACGTGCGTCCGTTGCCACGACGGATCCTCCCATGCTATTTGAGAAGAAACTTGCCCATATGGCTCTGGACGCACGCATCGAGAAAGAGAAGATTCCCGCATCCCCTGTAGTCGCCGAGGAAAAGAGCTATCTGAGTGGGGCGGAGGTTTACAAACAGAACTGCGCAGTGTGCCACGGGCTCCCGGATCAGCCGAAGACGATGATTGCAGAGGGTATGTACCCGCCGCCACCCCAGCTTTTCCACGGAACCGGCGTCTCGGACGATCCGGCGTCAGAAACCTATTGGAAAGCGGAGAACGGCATCCGGTTGACGGGAATGCCTGGCTTCAAAGGCCGCTTGACGGAAACGCAGATTTGGGAAGTTAGCGTGTTGTTGGCCAATTCGGACAAGATACCTGCTTCCGTGAAGGTGGCATTGGCCAGCCCGCCTGCGGCCCCGGCTGCCGCTCCGGAGAGCATCGCAGCACCGACAAAAGTAAAACCATAGGTCGGGCCCCCGCTGAAGTGCCTGGCCGCGACTCTCGGCAGTTTCGCGATTTCTTGAAACTTATGCCTTTGCCGCGCGGCTAGGCAATGAGTGAATCTGTTCGACTTTCCTCAACTCAGGGAAGCGCCACGCCCAGATAGCCGTCACGACGAGTGTCCCGATACCCCCAATCACGACGGCTGGCACTGTCCCGAACCATTGAGCTGTGAGGCCAGACTCGAACTCCCCGAACTCGTTGGAAGCTCCGATGAACACCATGTCGACGGCATTGACGCGCCCGCGCATCTCATCGGGCGTGGCTACCTGAATGAGCACGGCGCGAACGATCACGCTAACCATGTCGGTCGCGCCGACGAAGAGCAACGCGACCAGAGACAGTATGAGGCTGTGGGAGAGACCAAAGAGGATGGTGAAGAGGCCAAATCCCGCTACGCACCAGAGCATGATAAGGCCGACTTTGCGCCGGATGGGCCGATGCGCCAGGAAGAGGGCCATCGCCGCTGCGCCTACTCCGGGAGCTGCGCGGAGCAAACCCAGGCCCCAAGGCCCGGTCAGCAGAATTTCGCTAGCGTAGACGGGCAATAGGGCGACGGCTCCGCCGAGGAAGACGGCGAACAAATCCAGCGAAATGGAGCCAAGAACCACTTTTTCACGCCAGATGTAGCGAAGACCGGCAGAGACGGTTGTTAAGTTGATGGGCTCACGCGAGCGGGGCTTCGCTGTGGTTCTTAGTTGCAGTGTGCAAACGACGGCCACGACGGCCAGGAGTACGGCGAGGACGTAAACAGCCGAGGGACCACGAAAGAAGGCGTAGACCAGTCCGCCTAGCGCAGGACCGAGGATGGCCGCGCCCTGGAAAATGGTGGAAGCCCAAGCTACGGCGCTCGGGAAATGTTCTTCGGGAATCAATTGAGGGAGAAGCGCGCGGCTTACGGGGCCGGTGAAGGAACGGACAATGCCGAGAAGGATGAGGACAGCAAAGATGTAGTAGACCGAACGAACATTGCGCACGGCCGTGAAAAGCAGCAAACCGCAGCAGAGAGTGAAGCCGATGTAGCAAATGACGATGAGCTTGCGGCGATCGTAGCGATCGGCAACGTGGCCCGAAACGAGAAAGAGAAGTATGCCTGGGAGGAATTGCGCCAAACCCACAAGTCCGAGATCGAGCGGCCGCTTGGTGATCTCATAGACTTGCCAGCCGACCGCAACCGACTGCATTTCCGTGGCAAGGACGATGCAAAAGCGGGCCGTTTGAAACTGTACAAAGCTAGGATATTGGAAGGCAACGCGGCCGGCGGCTGTGGAGTTTTCGGATTCGGCCATCACACATTACTTTGCCATAAAAACAAAATGGGAACGAGTTCGGGGAGACGCTCGTGGATCGCAGCGTGACTACTCTTTTCCCAACGTGGAATGGAGTTCGGCCTCAGCGGGATTAGCGGTTGCGGCGAACGCTTTGCGCCGAATCATCCAATAGGCCACCGAGATGAGGAGAAGGAAGGGCGCGAAGGCCGGAACCGTGTACTGCAATCCATTCACATAGAATGTGCTCGCTGCAATCCCCAGGAGTGCGGCGATGCCCAATGCGCTCGAATAAGGAAAAAAGCGCAGACGCATGGGAAGCTGGGCGACACGCTCGGGACCGAGGATTCGGCGAAAAGCGATGTGCGTCAGAAGGATAACGACCCAGACGAAGAACATGCCTGCAACCGCGACGCCATAAAGCATCAGGAATGCGCGGCTGGGAGCGTAAATCGCGAGCAAGATGGCGGCAATCATGCCAGCCGTGGAAACGGCGAGGGCACGACGCGGAACGCCGTTGCCGCTGAGATGCCCGAGCCAGCGCGGGGCGTAGCGGCCTCGCGCTAGCGAGAAGAGCATGCGCGTGGTGAGGTAGAGATTTGTATTCGCGCTCGAAAGCGCGGCGGTGATGACGACGAGATTCATGATGCCGGCGGCGAAGGGGATCCGCGCGACGGAAAGCGCGCGAACAAAGGGACTGCCCGTCAAGTCACTGCCCGTTTGATTCCACGGAGTCATCGCCAGCATGATGCCGATGGCCAGAACGTAAAAGACGACAAGCCGAAACACGATCGTGCGCATGGCGCGTGGGATGGATTTAGCGGGATCTTGCGCTTCGCCGGCTGTGACAGCGATGACTTCGACGCCCATGTAACTCGTGATCGCCAGTGTGAGGGCTAACCAGACTCCTTTCCAGCCAAACGGAAGAAACCCACCGTGCGCGGTGAGATTCGAGAGGCCAATCGCAGGCGCAGGTCCCAAACCAAAGATCAGGGCCATGCCCAAGACGATGAAAACCAGGATGGCTACCACTTTGATCAGCGCGAACCAATACTCGAACTCGCCAAAGCGCCCTACCTGAAGCGTGTTGACAGCAACCAGGCAAATCGAGACAGCGACCACCCACACCCATTGGGGCACCGCGGGAAACCAAAACGCAAAATAGATTGCCACGGCGGTCACTTCCGCACCGATCGCAATGATTTGCACCAGCGCGTAAGTGGCGCGGACGGAGAATCCCGCCCACGGGCTGAGGTAAGTTTGCGCGTAGACGCCGAAGGAGCCTGCGACGGGCTGCACGACGGCCATTTCCGCCAGCGAGTATGCAACGATCATGGCAATCAGCGCGCCGATAAGGTAAGTGACGATTACGCCTGGGCCGGCGAGGCGGATAGTTACGCTGCTGCCGAGAAACAAGCCCACGCCGATCGCGCCGCCAATCGCGAGCATGGTGAGCTGCCTCTGGGTGAGCTTGCGGTTTAGCTCGCCGGCTTCTGGAGGAGATGCCTGTTGCGAGCCCTCGCTCGTCGATCGCGGCGTTCGCGCGCGAAGAGAGTCGCCGGTGTCACCCATGCTTGGTCAGATCGATCAGAGCGTTGCCGAAGTTGTGAATTTCACCCAGGGTGTTGTAGTGGACGAGTGAAGCGCGGACGACGCCGCTTTCCTGGCGAACACCGAGCCGCTTCATCAAGCGCGGGGCGTACATGTGGCCGTCGCGGATGCCAATTCCTGCGTGCGCCATGGCCTCGGTGACTTTTGCCGGTGCGATATTTGGCAGGTTGAAGCACAAGGTTGGCACGCGGTCATGGACTTGCTCTTTTCCAGCCAAACCATAAATCGTCGCGCCGCAATTTTTGAGGACTTGCAACATTTCGAGCGAGAGAGTCTCCTCATAGTCTCGGACGTTTCGCATGGCGCGGGCGAGATTTGAGCGCCTCGAATCTTTGCTCGCCCCACTGCCGCCAGCTTCTGACCGTTTGCCGAGAGTTTCGAGGTAAGAAATGGCAGCATGCATGCCCGCTACATTTTCATAGATGAAGGTGCCAGCTTCGATTTTTCCGGGCGGCTCGTCGGGGATAAATTCTTCACGAAAGGTCGGGAGTTTTTGCAGCAACTCACGGCGGCCCCAGAGAAAGCCCATGTGCGGCCCGAAGATTTTGTAACCGGAGCATACGAGATAGTCGCAGTCGAAAGCTTGGACGTCCATTTGTCCGTGAGGGCCGTAGTGAACGCAATCGAGAAAGACTTCCGCGCCGGCGTCGTGAGCGATTTTAGCAGCGCCGGCGACATCCACAATCGAGCCGAGTGAATTAGCGGCGACAGCGCACGCGACTAAACGAGTTCTGCCCGAGACAAGAGGTTTTAGATCTTCGATATGAAGATTGCCGTCCTCACCCATCTTCCAACAAAGAATTTTTGCGCCGTCTTTTTCGAGCGCCAGCCAGGTCGCGACGTTGGCCTCATGATCCATGTCGGTGATGATAATTTCGTTGCGCTCTCTAAGTGTTTGACCGATGGCGAGACTGATCAGGCGAATGAACGAAGTGGCGTTCATACCAAAAGCGATTTCGCTCGGGTGGCGTGCGTTCAAGAAATCAGCGACGCTCTCGCGCGCACGAGCGATCGTCGCATCGACTTCCTGGCTCCTCGCGTAACGGCCGCCGCGCTGGACGTTACACTCGAGGAGATGGCGGTTGATGGCGTCGAAGACGACTTGGGGAACCTGGGCGCCAGCGGCATTGTCGAAGAAAGTAAATGCAGGGGGATGGTGCAGCGCCGGGAAGAACGAACGAATGGCCTCAATGGAGAAATTCAGATTTGGTTGAACGTGGACTTCTGCCTGCGAAATATCTTGCGATTTGGCTTGCAAGCTTTTGCTCCCGAATAAATCCGGAAAAACAGTAGAGGAAGGCTCGTAAAAAGAACAATCCGAAAGCTATACCCCGATTGCAGGGCAAGTCAAGCGTGCGGCTCGTTTCCCAGCTGTTTTTCGCTATCAGGGGCTAGAATATGCCGCGTTCGATTTTGCGTACAAAAAGAGCGTTGGAATGAACAAAACCATCGTAGAAGTCCACTCGGCGCTTCGCCGGCAATTCCGCGGTGACTTGCTTCGTCCCAGCGACAGTGGATATGACAGCGCGCGCGGCATCTGGAACGGAATGGTGGCGCGCAATCCGGGATTGATTGCTCGTTGCGCTGGCGTGGAGGACGTGCAAGCGGCAGTGCGAACCGCGGCGGCTGCCGGCGTGCTGACGGCGATTCGCTGCGGCGGGCATAGCCTCGCGGGATTCGGCACGTGTGACGATGGCCTGGTGATCGATCTTTCGCGATTGCGTGGCGTGACCGTCGATGCGCCGGCCCGGCGAGCGCGATTTGAGGGCGGATGCCTTCTCGGCGATATCGATACTGCCACTCAAAAGGTAGGCCTCGCCTTTCCATCGGGAGTGGTGTCGCACACCGGCGCTGCAGGCCTCGTTCTGGGTGGCGGAACGGGTTGGCTGAACCGTTTGCATGGGCTTTCTTGCGACAACGTCACGGGCTTCTCACTGGTCGCCGCGGACGGATCCATTGTTCGCGCAAACGCCAAGGAAAACCCTGAACTGTTTTGGGCGTTGCGCGGAGGAGGCGGAAACTTTGGAATCGTAACCGAGTTCGAAGTAAATCTTCATCCGGTCAGTTCCGTTTTGTTCGGCGCGGGGTTGTGCTTCGGCGAAAATATTTCCGCCATCGTGAAGCAATGGCGGGACTTCATGCCACACGCTCCCGATAATTTGCGATGGGGAATCTCGCTGACAATCGCTCCGCAGGCGGAAAATACTCCTGCACACTTGCGCGGATGCCCCGCAGCGAGCCAAGGTTTGCTTTGGATTGGCGATCTTGAAGAAGGACGCCGATATGTGGATCGCGGGCTTTCTCTCTGCAACACTTTAGCGGTGAGTACGAGCGAACTCTCGTTCCTCAACTTGCAAACGATGGCGGATCACGAATTTCCGCATGGGCGCCGGTATTACACGAAGTCCGGTTACTTTAAATTTTTGGCGGATCAAGAAATTGAGCGCATGGTGGAAGCGTTGGCAACCATTCCCTCCCCCGCGAGCCAGATCGAACTTTCCTACCTAGGTGGTGCGGCTGGACGAGTAGACGCGGGCGAGACGGCATTTGGCGATCGGAGTTCGCCGTTCATTGTAAACCTACTGGGAAACTGGTCAGAGCCCGCGGAGGATGCCGCAAACATCGCGTGGGTGCGTGGGCTATTCGCCGAGTTGCGGCCTTCCATGACGCCGGGCGTATACGTAAATTTCATGAGCGGCGACGAGCAGGATCGCGTGCCGGAGGCGTATCGCGAGCGATGGGATCGGCTGGTAGACGTCAAGACACACTACGACCCGATTAACTTCTTCCGCTTGAATCAAAATGTTCGTCCGCGAAAAAGCTAAGAGTTCTTGAGCGGAAGATCGCCGCTCACCCGGTCATTGCTTGTCGACGTTGATGTAATAAAGATCGGTTGCCACCTCGAAATCGTCTTTCGCGAGGGACGTCTTCATGGTCTGCCAGTCCGTGGTGGCTTGAATGATCTGCCAGTCGTCTTTCTTTCCAACGCGCACCGGCATCGCGAATCCGGGCTCATCGACCTTCCAACGATATGCGACTGTTCCCTCCTCCGCGCTGAATTTCAGTTCGAGCGTCGGAATCGCTGTGTGACGGAGATACTGATTGAAGATCGGCGTCATATCCTTGCCGGTCTTTTGGTTGAAGAACTGCACGATATCTTCCGTCATGATGTTTTTGTATTTGAAGTGTTGATAGAGATCGTGGATGAGCTTGAACCAGCGAGGATCGTAGTTCACGACGCTGCGCAGCGTGTTCAAAAATAACGCGCCCTTGAAATACTGGTCTTGCGGCGGTTCAGCGTTGATGCCGCGCTCTGCGATGATGGGCTTGGCGTTCTTCACTTTCGTTTTGTAGGCGTTGACGTACTTCAGATAATCGTCATGCCCGTACATGTACTCGACGTACAGGCATTCGAGGTACGTCGTCCACCCTTCGTGGATCCACATGTCGGAAGGATCAGCCGCCGTGATTGAGTTGCCGAACCACTCATGCCCGCTCTCGTGAATGATGATGAAATCGAATCTCAGGCTGATGCCGACGCCCGTCCAATCGCGCTCCAGGTAGCCGTTCGCGAAGTGGTTTCCGTAAGTGACCGCGCTCTGGTGCTCCATGCCGGAATACGGCACTTCGATCAACTTGTACCCATCTTTCTTGAACGGGTACTCACCGAAATAGTGCTGGAAAGCCTCGAGCATTCCTTTGGCCTGCACGAACTGCTTTTTAGCTTTGTCCAAATCTTCCGGCAGCGCGTAGAAATCGAGCGGCAAATGGCCGAGCTTGTCAGAGAAGTGTTCATATTTGTCGATGTTGAGCGAGACGTCGTAGTTGTTGATGGGATAGTGGACGAGCCAGTCCCACCGCGTGTAGCCGTCGCCGAGATCGGTTTTGCCCATGAATTTTCCGTTGGAGACATCCACCAGATCGTTGGGAATCGAAACGCTGATTCGCATGCTCTCGACTTCGTCGCGCCATTGGTCTTTGTTAGGCCACCAGATGCTCGCCCCGACTCCCTCGCAGGCAGTGTTAATCCAGGGACGCCCGGCGGGATCTTTGCGAAACGCGATGCCGCCGAAACGGCCCGTTTCGAGAGGATTTCCCGAGTAATAGAAATCGATCGAGTAAACGTGGTGGGCGTGAAGCGTTTCCGGGAAATCGACAAAGACGGCGCCCAACTCGCGTTCATACTTCAGTTCGGTCGAGCCAAACAGAATTTTGTCGATATGGAGAGCTTGATGCAAGTCGAGTTGGATGCGCGTGTCGTTCGTGAGCATCCTGAAACGAATGGTGTTCTTCCCGCTGATGAACTTCTTTTCGGGGTCGACACGGACATCCAAGTGATAGAAGAGCAGATCGTTGTTGGCGCGATACTGGCCGTATGCTCCGCGCAATATGTCGGCACGCGACGGTCCCGCCGGAGTTCCCGGTGTTTGCGAAGGCGCAGCTTGCTGAGAATTCGCGGCGGGAGCAGGAGCTGTAGCCTGGGCGGCCGCGGAACACGCCACGCAGATCGCAAGAAAAAGAAAGAACGCCGCGCGCACGACGAGTCTCCATCGAGACATAGGTCTCCTCGCAAGTGTAGGTTCATACTTCAGATCGAGCGCGTTTGCAATCTTGGCTTCGGTGAATCGAGAGAATGGAAAATCTCTTACCGGGAATAACTGAGAGAAAACGCAAGAGTCAGAAACCGACAAAAAGAGTTGGCGGATGAGCCTGTGTGCCCGATTGTCCGGGCGGGATTGCAAATAAACAACCTGTTTGAAATCAATCGCCAATGACCGCCAATGATGTCAGCTTTCGAAGTGTCGGCAGGTTTTGCGTCGCACAGGCGTCACAATTTGGGGGCACGGAATTACTTCAGCTTTGCGTATTCGGCCTTTGCAGCGATGAAGACGGGAATGTCGGGGTCAGCGTCTTTCCAGAGCGCGAGGAAATCCTGATAGGCGGCCTCGGCTTTGGCGGTGTCACCTTGCATCGCGTAGGCGCGGCCTAGGCCGAGATGGGCCAGTGCGCCGATGGGATCCGCGCCGACGATACCGCGATGATCGAGAATTTTTTGAAACTCGGCGGCAGCTTCCGCATACCGGTGCGCGGCAATGAAAGCCTCGCCGCGCACATAGGCCGAGTGCAGACCGCCAAGATAAAAATGATTGAAGTTGAGGCCATTCACCGCCAGCTCATATGGAAAGGTGATTTGCAGCCGCTCCACGCTGTCCGCGGGCTCGCCCCGCCCCAGTGCGGCTAACGCACGAAGAACCGGCACGTAGGTAAATTTCACAAAAGTATCTTCCGGGAAGCGCTTTTCCAGATCGCCAGCGAGCGCCTCTGATCGAGGCAATGCTCCCGAAAAAGCCAGGGCAAGGCCGGCGGCGTATTGGACGTCCCGGCCCTTGGAAAGATCGAGCGCCGCCATGGCGCTCCTTTTTCCTTCGGCAGCATTGCCGCACACGGCTTCCCACACTGCTCGTGCAGCCTGGTAACTGGCTGCCGTCTCGCGTTCCCCCTCTTGCAGAGCTAGATCCACAGCCCGGCTCGATGACCGCCGGGCGGCCTGTAAGCGGCCCGAACGAACCAGAGCGAGAGCCTCGGCGTTCGCCAACGAGTGTTCCGCTCCATGCTTGCCCTTGGCCAGAGCCGCTGCCCGATCCATCTGGTCCTTGTCACCCTTTAAGACCGCGATGTTATATCGGAGTTCCAGAAGATAAGGCTCCTCCACCTTGCGTTCGGAAGCTCGCTGAAGAGTGCTCTCAGCTTCGGGGAAGCGGTCGAGGAAAAAATAGCTGGACGCAAGGCTGGCGTACCCAAACAAAATGTCGGGATGGACCGCGATTTCTTTTTGGGCCGTTTCGATCGCCCTTTCGAATCGACCGGTCCCATGGGTGGCAAGGCCCCCCAACAAATCCTGGGGAGTTGGAGGATCTCCGACTCGAGGATATGCCTGAAACCACAACTCGAGGGTTTGGTACGCCTTTTCCAGGTTGCCCGTCACCTGGCGGTCATAAAGAAAATCGATAAAGAACCTCTCCCGCTCGCTGGTTCGATCACGCAGTTGCCAGGCTTTTGTGGTGCTCTCGGCCGACAACACGGACTCTCCAATTGTGCTGTATGAAAGCCCCAAATTCGCATAGGCCATTGCGAATTTGGGATCAATTTCCACAGCGCGGCGGAAAAAAGGTATGCCTACGGCGGCCCCCGTGGAGTAGTGCATCTTCATTCCGGTACTGTAAGCTTTGAGGGCTTCGAGTGACGGTGTCGTAGCCTCGGCGAGAAGCGTCGAATGCTTTTCCATCGTAGCCAACGACTCGCCAACCCTGATTCGGAATTTACGAGCGATCTGACTGAGAGAGTTAAGAACGTCCTCTCGCCTTGCCGCCTGGATCTGCTCCTGATCCAGGATACTGCCCGTATTGCAGTTCTTTGCGCGCAACCCCAGCACATATTGGCTTCCAAGGCTAGCGATGGAGCCTTCCAGAATCGCGGCACTAGCGGTTCGCTCGCAGACTTGCTGCGCGATTTCAGGAGTCAGCCGCGCATCTTTCGGCTGACCCATCAGAGGCAGCGTTTGCCGGATCCGCGTGTCAGAAATCAGGCTGAGAAACGGCGATTGTTGCAGCTCCACTGCCAGTCCCTGGCGCAGGGTGTCGTCGAACACCGGATCGCCAGTCTTGTTGTCGAAATCGGCCAGGACGATCGTGTCCTTGTCAGTCAGCGCGTGCGCCTTGCGGGAGAAAAGCAGCCAACCGCCCACGGCTAGCCCCATAACCACAATTGTTGCGCCAGCGACCGCCGCCCATTGAATGGATTTCCGGGCGGACTTCGATTCGATCTGCGCTGTCGCGGCGGCGGAACGGCACGATTCCGAGTCCCGCTTCAGTCGTTGCAAATCCGTGCGAATTTCAGCGGCGCTCTGGTAGCGCAGCTTTCGGTCTTTCTCCAGCGTCTTCGTGATGATTTCTTCGAGCTTCGGAGGAATGTCTGGATTCAGTCGCACCGGAACGACTGGGGTACGATTCAGAATCGCTTCCGCAATTACGCCGGAGGTCTCGCCCCGGAAGGGCAGAACACCCGTCGCCATCTCGTAGAGCATCACACCAAAGGAAAACAAATCTGTCCGTGCATCTAGCTCTTCGCCCCGCACCTGTTCTGGTGACATGTACGAGATAGTGCCAATCGCCGTGCCCGGTCGAGTAAGCTGTTCTAGCTCGCTGACTGTGGGCATCGCCGAAAGATTTGCGACACCGCCCGCCGGCGCCAGCTTTGCTAGACCGAAATCTAAAATCTTGGCGTGTCCTCGCTCGGTGAGAAAAATGTTGGCAGGCTTGATGTCGCGATGGACGATTCCTTTGGCGTGCGCCGCACAGAGTGCGTCAGCAATCTCGACTCCCCATTCCAGCACTTCCTCGATCGGCAGCGGTTTGCCAGAAATGCGGTGCTTCAACGTTTGCCCGTCGAGGAACTCCATCGCGATGAAGGGCTGACCGTCGTGCTCGTCGATTTCATAGATGGTGCAAATATTGGGATGGTTCAGGGCGGAAGCGGCCTGCGCTTCGCGCTCGAAACGGCTCAGAGCTTGTGAGTCCGGTGCAAACCCCTCAGGAAGGAACTTCAAGGCAACAAAGCGGTGCAGCTTTATGTCCTCAGCCTTATAGACAACGCCCATCCCTCCGCCACCGAGCCTCTCAGTGATCCGGTAGTGCGAGATGGTTTGGCCAATCATGTTGACAGACTGGCGCAATCTTAGGTTTCACCGTCAACCAAGTCAACGTATGGAAGGATGGGCGTTAACACGAAGAGATGATTTCCATGGCTATGTGATTCCGACAAGCGGACGCCACAGTCGGGAGAAGAGGTATCGCAAGTTACTCAAAAAAAGAATTGGCGGATGAGCCTGTAAGCCGGATTCTGTGCCGCGCGCCATCCCGGGAAGGACGGCGTGCAGCGGCGATCATTCCTCTAGTCCCGATGTCGCCACCGGGATCCAGCAGCCTACCCGAGGGTTGCTCTCGATGATGGCTCGCGCCACCTTCGAGGGAGCGCGCTTGCTTGCGCAAGCGTTCTCGGCGAGCCGGGCCGGCTCTCCCCTCCTATTTGGCCTTGCACCACGCGGGGTTTTCCGTGCCTCCGATGTTGCCACCGGAGCGGTGGGCTCTTACCCCACCTTTTCACCCTTGCCAAACTGAGCGAGC
>Ga0074044_10000120_pt1 | contig 77545 bp, 61 predicted proteins | sample BogForMeECP23OM1_FD_94443 | JGI IMG/M metagenome (GOLD analysis project Ga0074044, IMG submission 94443) | Bog forest soil microbial communities from Calvert Island, British Columbia, Canada - Bog Forest MetaG ECP23OM1 | ecosystem: Environmental > Terrestrial > Soil > Wetlands ...
ACGCGCGGTGGTTCTGGCTGCAGTGGAACCCGGTAACGGCAGCACCTGGATGACCGTGAACTGCGCCCGCCTGCTGGCGGCGCAATCGCGCGGCCCGGTATGCGTGGTGGATGCGAATCTGCGTACTCCTGCGCTGCATGAACAGTTCGGCGTCACTAATCATCATGGGCTGAGCGATCTTCTGCGGCAGGGGGGATCGATCGGCAGCTATGTCCAGCGGCTGGAGGGAACTCGCAACCTGTGGCTTTTGAGTTGTGGTTCGCAGACCGGTCCGGAAGGTCCGGGCGCGTTGCTGAATCTGGAAGCCCTGCGGGCGCGGATTCAGGAATTGAGAGCTGGATTTGAGTATGTGATCATCGATGCGCCGGCCCTCAGCCAGTATGAAGACGCAGTGATCCTCGGCCAGGCCGCCGATGGCGTGGCCCTGGTGATCGCGGAACAGGATACGCGCAAGCAAAGCGCGCGCCATGCCGTCGAAGAGTTGAACAAAGCCAACGTGCGGGTGTTGGGAGCGGTGATGAACAAGCGCACCTTCCCGATTCCGCAGAAGATTTACGACCGGCTGTGACAACACCCCCTGAGTGTTGTGCTTCACCAGCTTTCGTCTGCCGCCAGATTCGTCCCTCCGCCACCACTCGTTTGTTGGTTGCCGAAGACTCAGCTTCCCAGGAGTCCCTGAGCAGCCAACAACTTCTTGCTTTCTTTTTTCTTTCGGTCAGCACCACATGTGCTCTCACCGCTGCCGCAATTTGCATCTGATTCGGAACTGTGGAGGAAATCGCTGTGGCTACGAGTCCGCAATACCCGTTCAATCCCGACCCTAGGTCTTCCCGGGTGGACGTCCGCGTTCGCAGTGGGTTCGAAGTTCTACCCACCCCCCAGCGTCAGGATGCCGCCGCTGCTTTTACGCTTGAGGAAAACCACCTCGGGCACCCGCGCTTTGCCCGCATGACCAGCCAGGGCTCGGAATTACGCCCGGCCGGATCGATCCGGCTCAGCTTCCTGGTCACCGACCTGGCCGTGTCGATTGTGAACCTGTTCCTGGTGTCGTACGTGCGGGAGGCGTTTACCTGGCTTCCGGCCTCGCTGGGAAGCCTGGTGGCCCGGCACCCATACATCGGAACCAAGGGAGAATTTCTGGCGCTGCTGATGTTGTATTCGGCGCTGACCATACTTTCGTGCCGCACCTTTGGCCTCTACGATACGCGCGAACCGCGTCCGCTGGTCGAACGCGGCTGGGCCATGCTGGAGGCGATCACGCTCAGCACCGGACTGCTGGCGATTTTTGCCTGGGTGTCGCGCCTGGCCATGATGTCTCCGCTGGTAATGACCGGTGCGGGCGTGCTCAATCTGATTGGCTTCACCGGCTGGCGCCTGTGGCACCGGCACAGCTCTACACGGCGCGTGATGGAGAAGAAGCAGGCGCGCAATGTGCTGATCATTGGCGGGGACCACGTCGCCAACCGGGTCGCCGACGCACTCCACCGGAATCCGCATCTGGGATACGCGGTAGCGGGACTGGTGAAAATCAACGGAAACGGAAACGGAAACAGCAACGGCAACGGGCATAGCAATGGCAACGGCAACGGAAATGGAAACGGACATGGTTACGACGAAGCCGTTGCGCAGGGCAGCACTTTAACGCTGGACAGCCTGGACGAACTTAGCCGCATTGCGCGGGCTCATTTCGTCGATGAAATTCTGATTGCGCCGCCGGTCTCCCAGGAACTGGTGCGGCAGGTGCTCAGCCAGGCGCATCGCAATCGGCTGGACGTGAAGATTGTCCCGGAACTCTATCAGGAAATCGCGCTGCATTCGCTGACCGATTTCATGGGCGGCATTCCGGTGATGTCGCTGCACCGCGAGCCGATTCCGGAGAACAAACTGTTCATCAAGCGGGTGGTGGACGTCGTTGTCTCGTCGATCGCTTTGCTGATGGCCTCGCCGGTGCTGGCGGTGATCGCGATTGCGATCAAGTTGGATTCGCGCGGGCCGGCGTTTTATTGCGCGCCGCGCGTGGGCAAGAAGGGACGCAAGTTTACCTTCTACAAATTCCGCACCATGGTGGTGGATGCCGAGGCTCAGAAGGAACGGCTGCGCGCGCTCAACGAGCGCAGCGGACCGTTCTTCAAGATCCAGAACGATCCGCGCATCACGCGGGTCGGCTACTGGCTGCGCAAGTTCAGCCTCGACGAACTGCCGCAGCTGTGGAATGTGCTGAAGGGCGACATGAGCATGGTCGGTCCGCGGCCGCATCCGCTCGACGATTTCGCGCAGTATCAGCTGGAAGACTTGCGGCGGCTGGATGTGATGCCCGGGATAACAGGGCTGTGGCAGGTGAGCGCGCGCAAGGATCCGTCGTTTGACAAGAACCTGGCGCTGGATCTGGAGTACATCGACAATTGGTCTCCGTTGCAGGATTTCAAGATTCTGCTGCAGACGGTGCCGGCGGTGCTGCGGGCGCACGGGGAATAGTTGCCTCGGGGGCTAAAGCCCTCGATCAGCGCTGAAGGTCATCGCAGCGCTAAAGCGCTGCGCCACCCAAAATCGGGTCACCCAAGATCGGGTCACCCAAGATCGAGCACTCTCGGAATCGAGTGTTTCAGAAAATCGAGCCTCTCGAAACGAGCCTCTCAGATCGAGTCTTTCGGAAACAGTATAGGGAACTACGGGAAATCATGGCTTCTGTTGCACTCCAGCGGGAAATCGAACTTCTGTCGCAGCTGGCTTTGGCCGGCGACGGCACGGCTGCGGTCGAGCATTTCGCTGGAGCAACCGACAGCGTCAGAGCGGCGTTTCTGAAGCTGGCGCACGGCCACCACGTGGTCATTCGCGCGGTGCGTCCGTTGCAGAGCGCGGCGCAGGCCGCCGGCGCTACCGAACTCGCGGACTGGGCGGCGCGCAGTCTGGTGGCAGAAGAAGTCCGCATCGCAAATGCCCTGGAATATCTCGACGCCATCTGCCGCGAACTGGAATCGGCGGGATGCAAGACTACGATCATGAAGTCGCTGGATCACTGGCCCGACATCGGCAACGATCTCGATCTCTACACCGAGGCCGACCTCGGGGCCACGCAGCGTGTGCTGAAAGAGAAGTTTCAGGCTACCGTCCAGACTAGGACGTGGGGCGACCGTCTCGCGCAAAAGTGCGGCTACCGCGTTCCGGGACTGCGGGCGACGGTGGAAATACATCACGGGCGGCTGGGGCAGACCGGGGAGCACCGGGTTCTGGCTCGCCGGTTCATCACGCGCCGCGTGCCGGTGCAGTTGGCCGGTTACACGTTTTGGATGCCCGCTCAGGAAGAGCGTGTGATCGCCGCCACTCTGCAGCGCATGTATCGCCATCTTTATGTGCGGGTGTGCGACGTCGCCAATACCTCGGCCCTGGTCGAAGGCGGACAGATTGATTACGCCGAGTTGAAGCGCGCCGCGCAGCAAGGCGGGATCTGGCCGGGTGTGATTACTTATCTCAAGATCGTTGCCGACTACAGCGAGCGCTATCGCGGCCGGAAGTTAGCGGTTCCGGATTTCATCGCGAGCGAAGCCGTGCTGGACGGAAAATCGTTGTTCGTGCGCGGATCGTGGCTGCGGGTTCCGGTGTTTCCGGGAGTTGCCGCGCTCTACGGACGGCAGATGGGCTCAATGATCTGGCGCGGCGACGTGCCGGGAGTCTTTCGTCTAGGGCTGCTTCCTCCGCTCGCCTCGGTAGCCACGCTCGCGTACAAGCTCACGGGCAGCCCGCGCGGAATCTGGTAACGGCCGCCTCGTCGATTTCATTCTTCGTTCATCATTCTTCAATCTTCATTCATCATTCTTCATTCGTATCTTCGACCTAAAACTCATGGGCTCTCTCGAACAACGCTGGACGAAGCTGAAACAAAGCGTACTGCTGCGCAACACCATCTGGATGTTCATGGGGCAGGGAATGCGTCAGCTGTTGCGCGCCGTGTATTTCCTGATCATCCCGCGGGCGCTGGGCGTCGACCAGTATGGCCTGTTCGTGGGAGTTACGTCGCTGGCGGCGATTCTTGCTCCCTTCGCGACGCTGGGAATCGGCAACCTGCTGGTCAAGAATGTCTCGCGCGACCGCAAGGTGTTTGCCGAGTACTGGGGCAACTCGCTGCTGATGAGCGCGATCTCGGGCGCGGCCCTTATCGGTTTCATGATGGGCATTTCGAAGCTTCTCATCCCGGGAAAGTTTCCCTGGCTGATGGTTTTCGTGGTGGCGATTTCGGACCTGCTTTTCACCAAGGTCGCCGATGTAGCTTCGCAAGCCTTTCAGGCCTACGACATGATGGGCAAGTCGGCGCAGTTGAATGTTATTTCCAGCCTGAGCCGCGTAGTCGGAGCCATCGTTCTGGTGGCGGTGTATCACCGTTCGAATGCGGTGACGTGGTCGTGGTTCTACCTGGCCGCAAGTATCCTGACTACTTTCATCGCCATGCGCTGGGTGAACCGGCAGCTGGACCACCCGGTGCTGGCGCTGTGGCGCATCAAGCCGGAGTTGCTGGAAGGATGTTATTTCTCGGTCAGCCTGTCGTCGCAGAGCATTTATAACGACATCGACAAAACCATGCTGGTGCAGTTGTCGACTCTGGACGGAGCCGGCATCTACGCGGCCGCTTACCGATTGATCGATGTTGCCTTCCTTCCGGTGCGCTCGCTGTTGTGGGCGATGTATCCGAGTTTCTTCCGTCATGGCCAGGCGGGAATTGGCGCCAGCACGAAATATGCGCGGCGTTTGTTGCCACGCGCGCTGGCCTACAGCCTGCTGGCGTGTGTCGCTCTATTTGTCGCCGCTCCGATCGTTCCGCACCTGCTGGGCGCGGAGTATGCCCGCACTACGGTCGCCCTGCGCTGGCTTTCTCCGTTGCCGCTGTTGAAGACGCTGCATTACTTTGTGGCCGATTCGCTGACCGGCGCGGGCAGGCAGGGACTTCGCACCGCGGTGCAAGTGTGCGTTGCAGTGTTCAACGTGCTGCTGAATTTGTGGCTGATTCCGGCGTACTCGTGGCGGGGCGCAGCGTGGTCGAGTCTGGCTTCGGATGGAATGCTGGCAGTGAGCCTGTGGATTGTTGTGCTGTGGCTGGGACGCCAGCAGCCGGTGCCGGCCGAACTGGCGGCCAGCGAGGTTTCCGCTTAGTCCGCAAGCAGTCGCATATCCAACAAAAATTCTATGCCTAAGATTCTGGAAAAAGCGTTCCTCATTTTTGCCATGCTGTATTTCGCCGGAGCTCTGCTTCTGGTGCTGGATCCGAATACCGAACCAGTGCCCGATGAGCCGGCCGGAAACATGTCGATGGCCATGATGCGGAAAATAGACAAGGGCAACGATCAGGATCCGACGCGGAAGAACAAAGCAAAACTCCTGACCCAGGCGGCGATTTACCTAATTACCTTCGCCCTTATTCTGCGCAATCTGAAAGAATTCACGCGTCTGTTCTTCCAGCACCGGTGGTTGGTGCTGCTGCTGTTGCTCACGATTCTCTCGTATTTCTGGTCGGATGCTCCCGGGTTCACGCTGCGGCGAAGTATCGTGCTGATCTCGTCCACTTGTTTCGGGGTGTATCTGGCGCAGCGTTACAGCATGCGCGAAATTCTCCGGATGTTGTATATCGCGGGGGTGATTGCGGCGGTCGGGAGTCTGTTTGTAGTTTGGCGCCTGCCGGCGCTGGGTATCTCCGGGGGCGTCACCGCGGGAGACTGGCAAGGTTGTTTTGGGCAGAAGAATACGCTCGGACGTTTCATGGCCTTTGAGGTAATGACCTGCGGCATCGGCGTGCTGGCGGAGAGAGGCCGGTGGCGCTGGTTCTGCGTGCTTGGTCTGATTCTCGGCGTGCCTCTGCTGGTGATGTCCAAAGATTCGACGGCGTACCTGGCTTGTCCTGTGCTGCTGCTGCTGTTGGCGCTCTACCAGTACACCCGCAAGCATTCTTTCTTCAGAACGGTGGCATTTCTTTCGACCCTGGGCGCGACAGTGGCGGGCGTTGTGTTCCTGATGATCGCCGATCCAAACACGGTGCTGCACGCGATGGGAAAGAACTCCACGCTGTCGGGCCGGACCGAGATCTGGTCGATGGTCTGGGATAAATTCCTGAAACATCCGTGGCTCGGTTATGGCTACAGCGCCTTCTGGATGGGCAAGGACGGCAAACAGTCCGCCGAAATCTGGGAAGCGCTGCGCTGGTCGGTGCCGCACTCGCACAACGGTTTCCTCGATGTGCTGGTGCAGGTGGGCGCGGTTGGTTTGCTGGTTTTCCTGGTGGGCTATGTGGTCTTCTTCAACAAGGCCCTGCGTTGCGCGCGCGCCAGCACGACCCTTCTCGGGCTGTTCCCTATGCTGTATCTTAGCTACATGTTCCTCTTCAACCTCTCGGAAGGCTCCATCATTCGCGACGAGAATCTTTTCTGGGTGCTCTATGCGACGATGTGGGTTCTGACGACGCGGTGGCTCGATCTCAAGCAGGCGAAAGACCTCAAGCAGGCGAAGGCGGCGCAGAATGCACAGGCCGTTCCGGCGCCGAAAAAGATCAGGCCCATCGCGGTCCCGGCGTGGCGCTTCGGCTCCCCCAATTACTAGTCCTCTTTACTGGTCCTCCTACTAGTCTTCCCCGAAAGACTCTCTGGCCTTTGTTGTGCGTTTGCACAACGTGACTCCGTCGCGAAAATTTGCCATGGCTTTGAAACTTACCGATCGCCGGCCCGTGGTTGTCATTTACAAAGACAAGCTTCTGCCTGTCTCGCAGACTTTTGTGCGGGCGCAGGGAGAGGCGCTGCAGCATTACGTTCCGGTGTATGCGGGGGCCCGGCTGGTGGCGGGCGGCCTGGCTCTGCCCGAGGGCCGCTGGACGGTAGTGAACGAGGGCGGCTGGCGGGGGCGCGTCGCGGAAGAGGCGTTCTATCACCTGGGAGGGTCGGCGAAGCTGGTGCGGACGCTGGAGCGGACCAGGCCGGCGCTGCTGCACTCCCACTTCGGCCCCGATGGAGTGCGGGGCATGCAGCTGGCCCGGAAACTTGGCGTGCCGTTTCTGGTTACCTTTCACGGCTACGACGCCACGATCACTCCCGAGTTCGCGCCCGACTGGCGGCATCGCGCGTTCCTGCGACAGCGGCTGTTGCTGGCACGGACAGCGGCGAAGGTCATCGCGGTTTCGAAATACATCAAGAGCAAACTGGTCGATCAGGGCTTTCCCGAAGAAAAGGTGGCCGTGCACTACATCGGGGTCGACACCAATTTCTTCCAGCCTGACCCGTCGGTGCGACGCGAGCCCACCGTTCTGTTCGTGGGCCGGCTGGTGGAAAAGAAGGGCTGCGAGTATGTGATTCGGGCGATGGCGCGCGTGCATGCGGCTTGTCCGGAGGCGAGGCTGGTGGTAATCGGCAATGGACCGCTTCGGTCCCGGCTGCAGCAACTGGCGCAACAGAATTCTCCAACTGCGACGTTTCTGGGGGCGAGGTCAGCCAACGAGGTGCGCGAGTGGATGAACCGCGCGTCTGTGTTTTGTGTTCCCAGCACAACGGCTAGCAACGGCGACCAGGAAGGCTTCGGACTCGTATTTGCGGAGGCGCAGGCGATGGGTCTTCCGGTCGTCAGTTTCGCCAGCGCGGGCGTGCCCGAGGCCGTGGCCAACGGCGAGACCGGATTTCTGGTGCCGGAGCGCGACGAAGAAGGCCTGGCGCGAAATATCACCATGCTCTTCACCGACAGGCAGGCGAGGCAGCGTTGCAGCGCGGCGGGAGTCGCGCGCGTCCGGTCGCAATTCGATCTGCGAAAGCAAACTGGCGGGCTGGAAGAAATCTACGCTTCGATCACTGGCGAATCGATCACAGGAGAAGCTTGCGGCTTAGTTACCGAACGAACACTTGATATGAAAGCTCCTTCCGGCGTGGCGGCACTATGAACAAACCTCGCGTTTCCGTCGTCATCCCCAGTCATAAACGCCCCGCGCTGGCGCAGCGTGCGGTGGCGTCGGTGCTGGCGCAAACATTTTCGGATCTCGAAGTCATTGTCGTGGTCGACGGCGCCGATCCGGCGACTGTCGCGGCGCTGGGACAGATGCAGGCGAAGGACCCGCGCGTGCGAGTGATTCCGGTGGCTGAGCCGGTTGGGGGATCGGAAGCACGAAACGTCGGCGTTCGCGCGGCGCGCGCCGAGTGGCTGGCCCTGCTCGATGACGACGACGAGTGGATGCCCGACAAACTGGCGAAGCAGATGCTGGTGGCGCGGGCTTCGAATTATGAATTTCCGATCGTAGCTACGGCTCTGATTGCGCGCAGCCCGGTGGCGGATTTCCGCTGGCCGCGGAAGATGCCGAGCTATCCGCTGTCGGAATATCTCTTTGTGCGCAACTCGCCGTTTCAGGGCGAGGCTGTGCTGCAGACTTCGACCTGGCTGACGAAAACCGAGCTTCTGCTGAAGATTCCCTTTACCCGCGGATTACGCCGGCATCAGGATTGGGACTGGATTCTGCGCGCGGCGAAGGCTTCGGGCACGGGACTGGAATTCATCAACGAGCCGCTGGCGATCTGGTATGTCGACGACCCGAACAGCGCCATTAAAACGCAATACGACTGGCGCTATTCCCTCGAGTGGATCAAGGCCAATCGCGAGCTGGTGACGCCACGAGCCTATGCCGGATTGATGGCGGTGACGCTGAGTTCGCAGGCGGCCTGGCAGCGCGACTGGAAGGCGTTTGGGCCGCTGTTGCGGGAAACAGTGTTTGGAGGCAAGCCGCGCGCCATGGATCTGGCGCTGTTTTTTGCCATGTGGTTTGTCCCGCGCAAGGTTCGCCACGGGGTGCGCTCGGTGATGACGCGGCAACGGGGTAACGAAGTTGTGAGCCGCGGCGATAGCCGTTCCGCAGCCACGGCCGGGATTCTGAGTTAACTGTTGTTTTCTATTTCTCTTCAATCATGAAGCTCACCGTCGGATTGCCGGTTTACAACGCGATGCCGTTTCTGCCGCGGACGCTCGAGAGTCTGTTGCGGCAGACGCACGAAGATTTTGAGCTGCTGGTCATCGACGACGGGTCGACCGACGGCAGCCTGAATTATCTGAAGTCGATCAACGATCGGCGGCTGCGGCTGCTGTCTCAGGAAAATCGCGGGCTGGTCGCTACTCTGAATCGCATGCTGGAGGAGGCGAAGACTCCGTGGCTGGTGCGGCACGATGCCGACGACCTCGCGTTTCCCGAACGCCTGGCGCTGACGGCCGAGCAGATTGGCCGGCATCCTGACGCAGGAATGTTTTACTCGTTTGCGCGTTACTGCCAGGAGGTTTCAAACAGCGACGAACGCATCTTCGGTACGTTTCGCACGACCAGCGCGACGGCTGAGGAACTTCGCGAGCTGACGCGAGCCGGTCATCTGCTGGCGATCTGCCATCCCGCGGTCACGCTGAATGTCGCGAAGACTCTGGATCTCGGGGGATATCGCTTCAATCTGCACGTGGAAGACATCGACCTGTGGTGGCGGATGGCGCTGCAATACGACATTCGCCTGATTCCGGCTGCAACGGTCGCGGTGCGGCATAACGCGGCGAGCGTGTCGGCGAGAAATTTTGAACGGCAGTGCGTCAACACTCTTTTCGTGCAGTATCTGCTGCTGTCGCACCTGTGGAAGCTTACGCCGCTGCCTTATGAACAGGCTGCCCGAAGATTGCGTGTGCTGGTGAACCGGCGGCAGGTTCGTTTCCGAGAGAACACACGGCTCGCCAACATTTCCGTGAGTAAGAAGCAATATCTGGATGCGGTCAAGCATGCCTGCCTGGCGTTCGGCGCGTCGCCGTCGCATTTGTTGAAGCGCGTGCTGTACGAGTTTCGGCCCGAGGCGGCCGTGGTGAATGGCGACGAGCCGAAACGCTTCCTCGAAAACAAGGAACTCTTGTGGCCGGCGAATCTTCCCGGGCCTGAAGTCGCAACCGAAGCTATCGCGTGCGGAGACTAGAAGCCGCGAGATCTACTGATGCCTCTTACTGACACCATTCTGAGCCCGGAGTTGATCCAGTCGCAGCGTTCTCTTGCTGCGGGAGTGGATCCGCGCCACGATGCATTGCTCTCCGTGTTCCTGCCGGCGATGGAGCGGCGCGAGGTTCGTTATCGCGCGCTTCAACTGCGCGATGGGCTGCTCTACGGGAGCGAGTTTGCCGTCGATCTGAAAGATGAGGGCAAATTCCCGGCAGTGTTCGGCGATCTTCGGGAAGCTGGATTTCTTCCCGTGCAGCTTCTGCAGCTCGAATCAGGAGCACGCCGGGTTGTGTTTGCCCGGGTTGCCGACGGCCAGCCGGAGACTTTCGTCGTCGATCTTTTTCTTCGGGACTTTTCTTCAGGAACTGGTTCGAGCGAGTCGCTGGCGTCGCGGATGCGACGGTCTTCGGGTGGTGCAACCCTGGTATTTCTTGGGCCTGACGGCGTGGGTAAGACGACTTTGTTGCGTGCGGTCAGCAAGAGCCTCGAGGCAATTTTTCCCGAGCAGAATATTTATCGCTGGCGTCCGGCTGTGTTTGCGCGCGCGCCGCGCCTGGCGCGACTGCCACATTCCAGGCCTCCGCGCAGTCTGTGGGGGTCGATTTCCTATCTGTTCTTCACCTGGCTGGACTTTACTTCCGGCCACGTCGTCGCGATCCGTTCGGCGTTGTCGCGCGATGCGCTGGTGATTTTCGATCGCTTCTATCACGATCTGCTGATCGATCCGAAACGATATCGTTTCGCAGGACCGGTCTGGATGGTGCGGGCTCTGGCTCGAATCGTGCCTCCGCGCGAACTGTTCTTTGTAGTGCTCGACGCCGATGAGCAGACGATTCTGAGCCGCAAGCAGCAATTGCCGCCGGAGGAAATTCGCCGGCAGCGCGGCGCCTATCGCGCGTTTGCCGAGCAAGCGCCGGCGTCGGTCCTGGTCTCGACCGAGAATGCGGTCGAGCAGTGCCGCGCTGAAGGTCTGGGAAGCATTTTTGAATATTTATCCGCGCGCCTTGCCGAGCGCAATCCGGCGTGGTTTGGATTGACAGGGACGAAAGCCCACTCGTCGCAGCATGCCCCGGCCTCCGTGCTGGTGCCTGCGGAAAGTCTGGATTGCGAAACGACTCTGAACTCGGTGCCTCCACAATCATGAAAGCCGCACGCTACAACCTGCTGGGCGTCGCCGTCGACGCGGTCACGCATAGTGAGCTGCATGAGGCCATGGACGAAGCGGTCGCTTCGAACCGGCGGCTTCTGATTGCCAATCACAATCTGCACAGCATTTATCTCCTGCATCACGACGCGCACTTTCGGGGGATGTACGATCGCGCCGAATGCATTTACGTTGATGGTATGCCGGTGATTTTTCTGGCGCAGGCTCTGGGATTGCCCCTGCGGCGCGAGCATCGCACAACATTTCTGGATGCGTTCGAAGATCTTGTGGCCGAAGTGGCGCGGCGAAACTGGCGATTGTTTTATCTGGGTTCGAAGCCAGGAGTGGCCGATCGCGGCGCAGAAATTCTTCGCCAGCGCTTTCCCGGGCTGCAGATCGCCACGCACCACGGTTATTTCGACGCGCGGCCGGGCAGCACAGAGAATCGCGGCGTAGTCGATGAGATCAATGCTTTCCGTCCGCATCTGCTGATGGTCGGCATGGGCATGCCGCGGCAGGAGCACTGGACCGCGGAAAATCTGGATGCCCTCTCGGCCAACGCGATCATCACTTCGGGCGCGACCATGGATTATCTGGCCGGCGAAGTTCCGGTTCCTCCGCGATGGGCCGGACCGCTGGGACTTTACGGATTGAGCCGTCTGGTGCACGATCCCGGACGTTTATGGAAACGATATTTGATTGAGCCCTGGTACGTTCTGGGCTTGTTTTTACGCGACCTCTGGCGAGTACCGAGGGAGACGAGGCGGCGGGCCGCAGCCTCTGGTAAGTCCCTCAAAGAACAGCAGCAGGCCCAGGCCGATTAAGAATGTCGATCGTCGATTCGTCGATCGCCGATTCGTCGATCAAGGAAGTTAAGAGCCCCCTGCGCCGCACGTTCAACGCCTTCTAAGGAGTATTGCCGTGAGCTGTCTTTGTAACCGAACTTTTCTCCGTACGCTTTCCGTGGTTGTTTTTCTCAGTGCCAGCATCGGAGCGGCGTTGGGCCAGACGCCAACGGTCGCCAGCATTTCTCCGACCTCCGGCGCCGCCGCGGGCGGGACTTCCGTGACCATTACCGGAGCCAACTTCGCCAGCGGGGCTACAGTTACATTCGGCAGCGCTGCGGCGAGCAACGTCACCGTAGTGAACAGCACTACGATTACGGCGACCACGCCGGCCAACGCGCCCGGCGCGGTCAATGTCACGGTCACCAATTCCAACCAGCAGAGCGGAACTCTGTGGGCGGTGCAGCAGCCGCTCACTAATCCTAACTTTGCAGTAACCCCATTGGGCACGGGTTGGACGGTGAATGGTTCGGGCACGGCAACCGTGCTTACCGGTTCTGGAGCGCAGAGCGGCAGCACTTACGCACAACTGACGGTCGCCTCGCCGAGCACGCAGGTGAGTTATATCGCCACGCTCAATGGCACGTCGCAGTACCTGCCGGTAAATCCGGGCGACGTGATTACCTTCGGCGGCTGGGCTTACCGGGTCGATACGAACTCCGGCGACGGATTGGCGCGCTGGCAGATTGAACTGACGAACTCCAGCCAGCAGAATCCAATGTACGACGCTGCTACTCCGAACAACGTGACTACGGCGGCGTGGGTACAGCAACAGAACACCTACACGGTTCCGGCGACAGGGGTGAGCTACCTGCGCTTCTGGTGCCAGATCACCAGCAACAGCAGCGCAAAGGCACAGGCCAACTTCGACACCGCGACCCTGATCCGCACCGTACCCGGCGGAGGCTTTACCTATGTTGGCGCACCCTCGCTGACCGCGGTCTCGCCCAGCAGCGGTGTGACCACCGGTGGAACCGCGGTTACGCTCACCGGCTCGAACTTTCAAACCGGCGCAACGGTAGCATTCGGCTCATCCCCGACCACCAACGTCAGCGTGGTCAACAGCACGACCATCACAGCGACAACGCCCAGCGGCTCTGCCGGTGCGGTCAATGTCACGGTGACGAATCCGGGCGGCCAGGATTCAGTTCTTTCGAACGGATTTACCTACTCCGACCCGGCGCCAACGGCGAGCAGCATTTCGCCCTCGACGGGACCGGCGGGCGGCTCGACCGCAGTGACAATTACGGGCACAAACTTCCTGAGCGGCGCCACGGTGAATTTCGGCGGGATCCTCGCTAACAGCGTAAACGTTGTCAACAGCACTACGATTACCGCGATGACGCCGGCCGACCCATCCGGAGGCGCAGTCAACGTAGTGATCACGAACCCTGATTCGCAGACGGCCACTCTCTGGGCAGTGCAGCAGCCGCTGACCAATCCTAATTTCGCTTCGGGGGGCACGGGCTGGACGGTGGCCGGATTCGGCACAGTACAGGTTCTCGGCGGTACCGGACCGCAGGGCACCAGCAATTACGCGCAACTGACCGTAGTTGCGCCGAACACGCAGGTCAGCTACATCGCGCAGCTCAACGGCACATCAGAGTATCTCCCGGTAAATCCTGGGGATGTAATCAGTTTTGGCGGGTATGTCGACCGGGTCGACAACAATTCGGGCGATGGACTGGCGCGCTGGCAGATCGAGAGCAGCTACAACACGGCGGGGCCGTCGTACTCGGTAGCCAGCCCGAACAACGCAACCTACGGCGCGGGATGGACGCTGCAACAGGGCAGCTACACGGTTCCCTCGGGAAAGAATATGCTCCGTTTCTGGTGCCAGATTACGGGCACAAACGGAAGCGTGACGGCGCAAGCTGATTGTGGCGCTGCCTACTTCACGCGCACGGTTCCGGGCGGAGGCTTCACTTATACCTTCGCGGCGCCAACCGTTCTTTCGATTTCGCCCAGCGCGGGCCCGGTCGGAAGCGCTACCCCGACTACGATCACGGGCACGAACTTCGCTTCTGGTGCGACGGTCAGTTTCGGTGGAATCGCAGCCAGCAACGTTAGCGTGGTCAGTTCGACGCAGATCACGGCGACTACCGGGACGACGAATCCGGCGGGGCCAGCCAACGTGGTAGTGACTAATCCCGGAGGCCTGTCGGGCACGCTGGCCAACGGATTCAACTTCTCGGGTCCGGCGCCGACCATCACCTACATTGCGCCCGTCTCGGGAACCACCAATGGCGGAACCGCAATCAATCTGCACGGTACGAACTTCGAGACGGGCGCAACCGTAACGATTGGCGGCGCGCCGCTCAACATCACCTTTGTGGGAAGCACGCTCATTCAGGGAACGACCACCGCTCACGTTGCGGGTGGGGCAGACGTCGTGGTGACTAATGCCGATACGCAGGTCGCGACCTTGTCGTCGACTTTGTACAACTACGGTTTCGAGACGGGCACCACGGACTGGACGTTCCTGGGCACGGGCACGGCAACCGTGGTCGATTGCTCCAGCAGCGGATGCGGAACTACGAACAACGCTCACAACGGCACTTACTACGTGGAGTTGAATGCGCCGGTCTCGGGCAATCATCCGAGCTACATGGTGGCCAACAGCGGTGGCACCGCCCGGTACTTCCCGGTCCAACCTGGGCAGGTCATCACGTTTGGAGGCTGGGCTTACCGCGTTTCCGGCAACGGCAGCGCCCGCTGGACAATCGCAGTCAGCAACGCCAGCAAGGCGGGCACGATTTACTATGCGGCTAGTCCCGGCAACATCTGGGATTCACAGTGGGAGTTGCAGCAGGGAACCTACACCGTTCCCGCCGGGATGGCTTACGTTCAGCTCTACTGCGAGATCAACGCGCCCACACAGGCCTCGGTGGCGCGCTTCGACGACGCCTTTCTGCAGATCGCGCCGGGCAGCGCCACGTCACCGGTGATCTACACTGCCGGGTATGAGTACAACTCGCCGCCGTGGCTGAATTCGGTGTCACCGAACTGGGGCGCACCCGCCGGCGGGACCACCCGCACGGCCTGGGGCACGGGCTTCCAGACCGGGTCGACGGTCACCGTGGGCGGAGTTGCGGCCACCAACGTGGTCGTGAACAACGCCAACGCCATCACGTTCTTTGTGCCGGCCAATAGCGCCGGCAGTGAGAACGTCGTAGTGACGGGTCCGGACTTGCAGCCGAGCACGCAGACGGTGGCCTACAACTATCAGGTGCCGCCGAATCCGCCGGCCGGCTGGACGGCAATTCACCACATCATCTATACCCTGCAGGAGAACCGGTCATTCGACCAGTACTTCGGGCAGATGAACAATTACTACACCAACATCGGAGTCACCCTTCCCTCCGTGAATGTGACGCCGCCCGGCACCCAGCTCAAAGACATCGCGGGCGTTGAGACCGCGCCGTTTCATTCCCAGACTGAGTGCGTCGAGAACACCCAGCCCAGCTGGAACGCGCAGCACGTCGACTACGACAACGGCGCCATGGACGATTTCCTGCTGACGGGAAACATGTTTTCGACCTCGTCTACGATCGATCCCAACGGTACGCGCGCGATCGGATACTTTGACTGGACGGACCTGCCGTTCTACTACTCGCTGGCCTACCAGTTCGCGACCAGCGATACCTGGTACTCGTCGGTGATGGCAAACACGGGAGCCAACCGCTCCTTTGTGGTTGCAGGCACGTCGCTGGGATCGGTGGGCACACCGACCGCTCCCTCGGCTGGACTGCCGAACATGACAATTTTCGACTTGCTCGATCAGGCCGGCATCACCTGGCGCTATTACTACCAGGATTCGACCCCGATCTGGATTCCGATCTGGTCGATCTACAACAAGAACGTTGGTCCGAGCGGCTTCAACGCAAACATCGTGCCCATCTCGAACTACGCCACCGACGTGCAGGATGAGGCCACCTTCCCGCAGGTTGTGTTCCTCGAGGAAAACGGCAGCATGGATGAACATCCCAAACCGAATCCGGGGGCAAGCGGAGCCACGGGAAGCATTCAGCTCGGAGCCAGCCTTACCTCGGGGTTCATCGGGGACTTGCTGAAGAGCCCGTCATGGTCCTCTTCGGTGCTTATTTTCACCTACGATGAGGCGGGCGGTGTGTACGACCACGTCGCTCCGCCGGCGAATCAGGCCATACCGGACGGGTATCCGCCGCAGGTTACACCTGGAACCGACCAGCCTGGACTGTTTAATCAGTTTGGTATGCGCGTTCCGCTGATGGTGGTGTCGCCGTGGACCACGCAGCACTATGTTTCGCACGTGACCCACGACCACACTTCGATTCTGAAGTTCATTGAAACCCGCTTTAGCCTGCCGCCGCTTACGGCGCGTGATGCAGCGGCCGACGACATGGCGGACTTCTTCGGCACCAACGGCGCCAATCTCACCAATGGAACGACTCCATGGCTGACGCCGCCGTCGATTTCGCCGACCTGCAACCCGGGCACTACGGCCTGCCTGGTTACGCAGCCGACTACCGGAGCCTGTAACCTGAACCTTGAGGCCGCGCCGTAGTCCGTAACTTTTGGCGCCAACACGGGTTTGCAGATAAAGTTGTTGGCACAAGTTCAATAACAAGACAGGAGAATAAGAAATCTATGGGACAGTTCGCGTCTTTCCCCCGGCGCCGCTTCCTGCAGTACATGGGAGCTGGAGCCATAGGTGCGGTCCTCCCGCTGAAACGTGCTCACGCTGCCGGATGGATGTCTGGATCGCCCGCCGATCCGCTTCCTGCGGGCGTGCGACTCAAAGACCTGGCGGCACAAAAAGGTATTCTCTTCGGCAGTGCCGCGAATAATGACTATCTTCGATCCGACCCGCCCTATGCCGAACTGATCGCCGAACAGTGCGCGATCATCACTCCCGCCAATGAACTGAAGATGAAGTACCTGCAGCCCGGCCAAAACTCCTTCAAGTTCGACAATGGGGACTGGATGGTTCACTGGGCGCAGACCCGCGACATCAAAGTGCACGGTCACGCGCTGGTTTATGGAGAGCCGGGCGCGCTTCCTCCCTGGGCGAACGGCGCCATTAATCGGGGCAATGCCCAAGACATCATGTTGAAGCATGTCACCACCGTGGCAAAGCATTTTGCCGGCAAAGTAGTTTCGTGGGACGTAGTGAACGAAGCGTTGCAGGGCGAAGATCTTAAAGACAACATCTGGTCGCGCAACGTTGGACCGGACTATCTCGAGATGGCCTTCAAGGCGGCGGGCGAAGCCGATCCCAACGCCATGCTCTGCTACAACGAGACCAATATCGAGTGGGCTAACCAGGAAGACAAGCGGCGAGGCACGCTGAAGCTGCTCAAGAATCTGCAATCCAAGAATGCTCCCATTCACGCGCTGGGAATTCAGTCGCACCTGCGCTACGAAATGGGAGGTTTTGATCCGGGCAAGATGCGCAAGTTCCTCAGCCAGGTTTCCGATCTTGGGTTGAAGATTCGTATCTCCGAGCTGGACTCCCGTGAGCGCGAAAGCGACACCGACGTGGCTTCCCGCGACAAAGGCGTTGCCCAGTATTACTACAACTACCTCAATACGGTTCTCGAAAACAAAAACGTGATCGTGGTCGAAACCTGGAACCTGACGGACCGTTATACGTGGCTTGCCAAGGAAGCGCCACGCCATGACGGGCAGCCAATTCGTCCGCTGCCGTTTGACGATAAGCTGCAACCGAAGCCCGCGGTTGATGCCATCGCGCAAGCGTTTGAGAAGGCGCCAGCACGGTAAAACCAGCACGGTAAAAATTGTCCGGCACCGCGGAACGCGCTCCCGCGGTGCCGGAACTATAACTACTGAACCCCTCCCCGTTTGTTACATTCCCAATCGATGAATACTGTTCCATCGCGGCCACCGGCAGACGGCGGAGTGCAGACAAGTGTCGCCAGCGCGGATCCGCGAGAGCGGGGACGCGAGGAAGTCCGCCTATGCCGCCGGGATCCGGCGAGACGCGCGACCTCGGTTCTCGGCAATTTCACGGCGGGGCCGGGATGGCTGGTGGTGCTGCGGCTGGCCCGGCTGCGGTGCTCGGCGATTACCGGAGCGCTGCTCGCGATTTCCTGCGGGATCTTATCGGCGATCGGCAAGCTGGCCGGAGCGCGGGGATTGGCGGCGCGCGCCGAAAGAGCGCGGGAGTCCTTCCTCTTTTTGCAGGGCGCGATCGCGGAGGCCGGCTGCTGGAATTCTTTCCGGCGCGAGTTCGCCATGCGCCTGCCGGTGCTGTGTTATCACCACGTCGGCGAAAAGCTGCCGCGAAGCTGGCCGCTCCTCACGGTTTCTCCCGAAGTATTTCGGCGCCAGATCGCATGGCTTTCGAGCCACGGATACGCGGGAATTCATGCCGCCGACTGGCTGGCCTGGATGCGGCAGGGAACAGCCCTGCCCGACAAGCCGGTGCTGATCACCTTCGATGATGGCTACTCCGATCTGGTGGAGCAGGCGATTCCGGTGCTCGAGAAGTCCGGTTGCAAAGCTACAATTTTTATCGTGTCGCAGCACATCGGCGGGGCCAGCACGTGGGATGTTCCGCTTGGCCATCCGAGCCGCCCGCTGATGACGGCCGAGCAGGTGCGCGAGTGCCCGGCGCACGGAATCGAAATCGGAGCGCACAGCCGCACTCATCCTGACCTGCGCACGTTACCCGATGCCGCGCTGAAAATTGAGCTTGACGGTTGCCGCGCCGAACTGACCGAACTCATGGGCCGTCCCGTAAATACGCTGGCCTATTGCTTCGGTTTTCAGAATGATCTCGTACGGAAGCGGGCTGGAGAAAGCTACGATCTGTCGTTCAGCGCCAAGCCGGGGCTCAATGCGTGGCGTACGGATTCGACCTGCCTGCGCCGTATGTTCGTTCATCCCAGCCGCATTAATTTTGCGCTGCAGGTGAAATACGGAGTCGATTTGCACGCCGTCTACCGCTTTGCTCTCGACCGCAGTGGACGCCTGCTGCGGAAAGTGCTGCCGCTGCCAGGCCGCACTGCGCCATTGACCGGCCAGGCTGCCGCGGGCTCGACGCAAGTTACCGACGTAAACCGCTGAAGTGTAACTGAAGTCATTTTGTTTACGGCCATGCCGACTTCTACGATTGAAATGCCTGCGACTGGGATGCCCGCGAAAGAAATAGTGCCGCCGTCCGTGGCGGGTGCTGCGGTTGTGGTGCGCGAGGCGCAATTCTCCGACTACGATGCGATCGCGGCTCTCATGCAGCGATACGGCATGGAGAGCTACGCCCGCGCGGACTGGGAAGGTTTGTGGAGGGGGAATCCGGTTTATCAGCGGCGTGGGGGAGACTGGTCCCTTGGATGGGTGCTCGAAAGCGGCGATGGCCGGGTGGTGGGGTTTTCCGGCAATATTCCGGTCGCCTGCTGCTTTGGAGGAAAAGAACTGACTGCGGCGGTGACTTCGGCCTGGGTCGTGGACGCTGATTACCGCAGCCACTCGATGTTGCTGGCGTCAAAATATTTCGCCCAGAAGAATGTTGACTTGCTGTTGAATACGACGGCGATTCATGTTGCCGGGCAGATTTTTCGCGCGTTTCATGCCAAGCCGATTCCGGTGCAAGGCCTGGAAACGGCGCTGTTCTGGGTGCTCGACTATCGCGGGTTTGCCGCGAGTTTCCTGGCCAGGAAGGGCGTGCCGCTGGCCGTGATGGCAAGTTATCCGATGAGCATCGCCTTGGCGGGGGCTGCGGCGATCAAGGGTGGAGGCTTTAGTGGGCGCGATCTTCCGGGCGTGAAGGCGGTGGAAGATTTCGACGAACGTTTTGACGAGATCTGGCATCTGTTGAAAGCGCGAACCGACGTGCTGCTTTCGGTGCGGGATCGCGAGACCCTCAGGTGGCACTTCGGGCGCTCGCTGAAGTCGAACGGCCTGTGGATCTACACCCTCGAGACTGAGGGACGCCTGACCAGCTACGCGATTTTCCAGCGGCAAGACAAAGCGGACGTGGGTCTCACGCGTATGCGCCTGGTTGATTTTCAATCGGTGGACGCGAATCCGCTCATTCTGGATGCGATGATGGCCGCCGCGATGCGCCGCGCGAAAACCGAGGGTGTGCAAATGCTGGAAGTGCTCGGATTTTCCGGCGCCGTCAGAAGCCGCCTGGAAAAGCTGGCGCCTTTCCGCCGCCAGTTGCCGTCGCAGTTGTATTACTACAAGGCGCTGTCGAAAGAATTGAAGGCGCAGCTGACGAATTCGCAAGCGTGGCAGCCTTGCTCCTATGATGGAGACAGCAGCTTATGACTTCGACTCCGCAAATTCCCAGCTACGAAGATGCGCTGCCCGTGGTCTACAAGGGGTTGGACGAACTGAACCAGCAGCGCCCGCGCAATCAGCGGCTTCCGGCTACGCCGGAGTGCGTGCTCTTCGGCGACAGCGGCAACCTGAATTCTCTGGAGCTGTCGAACTTCATCGTGCTCATCGAGCAGTTGGTGCATGAGAAATTCGGCGTGGAAGTCGATCTCACGGAAGGGGATCCGTTCTCGCCCGAGAGTGGACACATGCGCACGGCGGGAACGCTGGCGGCGCATATTTCGAATCTGGTGCGCGAACAGGCGTGAACTCTACAGCCCTCCAAATCGAACTGATTTCAGACTTCAATCTCCAGACTCTGGCCAATTATCTGGAGAACGGCGAGGCGCTGCCGGCCGTTTCGGCGCGAGTCGCGCCCTTCGGGCAGGTGGTGCCGGCTTTGCTGCACAGCGACAGCCTCGACAAAGGCGCATTCGCTCTGGTGTGGACGTCTCCGGCGTCGGTGGTTCCGGCGTTCTCGGATGCTGTGCAGTCGCGTCCGGTTCGTGAGCAGGACATTCTCGCCGAGGTGCGCGAGTTTGCCCAACACATCATCACGGCGAAAGACCGCTTTCGATCAGTCCTGGTCTGCGCGTGGAGTTTGCCGCGCTGGCATCGCGGGCTTGGCCTGCTCGACCTGCAGAAGCCGTTGGGACTTCGAAACCTGCTGCTCAAAATGAATCTGGAGCTGATCTCCGCTCTACAGAATGTTCCGGGAGTTTACATTCTGAATCCGCAGGACTGGATCGAGGCGGCGGGAAAGAATGCGCACAGCCCGAAGTCGTGGTACCTGTCGAAGACTCCATACGGTGTTGAAGTATTGAAGCAGGCAGCAGTCGAAATCAAAGCGGCGCTGCGCACCATCTCTGGAGAAGCGCGCAAGCTGATCGTGGTCGATCTCGACGACACGCTGTGGGGCGGCGTTGTGGGCGATGTCGGTTGGGAAAATCTGCGCCTCGGCGGACATGACCACACCGGCGAGGCATTCGTCGATTTTCAGCGTGCGTTGCAGGCGCTGCGCAATCGCGGCATCCTGTTGGCGATTGCGAGCAAGAACGACGAAGCCGTCGCGCTGCAGGCCTTGCGCCAGCATCCGGAGATGATGCTGCGTCCTGGAGATTTCGCGGCTTGGCGCATCAACTGGAAAGACAAAGCCGCGAACATCATCGAAATCGCAACTGAACTTCGCCTGGGCCTGCAGTCGGTCGTCTTCCTAGACGACAATCCTTTCGAGCGGGCGCGGGTTCGCGAAGCCCTTCCCGAGGTGCTGGTTCCGGATTGGCCGAACGACAAGACGCTCGGGGCATCGACGCTGCTGCAAATGGATTGCTTCGACACGGCGCAACTCACCGGCGAAGATCAGTCGCGCGCCGGCATGTACGCTGCCGAACAGAAGCGAGAGCGACAGAAGACAGAAATGCCGACGGTCGAGCACTGGCTGCGGTCTTTGCAGACCAAAGTTACAGTCGAAGAACTGAACGCTTCGAACCGGGCGCGGGTGGCGCAGCTTTTCAACAAAACGAATCAGATGAATCTGACCACGCGGCGGATGTCGGAAAGTGAACTGGTGCAGTGGGCTGATCGCGAGAACCGGAAGTTGTTCGCTTTTCGCGTGGCCGACCGCTTTGGCGATTCCGGGCTTACCGGAATTCTCACGCTTGAGTTCGACGGCGGCACAGCTGCGATGGCGGATTTTATTCTGAGTTGCCGGGTGATGGGACGCCAGGTGGAAGAAACAATGCTGGCGGTTGCCGTGGAATACAGTCGAAGAGCGGGCAGGGAACGGCTGCAGGCGAGATATATTCCGACCGCGAAAAACAAGCCCTGCCACGAATTCTGGATGAAGTCCGGATTCAATCATGACGATGCCGGGCGAGTGTTTAGCTGGGACGCCGCGCGCGAATTTCCGCGTCCGGCGAGCGTGGAGCTGGTCGTCGCTGAGAATTCCGCTGAGAATTCCGCGGTGAGTTCCGCGGAGCAACACGCGGCGCAGGACAATCCGACGGCGGCTGAGGTTCGTTTGGCGGCGCAGACAGTGAGCCGTTGAGTCACGACCGGCTAGCCGTGTCGTGGTTACATCTAGAGACTAGTCCTTTACTCGAACGAATTGCTCGAACTTATACAAACGAAAGCATCCTTTTCAGGCATAATTAGCAACCAACCGGGCCTAGCAGAACAGGGAAGACGAACCATGGGTGACCAAGTACTGTTGGATCAAATCAACTGCAAGTCAGCGGACTCGCTGCCGGCACCGTGCACCGATCCCATCTTTATTCTGGGAATCGCTGCGCGTTGCGGCACCAACTACCTGCATGACCTCATCCGCATGCACCCCGACTGCGATTCGGGGAGCGCGATGCTGGAGGAGGACAATCTTCTAGCCAACGCCCACTTGCTGACCAAGTATGTGGACGGCGTCTCGCGCTGGTGGAAGCACCATTGGGGCTCGGAAGAACTGCGCGCGGAGAAGCAGGCGCTGGCGCAGCAGATCGGCCAGGGGCTGGTCGCTTTTCTGTCGGCGCAGCTTGAACGGCGTAAACAGATCTCGGGAAAGAACGAGTCTCATGGGCAATTGCAGCGGCTGGTTACAAAGACGCCGACCGTCAAGAATCTGAGCCTGTTTTTTCCCATGTTTCCCTCGGCGAAGCTGCTGGTGCTGATTCGCGATGGCCGGTCGGTGGTCGAATCCGCGGCACGCACTTTCGATCGTCCATACGGCCACGCGGCGCAGGAGTGGGCCGCCTCCGCCAAGATCATTCAGGACTACTGTAAAACCAACCCGGAGAAGCAATTCCTGCTCGTCCGTTACGAAGACCTTTACAGTAATGTCGAAAAAGAACTACGCCGCATCTTCGAGTATCTGCAACTGGACCCCGAAGCCTACGACTATGCCGGCGCCATCAACCTTCCCGTCCGCGGGTCTTCTACCTTGCGCGGACAGCCATCGGCTCACGGCGTGCCGTGGGTAGCGCAGGGCATCCATTGGGATCCGGTCGCAAAGCCGGCAAACTTCAATCCCGTAGAGCGCTGGGCCAACTGGAGCCGGGCCAAGCACGAGCGCTTCAACTGGCTGGCGGGCGAGACACTGGAGAAATTCGGTTATGCCCGGAAAACATATTCCGGAGGCGGTTTGTTCTGGTCGGCCTGGAACGTTGTGCTCGATTTCCTGCACGTGGAATCAGGCCTCTGGCTGGCGCGCAGAATTCGCAGGAGATTCAAGGAAGTGAACTCGATGGACGATTTCCTGGGGATTCTTCGATTGATCAAACGTTCGATCATCGAAGCGCTCTGGCAGCGCTCCGAGTTCGGAACGTAAAGCAGATTAGCGAAACAGAGCAGGCGCAATACGGGAGCCCCCGCTTGCTTGCTCGGACTGGAAGTTGATACGTGAACAGTGATAAACGCCACAATCGTCTAACTGAAACCGTGGAGGAACTGCGGGAGGATATCCTGCAGCAAATCTCACCGGTTGCAGCCGCAGGTCCCCCTTCGTCCGTCAAAGTGTTTCCTTTGTCCCACCAGACCATGCACGACGTGGCCAGCGTGGAAATCGGGCAGAATGGCAGCGCGGTGCGCTTCTTTGCGAAAAGCGATCTGGCCGACTACGGCGGGCCGCAACGGCTGGAAACCGAAGAGTACGTTCTGCGCCATATTGCGCCGGAAATCTGGCAGGCCAATGCGCGGACGCGATGCCCGCAAGTGCTGGCTTTTTTTCCTGAGCGCAAGCTGCTGTTGCTCGAGCTGGTGGATGGGAAGTCGCTCAAGGAACTGCTCTTCAATGTGGGCACAAGCCACAGCAACCTCCCCGATCTGCTGGCCCTGAGCGGAGAATGGCTGGGACGCTTCCATGCCCTTACCCAGTCGGAGCAGGCCAATCCGTTCGAGTGGCTGGAAGGCTCTTTCGCCGAGCAGAAAGTTCGGGATGTCTTCCGCAACTGCGGCGTCGCCGATCTGTATCCCACGCTGGCCAAGCTATTGGAGCAATTCCGCAGGGATTATCCTGATTTTCGCCGGCCGCTGTGCCGATTGCATTCCGAGTTCACGCCTCTGCACGTTCTGGTGCGGAACGACGTGATCTACGTGATCGACTTCGGTTCGAGCCGGCTGGGTTTCGGGTATGAAGATGTCGCGACGTTTACCACATTCTTCGACATTCTGCTTCCCTGGCGCGCGGTCGCAGGTTCGCTGCGGCTTCCGCTGGCGCAGCAGAAGGATATCTTCCGCGAGTCGTACTTCGCGCATCGCCAACAGACGTTCGGCGTCCCCGACAATATCGTGATGCGCTTCGCTTACCTGCAGGCCATGGCGCACCACGAGTCCTGCCGCGAGAACATACCTGCCTCGCCCGCGGCCGCCGTCTATGCCACCGCGGGACGCGCCTGGGTGCGCCGGCGGTTCGCAGCCCTGGCACGCAGGGAACTGGCTTATTTGCGGCAGTTGGTGTCCGCTCCCCCGGTGTGGCACCTGGAATACTCGGCTCCCGCCGTCAAGTAGTGCGGCCGGAGTTCCCCCGACGGCGCAAAAAAGCCAAAGCCGCGTTCGGAAAGTTCTGTCAGGGGGAAGGAAACACATGTTTACCTGGGGAGACACGTTATGCAATTAGCCACTACACTTCACCGGCGATGGCTGTTCGCCACTCAGGGGAAGAACCGCGTGATCTGCGCCGCGAATCGGGCGGCGGGATCGACCTTATCTGTACTGGGTGCGAAGAGTTTCGCTGATCCGGTGTGCGGTTATAACGGGCCATTTGTCAGCTTCAAGGGAAGAAAGTATGCGATGTGCCCGAGCTGCGGATCGCTCGAACGTCACCGCCTGCAACGTCTCGTGCTCGATGCCGTGCCCGAACGCGGAGAATTCAAGAATATGCGGATACTTCACGTTGCGCCGGAGATGTTCTTCGTCCCGCTGCTTCGCGCATGGTTCAAAGATTACAAATCCGCGGATCTGACCGGAAACAACGTGGACTACAAGGCCGACCTCTGCAACCTGCAGTTCGCTGATGGCTCTTTCGACGTGGTCTATGCCTCCCACGTGCTGGAACACGTTCAGGACGACAGAAAGGCCCTGAGCGAGATTCACCGCGTGCTTTCTCCGAAGGGGCTGGCCTTTTTGCCGGTGCCGATTTTCGCCGGAATTCCGACGGTCGAATACCCGCATCCGGTGAAGACGGAAACCGACCACGTGCGGCAGCCGGGAACCCTCGACTACTTCAATCGACACGCTGAATTCTTCCCTCGGGTGCAGCAGTACACTTCGGACGATTTCGCTTCCGAGCACCAGCTCTATTCGCTGGAGGAGCGCGGACACTGGCCGACCAAAGACATGCCGTACCGGTTGCCGGTGCGGGGCTCGAAGCATGTGGATATTGTTCCGGTATGCTACAAGAGCCGATAGTTCGCGCGGGATTCCGCAGATTGAAGTTCGGCCCAATCGCTTTACGCATGGTCTCATCTGATGTTCGAATTCCGAAAGTGACCGGGGAAGTGACGGGCGAAGTTCCGGGGAACGTCGCGGGAGTCTCCGCAAAGCCTTCGGCAGCCTCCCAGACCTGGCTTCTCGCGTTGCGCCGCGCCTACGTGCCGGCGATGGCTCTTCTGCTCACGGTATTGGTAGGGAACTGGCTGGCTGGGGTAGCGGCGCGAAATGTCGAACAGAAGACCGAAGCGCTGAACCAGCGCGAGGCCGTCACCTCGTTTCCGGGCCTCTCACCCGCGGATGTCGCAGAGACGCGGGCCGTGTTGCATCCGGCCGACGCTCCCGCGAAACGCCTGCAGTTGCTCTATCTCGGCGATTCGCAGGTATTCTCCCGTCCCGATGCGCCCCCGGGCGCGCTGAATACCCCACAGTGGCTGCAAGTGCTGCTGTCGCGGCAGGACGATCAGGCGGTCAGAGTGCGCATCGGCGCCTCGGCGGGTACCGACATTCCAGAAATGCTTTTGAAGACGGTGGCTGCGGCCGAACAGCGACCCCGGCAAGACGACATCATCGTGGCCGACATTGCCCTGGCTGAGTTGCGGGATCTTGGGGTCCGCAGCGAGATCAATTCTCTGGCAGGGCAGCCGGAAGTGAATTCTGCGTTGCGTGCTTTGATCTCCTACAACCCTGATCTGGCGGACGCGAACAAGATGCTGGGTCCGGTGGTCAGTCCGCAGGCACCGGAGCCGGGCAACAAGAAGGCGGACGAATCGCTGACCGACGGACTGGCCGACAGAATGGAAAACGCGCTGCAACGCAAAGCCGAGGGGTGGTCTTTGTTCGCGCAGCGCGAAAATCTGGTAACACTCGGCCTGCTGCGCTACGCCCAGTGGGAGCACCGGCTCCTTCACATAACTTCGGATTCGCGGATTCCCACTCCCACGGCGCCGTATCGTACGAACCTGCAGATGCTGGAACTTCTGCTGCGCTATGCGCGGACGCGCGATATTCACGTGATTCTGTTCTTCGGCCCAGTACGCGATCTCCAGCCGAATCCGGACGCGCCAGAGGATCTGGCCCGCATGCGTCGCGACGTCAATGCAATCTGTGAGCGGTATTCCGTGAGTTGCCTTGATTATTCGCATGCCGTCCCGGAAGGCCTGTGGGCGGATTACTCCACGCACCAGCGTGCCGCCTTCGCCATGATGGCCGGCCAGCATGATTTTTATCACTACACCGACGAGGCCCATAAAACCCTGGCTGAGAAGTTGGTCGCCGACGCCGGTCCTGAAATCCTGCAGTGGGCGAGTCCCGCGAAAACGGGTCCTGCGAAATCGAAGCCGGCGGGAGGGCTGCAGTGAATCTTCTCAGCCTCAGCTACCTGCTGTTTGTTCCGCTGGTGTGGGTACTGTCGCGGATCATGCGCCCGGGGAAAGGGCGCCAGCTTTTGTGGCTGGCCGCAAGCTATTTCTTTTACGCCACCTGGAGTCTGAAATTTCTTTGCGTTCTGATCGTCAGTTCGCTGGTGAACTATGCGCTCGGAATTTATTTGCGGCGCAACCCTACGGCGGGCCGGCTCTGGGTCGGAATCGGTTTCAACGTTTTCCTGCTGGGAATTTTCAAGTATCTGCCGGTATGGTCGGCGCACCTGGGGCCCGGGCATCTGCCCTGGTTCCTGGAAAATATAATTCTTCCCGTCGGCGTCTCGTTCTGGACCTTCGAGGCCCTCAGCTATCTGTTCGACGTTTACCGGGAAGAAGAGCTGGATCCTTCGCTAACGGAATTCTGTCTGTACCTGGCGTTCTGGCCAACGGTGCTCTCCGGCCCGGTCTGCCGCTTGCCGGAACTGCTGCCGCAATTTCGTAACGCGGAGCCGGTATGGGATGACATTCGGGAGGGCTCGCGCCGCATCATTCTCGGGCTGTTTATGAAGACGGTGCTGTCGCAGATGCTGGGCGCCGGGATGCGGCCGGGAGAAGGTGTGGACTTCGGCTTTAACCAGATTGCGCGCGGCTGGACCGGGGTTGACGTCTGGATTCTGGCCCTGGGCTTCGCTTTCCAGATGTATTTCGATTTCGCCGGATACTCCAACATCGTGATCGGCACGGGGCGGTTGTTCGGCATACGGTTGCGGGAGAATTTCCGCGATCCGTTTCTCTCCACTTCACCTGCTGAATTCTGGACGCGCTGGCACATGTCGTTGTCGTCCTGGATTCGCGACTACGTGTTCATGCCCCTGGCGACCTGGCGGCCCGAGGTATGGTGGCGCCATGCTGCGCTGGTCATTGCCATGATGCTGTTCGGCTTCTGGCACGGCGCGGACTGGACCTACATCATCTGGGGAGCGTTACAGGGGTTGTTCCTGGTCAGTCACCGGCAATATCAGCAACTCGAGCGCCGCACCAACTTGCGGTTGCCGGCGGTGGTTGCAACCTACGCGGGTTGGGCCGTGACCTTCTGCTTTATGCTGTTGAGCTGGGTCATCTTCCGGGCCAACGATTTGGCCCAGGCCAAGACAATGTTAGGCGCGCTGGTGCACTTTTCAAGCTACGGGCATTTTGTGTTACCAAGGAATTTCGTCCTGATGACCATCGTGATCGCGGTTCTTTACTTTGCGATTGCCGGGCTGCGGAGGCTGGCCGAGAATATGAAGCAGATTCCAATCGTGGCGCGGCTGGGCTGGGCGCTCTCGCCGGTTATGTATTCCTTCGCCATGCTGTCGATTGTGATTATGAGCATCCACAAAGCTGTGTTTGTGTACTTGCAATTCTGAGGGCGGCACAGCAATCGTTTTGCCGGTCAGGGAGCTTGATTTGACGGAAGCGATTTTGGGTATGAGTGAAGCAGTCAAGGAAATGACCGACTACATCGCCAGGGAACTGGTGCGGCGCCCGGGAGTCGAAATCACGCCGGAAACGCCGCTGGTGTCGTCGGGTCTGATCGATTCGTTCGCCCTGGTCGAGATTTTCGTGAAGCTGGAAAAACTGACCAACCGCCGCATTCCCGCGGCTAAAATCCAGCCCAAGGACATGGACACGGTCGGCCTGATGTTCGCCACGGCCGAGAGAATCGGCAAGCCCCGTCAATAGGTTTGGAGCACGATTCGTATCAGGACGTGCCTTCAGGGGCTAAAGCCCACGCTGATTTTGGGGCTTTACGCGGCGCTGAAGCGCCGCTCTTCCACGGCACTGCACGCATCACGGCGCCGGACGCATTCCCGTACTGCACGCATTGTGAAGTTTTCCGCAACAACCTTCAGCCAGACAAGCTGATCAGACAATGTTCCACACAGCCAAAGAAATCATGTCTCGAAAAGAAACGCTGAAGACGGGTGTAGAAGGAGGGCAGTCGAGGGCAGAGAGGCCCGAAGCAGGGAAGCCCCGGCGCAGCCTGCTCAGCGGATTTCTGCGCTCGCTGCGGCTGTATCCGGAAAACATTGCTCTGGAGTTGGGTGAGCAGCGTCTGAGTTATCGCGAACTCTGGGGGAAAGCGGCGAAGATCACTCACGCCCTCGATGATTCTCTGGGCGATTCCTCGCCCGTGGTCGCGATCCTGGCGTCTCGCAGCGTGACGGCATATTCCGGAATCGTGGGGATTCTCGGTTCCGGCCGAGGCTATGTGCCGCTCAATCCGAAGTTTCCGGTCGAACGCAACCTGGCCATGCTGAACGCTTCCCGCTGCGCGGCCGTGGTGGTTGGCGCGGAATGCGCCGCCATGGCGAAGTCGTTGCTGGAGCTGCTGGGACGGCCGATGATTGTGCTGACTCCGGATGCGGATTTCCGCCTCGACGCACCAGAGGCGATCACCGTGCTGGCGGCCGAGGATATGCGCGCTTCCGCCGATCCCGTCGAGCCTGAGGTTTCTCCCGACGCCACCGCGTACCTGTTATTCACCTCAGGCAGCACCGGCGTTCCGAAGGGCGTGCCGGTCACACACGGCAATGTGAGCACCTACCTCGAATACACCGGTCAGCGTTACCGGCTAACTCCGCAGGATCGCTGCTCGCAGAATTTCGATTTGACCTTTGACCTCAGCGTGCACGACTTGTTTCTGTGCTGGGACGCGGGAGCGACTCTCTGTCCGTTCCCGGCCGACGCCGCGCTCTGTCCAGCGGTCTACGTCGACGAACTTCAATTGACGGTGTGGTTCTCGGTGCCGTCGGTCGCGCTGTTTGCCTCGAAGCTTGGGCTGCTCGATCCGGGGGCGTTTCCGACGTTGCGCTGGAGTCTGTTCTGCGGCGAGGCGCTGACGGCTGCCATGGCGTCGGCGTGGCAGGACGCAGCCAGTAATTCGACTCTCGAGAATCTTTACGGCCCCACGGAAGCCACGATCGCCATTACTCACTACCGCTGGGACAGACACCGCTCGATGGAACAATCTCTCAACGGCGTCGTCCCGATCGGCGTGCCTTTCACCGGACAGCACTGCCGCGTCGTCAATGGAGATTTATCCGAGGTATCGATCGGCGAGCCCGGAGAGTTGTGCCTGGGCGGATCGCAGATTGCTCCGGGATATTTAGACAATCCGGAAAAAACGCGGCAGCAATTCGTACATCCTCCGGAATCGGACGAAATCTGGTACCGCACCGGCGATCTGGTCAAGCAGGATCAGCAGGGTTGCATTTACTACCTGGGCCGGCGCGACCATCAAGTGAAGATCAACGGCTACCGCGTTGAGCTGCAGGAGATCGACTTGGCTCTGCGGGAAGCGGCCGACACGGAGCTGGCGGTTGCGATTCCGTGGCCGGTTGAGGGTGGATCGGCGGCGGGCATCGTGGCCGTGCTGTGGGGCACGAATCCTTCTGACGATGCCGGGATCATTGCCGCCTGCGAGCGCAAGCTGCCGAAGTATATGGTTCCCAGCCGCGTGCACCGTTTAAGAGAAGTTCCGCTGAATGCGAACGGCAAGATCGACCGGGGCAAGATTGCGGAATTGCTGCGCGAATCGGACCGCCGCTAAACAAGCGGCGGTCCGATTCGCGATCTGAACTCAGGATCTGAAGTTAGAAAGAGATGCTAGTTCGTGGGAACGACGGAAATTGCAACCGTGGAATACGCCGGAACCGAGATCGTGGCCTGAAAGCCAGTACTCAGGGTCGTCAGCGCCAGTGACTTGCTGGCAATCTTCGGATTGGCCTTGTTCAAAGTGTATTCGGTCGCAGTCGCCGCCGTATAGCCGGGATTTTGCGCCACGACTGTCACCGAGGAATAGGCGCTGCCGGTTGGATTCACCAGCACAATCGAATCCTGCCCGGTGGTGTAGAAGGCAGTGGCCAGCAATCCAGTTTGACTGTTGGCATCGGTTACGCTTTCCGCCATGTGCCCGCCCGCGGTAAGGTTGAGATAACTGGGCGACGCCAGCAACATGTAGCTGTAATACTGCGGATACAGGCTAAGCTCGCTGGGGTCGCAGTTCATCGACGCATTCAACTGTCCGACGATGCAGAAGTAGGGCGGCGCGCTGCCGGCAAAATAGAACAGCTTGGTGGGTACGCTGTTGGCGCCGGCATAGATGGTGTTGAGAAAGTCCACGATTGCCACCGAATTCCACAGCGGTCCGTACGTGGGATCGTTACGGCAGCAATCCTGCGCGAAGACCCAGTTGTCGTTGAACTCGGTAACGTAGATGGGCGTCGATTTCGGGGTCACCTGCTGGCCCGCCCGAATCAGCTTTGTGTCCTCCAGGAAGTAGAGTGACTCTCCCCTGGTGCTGGATTGGGTGAAGGCATACAGCTGGCTCCAGTTCATTCCATCGTTGATCTGAGTCTGGCCGGTCAAGTACATGTGATAGCTGATGAAATCGGCGTAAGGATAAGTTCCCGGATTAGATAGCAGCGCGGGAATCCATTCCAGGGCCAGCTTAAAGTTGGAGACAACCGGACCACCGACCCTGATGTGACTTCCATCCTGCGTGGCCTGGGCATGCATCGCCGAAGCCGCTGCCGCGTAAAGCGAGAGATAGGTCGAGAGGCGGGTTGCATCCAGATTGTCGCTCACACAGAACGATTTCTGAAGTTCAGGCTCATTCCAGATCTCAAAATCATGCACCAGCCCGGGAAAGTTGGCGTCCAGGTGAGCCACATAAGAAGCAGCGATATTGGCCCACTGGTTGACGTTGGTGGGCGGCGCGTAATAGCTGGGGCTGCCGGATGAAGCGCAGGGGTTCCCGGCTGGCTGCAGCCATGTGGGCGAGCCCAGAAGCGTCACCAGGGGATGCAGTCCCTGACTTTGCAGCAAATTCATGGTCCAGTCGAACTGGCTCCAGTTCGGGGTGTTCGAGGCGTAGACGACAGGAATACTGGCCATCGCGCGGGCTTCGGTAAGGCCGGCTTGCTGAAGCTGAGTAAGGGTGCTGTCATCCAGACTGGTTACGCCATTGATGCCGAATATGCGCGGAGGAATCGAGTGAGTCGTGCCGTTGCGCGACTGAAAATTCGCAGTTATGGTCTGAGCGGAAGCGGTTGTGACTCCGAGTCCTAATATCAGGGCCCACATGAATCCACGGCTGACTTTTTGCAGGAGCTTCGATCGGACGGGTGCGGCAGCGACAGGAGTTTGGGGGAACATCATTTTCCTCGACGCGAAAAATATTAGCGGAATTTAATTGCCCGCCTAGCTAATGTAGTTTCCGGCTCAAGGAACACACAGATCACAGAAGTGCATAGCCTGGTTTAGGAAAGGTACACGGCTTAAATCGGGAAAACGTCCGCTCGGTCCAGACCCTAGGGAATGAACTCCTGGGACTTGATCGTTTGGGAGTGGCGCGAGAGCAAAAAGACTATCACGGTTGGTCCTTCCCGCTCTCCGCGGGAATACGCGAACACAATACGAATCTGGGTTAGCCCCACCAAGATCGCACCATACAGAAAGCCGCTTTTCGGATAATCTAAATGCAAACACACGACAAAGGATTGTCAGCAGCACTGCTGATTGCCGCATGGAAAGGGGGTTGCGTGGACGACCTCGAACGCCGCCGAAGCCCGCGTTTTGCTCTTCAGCAGTCGGTCATTCTCACCTACAGAGATGGCGACCCGGTTCAGATCGCTGCCGTCAGCGAAAATGCCTCGCTACGGGGAGCGCTCATAAGGGCAGAGGTGTATATCCCTGTGGGCTCCCGGGTAGAGATGACGCTGCTTTTGAAGCAGGAAGAATGGCCGAATACCACTCGTCTGCATGGCACCGGGCGAGTCGTCCGCGCCGAAGAGAAAGGCCCTGCGGAGTTTCTGATCGCCATCGGGTACGACGAACCGCTGGCCGGCCGCAACCGAGGCTCGGCTGGGCCACAGGATCGGGCGCCGTCATCCTCCGAATCATGATCTTGGGTCATGATTCTTCGAAGTTGATGATCTTAAAGAATTGGTGTTGTGGCAGGGTTTCCGGCCCGGTGGGCTACGCCGGAGACGATATTCTGTCCCACTCAAACCGCAAAGAACGCGGCTTGAATGGGCCACTGGTCTAGTTTGCGGTTCTAGTCTGCGGCCTTCGCGCCGCGCGCCGGAAACGAAACGCGATATCCGTGCTTTTCCAGCCATTCCGCAGCCTTCCGCTGCGCATCCTCGGTTTCTTCCGGGGTTAGTTCCTCGCCAATCGAATCCAGAGTTGTCTGTGCCCGGTGGCAGAGATCACGCCCTGTGCTCTCGGCGATGAGGAACCACGTGTAGGCAGACGCCTTGCTCTTGGCGACGCTCCGGCCTTCCCGATACATTTCTCCCAACCGGTACTGCGACGCCCCCACGCCATCCTCTGCGCGTCTGCGGTGGCGTTCGATTTCCGGCAGCTGCTTACCCGAGGGATCCTGGGCTCCGCCCTGCGCGGCCGCGCGCTGGCTGAAGGCATAGAGAACCATTTCCACGCGAGTCGAAACTCCGAGCTTGTCGAAAATGCGGAAGATGTAGTTCTTGACCGTGTGCTCGCTTAGTTTCAGGCGCACGGCGATCTCTTTGTTGGTCAATCCCTCGGTTACGCAGCGGACGACATCCTGCTCGCGCTTCGAGAGCAGAACCGTGCCCCGCGAATCCACCAGCCGAGACGGAGTGTTCTCGGCAAACGTGTCGAGGACGAAGTGCAATTCCTCGCTGCTGGCCCATACCTGCCCGGCCTGGACGATGCAGATGCACTTGCGGAGCATGTCGATCGACTGGGCCCGGCAGAAGACTCCCTTGGCGCCGCTGCCAAAGGCGCGGATCACCAGATCGCGCTTCGGGCTATCCAGCAACAGGATCACTTTGATCTCAGGATTCGAGGCTCGCAACTGGCGCGCTACTTCAAATCCCTTCATTGCCTGTTCGTCCAGACTCACGTTCACTACCACTACGTCCGGCGAACAGGAAGCCACGCTCTCTGCCAGTTCCAAAGAACTGGAACATACCCCCACAACCGTGAACCGGGAATCTTCCTTGAGGGCGTCGGAGATTAACTGACTGCCCATTCGGGTGCCGTCGGCGACCACCACACGAATGGCATCGGCAGCGGAGTCGGAGGCTTCAGCCGGACCGCGTTTTCGGCGGGCGAGCGCTGCATTGGCCCGCGCGCCATCCTGGCTTTCACTGAATGTGGTGGAATGGGACATGACGACGATCCTCCTGGAGCCCGAAAAGATAGCAGATCGAAAGTTTTGAGGGAGGGTCCCGAAAGGACGCTGCGTGGCTGGAGCAGACCATCCCCTTGACCACAGATTGTATAGGGACTTTAGACTCTGAGTAGCTTAAATGTAAATGGTACTTTCGTGCCATCCGGAGCCGGAAGATGTACCCTGTACGTCTTCCCTGAGAAGCCCGTATCACTCGCGTGGACTTTATGTAAGTTGTTGTTTATAAGATGTTTAGATAAGGGGCGCCTGGCATCGGGGTGAAGGCCACAGGGGCGCGAAAGGTGCCCGGGTTTTTGGGCTAAAGAGAGCTACTCTTTCGCCCATTTGGGGCTGGTTGTTTCCCTCCCGTCCACCCACGGCTTGCGCCGTGGGCTTTACTCTTACGCCGCTACGCGGCTGGAAAATGGCGACTCCGTCTCACCGGGGCGTCCATTTGGTTCTCGCGCGTAATCCATAGCCCACGAACCTTCATTGTTTCCGAGCTGGTCGTTATCCGCCCAGAGGTATCTGTGAGCCTGGAACGTGGAAGGCTATTTCTTCAACTCTGCCGGCCAGTTCGTGACCAGCTGGAGCGGAGCCTGAGCTCCTTCTTCGGTGTGGTTCACCAGCAAACGCTTGCCGTCGGAGGAAACGTCGAATAACACGCCGATTGCGGCTAAAGGAGTGTGGAACAGATGCTGGGGCGTACCGACCTCGATTTCGGATCCCTTCGGGGTCACCGGGCAGAGGAGGAAATCGTCGGTCAGAGCCGTATAGAAGAGTTCTTTGCTATTACTATTTCCGCTCCATGCTGTGTAGTATCCTCCACCGGACGATACCCTCCATTTTCCTTTTCCTTCGGGAAAGCTGGTGAGGTAGACCTCATCTTGTCCGGATTCATCGGAAGTGTAGGCCACCCAGCGGCTGTCGGGAGAAATGCGATAAAAGTAAATGTTGGATTGCGGGGAAGGCGGCTGGACCACGGCAACCGGCTTGCCTTCTCCATTCGCGGGCCGCGCCCAGAGCGAGACCATCTTTTCGCCATCCCCCCAAAGATAGGTCAGATATTTTCCATCGGGTGACCACCCTGGGAAGTGGTAGTTGTTGTGCTCGGCGAGTGCGGCCTTCTCAGAGCCGCTGCCGTCGGCGGCTTTGTATCGAATTTCCACGTTTCCCCCGCCCGTTGAGACTTGCGCCGCGAACAGGAGCGTCTTGCCGTCCGGCGACCAGGCCGGTTCCTGAACCACCAGCGGATCAAAGGTAGTCCGTGTTTTCGTCTTGCGCTCGAAATCGAGCGTCCAAATGCCGGTTCCGCTGGCAAAAGCAACTCGCTTGTTATCCGGCGAGAGACGAACATCACGCACGCCCAGCAGGGCCAGCGCATCGTTGATCTTGGTCTCCTGGGGGTCGTAGTCCGCGAGTTCTTTGCCCGAGCGGTCGAACCACACCAAGTGACTTTTTGCCGCGTCGGCACCGCCGGGCTGGTAGACCATCACTCCGTTCTGGGAAACAGCGAAGATGCTGCGCCACACTCCGACATCGTTGCGCAGATTGTTTATCAGAGGAATGGGAGAGCCCGACAAAGTTCCGCTTTGTGGATCGAAGGGCTGGGCGACCAGCACCGTGTTGACCTGGTAGAGCAGATAGCCGGATGCGTACTGGGCCGCTGACTCGGTCGCGATAACCATGCGGTTCTCGGTGTTGTCGACCGACCCGAGGTAGATTCCGTTCTGTTTAGGATCGCCGCCGGTATGACTGGTTGCCAGAAAAATAAAATGCTTGCCGTCAGGCAGGAACCAAGGCCAGCGCTGCGTGGAATGTCTGGTTTTGTCGAGGACCGTTGCCGGGGTTGCCGGACCACCCTGCGCGCTCACTTTCATCAGCCCATTCTGAAAATCCGGAGCGAATACGATCACATCGCTGGCGCCCCAGCTGCCTCCGCGGGAGTTGGGGGCATCGGCAAGGCTCGCAACCGGGCCGCCTGCGGCAGGAATCTTCAGCAGTTTACCACCGGCAAAGAAGCCTACGTAGCGGCCATCGGGCGACCAGAAAGGATGCGCCGCACCCGCGGTGCCATCGAGCTGCTGCGCCGAGTCGTTGTTCAGCGAGCGCACCCACAGCAGCTTGGTTTCTCCGGAATGCGCGACGAAGGCGATCTTGTCGCCCTGGGGAGAAAGCACGGGCATGCCGCCCGTGTCGCCGGTAGTGTCGAGCGCGAACTTGTCCGGAGCTGGGATCTCAGCGTGCAGAGACACGGGTGCTTCGGAAGACTTCGCCCAGCGGAATCCGGTGTATCCGGCGAGGGCGATGAGAATCAGCGCGAGCACTGCGAGCCCCGCCGCCCATGACAAGTTGAAGCGCCCCGAGGCGTTTGCCGGCTCGTTCGCTTCCGAGTCCATCATCCAGCGCAAATCCATCGCGATGTCGTGGGCGGATTGAAACCGATCCGCCGGATCCTTCGCGAGGCACGCCCGCACCACGCGATCGAGCATCGCCGGAGCGAGCGGCTGGCTGACGCTGACCGGCTCCGGATCTTTCTCCAGAATCGCGGTGAATACGCTCAGCTGCGATTTCCCTTCGAACGCGCGCCGTCCGGTGATCATTTCGTAAAGAACGCATCCAAAACTGAACAGGTCGCTGCGCGCATCGGCCTCTGCGCCCTGCAGTAATTCCGGCGCCATATACTGAAACGTTCCGACGATCGATCCCTTCTGCGTGAGCGGTGACGACGCGGAGGTCAGCGAACCCAGATTCATGGTGGGCGTTGAGGGAGTAAACGGCCCAACCGCTTGCGGAGCGATGGTCATCTCTGGCTTCGCCAGGCCAAAGTCCATCAGCTTGGCGGCGGACCTAGTCAGCATGATGTTTGCCGGTTTCAGATCGCGATGGATAATCCCCTGCTGGTGTGCCTTCTCCAGTGCCTGGGCGATTTCGGCGGCAATCTTCAGAACCTGATCAATGGGCAGCGCGCCCTTGGCGAGCCGATCGGCAAGAGTCTGGCCTTCGAGGTACTCCATGACCAGAAAGTCTGTGCCGTCCTGCGTGCCGATGTCGTAAAGGGTGCAGATGTTGGCATGCTGCAACGCGGAAATAGCTTTGGCCTCGCGCTCCAGGCGTTGTTTCAGTTCGGGGTCAGAGGAAAGATGCGAAGGCAGAACCTTGATGGCGACGATGCGGTCGAGGCGCGTGTCCCGGGCGCGATACACCTCGCCCATTCCGCCCGCCCCGAGCGGCGATTGAATCTCGTAAGGACCTAACTTCGAGCCAGAAGCAAGTGCCATGCGTGCGCGCAATTATAGCTTGCACAGTCCGTTGCGACGGATGTCAACGATTCTGGGCGGCCGGTCGGCTATCTGGAAGGAACTCTGCTTAAGGCTGTAGAGACGTAGCTTGCTACGTCTCGCCGCCGGCAGACGTAGCAAGCTACGTCTCTACGGCATGGGCCCGGCAAGTCTTACTGCTTAATTGTCGAGTCCCTTGCGCTTGTTGAGAACGTCGATGATTTCCTTCATGTAGGCGACGGCGTCCGACGGGCTGAGCAAGGCCTCGTCTTTGCTCATGTCTTTGCTCATGAAGGCTGCGGGAGTGGTTTTGCCCACCATCGGTTGGGCGTGGCTTTGGGAGTGGTCGGCGACCAGACGGGAAAGGTCGAAATCGGTCGCCACTTCGCGCACGACGTCCACGTCGATTGTCTTTTGGCGGAGAGCGCAGCCGATCGAGAGGGCATTGAAGCAGATATTGTTGATGTTTCGCGGAATGCCCGAACTCAAGTCCGTGATGAGCTTGCGCGCGCCGGGCGTGAACAAGGTTCCCGTCGAATATCCTGCAATGCGCAAGCGGTAGGCGATGAACTGGTCGACCTCGGCCAGGGGCAATGGCTCCAGCCGGCTCAACACTGAAATACGCTGGCGAAGCTGGCCCAGCGAGGGCTTCGCCAGTTTGTCGGCGAGTTCCGGCTGACCGGCGAGCACGATTTGCAGCAGTTTCGCCCGCGGGGTCTCGAAATCAGAGAGCAGGCGGATGGTTTCCAGCACCGAGGGATCGCAGTTCTGGGCCTCGTCGACCACGACAATGAAGCGGCGACCGGCCTGCGCTTCCTGCAGCAGGCACTGGTTGAATTCCTTGTGGATGCTCACCAGATCCGCGTCGGGGCTGATCTCGCAACCGATCTCGGCGAGCAGAAATCGCATGAATTCCCGCGAGGTGCACTGGGTCTGAAAGACGAAGGCAGTGCGCGCGCTGCTCTGAAAACGCTGCAGGAGCTGAAACAGCAGGGTAGTCTTCCCCATGCCCGGCTTGGCGATAAGGGCCATGAATCCGCGCCCGGACTCGATGCCGTAGTAGAGCGAAGCGAGGGCCTCCCGGTGCGCCGGGCTCAGATATAAAAAGCGGGGATCGGGTGTGACCCCGAATGGCTGTTCTCTGAATCCATAGAACTCAAGAAACATTGCTGCGTCTCCCTGCTGCGTCTTCCATGATTCGACCGGCATGATTCGGCCGGCTGGAGAAGAGGCTGGCGCTGGCGTGTCCGCGCGGAATACCTTACGCACTTTCTATCGCAATTCTATCGCACTTCCCAGGATTGGCCGGGGTTTTGCTGCTGCGCTATCATTTCCTGGGCGTCATGGCGCACCGGGGGCGTAATTTTATACCGGTCGATCTTGTACAAAAGGCTGCGGTAGCTGATGGCCAGAATCCGCGCCGCGCGTTTGCGGATCCAGCCGGTGCGGGCCAGAGCCTGGCGGATGGCGTGAATCTCTGCCTGGGTCCGATGGCTGCGCAGCGTTACGCTGTCGGAGCTGAAGAAAAAACCGGTTTGCACAGTTGGCTGGCTGTCGTGGTGTGCGTCTGCCGCGGATTGAACGGCCGCGGAATGGCTAGCGATGTCGGCACTAAGGCTGGTCTGAATCTCACTCATAGTTTCCTCGCGGCCCTAAGGGCCCTTACAGAATTAGTCGAAACAGCAACCGCGGGGGCGTTAGTCTTTTCTGCTTTGAATCCTGCTCTGAATCTAGATCACTTCTACGTCATATCCTTCCAGGTCGATCGAAATCGCGCGTTGTATGGGATCGATCGAGATCACCAGGATGCGTCCATTTTTCTGCGCCTGCAGAATTCCTTCCACGCCATCCAGCATCCCTCCGCGAATTCGTACTCGTTCTCCAATGTGCATCGAGGGATGATTCTCAAAAGGCACATTCAGGTTCAACAGCGTCTTAATGTCGTTGATCTGGCGGTCGGGGATGGGAACACCCTTGCCCAGCGTGCCCACAAAGCTGGCCACTCCGAAAACGCGCAACACGCGCACCCGTTCATGCGGCGAATAAGTCATGCGCACAAACGCATAGCCGGGGAAAAGCGGCAACTCCACTTCCTTGCGGCGGTCGCTCCAGCGATGGACGACATTGCAGAGCGGAAGAAAGTTTTCGATTTGCAACCCGTCGAGCTGCTTGGCGACAACTTTTTCGTGGCGCGAGCGGGTGCGGATGGCATACCAGCACGGACTGTCGCCGTGTGCGGGATAGACTTCCGGCTCGAAACTGACTGCCTGGACACTGCCCACGATTTGGCCCTTCGAATCGAACTTCCCCATAGCTTTCGTGGGGGAGCCACGAGACGCCACCAACAATTTTTTCCTCATCGCAAGCCGGAGCCGTAACGCGGGGCTCGGCAGACGAAGAAAACCCGTGCCTTTCTCAAATGTTGCGGGGGAAGCTGTCTTCGGCGCGGAGACAGCCACACGCGATCAATACATCGAAGCATAGGGTTTGTCGCAAGCTCCTGCAAGGGGTGGAAGAGCACGGAGAAGAGTTTCTCTAGCATTCAAGTCTTTGGCCATCACGTCGATGAATATGCAGTCTGCAACTTGTTCTTTGAAGTTACGGGTTACCGCTCGAGGGCTGGCAGCAGGGCAAATTGCGCTCAAAAAAATCTCTGCAACTCCGCGAACGAACCCGGGTTACGAAGGTAATGGCACTGCTTTGCCATTGCTTGGCACGAACGTCATGTCTTAGCCTCAATTGATTATGGTCGTATCGTCCATTGAGTCTCCCGCGTTCTGCATCTCTTCCAGCGTGCTCCGGACGAGCCCGTTCGCGCAGATGTCGCCGCAGGTGGATCTGCTGGACACAGCCTCATATCGAGGAACGGATCCACTGGTTATCAAGTCTCGCTACCGAACTCTGGCTACCCAAGTCTCGCTCAGTTTTTTTGCTCCGGGTGTTGTCGTTCGAGGTTCTGCCGTCTGATTTCGTCTCTCTCCATGGCAAGTCGAATGCGGAGAGCGAACAGGCGTGAGCTTGGTAAGTCTTATGCGAGCGCCAGTCTTGTTCTTTTTTCTTTAATGTTGAAATCCCTCCGGTCGCAGGTGGCGCCGGCTGTAGCGAAACGAACGCCGCCACCGTGCCGTGTAGCTCTCTGGTTTGGGCACATGCCTCCCCAGAAGCTCACAGTAATCCCTTGTGAACCCAAATTTGAGGAGTGATAAATCCCTATGCGCTCAAAATTCCTGTCCAGCATCATGGTTGTCCTAGCCCTCGCCGCGATTACCGCGTGCGGCGGCTCCAGTAAGCCAGCCGTCATTGCCGTCTCCGTGGCGCCAGGCACGCCGCAGATTCCGGCCAGCGGCACCCAGCAATTTACGGCAACTGTAACCGCCACCAGCAACACGGCGGTGACCTGGACACTGACCGGCGCGGGAACACTCAGCGCTTCCGGCCTGTACACTGCGCCAGCCGCGGTGCCGACCCAGACCACAGTGACCGTGACAGCCACGTCCCAGGCGGATTCGACGAAGTCGGGAACCGCGACGGCAACGCTGCTGGCGGATTCAATCTTAGTTGCACCCGCCACGGCGAATGTTGTCCCCGGCGGCACTCAGCAGTTTTCCGTGACCGTGACCAACTCGGCCCAGACGGCCGTCACCTGGGCAGTCACTTCAGGAAGCGGGAGCATCAACAGCTCCGGCCTGTACACCGCGCCCAACTCGGAGCCGACCCCGCAAAAAGCGCAAGTCACGGCCACTTTAACCTCCGATACGACGCAGACCTCGAATGGAGCTGTGGACCTGCTTGCCCTGCAGTCGCTGGCCATTTCTCCCAAAGGCCCGACACTCGCAGTGGGGGCGAACGAGACATTTTCCGCCCTGGGCACATTCACCAATGGCACGACTACATCGACCGCTGACTGGACTCCGGAAGTGACGTGGACGTCCTCCAATCCGGCAACGGCTACAGTTTCAGGGAACGTCGCTACCGGAGTGGCCGCGGGAGTGACCACCATCACGGCGACCTACGCCACAACCGCAATCACTGGTACGACCGCGCTCAACGTCACCAACACGACCCTGGGCAACGGAAATCTCAGCGGGCACTACGTTTTCTCGCTTGATCACGCAGGAATCCGCGGTCAAGGTTTCGCGCTCGGCAGTTTCATCGCTGACGGCAATGGCAACATTACCGGCGGGAATGTGGACGAAAATGCCCCGCAGGGAAGTACGCCGGGAGCCGGCATCGGGATTGTGGCCGGCGTCGGCTGCGGCAGCGGAAGCGTCACCACTAACAGTTGCTACTCCGTGAATCCTGACGGGCGCGGCACGCTCACCCTGACTACGGCGCAAGGCACCGACACTTACTCGTTCATCCTCTCCAATGACGGCCCGCCTTCGACCCACGGCAGATTGATCCTGTCGGACTCGAGCGGTATCGAAGTGGGGACGATCGAAGCGCAGACGACTAGCGCCACGATCAGTGGCAGCTATGCTTTCCTTTTGGGTGGAATGGACGGTACGCTCCTTACAGGATCGACCACAACCCAGAACCCTGAAGTGCTGGCTGGGCAGTTCGCGACCTCAAGCGGCGCTATCACTGGCTCCCTGGATGTGAACGACAACGGAACCATTGACGGCACGGCTGGTGGAAATGCTGGCGGGTCGAGCGCCGCGGCCTTTACGGCAACCTACAATGCTCCCGACAGCAACGGCCGAGGCACTCTGAAATTGACTCCGCCCGCCACGCTGTCATCCCAGTTGCTCAGCGGCACCACGTATTGGACTTTTGCCTATTACGTGGTTTCTGCGAACAGAGTGTTCCTGATACAGACCGATTTGCAGGGAACTGCGCCAACGGTTGCGGCCCTGGCCGGATCGGCCCAGCTGCAATCCTCTACTTCGTTCAGCAACACCAGCGTCGCGGGCAGCGCTTACGTGCCTCTATTGGAGCGCTCGGCGTCGTCGGGGCTGTTCGGGTCAGCTGGACAATGGTCGTTTGGAACGCCCGCAACGCCGAACCCTCTTACGGGCGAGATGGACTCCACTTGTTTGACGTCCGGCTGCACAAGTACCACGAAGGAATTTTCGATTGCGGGCTCCTCCTATGGCAGTGTCGCTGCCAACGGGCGCGGCACGGTCACGCTCTCGCCGTCACTCTCGTACGTCTTCTACCTGATCTCTCCGTCGGAGATGTATGTCATCGAGACTGATAGCAAGTCCAACGGAGGCATCGCCTATCAACAGACGAGCACAACCACAACCCCAACGGGCACGCTGGCCTTTGATTTGGGCCAGTTGGCTACGGCCGGAAACGACTCCAGCTTCAGTGGCCAGCTGGTGGTCGGTAGCCTCACCGGAATTGCGGACTCGAACGTCGCCGTCAATTTCGTGGATACGCCGGGATCCAATACGGTGAGCTTCACCGCCTTTGGCACGCCCGACACCTTCGGTCGTGGCACCGTCACTCTCAACGTGCAGAATGTGCCCGGTGCGGGGCTCAGTACGGGCTACGGTTTCTATCTGATCAGCCCGACGGAGATGGTCATCTTCGGAATCAACTCGAACGTCGCCGGCTATCAGGCCCAGGACGGCACGATCGAAGTACAGTAGGGAAGGTTCAGTAGGCGAACGAAGCTGGAGCAAAACTCAACAGCCTGCCGCTCTTACGAGCGGCAGGCTGTTTTCTTGCGATGAGGGGTGAAGTTTGAGGTTGAAGTTATTGAATCAGTAGGATCGGCTTGGCCCCGATGGCCACGCTCCCGACTGTAACGGCGGTCTTCTTGCCGTTCAGGCCGACGTAGCTGGAGTAGATCGGGTTCTGGCTGTACAACGAAGTCGTACAGACTCCGTTGGAGCAGGACTGTGAAGAGTCCCACACCGCGAGCATGTTGGTGCCGCTGGGGGTGGTGACGGCGCAAGTCCAGACACCCACAGCGGGATAAGTCGGCCCGGTGCAGGCTTGCGGCATCGAATTGCCGGCCAGCCAGCTATAGACCTGCTGGTAGGCGAGGCCAGCTTCGGTGAGCGAGCCATGCGTCTGCGGCGAATAGAGCGTGCCCCATCCGCTGTTTTCAAATTCGTACCAGGTCAGCCGCGAGATGCCGCTGGACCAGCCCAGCAGGAAATACCGAACCAGAAACGCCTCCTGCAGGTCGGGATCGGAGAGCGACGTGTCGAAGCCCCAGCCGCCCTCTGAGCTCCACAAGGGCATGGCTGCCAGGTCGGCGCTGTGCAGGCCGGCTTTGATGTTCGAAACGTGGAAGGGAATCTCCTCCGCAGTTTCGGTCAGCATGGCATAGAAATGGAAATTGAGGATGTCGATCGCATTGCGGCCCCGGTCTCCGGTGGTGCATAGCGCGGAGGCTTGCGGCTTGCTGTCGCAGTGCAGGAAGTTTTCCATCACTGACACGCCGAAGCTGCTGCGTCCGTGGCTGGCTGGGGTCAGGATCTTGGCCGAGGCGTCGATCGCGGTGCGGCTGCACGGAACTCCATTCACGCTGCCCGTGCCCGTGACCACGCAGCGCAGGTCTTCGGTCATGCGCACCATTTGCGCGTAGGTGGCGCGAATGCTGCAGCTCTGGGCCGCGATGCATCCCTGGTTGTAGACGGAGAGCACCGGGTCGCGGTACCACTCGTTCCACGGCTCCCAGTATTTGACGTGCGCGTGCGTCTGCAGATAGGTGGCGCTGTTCACGTGCTCGGCAAGATTCTGCACGAAGTTGATGAAGGTCTGATTTGTGCCCGTGCCGTCAGCGTTGAGATCGGTCGGGAGATCGCAGCCGCCCAGAGCCTGCAGATCGCAGGCTGCATCGGTCGGCGCGCTGGACGCCCAGTTGGGCACCAAGCCAAAGGTGTAGATCACACCGTCACTGAGGCCGTGGGTCTTGAGTTGGCCCAGAATGCCGTCGATGTTTTGAAAGTTGTAGGTCCCAGCCGACGGGTTCAGCGTATTCCAGGCGACGTCGCCGTCCCAGAGCCGATACGATCCAAAACTGACCGTGGGGTAGGTGCCGCCCACGACCATGCTCTGCAACCCGAAGAATGTACTCGGAATCACCGGCTGGCTGCCTTCGCCCTCGAGGGCGACCAGCGTCAGCTGACGGGTCGCGGTGTGCGAGGCGGCGTCTTTCGCAGTAATGGTGAAGTTGAACGAGCCGGTAGCGTTGGTGGTGCCGCCCACGGCACCGGTCGAGGCGTCCAGTTGAAAGCCCTGCGGCAACGCTCCGGCAGTCACGCTCCACTGGTAAGGCGCCTGGCCGCCGCTGGCCGCGAGTGTCTCGGCATAAGCGGTGCCGACAGTAGCATCGGGCAGAGCTGAAGTCTGCACTGCGAGCGGAATGCTCTGCGCGGCAACCGCCAGCGCGAGTTGGCGGGTTGAGGTATTCGAAGCCGCGTCCGTGGCCTGCACGATGAAGGAGTACGATCCGGCCGCGCTGGCCGTGCCGCTGATCGATCCGCTGGAGGTCAGCTGAATTCCCGTGGGAAGCGAGCCTGAGGTCAGGCTCCATCGGTAGGGCGCTTGGCCTCCGCTGGCTGCAAGCGTGTCGGCATAACTCGTACCTGCCGTCGCATTGGGCAGGGTAACCGTTTGCACCTCAAGCGGAGCAGTCTGGTTCGCCACCGCCAAGGTCAATTGACTGGTCGCCGTGTGCGAGAGGGCGTCGGTCGCGAGCACAGTAAATGAGAACGATCCCGAGGCAGAAGTGGTGCCGCCAATCGCTCCATTCGCGGCAATCTGAATTCCTTGCGGCAGGGTGCCCGAACTCAGGCTCCAGCGATAAGGCGCTTCGCCGCCGCTGGCGATCAGGGCTTCAAGATACGCTGTGCCCGTAGTCGCGCTCGGTAGTGCGGAGGTTTGAACCGCCAGAGGCGTGCCCGTTGGCGTTACAAAAATCGTGGCGGTTGCCTGCTTGGTGCTGTCAGCCTGGCTGATCGCCGTCACTGTCACGGTCGTGCTGGTGGTCACGCTGGGCGCGGTAAACATGCCGGTCGCCGAAATTTTCCCAGAACTCGCCGACCACGTGCTGCCCACATTGCTGGTGTTGGTCACCGTCGCCGTGAATTGCCTGCTCGCGCCCGCTATAACTGTGGCGGTGCCAGGCGTGACTGCAATCGTCACGGCAGCGGTTGGCGTGGTTGTGTGGGAGCCTGCCTGAAACATTCCGCAGGAAGTGGAAAACGTGGCTAACAGGAAAACAGACGCAGTTACAAACAGCTCGCAGGTCCGAGACTTAGCAAAGTTCGATCTCCGTGACGCCGCGTTGCCAGTCATAGCTACTGACGTGCTTTTCATTTGCGCCCTCGAAAACGAAGTGGGGGACTACACGTTCGAGTCCGTAAGGGCAAAAGTACAAGGCGGGGAACGAGCGAAACAGGTCACCAATGGACGTCCTTCGATGGCCCAAAGGACGTGTCTAGCGGGCCGTTTCGCGCGCACTGGTACAGTACTGAAGGACAACCCGTGGGTGCACGATGGGATGTGTACTGTGGTTGCGTGTGTGGGGCTTGTTCTGCGTGGATCTCTATTTATGTGGGACCGGGTCTTCGACCCGGTCAGGCCGGACAAAGCCCGGCGATTGGTGCTGATGGGATCGCACAGGTTGAGGCCTTCGATTAGTGGATGGGAGGGCCTGTCGAGCTTCCGCTCGACCCGGCCGGGTTCCCTCGACAGCTCGGGACAGGCTCCGAACCGGCCCCACACAATCCTTCAGCCCCGGACTTTTCCGTGAAGAGACTCCCTGAAGCGACTAGAACGGAATATCGTCGTCGGTAATCGGCCCCGCCCCGGCCGGTTCGGGCTCAGGCACACGCTGGTCGAAGTTGTTGCCGCCGCCCGCCGCCGACGATCCGCGTGAACTTCCGGCGAAATCGCCGCCGCCCTCGCCGCGTCCACCGAGCAGGATCAAGTCGCTGGCGACGACCTCGGTCATGTACTTCTTCTGGCCGGAGGTTTTGTCATCCCAGGAGCGGGTCTGCAGGCGTCCCTCGATGTAGACCTTGCCGCCCTTCTTCAGATATTCGCCCGCAATCTCGGCCAGCCGCTGCCAGAGGACGACGTTGTGCCACTCAGTGCGATCCTGCCACTCGCCGGCTTTGTCCTTGAAGCGCTCGTTGGTGGCGATGGTCAGCTTGGCCACGGGCGTGCCCTGCGGCGTGAATTTCACTTCGGGATCCTTGCCCAGATTTCCGATGAGTTGAACCCGGTTCAGACTCTTTCCAGCCATGGCGGTGCTCCTTTGTTGGGGTTCACTATAGCAGAATGCACCCGGTGGAGATCGTGTGCGTATCGCAAAGTCTGTACGGAGTATCATTTTGGGTCAGGGAATCGAGGCCAACGTCTGGCCCAGAAGTTTTCGGAGGAGCGCTCATGTCGAACTCCGATTTTGTCCGTCCTACCTATATCTCGAGGGTATTGCGCATCTCTGTTTTACTCGCCCCCTTGCTCGCGCTTCCGGCCTGCTGGGTATCATCTATCAACCCCTTGTACGACGAAGGGACAGTTGATCATCCTCATAACGACCGCGACGTTATTCTTGACCAAAGCCTGATTGGTTCCTGGGCCGCGACAGTTGGCAAATGTACGACGCTGCTCACGATCGCGTCCAAGGACCACGGCTACGATTTGCAGTCGACGAGTCAAGGTGAGGGGTGCGAGGACAAGTCCCATCGATACGCCCAGCTCGTGAAACTAGAAACCTATTACTTTCTGGACGTTGAGCCGATACCCGACGATGTGTGCGACATGTGCGCAGCAAAGCACGATATCCTTCTCGCGAAATTCGACAAAACAACGCTGTCCCTCACTCCGATCGACTCCGACTGGCTAAAGCAATCGATTGAGGCAAAGACGGTAACCTTGGCCACTGTGGCAGGCGACACGGACACGATCACTGCGTCGTCCAAAGAGCTGAAGGCCTTCTATCGCAAGTGCGCTGAAAATAAGGAAGCTTTCAAGCCGGAATCAGCGGAAACATTCAAGCGGAAGACTGCTTCATAACTAGCGCCGCTCAGGTTATAATCCCTCGCATGCCGCCTGCACCCGGAGCGACCAAGGCCGTTGGGATGGTTCCTGACGATCAGAAATTTGAACCAAGGTCCAAAGGCCTCGCTACGCCTCGGAAAAAGAAGCCGAAAGAACTGGCGGTCATCACCGAGTGCTGCACCGGATGCGCCGGCTCGCCCGCCTGCGTTGAATATTGCCCGGTGGAAGACTGCATGTTCTGGGTGCCCGACGAAGACCATCCGCCATTCGGCCGCATCGCGATCGATCCCATCCTCTGCATCGGCTGCAAGAAGTGCCTGAGCAAAGGCCCCGACGGCTGCTTCCTGGACGGGTGTCCCTGGGACGCCATCGCCATGGTCGACACCGTGGAAGTGGAAAAAGAAGTCGGGCCGATGGCGATTTGAAGGCAGCTTCTAGCTTCTAGCTCTTAGCTACCCCAACCGCATTGTCATCCTGAGCGTAGGTGCGGGATTCGCGAAGCGAATGCCACACCGGAGTCGAAGGACCCCGTGCTCGTGTGCGGCTGCGCCGGCTCCGCAGGGAATTTCCGTCCGCGGTGCGCCTGAAGTCCAAGGTCTAACGTCCACAGTCCGCCTCACGCCGGCGGCAGCCCTCCCAGATACAGCGCATTCAACGAATCCAGTTTGGCCAGCAGCGCCGACAGTGCCGGATTCGGAAACCGCCGCACGTAAGGGCGCAGCCACGCATAGTCGACGGTCGATGTCCACTTGGGAAGCTCCTGCTCGACGCCGGTCTTCTCGCGAAAATAGCTGGGATCGGTCACGCCGCTGGTCGCGCGCTCGACCAGCCGCTTGAGCGCCTGGTCGTGTTCGTCGTACAAATCTTTTCCATTGGCGGCGGCAAATTCGGCCAGCATGACCAGCGCTCCCGTGGCGAAAAGATGGTAGTGCAGGGCGCGGGCGGCGCGGTCCATTTCGCGCGGGAGCGTTCCATCTTTCTTGATCTGCTTGAGTCCGACCTCAGCCGATTCGAGTCCCCACTTGAACAGCCTTTGATCGTTGGCCGCGATCCCAATGGCGGCCACTTCCATGCCCGCGTAATACCGATGATTGTTCAGCGCGTGGCCGGGAGTGCGCCCGTTCGGAGGATCGGCAAACGCCTTCGACTGCGCGGCGACATCTTGCAACCAGCGCAGAATTTCCGCGGACTGCGCCGGAGAAAACACGCCGCTGGGCCGCGTCTTGAGATAGGCGATCGCAATCGCCCCGACGAGCCACTTCTGCACGTAGTAGGACTGGCTGCCGTTCATGCTCCCGTCGAGAAAACGATCTGTCGCTGCGGAATCGATCAGCGACGCGGCGCACTCCGCAGCGGCGCGGCTTCCGGTTGTCTGGTAGGCATCTGCCGCATCGACGATCTTCTTCGCCGCGTCCTGATAGGGCGCAGTGACCTTTTTATATTGCTCCTGTTCGTCAGGATCGATCACCGAATGATGCGAATCGGTGTAATAGCCACTGGAAGTGAGGTTGGGAGAGAGGTGAACGGACGCGGGGCACGAGTAGGGATGGTCGCTGATCGTCACGGGATGCAGATCCCACGGAGACTGCAGCGGCGTTGCCGCAGCCGCCGGCAGCGTGACACAGATTGCGATGAGTGGGAGAAAGAGATGGCGCTTGCTGGTCGTGAAAATCATGTTGCGGTTCATCTCCACACGACTGTCATCCTGAGCGTAGGTGCGGGATTCGCGAACGCGAATCCAGCGCCGGAGTCGAAGGACCCCGTGCCCGTATGCAGCGGCATGAACTCCGCAGGGAGTTTCCAGTCGCGCCTTGCAGTCAGCTGAAAGGCCAGGCCTGCGCGTCGAAGGCAAAGGAGTGTGCGTGAGAACAACGCTTTCGCCCCTCTGGGGCTGTTTATTTCCCACTTTCCCCACGGCTTACGCCGTGGGCTTTATTCTTATGCCGCTACGCGGCTGGAAATCTCTTAATCCCGCCTTACGCGGCGCTGAAGCGCCGCTTTTCCACGGCTGTGCACCCTGTCGTTCGCACCGAACTCACGATCACTGGAGCTACTTCATGCGCTGCCGAATCGCTTTCTCTGTCTCGACCGCCTGCTGGCGCACGTCGTTGGAGATTTCCGGCAGGTCTCGCTCGTAGGGGAGCACGGCAGGAATGTCGTCGGCCTGCCCGACCAGATAGAGCGCCCGCAGCGCCTCCCAGACCTGTTCGGTCGCCGGATCGACTACACCGATTTCGGCTCCTGCGTCTACATTTGCCCCGGTCTGCGCCACGGATCGAATGCGCCCGGGAATCGGCGAACGAATTTCGATGATCTGCGATGAGCCGGCCGGTTGCAGCTGCGCGATGAGTCCGCCTTGATGGATGGCAGTTCCGGGACGATCCGAATCCGCGATGCGCCCGCTCTGCGGCGCTGTGATTCGCGCCGGTTGCAGCAGCGCCGCGATCTGCGGACGCCCGCTGGTATCCCCGAATCGCACCAGAGAGAGCGCGGCATTCCCGCGCACCATGGGCGAAGGATCGGCCAGCATCTTCAGCAGCGCGTTATGGAAGCCCGCGCCCGAGGTGTCCTGCCCCATCACCCACGCATCGGTGTTGCGTACTTCCTCGACGGGATCGCCGGCCAGACGCAGCAGATCGGGATACCACTGCGAAACCGCAGCATCGTGATGGGAGACACGTTCGCTGATCTGCACCAGCGCCTGCTGAATGTGGCGCGGCTTCTTGTCGTCGTGCAGATACTCGGTCAACTGCTGACCGGAGAGATGCCGCCCGAACCAGGTGTTCCACCAGAACAGAAACGGCATGAGCACGATCAGCCAGCCGATCGCGAAAAACAAAATCTTCTGCGTGCGCGACATGGAGTGCTTGGGCTTGGCCGACACATCAGTGGACGGTTCTATCATCGGATGCGCACGCCCTGTTTTGCCGACCTATAAACGTAAAGTACTCGCCCAATAATCGAGCCCCTATCGACGAATCCGTATCCTGGAGACCGGCTGTCGAGACTCACATCGCGGTTGTCTCCCATCACGAAGAACTTGCCCGCCGGCACCGTCATTGGTCCAAAGGAATGTATCCAGTTATAACCGGAAGCCCCCTGATCGGCCACCGACTGTACCTCCGAATGTTCAATGTATGACTCGTTGATAAGGTTCCCGTTCACCGTAATGCGCTCCGAACGTCCCTCGACTGTGTCTCCACTAATCCCAATGATCCGTTTGGCAAGGAATGTTCGATCTCGGTAGAAGACGATCACGTCTCGATATTGAGGTTGCCCGACGCGGTAAGCGCGGGTATCGACCATGACGCGGTCGTCCCGTTGAATTGTCGGCTCCATCGACGTTGAAGGGACGGTAAATGGCCTGAAACCCGAAGCGCGCGTGACTCCGAGGTTCGTAAGGCTGATGATTATCAGTGCCGTCGGCAAGGTGAAGGCGAACCACCACAAGGACGCTCGATGCCCGGTCCTGGGGTTCCGCATTAATTGAATGGTGCATGTGGAGTAAAGACCAAGAACGAGCAAGCTCACGATCAATGTTAGGAATCCCGCATAGTAGCGAAGTAGGCGAAGAGGCCCGTAGGAAGAGAGGATCCCAACAAACAGAGCGGACAGCAACATTCCCTTGGGAAATTGGCCGAGTAATATGTGCCCGGCACCGGGCCAAGCCGCGGAGAGCAAGGCGGCGAATAACTGGCGTAAAGTTGCGAGGCGGAAGGAATTTTGCGCTAATCCCGGTTCGACAACCGATTCGGGAGTGCCGAGAATCTCCGTACGTTCACTCACAGACAGAGGAATATAGCAGACCCGCGCCAAATAGCCTACTCCACGTCCGCGTCGAGTACGCGCTCCTGCTCCAGATAATGCGACATGGCGTACTGGGCCAGAAGCGGCGTCTGCAGCCGGATTTCCGCGCCAATCCATTCGCCCTTGCCGTGCGGCGCGTCGGGTGCGTGATTGCAGCGTCCGCCGCTGCCGAACTGCGGGCCAAAATCGGCGCTCTGCATCTGATCGAACTGCTGGATCTCGCGCCAGGCGTCGTCGCCCACGGTGCCGGAAACGTCAATCTTAAGTTTCAGAGTCGACATATGAGAAACGTGTGGGTCCGGGTCTCTGACCCGGACGGGGCGGGTTAAAAACCCGCCGGCAAGTCGGCTGCACCGGCCGACGGCTCGGGAGGCAGCCGAGCTGCGCTCGGCCCGGACGGGTCAAAGACCCGTCCCCACAAAAAGATTGTCCATCACGAATGCGGGAACCACTGGTACAACATGAAATATACGATCACGCCGGTCACGGAAACGTACATCCATAGCGGCCACGTCCAGCGTGCAATGGCGCGGTGCTGCGGGTAGCGCGCCTTCAGCCCCCGGCTTAGCGTGATCAGGACCAGCGGAACAATCACGATTGCCAGCGTTACGTGCGGGATCAGGATCACGAGATAAATTGCATGCCACAAGGGCGGGCCCAGGAAGCGAATGTCCCCGACATGCGCGTGGAAATAAACGTAGCAGGCTAGGAACAGCGCAGATGCGACCACCGCGGCAATCATGCATGCGCGGTGTGCCGCGATGCGCCTCTTGACAATTAGAACTCGCCCCGCCAGCAGCAGCACGGCGCTGGCACCATTCAATCCCGCGATCAGGGCAGGTAAGTACGCGTATGGTTCGGCGATCGAATTTCCGGCAATCGAATTTTCGGCAATCAAGCGGCAGGCCTCATGCTTTGGATGATCCGGAACGCCGGTTTGCCATCAGAAATGCCAGTCCGAACATGACCAGCGAAAACAGAAGCAGCGTGGCCATGGCCGACGACAGCGGTACGCTGGTTTCAGTGCCCGGATATAACAGCGCCCGCAGAGCTTCCACACCGTAGGTCAGCGGATTGAGCCGCATGATCGCGCGAATCCAGCCTGAAGCGCCGGAGAGCGGAAACAGGGCGCCGGAAAGCAGCCAGAGCGGAATCAGAAACAGATTAATGATTCCATGGAAGGCCTGGGTCGAATCCATGGGCCATGCGATTGCAAAGCCCAGAGCAGTCAGCGCAAACGAGACCAGAAATACGACCACCGCGACCAGCAACACCTGGACCACATTGAGATGCACGCCAGTAAACGGCGCGAAAATCAGGAAGATTAGGCCCTGGATGGCAGAGAGCGTCGTTCCGCCCAGCACCTTACCCAACACAATCGCCGAACGCGGCACCGGCGCGACCAGCACCGAAAGCAGGAAACCTTCCTTGCGATCTTCGATCACCGACATCATGGTGAAGATCGAAGTGAAGAGCACGATCATGATCAGAGCGCCTGGGTAGAAATAAGTCAGGTAGCCCTGCTGGCTGGGTCCAGCCGAGCCGGAGCGAAATGACGTACCGAATCCCGAGCCAATCACCAGCCAGAACACGAACGGTGAAGCCAGCACGCCGACCACGCGCGATTTCTGGCGGTAGAAGCGCACAATCTCCCGCCACCATAGCGTGAAGGCGGGCAGCATGACGCCTGTGGACGGGAGCGCCACCGGGCGCACTAACGGATTTGTCTGAGTCGCGGTCGCCATGGGTCAGTTCGCTTTGGCCGGGGGAGCCTTCGCGGGCGCGGGTTGTTTCTTGCCAAGGATGCCCTGATCGCGCATCTCCCAGTATGCGTTCAACAGAAAGCACGCCGAGAGCGTTAGCAAAATCAGGCTCATGAACAGGCCGTCGACCGTGGCCGAAGGCGGCCACAGCGTGATCATGCCGCTGACCAGAATCCAGGCTACTCCTGCCAGGGGCAGGACACCGAGCACGAGAGAAAGAATGAGGATCATCGGACGCAAGCTACCTCCTCTTTTCGTTAGTTTCGTTAGAGTTACTTTCGCCGGAACTTTCGGCGCCGTTATCCTCGCTCCAGAACTTGTGCCCGGTGCGGCGGATAAATACATCCTCGAGCGCAGGCTTGCTCACCGAAATCGCTTGAATCTCGCCCGGGAAAGCCTCAACCAGATCTGGGACAAAGCGGTGACCCTCGTCGCGCTCAATGCGCACCTGGTTGCCCAGCACGGCTGCCTCTACATGGAAACGCGCGCGGATATGTTCGGCGAGTAAAGACGCATCCAGCGCAGCGTCCAGCAGGATTACGTCGCCGCCGATCTCACTCTTTAATTCCGATGGCGTGCCCAGAGCAACCAGATTTCCTTCGTGGAGGATGGCCAGCCGGTCGCAGCGCTCGGCCTCTTCCATCAGGTGCGTCGTCACCAGCACGGAGACTTGCTCTTCATCGAGCAGAATCTGCAGGTATTGCCACAGATCGCGCCGCGCTCCCGGGTCGAGGCCAGTTGTAGGTTCATCCAGCAGCAGCACTCCGGGGTGATGGAGCAAGCCCTTGGCCAGTTCGATGCGGCGCTGCATTCCACCTGAAAAAGTTTCGACGCGCTCGTTCGCCCGGTCGCTTAGCCCGACGCGCTCCAGAATCTCACCCACGCGTTTTTTGAGCGCCGTTCCGCGCAGGCCGTAGAGATGGCCCTGGTGCCACAGATTCTCATACGCCGTGAGCTTCCCGTCGACACTCGACGCCTGAAATACAACGCCAATCTGCCGCCGCAAGTTCGCGGGATCCTGCGCCGCATCGCAGCCCATCACGACGGCGCGCCCGGCGGTCGGAACCATAAGCGTCGAGAGAATCCGAAAGAGCGTGGTCTTTCCGCTGCCGTTCGGACCGAGCAGGCCAAACAATTCCGCGGGCCGCACCTCGAACGATACTCCGTTGAGCGCAGTGCGACTGTCGTAGCGATGGACCAGATTCTGAACGGAAATGACCGCACCAGCTGCAGGATGTTCTGCTTCGGGGCTAGCCTCAGCGATGGCGGCGACTTTCGAAACCAAAATAAATCCCCAGGGAACTACAACCAGTTTACGCCATCGTGCCCAACGTCCGGGCTAACGCAGCGCCAATCCATCGTAAACGGGCAAGGGCCGAGGCTCACGCGGCCGAAGGATCGCGATGCGCCTGCGGCAACCGCTCCTCGAACGCGACCGGGGCGTGCCTCCACACCTGGATCGCTAGTATCACGGTGGTCGCCAGTAACAGGGCGCCGACCGCTACGTGCGCCACGGTCGAGATCACCATGGGAAGTTCGGGTTGCACAGCGTCCCGTCCCCAGGCCACGCGCGTCAGAAACGCGGTGAAGCCGAGGCACAACTGCGCGATGACCAGCGACAGCATCAGAACAGCCGGACGGCGAATCGCTTCAATCTGCGAATAGACCGTCAGTGCCCGAATCGCAGTCCACGCCAACAGGAAAGACACGACGACCGCGTTGACGACGTGCGGCCACCAACTCAGCCCGTGGTGGCGGAACATGGCGCCCAGAATCAGTTGTACATAAAGCACGAAGATTGAAAGCAGCGTCAGCGTAAACAGCGTCGGGCGGCGCTCGTCGACCTCAGCCCGCGGCTGCTCTTCAACCCACTTGCGGCCGGTGAACATCGCCATCGCCACAGCAATGCAGAAAAATGTCTGGGCCAACGCGGCATGCGCCGAAGAAATGGGGGGTGGCAGGTAATACAAGACTGTGAGGCCGCCAAGAATGCCTTGCGCGATCACCGTCCCCAGCGCTGCGAAGCCCAAAACCCGCAACCAGCGCCGCTTTTCCACCCTCCAGGTCCAGACGGCGAGAAGGATGGTCAGCAGTCCGGCTCCCTGCGCGATCATGCGGTGCGTGTGTTCGAATTTTACTCCGCCCACAAGTTTCGGAATCTTGTACCAGGAACCGAACGATGTTGGCCAATCCGGTACGGAAAGCCCGGCATCATTGCTGGTCACGAGCGCGCCGGCGATGATGAGAAGAAAAGTCCAGCAGGCAAGCACGACCGCGAGCCTGTGCAGCCCGCGGTTGTACGGTATTTCGATGGCTCTCAGAGCAGTACTCCCGGGATCAGGCAGGGTCTGGACGACGGCGTGTGTCGTCGATTCGCATCTCACCGAACTAGAAGCAGGATGCGCTGCATCCTGCTCCTCGTTCATTTCAATTTTATCAAACCAGCCTTGTCAAACCAGCAGACCGATGGAGCTAGTCGGCGGCCGGCTTGAAGCTCTGGTCAATGGTCTTGGTATCTTTCGGTCCGACGGTGACCTTCTGGTCCTGCTCTCCTAGTTTTTCCTGCACGAATGCGATCGTGTAGTCTCCGGGCGGCAGGCCTTTGATCTCGTACTTGCCGTCTTTGTCGGTCACGGCGTAGAACGGGTTCTTCACCACATTGATGTACATCTTCATCCAGGGATGCTGGTTGCATTTGACTGGCAGCATGATCTCTTCGCGGGCGAAATTCTTCTCGATCGCGGGCGAAGATGGCGGCTGAGACTCGTTCCACTCGCGATTGTCTTTGGGCGTGGGATGAATGTTATGCGTGGTCGGATCGCTGTTCTTGATCTGCACTGTCTGCCCGGCCATTACTCCCAGAATGTGCGGATGGTAGCGGCAGCCCTGCTGCTCGAGCACTACGGGAGTTGTTGGCACATCGAATGTGCGTGCGCCCAAACCATCCTTCACATAGACGAACACGTTCGCGAGATCGCCGCCGTTGACGACAACGTTCTCAGCCTCGTTCATGCCCTTACAACCGGGGTCTTGGCTCATGTCGATCTTCGACGGCTTTGGGGCGGTGCCGCCAAACTTTACCGTCCCGTTGATCGTGGCCACCGTCGCCGGATCGATCGGAGTCGCCGCCGGAGCCATGGCGCCGCCTTGATCTGCGCTGGGACTGGCGGCGGGCGTTTCTTCTTTCTTGCTGCATGCCGCCAGCGCCAGCAACGCACTCAACGCCAGCATGCCGAGCGTCATTCTCGTCCTATTCATAATGTCGTCCTTTCTTGAACTGAAAACTCATTGCACATCTTGAACTGAAATGCATTGCATGAAAACTCGTGATTCAAATCTCGATCAGCCTTAAAAACTTGTCATTCCGAACGCCGAGCGAAGCGGAGGCGGAGGAACCTGCTCTTTCTTCCCACTCCACACGAAGCCCAACATTCTACCGCGAACCTCCACTTGCCGCGGGACGGGACTGGACCGCTGCCTGCTTATGCGGACTGGAACGCTGCACGGCCGCCTTGGCCCGCGGCATGGACGCAGCGACCCGCCGCTGTTCTTCCGGTGTCAACTGGAAGATGTAATCGGTCAGCAGCTTGCGATGATCGCCTTCGTATCCGTTAAAGGTTGGAGGCGTAGGCCCGGCAAACACGTATCGGTTGCCCTCCGGCTTGAAAAGGCCAGACGGCATCGACGTCCCCGGACTGATTGCTGCCGGATCGGTAATCCAGCGCTCGACCCAGTCGGGTTTCAGCCGCTCTTTCGCCAGCAAGAAGTTCGGCGCTGTCGCAATCTTATCGTGCGTGGGATCGCCCGTCGTGTGGCACTTCAGACAAGGCGCTGCCGTACTTGAGAACAAGCTCCGTGCCATGTCGTTTTCCTTGGCGGTAAGCGTCGGCACTTGCTCTGGAATGTAGGGCAGTGGCTGTTGCGATAACGCCTGGAAGAAACGAACCAGTTTGCGAAGCTCATTGTCAGAGAACGAGAACGTCGGCATGCGAACTTTCAAATACGGGCGCACACCGTTGCGATTCGTGTCGGTGGTGCTCAACGCCGGATTCGACAAGAACTTCCGCAGCCATTCGGGATCGACGCGCGCGCCCTCCGTCAAAAGTTTCGGCGGCAACTGCTCCTGCACATCCTGATACTGCTTCAATCCCATCAGGATGGTCTGCTGCCCGGGAATGAACTGGTGGCAGCCCATGCAGTTGTATTTCTTGATGACCCACCAGCCCTCTTGAATATCGTGCCGCGCGTCGCCGGGCTTGTACTGATAGCTGGCGGGCAGGGAAGTCTCTTCACTGCCCATGAGGAACGTGGTGAGATCGAGCACCTGCTCCTTGGTGAGGTGCAGGTTGGGCATGCGCGACGCTTCGAGCTCGCCTTTGATCTTGCCCTTGTCATACACGTTGGGCTCGGCGAGTTTGTGTTCGAAAAATCCCTTGTGGTCGTACCAGGGCGCCTTCGCTGGACCATCCGGCAATCGCGCGAGATCTTCTTTATCGGTAATCGGCTCAGCATCTGCGCCGCCGCGCTCTGCAACAGTGGTAAACAATGCGAAGTCGAGACGCTCGATCGGCTTGCTGCCTTCAAACGTGAGTTCCGTGCCGATGCGGCCTTCGTCCTCAAATCCGGAAATTTCGTGGCAGCCGGCGCAGCCGTAGTGGCTGATCCACTTCCTTCCCTCGGCCTTGAGCGCAGGATCGTCCATGAACGCGGCTTCCGGATACGACGACGGCTCCTGCTTTTTCTGCGTCATCAGATACGTGGCAATGTCTTCCGCATCTTCGGGGGCCAGGCGCAGGCTCGGCATCACGGTCATGTTCTGCACTTGCAGTTCGTGGCCGTCGTTAGGACACCGGCTGTGCTCGAGATCGAACTGGTAGGGAAGTCCCTTTTTGGCGTAATCCTCGGGACCGATATCTTTCTTCTCGTACGGACAATACGGGCGCGTACGCTCACGCGCGTTGTGAATCCAGCGCACCAGATAATCGTAATTCGTCTTCTCGCCGACGCGCGTCAGGTTCGCGGCGAATGTTCCTCCTTGCACCTGATCGCCTTCGCCAATCGAGTGGCAAGCCAGGCATCCGCGCTCTTCGAATAATTCTTTTCCGTGCGCTGCGTTTCCGGGTTTGTGTTTGGGCAACGAATCAGTCAATGCGGATTGCCAGATGTACGCCGAGATTGCCTGAATCTGGCGATCGCTCAGGCGGAAGTTCGGCATCTTCGTCGTCGGACGGAAATCTGAAGGCTTCTTCAGCCATACAGGAATCCAGTTCTTGTTCAGCTTCAGCCGAATATCTTTTAGATTTGGCCCGACCTTCTTCTGGTCCTGCATCAGGCTGTGCGACTGAAAATCGAGTTGCTGCAAACGCCCGTCCAGCTTGCTGTTCGCCACTTTCAGGTCGGTTGCCTTGGTGTTCAGCTGGTTGGCTTCGTCGTTCGATTCCGCCGCATCGGCCTGCTTCATCAGAAAGGCAGTCTGCTTCACGTTGTCTATCTTCTGAGTCTCAATCTGCTTGATCTGCTGGCCGATCGAGTTCAGGTCTTCGGGCTCTTTGTCGTATCCCTCATAGCGATGGCAGCCCATGCAACCCCTCTGGCGGAAGAGGTCCTTTCCGTTGTTGATGGTTTGCCACTGGACGTCGCCGCTGGCTAGCACCATGTCGGCGGCGTGGCAATTCTGGCAGCCGGCCTGCGCGTTTTCTTTCGGAAAAAGCGGCCACAGCCAGTGCTCGTAGTTTCCGTGCGCCTTTTCGATGCTGGTGGTCGCGCGGCCATTTCCCTGATGGCAGGGCGAACAGCCGAATTTGTCGGGATCGTGAATCTGCAACAACTCAGGCTGGGTATGGCTTACGAGCGCATCGGCGTACTCATCCGGCTTCTTCTCGCCTTTCGCCATCATTGAGGCCAGAGTGATCTTCAGCGGCTCGCGCGCGTTCAGGTGGCAGGACTCGCAGCGGTCGACGATGTTGGCCTCTGCCACATTGATTTGAACAATTTTCGGATCCCACTCTTCTGCTTTCTTTTTCAAACCATCAATCTGTTGGGGGGTGAGATCGACCATGTGGTCGGAAATGTATTCATCCATCTTCGCCTTGGCCGCGGTCACCGGCTTCAGCACATCGCCGAGTTCCAGACTCTTCTTCGTGCGCTCGTCCCGGATCTCGTTGTACGTCTTCTCGAGTTCTTCGAACGTGAAATCTTTTTTGCTCCCGTCGGGAAACTCAACTGTGGCTTTCTCTTTCTTGTAGTCCGCTAGTTCCTTTTGCTTGCTGGCTTTCGCCGACGCGCTGGTGCTGGTCTCAATCTCGTAGCTGATGGCATTCACGTACGCGCGCCGATCAGTGAACACGCTCTGCACCGCCAGCAACCGCGCGCTGACGTCATCGACGGCCTTCCGGGCTTCCGCGGCTTGATCCTTTGAATCCTGATAGGTTTTTTCGTAAGCCTGCTTGAGCGCAACGTAATCCGGATTCGACTCGACAAGCTTCTCCGACGCACCCGACTTGTCGTGCGCCGTGTTCAGGAACGCGCTGTAGCGGCTCTTCCATTCATCCTGAAAGGCCTTCCACGGCCGCTGTCCCCAGGCCTCGTCGTAAAGCGCCCAGAACAGCGTGCCAATCAGAATGACCGTCGCGATCAGATAATGGATCGCGTACGACTTGCCGGTAATCGGGTCCTGCTCGGGGATGGGTTTTTCAGCCACCAGTTCCTCCGAAATCAGTCGTTGGTCGATAGTCGTTGGTCGTTGGCCCCACATCGCGACGGTCGTGCGCCCGTGCCGACGACTAACGACCACTCACACGTTGAACCACGGCGTGATCCACACGTACTTGATGTGCCACAACAGCCGCAAAGCCATCTTCAGGGGCAGGGCGATCATGGTCAGCCACAAGAACGCCATCAGCGAAAACTGCAGCAGGCTCATGCGCTGGAAATCTTTCGGCATTTTTCGTCGGAACAGCGAGTACACTGCGCCTCCGCCAATCACATAGAATCCGCCCACCACAATCGCGCCGAAGATTGCCTTCGCCACGTTCGAGGTGATGCCGAAAAGATCCGGCAAGTCGCGGTTCACTTCGTAAATCAGGCGGTTGTGGTCCCAGGTTTGACCCGGCCAGAACCATTGCCAGCCAGGCCCGCGAATAAACGTCCCGATGATGATCATCGCGACCCACAAAATGACGAAGCCGAAAAGAAACGTGGAAATGGAAAACTTGCGCTGCTTCCAGGTGTAATAGCCGCTGCCGAGAGGATTCGTATCGATGTAAGGGATGACCATGAGGCCGATGATGATCATCGTCGGCATCACCACGCCGGCAATCCACGGATCGAAATAAACCAGCATCTCCTGCAGGCCGAGGAAATACCACGGTGCTTTCGCCGGATTCATGGTGAGGTTGGGATTGGCCGGCTCTTCCAGCGGCGCGTTCAGCGTGATCGACCAAACCATCAAGATGATCGTCACGATGATGGCGGCGAGAAATTCAATGCGCAGCAAGAACGGCCAGACGTGCACTTCTTTGGCCCAGCCGGGTTTGAATGGCCACGTCTTGCGATGGTGGGTCTTGGCCATCTCGGGACTGGCCTCGAGTTGTTCGATCAACTGATCGTTGGCCCGCGCCTGCTTCACCGCCAGGTAAATGTAGAAGCCCAGCAGCGGAATCAGGCCGACAATCGGAACGTTGTCGGGCGCCGAACAAATCTCCCAAAGTTGTCGCCAATCCATAGAGTCTCCAACAGCCATGTGGCGACAGCCGCCCTCGGCTGTCGGGCCGGGCAAAGCCCGGCGGTTCGGTGCGGCCGTCGAGCTACGCTCGACCGGACAGCCGAGGGCGGCTGTCCCCACACAACTCCCTCTATTCTCCCGCTGCCTTCGGCCCTCGGCGCGGCTTATCGGCTTCTGCCTCGAGCATCACCGGGGCCGGACCCGAAATTCCGCCGTCTTTTCTCACGCGCCAGAAGTGCACAATCATGAGTACCGAAGCGACGATTGGAATCCCGATGCAATGCCAGATGTAAGACCGCAGCAGAGCATTGGCATCCACAATCGACCCGCCTAGCAATCCGAAGCGCACGTCGTTATAGGGAGTCATGCCCAGCATCGAGCCGAAGGGTCCTTCATGCCCCAGCAGTGGCGTGGCACGCGCCATGTTCGTTCCTACCGTGACGGCCCAGAATCCAAGTTGATCGTCCGGCAACAGATATCCGGTAAATGAAAGCAGCAGCGTGAAGACCAGCAGCAGCACGCCGATGTTCCAGTTGAATTCGCGCGGCTTTTTGTACGAGCCGGTTAGAAAGACGCGGAACATGTGCAGCCAGACGCCAATCACCATCAGGTGAGCTGCCCAGCGATGCATGTTGCGCAGAATCTTGCCGAAGGGAACGTCGTGCTCGAGATACAGCACGTCGCGAAACGCCTGCACCTTGCTGGGGTGGTAATAAAACATCAGCAGCACGCCGGTGTAGGTGAGGATGATGAAGAGGTAAAACGTGATCCCGCCCATGCCCCAGGTATAGCTGTAGCGCACCGCGTCGCGATTAATCTTCGCCGGGTGTAGATGCAGAAAGACGTTGGAAAGCACGCCCAGAGCGCGGTTTCGCGGCGTGTCATCGTGCTTGTGGCGGAAGATCGAAGTGTAGACCTGAGTCTTGGTCGGATCTTTCAGTCCCTCGATCTGTTCTTTCGCTTTGGCCGGGATGTCGGTTTTGAGGGCGTGAATATCTTCTTTGACTCCGGTCGTGACCCGCTCGACCAGTCCGACTTTCCCGTTCTTTCCAGTAGAGCTGCCGTTAGAGCCCCCGCCGCCGTTGCCGCCGTTCGGATTATTTTCGTCAGCCATATATTTGCTCAGACTACGTTGTCATTCCGAGCGCCTTGCCTCTGGCGCGAGGAATCTGCTTTTCGTCAGCGCCTAGACGCCCGTCAAAAACGCTCCCGGATCATTGAACTTGCTCGGTTGCCCCTTGGGCCACGAATACAACTTTGACGTATCCACCAGAACCTGCCCGTCAGGCGCGAGTTCGATGTGAGCCCGGTCCATCGGCCGTGGCGCGGGTCCTTCAAAGTTGATGCCTTCACTGTCGTATCCGCTGCCATGGCAAGGGCACTTGAATTTGTTCTCGCTCGGCTTCCAGTCGGGCGTGCACCCCAGGTGCGTGCAGCGCGCATAAATCACGAACAAGCGGTCGGGAGTACGGTCGACCCAGATGCGATATTTCTGCTGAAACTTTGTATCGACCCCGAGCGCAAATTCCGACGGATATCCAATCTTAAAAACCGTGTTGGGTTCGAACAGAGTACGAGGCAGGAAGAAGCGAAAGAATGCGAGAGACCACGCCGCCAGAAACCCGGTCACCATTACCCAAACGAACCGGCGCCGCCGGCGATCGATCTCGGTTGATGGAGCGGTCCCCGCTACCCCGGCGGACGCCGCAGCTTTCGAGGTTCCGACTGCGGGCGTGCCCACATATTTCGTGGCATCCGTCGCAGACTTGGCGGCGAGTGGAGCAGTAGACGAAGCGGCCGGCTTCGCCGACTCCGGACTCGGATTGACTTTGCCGGTTTCCGGCTCAGTCATAACTTTCCTCCTCGTGCTTCGCGATTCACGCGAAGCTGATTAACGCTAACCTGATTAACGTGAATCTGGCGTCAATCCAAACCTGCGGCCCCCGCATACTCCGGCGCCGGCAACTGCCTGGTTGCGCTGCGACTCGGAATCACAACATGAACCTGCTGGCCCAGAGCTTCCTGCACGATCTGCCCCAGCGCCTGAATGAATTTCGGAGAATCGTTCAGCCCGGCGCTCATCTCAAACTGCGTGAAGCCCAGCTTTTGTGCCTGCTCCCGCGCCTCGTGATCAATCTCTCCCAGGGTTTCCACGTGATCGGAGACGAACGCCACCGGCACAACGCACACCTCGCGCACCTGCTCAACGGCAAGAGTCTGCAAAGTACTCCGCAGGGAAGGCTGCAGCCACTTGCTGGCTCCGACTTTGCTCTGGTAGCACAAGCGGTGCGGATTGCTCCATCCGCCGCGCTGCATCAGGAGTTGCACCGTTTCCTCGATCTGCCGCTGGTAGGGGTCGCCTTTTTCGATCACAGACATTGGGACGCTGTGCGCGCTGAAAACGATGTCCGGGCTCTCGGAAACAGGGAATCGCGCCAGAGCCTGGTTGACCCTCTCGACCACGGCATCGAGATACATCGTGTTGCGATAGAAACTCTCTACGCAATGCACCGGCACGTCGTCGTGGAACAGGCGCCGCCACTCGTTCAGACTCGATCCGGTTGTGGTCGATGAATACTGCGGGTACATGGGTAGGAGCACAACTTCGTCACACTCGGCGGCGTGCAGTTGCTCGACCGCTTCACGCGTAAATGGGTGCCAGTAGCGCATTGCCACAAAGCAGCGGGCATCGATTCCCTGACTGCGCAATTCGCTTTCGAGCGCCCGCGCTTGGCATTCGGTATTGCGCCGGATCGGCGAACCTCCGCCGATGGTCGCGTAGTGATGCTGCACCTTCCGCGCGCGCGTGGTTGAGATCAGCTTGGCCAGGGGTTTACGCCCGATGCGGGCAAAAGGGAAGTCGATAATGTCCGGATCGCAGAAGAGGTTATAGAGAAATGGTTCGATCGCTTCCAGCGTGTCGGGGCCACCGAGCTGAAATAGAACTATCCCTACACGCCGTGTTGTGCGCGTCATTTCCCCTGTAACCCCAGAACGGGCGAATGTACTCCCATTGCCGCGCGCGAGTCAATGGGAGAATGCAGGCGGAAGCCGGCGAGATATTGGCCGAAGGACAAAGTACTTCGTGGAATTGCACTGGGCGCTCGGAAACAGCACAACGACGCAGACAAACGCGCAGGATTGCGCGGAGAATGTCTAGACCGCGGTGCCGACCTTTTCCATCTCTTCAATCACTGCGTCGGCAAACTGCGACGTTCCCGCTTCGCCGCCGATATCGCGGGTCAGCTTTTCCGAGTGACGATAAACTCGCTCGAGCGCATTGCGAATCTGGGTCGAGGCCGCGTGCTCGTCGAGATGGCGCAGCATCAGCAGGGCCGAACGCAGGAGGGCAGTCGGGTTGGCGATGTTCTTGCCGGCGATGTCCGGGGCCGAGCCGTGTACCGCTTCAAAAATTGCGCAGTGATCGCCCAGATTCGCGCTGGGGACAAAGCCGAGGCCGCCGACGAAGGCTGCACATAGGTCCGAAATGATGTCGCCGTAGAGATTTTCCATCACCAGCATGTCGTACTGATACGGATTCATGACCAGCTGCATGCAGGTGTTGTCGACGATGTGCTCGCCATAAGTAATCTCGCCGTAATCTTTGGCCACGTTGCGGCAGCAGCGCAGGAAAAGCCCGTCCGACAACTTCATGATGTTGGCTTTGTGAATGGCGTGAATCTTCTTGCGCTGGTTCTTGCGCGCATATTCGAATGCAAACCGCGCGATTCGGGTGGAAGCTTTTTCCGTGATGATCTTCAGGCTCTCGACTACTCCGGGCACAACTTCGTGCTCCAGTCCGGAGTAAAGACTCTCCGTATTTTCACGCACGATGATCAGATCCACGTCGGGATAGCGGGTCGGAATGTGCGGCAGGTTACGGATCGGGCGGAAGTTCGCGTACAGCTCAAATTTCTGGCGCAGCGCGACGTTGATGCTCGAGAATCCGCCGCCCACGGGCGTCGTCACTGGCCCTTTCAGAGCCACATGCGTGCGCTCGATCGATTCGATTACCTCTTTCGGAATGTATTCCTTGTATTTCTCGTAGGCCTCGGCGCCAACGGCAAACGTCTCCCACTCGAACTTCACCCCGGTTGCCTCCAGAATGCGCACCGTGGCCTGCGTCACTTCGGGACCAATACCGTCCCCCGGAATCAGCGTTACTTTATGTGTCATATCAATCCCAATCCACGCGCAATTCCAATAAAGACGACTGTTACCGGTTCATCTTCGTGTAAACATTCTTGAGGTCGTTCGTGCGCTGCCTTGTAAGCCTGATCACGCACATCGTGTGTGCGTTGGGTCCGCCGCTTCCGCCTCCCCACAGACCATATTCGGCGTCGCAGGCGGCGTCTCTGTAGGCTGTCCACTTTCGCTCGGCTTCTCTAAGTTTCTCAACGTCTTGGCTGCCAAATCTCCTGGTCAGGGCCAGCGCCTTCTGGTAAGTGGCGTTGAGTTCCGCGTCGACCTTGTCGTGAACCTTCGAGAGGCAGACCGACGTGTCATAAGTTGTACAGCAGCATTTCGTTTCCTCATCTTGTGCGACTGCACGAGTTCCTAGGCCACAGAGCAAGCACAGTAGGACGAATGCTTTTATGGATTCGCAGGTTCCGGCCACCGCCTACTGCCCTTTCACCTTGACCAGATCTTTCAACTCGTTCATGAACTCTTTCACGTCCTTGAAATCAAGATAGACCGATGCGAATCGCACATAGGCGACTTTGTCGTGGCGTCGCAGGCGGTTCATGATCAACTCCCCCAGTTCGCTGGTCTTTCGCTCGCGCTCCGCGGACTCGATGACGAACGACTCCGCCTCGTTCACGATCTGCTCCAGTTTGCTCATCGGCACCGGACGTTTTTCGCAAGCGCGCAGCAATCCGTTGAGCACCTTCTGGCGGTCGAATTTCTCCCGCCGACCGTCTTTCTTGACCACCATGTAGGGGATTTCGTCGATGCGTTCATAGGTGGTGAAGCGCTTGCCGCATTTCAGGCACTCGCGCCGGCGGCGGATCGAGTCTGCCTCCTTGCTCTCGCGCGAGTCTACGACCTTGTCGTTGGCAAATCCGCAAAAAGGACATTTCATGGCGCTGGGTGGATCAGGTGCGGCAAACCCGAACGCGCCCTTACAGGCGACGAGGGAAGCGACTGTCCTGATCGATAACTTGAAATTGTAACAGTTGCCGCAGACCGGCAGCCGCACACGGAGGGCTCGACTCGGAGTCCAGGGATTGAGATCAAAAGCCTGTGACCGCCGAAGTCGCAGAGAACGGCCGCGAAGTCCGCAAAGAAGAACTTTTTGCAATGCCTGTCTTCGCGTTCTTTGCGGGTTTTCTTTGCGACCTTTGCGGTTAAGAGCTTTTTGGGTTGGACCCTGCTCCGAAAACAAAACGGCGCCCGCACCCCCTGCGGTACGAGCGCCTGTTTTTCCCCAGGCCCTCCCGGTGACGGAGAGCGTGAAGGCTTCGGTCCCAGCCGGCGATCACCGCCAGGGAAATCGGCCAGGATCGGGACCTCCTCAAAGGGTGCCCGATTCACCCTGCCAATTTGTCAAAAACCTGTCTGTAATTTGTAAAAAGATAGGCAAACGAAGAGGTCTCTTTCTCAGCGAATGCCCTTCGTAACCCGCTCTTTTGGGCCTCGGCTGCTATCATCAGCATTCCCCAGTCCAAGACTGTGCGCCTCCAGTTTCACCTCGGTTTTCTATTGATCGCCCTGCCCTTAATGGCGCAGAGCAACGCGGGAGAACTCCGCCTCAAGATTACCGACCCCGCTGGATTGGCCCTGAAGAGCACGGTTGAACTGGTCAGCCAGGGCAATGAGTATCGTCATACCTTCGCTACGGATGATCGGGGCAATCTGGATACCAAGCGCCTGCCCTACGGAATCTACGAGGTTCAGGTCCGGGCGGAGGGATTTGCGCAACTTTCCGAGTCCATTGAAATACGCTCCGCGCTTCCCCTGGAGCGCACGATTGCGCTGAAACTGGCTTCCGTTTCCGAATCGGTGAACGTCACTGCGCCCAGCACACTGGTCGATCCGTATCGCGCCGGTTCATTCAATGAAATCGGTTCCGAGACGATTCAGAATCGGTTGACTTCGCTACCCGGCCGCTCCATGCAGGACCTGGTGAACTCCGAACCGGGCTGGCTCTACGAAGGCAACGCGGTTCTTCACCCCCGCGGATCGGAATATCAGACGCAATTTGTAGTAGACGGAATTCCCCTCACCGACAATCGTTCCCCCAGCTTCGGTTCGGAGCCTGCCGAAGCCGATGACATCGAATCCATCAAGATTTATACCGCCGGAATTCCCGCGGAATTTGGCCGGAAGATGGGCGGCGTGGTTGAGGTCAATACTCTCAAAGACCAGGACCCGGGATTTCATGGCCAGCTCACCATGTTCGGCGGCACCTACGATACCGCTGGCATTAATACCCAGGATCAATACAGGTGGGGCAAGAATACGTTTGGCCTGAGCGCCTCCGGCAACATGACGAGCCATTACCTGAATCCGGTGGTCCCCGAGAATTACACCAACCACGGCACTATTGCTGATTTTTCGCTCAGTTTTGAGCGGGACCTCACACCGAAAGACCGCCTGACGATGATTGTCCGCCATGAACTCGCGCGCTACGAGATCCCCAACGAATACGTGCAGCAAAACGGAGCGTACGTACCGAACTCGGACAACACGGTCGGCTGTCCCCCCGGCCCGCCACCGGTCGACTGCGTGTTCATTCCAGGAGGGCAGCTGCAGAGGGGAGACAATTTTGAAACCATGGGGAGCGTCTCCTATCAGCATATTTTTTCCTCCGACATGGCCGGCTCGCTGCACGGAATGGCCCGCGACAACTCCACTGATTTTTATTCCAACCCTGAGTCGTGGCCGCTCATCGCTACCCAGCATAACGACTTCAAGGAAATCTATTTCAACGGCAGCGTCTCCGTTCATCATGGCAGGCAGGAGTGGAAGGCGGGCGTCGAATCGGATGCAATCTTCCTGCACGAAAACACCAGCTACCTGATGCCCGACTGCGCCGACCCGAACGACCCGCGATGTCCTATCAATATTGGGATTCTGGACGCGGGTGCGACAACCTTTGCCTTTACTGGCAGCCGCCCCGATCTTGAACAATCCGCCTATGTTCAGGATGCCATCCGGCTCGGCAACTGGTCGATCAACGCGGGGCTCCGCTGGGACCACTACCAACTGCTAGTGAACCAGAACGCGGTGAGCCCGCGCATTTCCATCTCACGCTACTTTCCCTCCGTCGGTGTGAATGTTCACGCCTCTTATGACCGGATTTTCCAGACGCCGTCTTTCGAAAATGTTCTCTTAGCCAGTTCTCCGGAGGCGGAGGCCATCGATACCAGCGTGGCCGCGGTGCAATTGCCAGTCGAGCCTTCTCACGGGAACTATTACGAATTGGGAGCGACGAAAGCGTTCTTCGGCAAACTGAGGCTGGATACGAATATGTTCCGCCGTGACGTGAACAACTACGCCGACGACTCCCAAATTCTGAGTACCGGGATCAGCTTTCCGATCGCATTTAATAAAGGCATTCTCTACGGGGCGGAGGCCAAGCTCGAGGTTCCGCACTGGGGGCGATTTTCCGGCTTCGCCAGCTACTCCTACATCGTCGGCAATGTGTGGAACCCGGTAACCGGCGGTCTGTTTCTCGGGGATGATGCCACCGGCGCGACGACCCAGTTAACCGGACATTTTCCCGACTCGCAGGACCAACGGAACACGGTGCGAGCCCGCGTTCGCTATCAAGCAGCCCCGCGCGTGTGGTTCGCGCTAGGAGCTGACTACAACAGCGGACTGCCCTTTGAGGCTGATCTGACTCCGCAGCAATATGTCGCGGAATACGGTCAAGTGGTGGTGAACCACCTCAACTTCGATCTTGGCCGCATCAGCCCTTATCTCACGGAGAATTTTTCGGTGGGAGCCGATCTCTACCAGCACGAAAAACGCTCAATACGCTTCCAGGGTGACGTCGCGAACCTGAGCAATACGCTTGAATTAATCGACTTCGGAGGATTGTTTTCCGGCAACGCACTTGGCCCGTCGCGGCAATATACCTTCCGCCTTGTAACCACGTTCTAGGGAGCCTAGGGGGACGCGGGCGCGTCTTCTCAGGAAAAGCGTAACTAATGAGCGAAGCGTAATCGGCTTGGGGGCCGACTGCACGCAATCTAGCTTCCCGGCATCATCTGCACGGGCGCCCCGCCGTCCACGTCGGCCTGATTGAATACCACGTTGGCTCCCATGTGCGCGGGCCGGGGGGCCAGCATCTGCTCTTTGCGGTACACCAGGTTGCTGGCGTTGAAGCTGGCCAGCTCGAATCCGTGCCCGTGCGTGATCGCGTCGGTGGGACACGCCTCCACGCAATACCCGCAGAAAATGCAGCGGTTGTAATCGATGTTGTAAACCTTGGCGTAGCGTTCCGCGCCGCTGACGCGGTTTTCTGCCGTGTTCTCCGCCGCCTCGATGTAAATGCAATTCGAGGGACAAGTCGCCGCGCACAGAAAACAGGCCACGCACTTCTCCAGCCCGTTTTCGTCGCGCTGCAACACGTGCGCGCCGCGGAAACGCGCTTCAAATCGCGCGCCCTTGAGCGGCCCCTTGCCGTCGGGATAGTTCTCCACGGTAGTGGGCTGGAACATCTCCATGAAGGTGATGCTCATGCCCTTCGCAATCGCGGCGATATTTTTCAGAACCGGCATGCTTGTTCAGTATACCGGAAGTGATACGGTCTCCGCAGGCGCCGCGTCGGGCGCTGGGGAACTCCGCGGAGTCACGGTATTCTGGGACTATGAAGAATGACGAACCCAGGGATGCGGCCGCGCGAATCGGGCTCTGTGCATCGTGTAAATTCATGCGCCAGATCGAATCCGACCGCGGATCGGTCTTCTATCTCTGCGAGCGTTCCGCGACCGACGCCAGCTTCCCGAAATATCCTCGTTTGCCGGTGCTGCAATGCCGCGGTTATGAGCCGAAAGCCTGATCCACCGATGATAGAAAGCCCCCCCACTTCTCGCCAAGAACGCGAGAAATGGGGCACCCAGGCTTAGCCGATCCCTAATTCTTTCGCCAGCGCCTTCCACTTGGCGTCGACCAGCGCTTTCGTTTTCGCATCCATCACAATTTCGTCTGGCCAGGGACGCGTGAAGCCCTCGGTGGCCCACTTGCGGGTCGCATCGATCCCCATCTTCGATCCGTAGTTAGCAAGGCGTGAGGCGTGATCGAGCGAATCCACCGGGCCCAGCATGAATTGAATGTCGCGCTCAGGGTCGATGTGGTTGAGCACCTTCAGCGTCACGTCGGCGAGATCCTGAACGTCGACGTCCTCATCGACGACGATGATGCACTTCGTGAACATGGCCTGGCCCAGCGACCAGACGGCGTTCATCACTTTTCGCGCCTGCCCGGGATACGACTTCCGGATCGAGACGATCATCAGGTTATGAAATACGCCCTCAACCGGCAGATTGATATCGACGAGTTCTGGAATTGTCAGCTTCATCAGCGGCAGAAAAATTCGCTCGACCGCCTTGCCCATGTAAGCGTCTTCCTGCGGCGGTTTGCCCACAATCGTGGTCGCGTAGACAGGGTCTTTGCGGTGGGTGATGCAACTAACGTGAAAAACGGGATAAAGATCTTCGAGCGAATAAAAGCCAGTGTGGTCGCCGAACGGCCCTTCGGAACGCAGCTCATCGAGATGCACGTGACCCTCGATAACGATCTCACTCGACGCCGGCACCTCCAGATCGACGGTCTCGCACTTGACCAACTCAACGGGAGCCGCGCGCAGAAAGCCGGCTATCAGATATTCCTCGATATCGGGCGGCGCAGGCACGATGGCAGAAAAAGTCACCGCCGGGTCCGTGCCAATCGCGACCGCAACTTCCATCTTTCCCGATGGACGCTCGCCTTCCGCAAGAATGCTGCCTCCCGAAGTGCGGGCCATGATGTCGACTGCGGCCGACTTGCCGTCGACTGCCGCTCGCATCCGCTCCCGCGCATGTTCGGCCGCGACCTTCTGCCGCTGCCAGTGCATTCCGGTCGTACGTTCATCGTAGACCTGCATGCGGTACATTCCGAGGTTGCGCTTGCCCGAGCGCGGGTCGCGCGTGGTCACACAGGGAAGAGTGATGAATCGACCAGCATCCTTGGGCCAGCATTGCAAAACAGGGAAGTCGAGGAGCGAAAAATTGTCGCGTTTGATTACTTCTTTGCACGGCGCCGTCGGCACGGTCTTGGGGAAGAATTTGCCCATCTCCGTCAGCAGCGGCAACATCTTGAGTTTGTCGAGGAAACCCTGGGGCGACTTGACGTCCATGAACATACGAATGCGGTCGGCGATTTCGTCGAACGAACTCACACCGAGCGCGAGTTTCATGCGCGCGTCGGAGCCGAACTGATTGATGAGAAGTTGGGATCGCGCGTAGCCCTTCAGGTTCTGAAAAAGAAGCGCTGGCCCGACGGTTGCGCCCTTGGAATCGCGGCTCTTCGAAACGCGGTCAGTGATTTCGGCAATCTCAAGAATGGGATCGGCTTCCGTCTGAATACGCTTCAGTTGGCCCGCGCGTTCGAGCGCGGCAATCCACTGGCGGAGGTCGTCGAAGGCCAAGGTTCCTCTCTGCTGTAACTGATCAAGCGTGATCGATCAGGTGACCGACGATTATAAGGGATAGACCGCAGAACGTTCCTGCAACATCGCGTACCTGTATCCGGGAAATGGAGAAGAGAACTCGCCGTGCTCACGCCGAGATGACTTTAAGGCCCGTCCCGGCGCCGCGGGTTGGAGTAAACTCAAGGATTCGGGAAGCGGGCCGTCGGAGCCCCTTCCGGAATCTAACGCTCTTATGTCATTGCTTTGGCTACGCTTCGCGCTGGCCTGCTACTTCATCGGCCTGATCTACGCCTTCGTCGCGCTGCGCCGAACCAGCGATCTTTTCAGCCGCATCGCCCTGCATGCGGCCAGTCTGGGCATGGTCTTTCACTTTGTCTCGCTGGTGGAGTTGTTCCTCTCCGGACCGGTGGTCTGGGCTTCGGTGCATAACGGAGAATCGTTGCTGGCCTTCTTGTCCATGACATTCTTCATGGTCATCTATGCGATTTATCAGACCACCTCGCCCGGCGTGGTAGTGTTCCCGGTTGTTTTCTTTCTTACTTTTGTGGCCGCCCTGGACCAGCAGCCGGTACTACTGACCTCGTTCGTCTCGCACAAGGGATGGCTCGTCGCCCACATTATCCTCATCTTCACGGGATACGCCGCGCTCGTCCTCAGCTTCGGAGCCAGCCTCCTCTACCTTGTGCAGGAACGCCGCCTGAAGTCGAAGAAGCCGGCGAGCCTGACTTCGTTCCTGCCCGCGCTCGAAGTAATCGACCAGATCGGCTATCGGTCGCTGCTGCTGGGCTTTCCCTTCATGACGCTGGGCCTGCTTACGGGTTCGGTCGTAGCGTTGACTACTTATGGCCGCGTCGATTTCCTAGATCCGAAGATTCTACTTTCGCTGCTCATGTGGGCCGTTTACATGGTGATGGTATTCACCCGCTGGAACTCCGGATGGCGCGGCCGGCGCGCCGCCGTTCTCGCTACTTTCGCCTTTGTCGCGGCCGTGGTGGCCTGGGCCGCGAATTATTTCTCAACCATCCACGGGTTTGCCGCCTCATGAGGCTCAGAGTATGAGATACCAGCTCATCGGCGTGAATCACAACAGCGCTCCGCTGGAAGTGCGCGAGCGTCTGGCGATCCCTGACTCGCGCCTGCCCGATGCCTGCCGCGAGCTCGCCGCCCATCCCGGGATCGAAGAGGCCATGGTGATCTCGACCTGCAACCGGGTGGAGCTCATCGCCCATACTACGAACGGCCACGCCGACTTGCGGGGATTTCTGCACCAGCACTTTCATTTAAAGCCGGAAGAACTCGAACCCCACCTCTACGAATTTCGCGAGAAAGATGCTGTACGCCACGTCTTCCGCGTGGCCTCGAGCCTGGATTCCATGGTTGTAGGGGAGGCGCAGATTCTAGGCCAGGTCAAGGAAGCTTACGCCACGGCCCGCGCCGTGGGCTCGGTCCGCGGACAACTCGACCAGCTCTTCACTCGCGCCTTCGCCGTCGCCAAGCGCGTGCGCACAGAAACAGAAGTTGGATCGTCTTCGGTGTCGATAGCGTCGGTCGCGGTCGAACTGGCCAAGAAAATCTTCGGCACGCTGCAGGGCAAGACCGTCTTTATTGTCGGCGCCGGCAAGATGAGCGAACTCGCCGCCCGCCACCTGCTGGCCCATGGCTGCGCGTCGATCTTTGTCTCGAATCGCACCTACGACCGCGCCGTTGGACTGGCGCACAAGTTTGACGGCCAGGCCATCAAGTTCGACGATTTATACAACACCTGCGACCGCGCCGACATCGTCATCACCTCGACCGGCTCGCCCCACGCCATTTTCCGCCGCGAACACGGAGAACAGTTTCTCTCGCGCCGCAAGAACAGGCCGATGTTTTTCATCGATATCGCCGTGCCCCGCGATGTTTCCCCCGAGATGGCGAAGCTCGACGGCATCTTCACCTACGACATAGATGATCTGCAGCAAGCGGTCTCCAGCCACGTCGCCGATCGCCGCAAGGAAGCCGAACTCGCCGAAGCCATCATCTCGGGCGAAGTCGAGCGCTTCGAAGCCCGCCTGCATACGCTCGATGTCGTGCCCACGATCGTGTCGTTACAGGATCATCTGGAAACCATTCGCCAGGCCGAAATCGACCGCGTCCGCGGACGCATGGGCCATTTGACTCCAGAGCAGGAATTGGCCGTCGAAGCCCTGACCCGCGGCATCATCAACAAAGTCATGCACACCCCGATCACCACGCTCAAGACCGCCGCAAAAGAATCCGAGGCAACAACTGTGATCGACGTCGTCCGACGGCTGTTCAACTTACGCGATAAAGACTCGTCAGCTCCAGATAAGAAAAATGAAGTGGGGACGCGGCAATGAATACAGCCTGATTGAATGGTCACAGTCCTTTTCATCTTCTGGGATTGCCTTTTTGTACTTGCAGGATGGTACCTGTACCGGCATCCACTCCTTTTCGAAAACGTTCGACGTGAGCAGTGGCAGATACGGATCAACAAAGTCATCGGGATCATCTTGATGATCGTTGGAGGAATCTTCGCGGTCGCGAGGGTACTCTTTTCATTCATCAGGATGTAAGAACGAGGCTGTAAAGTGAGAGAAAAATTGAACCAGCTGCATAATTCCGCTACGATTCGCATCGTTTCCTGCCCTTCGCTCTGCTCGGCCTCAGGCAGATCCTTCGGCGTCGTCTATGTCTAACCTCCGCATCGGCTCCCGCGGTTCTCAACTCGCTCTCTGGCAGGCAAATCACATTTCCGATCTCCTGCGCGCACGCGGGCACGAAGTTGAAATCGAAATCATCCACACAACCGGAGACAAAATTACTGACGTTGCTCTCGCCAAGGTCGGCACAAAAGGAATGTTTACCAAAGAGATCGAGGAGGCCCTGGCCGCCGGGCGCATCGATCTCGCGGTGCACTCGCTGAAAGACCTGCCCACAGAACTTCCCCCCGGATTCGAAATCGCCGCCGTCACCGCGAGACAAGACCCGCGCGACGCCTTCTGCTCAACCCATTATTCAACGATCGAAGAGCTGCCCCAGCGCGCGCGCATAGGCACCAGCAGCCTGCGCCGCCAGGCGCAACTGAAAGCAATCCGGCCCGATCTCGACATTCATCCGCTGCGCGGCAACGTCGACACGCGCCTGCGCAAGCTCGAGCAGGGGGCGTACGACGCCATCATCTTGGCCTCGGCCGGCCTAAAGCGTCTGGGCAAGACCGAGTTGATCAAGCAAATTATCCCCGCCGAAATCATGTGCCCCGCCGCCGGGCAGGGAGCCCTCGGCATCGAGATCCGCGAAGGCGACGCCGCTACACGCCAGCTCCTGGAATTTCTGAACGATCTTGCCGCCCACGCTGCCACCACGTGCGAACGCGCTTTGCTCAACCGCCTCGGCGGAGGCTGCCAGGTTCCCATCGGTGCCTTCGCGGAAGTGAAGAACGGCCGGCTGCACCTCGAATCCATCGTCGCTGACCCCGACGGCTCCCGCCTCCTGCGCGACTCCCGCGACGGCGGTGATCCTGAAACGCTTGGCAATGACGCCGGTACAGCCCTGCTGGCTCGTGGCGGCGACGAAATTCTGGCCGCCGTCTACGGCCGCGGCCTGGCCGTTCCCCCGCAACCATAGGCAGAACCGGCAACGAGATCGCGGGTGCAGTAAGCTATCCATCAAGCCCGCGAAGGGCATTAAGAACACCGCCTATGTACATCCCTGAACATTTTCGAGTACGCGAGCACGCCGACGCGATTGCCTTCATGCGCGCGAATCCCTTCGTCATCCTGGTTTCCGCCGGAGACGACGGACCCTTCGCCAGCCACGTTCCCGTTGTCATTCGCGAAGACCCGAGTCGTGACGGGGAAGACCGGCTCATCGTGCGCGGCCACGTCGCCAAGGCCAACCCGCACTGGCGCGATCTCGAGCAGCAACCACAGTGCCTTACGATCTTCCACGGCCCGCACTCTTACATCTCGCCGAGCCTGTACACGAACCGCGAGAGCGTACCCACCTGGAATTACGGCGCAGTGCATTTGTATGGAAACGCGCGTGTCTTCTCCTCACCCGACGCCATGCTCGGCGTTCTCCACGACTTGATGGGGATTTTCGAGCCCGCCTACGCCGAACAGTGGGCCTCGCTCAGCCCGGAGTACCGCGAGCGCATGCTCAGCCACATCGTTGCCTTCGAAATCACTGCGACCAAGCTCGAAGCCAAGTTCAAGCTCGGCCAGAATCGCGCTCGCGAGGAGCAATCGAACATGATCGCTGCGCTCGATAAGGCGGAAGACACGGTCGTCTCCGGAGTCGCCCGGATGATGCGCGAGCAGGGGCTGGGCGTGAGTGCCGCGAAGAAAGAAGAAAAATGAACCGGTTTCTGGAGCGGACTTGTTCAGAACGAAGCCGCAACAACTCTGACCATGGACAAGAACATCAAATCATCGACAAAGCCGCTGGTAAGCGGTGTACGAATTCTAGTGGGACGGGCTCGCCACCAGGCCAGCGCACTATCGGGCGAACTGCGGAAACTCGGTGCGGATGTTCTTGAGATCCCTTTCATCGAGATCCGGAAGCCGCGCTCATTCCACCCTCTCGATTCCGCCCTCCGAAATCTCGGAAGCTATGACTGGCTCATTCTCACCAGCGTGAATGGCGTCGAGGCCATGTGGCAGCGTATGGAGAAACTGAAACTTGATCCCGCGCGCGGTCAGGAACTTCGAGTCGCGGCCATCGGTCCCGCCACGAAAGCCGCCATCGAAGATCGCGGCATGAACGTCGATGTTGTACCGAAGGAATACGTCGCCGAGTCCGTGGTGCGCAGCCTGAAGAAAAAAGTGAAAGGGAAGCGCGTGCTGCTGGTGCGCGCCAAAGTCGCCCGCGACGTGATTCCCCGTGAACTGCGCCGGGCGGGAGCTTATGTAGATGTAGTCGAGGCCTACGGAACCGTTGTACCGCGCGCATCCCGCGCAAGGCTGCGCGAGGTGATGACGAACCCGCGGCGGCGTCCGCATGTAATCACCTTCACCAGTTCATCAACGGCCCGGAACTTCGCCACGTTGTTGGGAGCGCGCAAGTCTTCGCTGAATAAACGCCTCGACGGAATAAAGTTTGCCTCGATTGGGCCGGTAACCTCGTCGACCCTGCGCGAGTTAGGAATGCCGGTCGACGTCGAGGCAACGCAGTTCACAATCCCAGGACTGGTCAAGGCGATTCGCAAAATCGCTCGAGTCGTAGAGACGTAACTCGTTACGTCTCTTTTTTAGCTCACCGTGGGGAAGAGGAACAGGGAATTGGCGGCTACTCGGTCACAGTGCAACTGCAGTCCGCCGGCACAACATGTGCCAGCAGAAAATCCGCGACGCGTTTATAAGCATCAATCTGATTTTCGACCCGCGCGAATCCGTGGCCCTCATTTTCATAAACCTTGGAATCGACCGTGCCCCCGCGTTTGCGGATCGCGTCAACAACCTGCTGCGTCTCTGATTTCGGGCATCGCGGGTCGTGTCCGCCCGCGAGCAAAAGCAGCGGCGCCTTGATCTGGTCGATGAAATTGATCGGCGAACGATCTTGGTACAGCGCCTTGTTCTTCACCACATCGCCCATCGTGGCCAGATCGCTCTGCTGCAGCACCGGGTCTTCATTCTCGATCTCGGTGAACCAGTTCACGAACGGCACGATCGGCACGCCCGCGGCCCACACCTCGGGAGCCTTCGTCACTGCCATCATGCTCAGGTATCCGCCGTAACTTCCGCCCATGACGGCAATTTTGTTCGGATCGAGATGCCCGGTCTTCTTGATCCAGTCAACTCCGGCGAGCACGTCCTGCAGATCGCCGCCGCCCATGTCGAACAGATTCGCCTGCTGAAATTCTTTTCCGTAGCCGGTCGACCCGCGATAGTTCGGCGCGAGCACCATGTATCCCTGATTGGCCGCGTACTGCACGAACCGGTTGAACGAGTTCATGCTCTGCGCCGTCGGCCCGCCGTGAATGTAGACAATCGCCGCATTCTGCCCGTTGCGCGCCATGTTGAACGGCACGTAAAGAAACGCAGAGATGGTCCACTTGCCGTCGCGGCTGGGATAGTGCACCAGATAAGGCTCGACCATATCTTC
>Ga0074044_10000124_pt1 | contig 76789 bp, 71 predicted proteins | sample BogForMeECP23OM1_FD_94443 | JGI IMG/M metagenome (GOLD analysis project Ga0074044, IMG submission 94443) | Bog forest soil microbial communities from Calvert Island, British Columbia, Canada - Bog Forest MetaG ECP23OM1 | ecosystem: Environmental > Terrestrial > Soil > Wetlands ...
ATGGAGCCGACGATCAGACTTGAACTGATGACCTGCCGATTACGAATCGGCTGCTCTACCAACTGAGCTACGTCGGCCTGCTTTCGATTCCTGCTTTTGATTTTAAGACCCGTCTGCGATTCCTGCAATCAGGCTGGCGCCCGAACGTAACGCTCCTCCCGCGCAGCCGCTTCGCTTCGAGTGTCTTATTTCAGAGGCGTCCTATCTCGTTGGCTCGTGACTGACAGCGGCTCGGGCCCCCGCGCTACGCGGCCCGCGCCAGCGCCTTGTACTCGTCATCGGATTGCGTGGGCAACAGCACCCAGAGCGTGTAGATGCCGAGCGCTGTACCTATCGGGACGTTTAGCAGCGCGATGAAACCCACCACCAGGGCAACAACCCGTGCCCACTCCTCCCGCTGCAGCAAGCCCCAACCAGCGAAAAACCCCGCCGCAGCTTTCGCCAGGATCAGCCATCCGATAACGCTGATCAGAGGCCGCAGCCAGACCGTGACCTCGGGCGGCGGGCCGTTCGGAATATGGATCACGCCGTTCACGCGGCCGAAGATCACTTGCGCGACAATGAGTACGGCCACTCCGGCCACCACGTGCAAAGCCGAGTACGCCATCCAGAGAATGCCCACCAGCCGGACATGGTCGCGCACCCGGCTGCGCCGCAGCTCGACGAGTCCCAACACAGTTTTGCCGCAACGTCCGCAGCGCGCGTCTCCCGCTTGCAACTGCGCTCCACATTGATCGCAGAACATCGCGTCTCCTTCCGAGCTCACACTCGCTTGTTCACTGTATTGTACGGACGAAAGCGCTTGCCAGTTCCGAAAACACTTTCTTCGTTCCCAGTTCTCAGTGGACGGCAGACCCGTCGTTCGCCAACTGAGAACTGAGAACCGGGAACGGAGAACTGCGGTCTCTAAAATGAAAAGGCCACCCGGCAACTGGGCGGCCTTTTCTTTCAAGGGAGAATAGTTCCAACGGAGGTTTCATCCATCAGAACTTTCTGCGGGAATCTTATGAGCCTCAAAAGCACAGTGTCAAGCAAAATTTTAGACTTAAATAGTCTTATTTTCAACAACTTACACGATGTGTCCACAAGTCGGCAAACCGCCTCAAAACGGGGCGAAATCCCCTCTTCTCGACGGTAACGACATTCGATTGAGTTACTTACCGCTCCCGAGGCACCGGCCGGGGGTCGTCTTCCAGGTGCAGAGAGATGAATTCCATCGTCTCCCGGCGATCAAACACAGAGTCGGGAAAGTATCGCTTCACCAGCACCCGCAAGCCCCCAAACGCGACGCCTGCCACCAGCGCCAGGCCAACCACAATTCCGCAAAGGACAATCGCGTTGAACAGAAAGTTTGCCAAATTGTCTTTCTTGCTGACGTAGGTGTTTTCGTTCCACGTAACATCGGCTTCGTAGCTGATCGACGACATTAGCGATCGAGCTTCACTTTTCGAAAGCGGGCCGGCCGCGATCACGATGATCGGACCGGTGCGCGTGTCGAAGAACGGGCCCACATCAAGAATCGGCGCAACTCCCGGTTGCTGCTGCGTGATCTGGTGCGAGGCGTCGATCTGGCGCAGCCGTTCCGCGGCAATCTGCGGCGTCGGATATTCGATGAGCATCAGGGTCGCATCGCCCGCGTTCGCCGCATACTTGCCCAGTACGACTTCCGCGCCCGACTTGAAATCCACCATCGCAGCGGGCAGAGGCGATCCGACCCGGTCAAGCGCGGCCGGACCCAGAATGTATTTCGTCGTATTCTTCTCGAGATTCTTGTCGGACCCTTTGGGAAGTCGAGTGGGTAACGAAGGCGGGTTGCCCTTGTTGCCCTCAGCCGGTGGCAGGAGCCCAGCAAGTTGTCGCATTTGCGATGCTGACATCACGCTCATTCGGTCGAACACCGCGTCCACCAGCACGTTCCCCTGATAGAACAGCACGCGGTTATTCAGAAAAGCCGCCTGCCCGCCAATGGTTTCCTGCCCCATGTCTTCAGAGTAGTAGTAAGTGAAGGCGCCGAAAGCGCCGCTCGTGTCGGCAAACACGGCGGCCTTGATCGTCAGATTGCGGCCATCGTCGCGTGTGTAGGCCGCCTTCTCCAATCGCTGGAAGCCGTACTCCCTAAGGACGGGTGCATTCGCCGCATCGGCAGCGCCGGGATCGTCGCTCCTGGAAACCGCGCCTTTCACCTGCCAGCCCGCAAATTCTTCGGGAAGCACCGCAGCCCCCGAGAGCGTTGCCGGCGCGGGCGATTCAGCCGCGAGAACCACGGCGCACGAAACCAAGAAGACAACCAACACCTGTCGCAAGAATTTCATTCGAAAAAAGGCACACCAATGCTACTCGATTAGACTACCGACAGTCCCAGAAAGTTTCCACCACGCGTGATTTGACGGAGCGCAAACGGACAAAATTCGAAGAACAAAAAAAGAGCCGGACATTCGCCCGGCCCCAAAACAACCTTCCGCTGCAGGTTACGGTTCGCCGAACAGGTCGGACATGGTGTTGGTGGTGTCATCGCAGGCATGGTTCAAGCAAGGTAGGGCAAATCCACCTTCGATGGTCCGGAGTAGCGAGAAGTGAGTGTAGAAGACTTTGCTCTGCAGGTTATGGAAGCCATAGTTGGTGTCAACGATGGCTGCGACTCGGTTGACGGTCGGAGAGACGCTGTAGTCATCCTCGTCCCAGATGGTAATGATGGCATTACGGCCCTTGCTCCAAGCCGGGGAGGCATGGATCGCAGTCACGATCCTTTGTAGAGCCTGGTCGCCAAGAGCCATCAATGCCGGATTCAGGCCAACTTGGGTGCCGTTGTCATTAGGATCGAATTGGCAGAATTGAGTGCCGTTGCCGCGACCGTGCTGGTCATTGCACTGGTTGGGGACGACGAAAGAGTAGTTCGGCGCTTTACCCGAGGCCAGGTCGCTATAGAGGCCGGACGCTCCATCAAAAGGAACCATATTGGCCAGGCTGTTTTGTGGGTTGGTTCCTCTTTGAGTGGACCGGAAATAGGCGAACGGATTGTGCTTTACCGCGTAAAGGGCAACGATCTGCCCGGAGTTGAAGGTGGGCGGGTTTGCCGGCCACAGATTATTGAACAGCGTAAAGTCAGTGAGGTTGGAAAAGTTGCCGTCGCTGTTATCGACACGGTTAGCGCCAGACAGCGGGAGGCTTTCCTGATAAGTCTTCCAGGTCTTTCCGGCTGCGACCAGCTGATCGGCGATGCTGATACCCAGGATATTGGGATCAGCCGGATACGATTTAACGCCGTCGATGTTGTTGACGCCAGGAGGTCCGGTGGTCTCGTTGCTGCAGTCGATGGCGGGCGTGGCCGCGTCGATTCCGGTGCCAGAGATCGGGCAAATGGGCGTAGTTGTCACTTCGAAATTCGTAACGCCCGTGGCCAAGTTCGGCAAGCAGGACCCGTTGTGCCAGTCCGGCGAGTTGTCATCCAGCACGCCGAAGTTCGATCCGGCGTTGGTTTCCAGATAGTTGGTCAGGCTGGGATGGGCGACAGCGAAATAGTTAGTGGCGAGGTTGGCGGAGTTAGCGTACTTGGTGGTGAACGGCGCGGCCGGGTTATGGAGGACTTGGGAAAAACCATGATTCTCCATCATGATGACCCAGACGTGGTTGAGGGCTGGGACGCCCGTGGGCACGGCGCCTTCCTGGGCAAAAGCCGCGCTCGTCGCGAGCGCCAGCAGGCACACAATAACCAAAGCTCTTGTCTTCATAAGCTGAGTCTCCTGGGACTTTTCATTGGGGTGATGAATGCCACCGCTTCGGCGGCGGCAAGGTCGCTAAGCTTAGCAGGCAATTGTGAAAGGGAAGTTAATATCTGACGGACGAAACCAGCTACCAGAGCTGGAACTCATAGCCCTAAAGCGGAATGTCGCTTTTGGCGGAAAGCCCGGTGAGGGATGATCCTTGGGCCAGCCCTGGGTTTAGGTACCAGTCTTGCAGCGCGACAAGAGGCTCTCGCGATCCCCGCTGGAAGGTATTTCCCTGCAAAAAGCGCATCGTAGAAATCCTTCACCGTATGCGCCTCACTGCACCGTGGAATCGACAATGAACTTGCCATGGGACCGATGTGAACCGCGAGTTCTCTCTTCGTTTTTTCCAACATTGCCGGGTTCCGGCCAGCGGCAACGACGAGATCTCAACCCTGGAAGGGGCCTTCAACCGGATGCACCGCAGCCAGTCAAACAGTCTGGAGTTGGCGCGCATGGGGACTTAGCCCCCGGGAAACCTGGCGCTATTGCCCCTCGTGTTTGTCGATCTTGCTCGCCACCTTCACGCCACTTAAGCCATTCACGTACTTGGAGACACCCCGATACAGCGATTCGGCAATGCGCTGCCGGTGCTCGGAGGTTTCCATTTTGCGCTCGTCGGTGGGATTCGACACAAACGAAATCTCGGCCAGAATCGAAGGCATATTCGCGCCGATCAGCACGATGAAGGGCGCCTTCTTGATCCCGCGATTGCGGATGCCTGCATTCTCCAGGGCCAGGCCTCCGTAAAGCGATTCCTGTATGTCGCCCGCAAACTCGCGCGATTCATCGATCTTGTCTTTCAACGCAATTTTCTTCACCAGGTCCTGCAATTCGTGGATCGATTTTTCCGACACCGCGTTTTCGCGCGCGGCCACTTCCAGCGCTTCCGGCGATGAGGTGAAATTCAGGTAGTAGGTCTCGACCCCGCGCGCATCGGAATCGCGGCTCGAGTTGGCGTGAATCGAGATGAACAAATCCGCCCGCTCCCGGTTCGCAATTGCGGTGCGGGTTTCGAGCGGGATGAAGGTGTCGTCCCGGCGCGTATAAATCACCTCAGCGCCGAGCCGCGATTCGAGCAAACGGCCAAGGCGCTTGGCCACGTCGAGTACCACATCTTTCTCCAGCAAGCCATTCGGACCAATCGTGCCCGTATCATGGCCCCCGTGACCGGCGTCAATCACAATCTTGCCAATCTTCAGGCCCAGTGCGCGAGTCAAAGACCGGTCGCCAGCCGCGGTAGGACGCGCTTCGCGGGACTCAGGGGTGCCAAGATGAAGATTGTCAAGATGAAGATCCGCCGTGTCAGGAGCGGCTGCCGGCGCGGCCGTTCGAGATTTTTTCCGGCGCAAAGAAGAAGATGACAATGATGATGACGAAGCGGAAGTATCCGGCTTCGCCTTCACCTCGTCGGCACCCCCAGCCATTTCGGGGCGGGTCTTTTCGTGCTCTAGCGTCGCCACCGTCGCCGGAGCGCTGTCATTCGAACTTTCATTCGAACTTTCGTCCGAACCTTCGTCCGCCTCAACGATCGTTTTGGGAATCCTGTGGTTCGATCCTTTGACCGCAACCGTAGTCTTAGTCACTCCATTGCCACCCGGCTTCGCGGAGTCGCGAAGCTTGGAATCCGGTCTGGCATCTTCGGCGGGCAGGTCCGTTTCGACGAGTCCCGGCTTCGAAGAGCTAGCCGCATCCCTGGAGAATTCTTGCTGGGCTTTTCGCCCGGATTTCGAGTCTTCATGCGACAACGCCAACTCGCTGGAATCGTCATCCGATTCCGCGGAAGCCGCCGTGGCTGTCTCCGGACGACCGTTCGCGCTGGCTGCGTTCGCCTTGCCGATGCTCGTCGCCCGGTTCCCCTTGCCGTGAATATCCCTGCCGTGAATATCAATGATGAGCCGGTACGGGTCCGGCAGCAGGAACGCGTCGTAGCTCGCCAGATCGTCCACTTCCAGCACAATCCGCGTGCGTCCAGGCTGAAATTCGGCCACGCGAATTGTTTTCAGAAAGCCGTCGTCGACGTCGAACGTCTTGCCCACCAGGGTCGAAGCCAGTCGGGTATCGCGCAGATCGAAGAAAATACGGTCGGGATTCGAGATGCGCTGCGAACCGAACTTCACTTCCTGCTCAACGTCAATGGCGACGCGCGTGTAGTCGGGCGTGGACCAGTGGCGAACTCCGGTAACCCGCGGCAGGGCGCTGCGGCGCGCACTCGCGGCATCCGCGGATTCGGCCGCGTCGTCAGCGCTGACGCCAGTATTGACATTACCGGCACTGCCACCAGAAGACCGCTGCTTGCGCGACGCCTTCTGCGCCGAGCGCTCCATGGCGTCGGCCTCGGCATCAATTTCTTTCACCGCGGCGCGAGCATCGTCGGCCAGGCGGTTGTGCGGATAGCGCTGCAAAAAGATCTCGAACGTCGTGCGCGCCTCTTCCGGATCGTTCAGATCGTCCTTGTAGATCTCGCCGATCGTGAACAGTGCATCGAAACGGTACTTGCTGCCGGGATATTCCTTGCGCAGGAAGCGATATTGTTCGACGGCGCCGCGCAGAATCTTGTTATCGTCAAAGCGCCGCCCCATCTCGACCATAAGTTCTGCGGTCGCCACCACGCTCGGGTCCGCTTTCGAGGATGCCGGAGAGCCAAAGTAAACGCGGCGGTACGAATCGATCACGCGCTGATATTCATGGCGAGTGCGCTCTCCCACGGGACGGCCGTTGAGAGCCTCCCGCGTACGCTCCGCCTTGGCGAATTGCTGACGAGCCCAGGCATCACTCTGGTGGGCGCGGGCGGAAGCGGAAACCAGTGGCAGCAGCACCAGCAAAAGCGCTGCGCCAAGGCGAAAGGCGTGGCCACCTCGATTTAGGGTCGCAGAAACCTGGGTTTTCACTAAACTTCCTGCTACAAATCCAGCTGTTATCCTGACTAAGTGGCTCGATGATTCGCGCTCAGAATGCCAACCCAACTTACGTCGCGAAGTTGCGGGACCACCCAAACTGCATCAATAACCGCTGCTTCGAAACCCGCTCCCGCTACCACACGAGACGCGGCTACTCCGTATTGCTGATGTACAGCACGCCCCGAGCATCGCGCTGCACGTGAACCGGTTCATGCGACGGGCCTCCAACGCTAAAAGGCCCCGGCTCGCTGCCGCCGTTGTACAAGTTCGTAATCCGGCGAACGTAGTCCTGCGTTTCCCGAAAATGCGGAACGCCCGCACTTCGAGCTACCGCTCCCGATCCAGCATTGTAGGCTGCCAGACTGAGGCGAACGTTGCCCCCGTAACTATCCAATAATTTCCTTAGATGCCGCACCCCGGCGTCCACGTTCTGCGCCGGATCAAACGGATTGGAAACATTAAGCGAACGCGCGGTCGAAGGCATCAACTGCATCAGCCCCATGGCGCCTTTGCGCGACACCGCATTGGGGTTGAAATTCGATTCCACCTTGACCACCGATCGCACCAGGCTCGGATCCACATTGTGCCGCGACGCCGCCGCATCAATAGCGGCGTCGATATCCTGCTGAGTAAAGGCACGGTTAAGAGTCTGGTGAGTCTGCGCTCTGCCGTCGAGATAGGTGTTGACTTCCGAAGCCGCCGAGCGCACCGCCCGCATCACCGCTCCGCTCGTAGGAACCGGCTTGAAGCGATGGTCGGTCACACTCCAATACATCAGTGGAGATCGCGCCCGCGCTCCAGGCTCCGCCGCCGAAGCCGCAGAAGGCGTGTCCCCGTTAACGTAGACCTTGCGGCCGGATTCGTCGGTAGTCGAAGTGATAGCGCCCGCCCGTTCGCTCGATTGGGCTCGCGCCGGCATCGCCGAAAATATCGTGGAAAGAAAGGAGATCGCGGTTAAGCTGGCCATCAACGCGATTTGCAGGCGTCTATGCATACGGGTTTAGGTCGGCCAAAAAAGCACGGCCAAAAGACACACTTACTCTTCCAGGGTCTTCCTACCCGAGCACCTGCCAGAGAATCCAGAACCAGAGTACCGCCAGTATAGGATGCGCCGGGAACAGGAGCAATCTCTCCGAAGGGCATAGAACCACTGGAGTAATCTACGTAAGTCACTGAAAGCAATGATTTTTGTTCCGCACCAGCGTCCTGTAGCCCTGCTTTCCCCTGTGTTCCCCCGTGCTCCCTGTGGTTAAAGCTCGCGCTGCATCCCCCCAACCGACCGCCACCATCTACAATGACAGTGCCTCCTGCGATCCATGAACGCCGAGACGCTGAAAAAACTCTTCGGTCAGGTGCGCCAGGGTAAACTCTCCCCCGACGAAGCCGTAGAGCGCCTCCGCCACCTGCCTTTCGAGGATCTAGGTTTCGCCAAGCTCGACCATCATCGTGCCCTCCGCCAAGGCATGCCCGAGGTGATCTTCGCTCAAGGCAAAACGCCGAGCCAAATAGCCGAAATCTTCCAACGCTTAGCGGCCCACGGCGGCAACGTACTCGCCACCCGTGCCACCGAAGAACAGTACGCCGCCGTAGCCGCCGCCATGCCCCAGGCAGAATTTCGTCCACTGGCGCGCACCATCGTACTCAAGCGCGATCGCAAGCGGCATGGCAAAGGCGTGATCGTCGTCGTGTCCGCGGGAACCAGCGACATCCCAGTAGCCGAAGAAGCAGTCGTCACCGCCGAATTAATGGGCAACAAAGTTCAGCACATTTACGACGTAGGAGTCGCCGGCATCCACCGCCTGCTAGCCCATCGCGGAACCCTGACTAAAGCCCGCGTGATCGTAGTCTGCGCCGGCATGGAAGGCGCTCTTCCCAGCGTAGTAGGCGGCCTGGTAGGAGTCCCGGTAATCGCCGTTCCCACCAGCGTAGGATACGGCGCAGCCTTCCAAGGCCTGGCCGCATTGCTGGGAATGATGAACTCCTGCGCCTCCAACGTCAGCGTAGTAAACATCGATAACGGATTCGGCGCCGGCTACGTAGCCTCGCTCATCAACCGCCGCTGATGAGTGTGGTGACAGATCTCCGCCATTGATGTTGGGCGAATGTTTCTGTGGCAAAGTAATAAGGAATGCTCACCTCCAAAGACCCGCGCCTAGCCGGCCGGGGCGCCTTCACCTATCCCAACTTCGTCTCCTACACGCTCGCGCGTTTCCTGATCGTAGTAGCGCTGGAGATGCAGTCCGTAGCCGTCGGATGGCAAGTCTACGAGATCACCAAGCGCCCGCTCGATCTCGGATACGTAGGCCTGGCCCAATTCGCCCCCGGCTTCGTCCTCTTCCTCTTCGCCGGACACGCCGCCGATCTCTTAGACCGCCGCAAATTGCTGACGTGTTGCTATGCCGGATACGGTCTCTGCTCAGCGCTTCTGCTGGCGATCAGTTGGCGCGCTCCGCAATCGGTTCACTTGATCTACGTGGTTCTGGTATTGGTCGGAGTCTCCCGCAGCTTCAGCTTCCCCGTAAGCCGCGCCATACTGCCACAGCTAGTTCCCGAAGAGCATCTCTCAAACGCAATCGCTTGGAATTCCAGCACCTTTCAGATCGCAACCATAGCGGGCCCCGCCATCGGAGGAATCGCCTATGCCCTATTCCGCGGCCCCGACGCTGTCTATGCCATTGCCGTCGGAGTGTCCATCCTATCTGCCCTCCTCACCCTGCGCATCCACCCGCTGCCCAACTCGCCAGAAAGAGAACTGGCCGGGAGAATGGCCAAGAGAGAACCCATAAGCCTGCGGACCGTGTTAGCAGGTTTTCATTTCATCTGGAACAAGAAGCTGATCCTGGGTTCAATCTCACTAGACATGTTCGCCGTCCTGCTAGGCGGAGCAGTAGCCTTGCTTCCCATTTACGCCCGGGAAATCCTGCACACCGGCCCCTGGGGACTAGGCCTGCTGCGCAGCGCTCCCGGAGTAGGTGCCGCCCTGATGGCGATCGCAGTAGCTCACCGCCCCATCCGCCGCCGCGCCGGCCTGACCATGCTGGTCGCGGTAGCCGCATTCGGCGTGATGACCATCGTCTTCGGACTCTCCCACAGCCTGATCCTCTCGCTGATAGCGCTCTTCCTGACCGGCGCCGCTGACATGGTAAGCGTCATCATCCGAGCCACCCTCGTCCAGGTAGCCACTCCCGACGAAATGCGAGGCCGAGTCAGCGCCGTAGACATGCTCTTCATAGGAGTGTCGAACGAGTTAGGAGAGTTCGAGTCCGGACTAACCGCACAATGGTTCGGCACCGTCCCCGCCGTAGTCCTCGGAGGAGTAGGAACCCTCGTAGTGATCGCCACTTGGGCGTGGCTATTCCCAGAACTACGCAAAGCCGACCAACTAACCGTGGCCGAGCTGATGCCAAAGTAAGTGTAGAGCGGACACTCCTGTCCGCTGCCGTTGCTGTTGATTTTGCTTTTGCTCTTGCCTTCTGACTTTGATCTTTTCGAACGAAAACGTGCCCGCGGGTGTCCCATCCTTGCGCGTTCTGTGCGCAAGGGTGGGATTCCACGCACTGTCCCCCTTTTGGGATTTGTGTTGCGCCTGATTTTCGGTGGCGCAGCGGTTCACCGCTGCGATAATTGCTCCGTCTTGGATGGGGGCGTTGCGCTACCCACAAATTGCCATCCTGAGCAACGCGCGGCAGCAAGGAACAAATGACCACCGAACCAACCGAGCGGTCGCTGTGTCTCTGTCTTCTGCTGCTACAATTTCCGGTACGCCATCCTGCTGGAACGAAGACGCGGCAAGCCGCGTCTCTACAACGAGGTGTCTCATGCCGGAAACTCTGCAGCTATCAAATCCCACGCCGCTCACCACTCTTACCGAAGACGAGATTCTCTTCCGCGACAATGTTCGCCAGTTCGCCGACGACAAGATTCGTCCGCTGGCCAAAGAAATGGACGAAAAGGCAGTGTTCGACCACAGCCTGCTCGATCAGTTCTTTCAGTTGGGACTGATGGGCATCGAGATTCCCGAGCAGTACGGCGGAGCAGGCGGAAAGTTTTTTGAAGCGATCTTAGCCGTAGAAGAATTTTCGCGAGCCGACGCTTCCGCCGGCGTGATCGTCGACGTGCAGAACACGCTGGTAGCGAATGCCCTTCTGCGCTGGGCCAGTGAAGACCAGAAGAAACGTTACCTGCCGAAGATGACGGCGGACACGCTGGGCGCCTATGCGTTGAGCGAAGCCGGATCGGGATCGGACGCGTTTGCGCTGCAAACCAAGGCCGATCTCAAAGGCAACGAATTCGTTCTCAACGGACGCAAGCTCTGGATCACGAATGGCAAAGAGGCTGGATTGTTCATCTTGTTCGCCACCGTGGATGCGTCGAAGGGATACAAGGGGATCACGGCATTTCTGATCGAGAAAAACTTCCCCGGATTCACCGTCGGCAAGAAAGAAGACAAGCTGGGAATCCGCGCGTCGTCAACCTGCGAACTGATTCTGGAAGATTGCCGCGTGCCGAAGGAAAACGTGCTGGGCGAGGTTGGCAAGGGATACAAAATTGCCATCGAGACGCTAAACGAAGGCCGCATCGGAATCGGCGCGCAAATGCTGGGCGTAGCCCGCGGCGCCTGGGAATATGCCACCAAGTATGCGCAGGAGCGCACGCAATTCGGCAAACCGATTTCGGAATTTCAGGGGATCCAGTTTCAGATCGCGCAGATGGCCACCGAGATCGAAGCCGCACGCCTGATGGTGTATAACGCAGCCCGTATGAAAGACGCCGGCGTAAATTTTGTGAAAGAAGCGGCGATGACCAAGCTGTTCACGTCGCAGGTAGCCGAACGTGTGACGTCGCTGGCCATCGAAGTCTACGGCGGATACGGCTTTACCAAAGATTATCCCGTGGAAAAATACTGGCGTGATGCCAAGATCGGAAAGATCTACGAAGGCACGTCGAACATGCAGCTGGCAACGATCGCAAAGCTGGTGATGGGGAAATAAGGTCAGAGGTCAGATTGCAGAGGTGAAAGGCGGCGATCCATAGGTTTTTACCTCTGCAATTCTCTGAAGTGCGGCAGAACTTCATCGCCAAACAGTTTTGCTTGTCCCACACGATCGTCGCCCCAGATTTCAAGCATGATGTGAGTGCAACCGGCGGCGCGGTATTCCTCGATCTTCTGAATGCACTCGTCAGGCGTGCCCGCGATAGGACAAACTTTGCGAAGCAGTTCATCACTGACGGCTTGCGCCGCAGCTTTGCGACCGCCTTTTTCCATGGCATCCGCAACCGGCTGCAGCTCTTCGAAAGTAATGCCCGCGGATTCGAGCAGCACATCCGCTGAGCCTTTGATGTTCTGCACTTTGTTGGCCAGATACATCGCGGCTTGCTCGCGCGCGCCTTCTTTTCCTTTTTTCGAATCGCGCCCGATGCTGCCGACGATCACGCAGCCGAGGATCAGCCTGGAAGCATCCTTGCCCGCTTTCGCTGCGCCCTCTTCCATATTCCTTTTCGAGTAGCGCACGAATGCTGGAGTAGTGATCGACGCCGTGAGCAAACCATCGCCGAGCGAACCGCCCAAGCGCTGCATCGCGGGCCCAGTTCCGGCAACATACACAGGAGGGACTTTGCGCGAAGTATGCGCGTCCGACTTGAGCGGCGGAACGCTGGCAGAGAAGACTTTGCCCCGATATTCAAACTGGTCGCCCTTGAGTACGCCGCGAACGATCTCGATGCTCTCGCGCATGACAGTCGCAGGGCCGACTTTCTCGCCCTCCCCTTCGCCAATTTCTTTCATGAAGATCTTCGATGCGCCAAGGCCAAGAAGAAAGCGATCACCGGCAAGATCCTGCATGACGCGCGCCTCCATCGCAATCTCGACGGGATGTCGCGTGTAAGGAGAAATAATTCCCCAGCCAAGTTGAATGCGTTTGGTCTGGCTGGCGATGACGGCAAGAATTGCGGTCGAAGAGCGCGCCTCAAAGGAATGTTTACGCCACCAGGGATAGGCTTCGGCAATCCAGAAGGTGTCGAATCCTGCGTCCTCGCAGGCCTTGGCCATGACCACGGTTTCATGGACAGGCTCCATGCTAAGTTGCAGGACTCCGATGTTGAATGGACTGGTCACTGCGGATCGCTCCAGGAATGTTCCAAGCCTTTCATCAATTCCCAGACAGCTCTGTTCAACGGTGTCGGTACGCGAGTTTTCTCGCCCCACTTCACGATGGCGCCGTTCATAAAGTCGACTTCGGTCTGGCGCTTGGCGAGCACATCCTGCAACATGGAAGCGCGGTGCTTGCCCGGCGCATTCGCTCCCTTTTGTACGAGAACTCGCGGATCGCCGTGCAATTCAATGCCGAGCGCTTGCGCAACGGCCTCGCCTTCAGCAATCAGATCGTTGAATAGCTGGCCGGTCGGCCCAAAGCGCGTGGCAGCGCCATGATGCAGCAGCGTCAACGCTCCGACGGGATTGGTAGCAGCGTTGAAAATCAGCTTCGTCCACTGCGCGCCGCGAGCATCTTTCAACGCAATGACATTCATGCCCGAGCGCGTAATCAGGCCCGCCAATTCTTCAACCTTGGACATCGGCGTGTTCGTCGGTTCGAAGGGGCCAATCCAGGTGTCGCCCTTGATGTCGAAGCCGATGTGGCCCGGAGCGATGGGATGCCCAGCAGGAAACGTTGTGCCACGAATGACGTGCTTCACGTGTTCCGCGATGATCTCTTCGTTGCCGACGCCGTTTTGCACGGAGCAGACCGCGCTGTTCTCGTCGAAGGCGCGGGCACCCTGCGCGATCGCACCACGCGTGTGAATGGCTTTGGTGGCGACGATGCCATAATCGCAACGCGGCAGTTCATTGGGATCGCTGGTGGCGTTCAGTTTCGCGGTGAAATCGGCGGCTCCGGAGATGCGCAGACCGTGATTGCGGATGGCTTCGACATGATCTTTCCAGACGTCGTAGGCCCAGATTTCGGCTTCGCCTCTCTGGGCAAGGTGCGCGGCGAAGAGGCTACCGACCGCGCCGCAGCCGACGATGCAGACCTTTTGCACGCTAACTCCAGACACACAAATTGAAGAGGTCAGAGGTCATATTGCAGAGATGAAAAACTAGTATCGCTCGAATCAACCTCTGCAATCTGACCTCTTACCTCTAACCTCTCTTCACGGTCTCCCGCGTTTCCCCGCCGTCAAAGAATTTCCACGGCACATCGGCCAGGCACTCGCCCTCGGTCTTGCCAATCCGATATGTGTCCTGGGTATAGAGGCAGACTTTGCCCTCTTGATCGACGACCTGCGGATGCAGAGAGAAGATCATATTCTCTTCGAGCGGAACGTCGCTCTTCGCGCCGATGGCGGGATACTCCAGCATCGTCATGCCGATGCTATGGCCCGAAAGATGGCCGAGTGCGAAACCGTGCTTGGCGAATATGTCGGCAACGGTGCGATGCACGGTAGAGGCAAGTTCGCCATGACGCATCAATTTGCGCGCTGATTCCATCGCATGCGGATAGGCATCGGCCATCTTTTGCGTAGTCGGGCTGGGCTTGCCCTGAATCAGGGCGCGAGAGAACTCGACCCAGTAGCCGCCGGCTCCGGTGACTTCGAGCGAATACAGAAGGAGATCGTCGCCGGCAACCTTGCGATGACCGGGAACTTTGAAGTAAGCGTTGGCCTCTCCGCGCTCGCCCGAGAGCAGAATGTTCATCATGCGTGGTCCGGCGCCGCGAGCGAAGAAACGCTCGACCGCGGGTGCCATGATTTCAGCTTCGGTCTTGCCTGGCTTGTAGCCGGCAATCAGCGCCCAGAAGCCATCGACGACGATGTCCATGGCGTCGCGGACCTCGACGAGTTCTTCTTCGCTCTTCACGGCACGCACCATGTCGAATTCCTGATCGAAGGGCACGAGTTCGAATGGGCCTTGCGCGAGTTCGCGGTAATCGCGAACGGTCATGACAAAGTTCATACCAAACGTGCCGATGCGCTTCCATTTGCGATCGACGGCGCGGTCGCGCAGCCATTGGCCGGGAATGTCGGGCCACACCTGATCCGTTACCCAGGGCTTCTTCTTGTCGCCGATCCAGCGAGCTTCGCGCGGAAAGACGAGCGTAGGTTCGTCTTCGAGTGGGAGGACGACGTAAACGTAACGATGAACAATCTCGAATCCAGAGGTGTAAAAGACCGCGCCCTCGAATCCGGCGTATTGATTGCCGCAGACGATGAGCGCATCCAGACCGGCGGATTGCATCCGAGACCGAATGTTTTTGTAACGGCGATCGATTTCTTTCTGACTTGGCAAACTGCCCTCAGCGGCTACTCACTCCGCATAATTCGGCGGTGGTTAGCGCGTAAATCTTTGTGATGTCCACTAGTGTTTGAATACGAACTTTTTCTCCCTCTTTGTCGCGGGGGCCGCTGGATGGGCCGTAGTTCACGGTCTCGACCCCGTAACGGCTGAGCACGCTCGCATCGGAGCACCAGGTAACGACATCCCGCTCCGGCGTTTTGCCGATGATGCGTTTGTGATTCCGATCGATGGCGCGGATCATCTCGTGCTCTTCGCTGATGCGCGCACCAGGGACCGAGACATAGGTTTCGAATTCCAGACCCCAGTCAGGATGCGTTCTTTCAAGTAAGAAGAAGAGGCGCTGAATGTCGCGACGCGCTGCGGCCAAAGGAATGGTGGGCGGAACGCGCACGTCAAGGAACAAGTCGGTTTTTTCCGGAGTGCGGCTGGCACGCCAGGCATGTCCGCCGCGGATGCCGCCGAGATTCACGATCGCCTTTTTGCCGCCGTAGCTTGCCTTCTTCTCCCATCGTTCAATCCACTTTAGAACGGGCGGCATGAGTTCGACCATGCGGCGGATGGAATTCATTTCCTCGCGGCCCTCGCAGAACGCGGTATGCACGTAAATTCCGCTGCACGAGATGCGCACCCACATGGAACCGAAGTGTTCGAGAACGACGCGCATGTCGGTAGGCTCGCCGAGAATACACATGTCGGGCAGCACTCCGTGGTTCACGAGATAGTGCGTGCCGTATCCATAGCCGCGGTACTCTTTGCCCTTGAATTCACCCCATTGCGTTCTTTCGATTTCACCGGCGACGGCGGCAATGATGACATCACCTTTCAGGCGCACGCCAGCGCGCTGCAGCGCTTTCACGGCGCTGGTGTAGCAGACGAGGGCGCCCTTCATGTTGTAGATGCCGAGGCCGTAAACGAAACCGTCTTTGACTACGGCGTACGGTTTGTAGCCGATGCCACTGAGAAATTCTTCCTGGCCAGTGTTGGAGGTATCCATGTGGCCGTTGAACATCAGGTTCTTACCGCCGCCCGAGCCTTTCCAACGGCCAACCACGTTGGCGCGCCCTTCTTCGACTTCCTGCCAGGTGACGTCAAGGCCGAGTTTTTGCAGTGCGGATTGCATGTACTGCGCCATCTGCAGTTCTTCGCCGGTCGGGCTGGGGATATTGATCACGTCGCTAGACATGGAGACGATTTCGTCTTCGCGAACATCGGCGAGAATGCGGTCGACGAGTTTGGGATCGAGGGTCGTCTTCGAGTTCGTGGTTGCGCTGGACACTTTATTAGTTCTCAGTTCTCGCTTCTCAGTCTCATGTTGTTAGCAATGCCTTGCCAGACGGAAATCGTCCGGGTCGGTACACATCTTTTCGTTGCCAGATTCGGTGATTAGAAAATTGTCTTCCAGCCTCAGACCTCCGCCGCCGGGCCAGTAAATGCCGGGTTCGATGGCCAACACCATCCCTTTCTTTATTATGCCGGTGCCGGCCTGGTGCGCGTAGGGCCATTCATGGGCGCGGGCACCGACACCGTGGCAGATGGGGTGGGAGGGCTGTCCCGGATAACCACCTTCAGCAATGCGGGCGCGGATCAGCTTGTCGAGTTCGGGGAAGCTGGCGCCCGCGCGCGCAAAGCAAACGGCACCGTTGAAGACTTTAAGCAGAAGGTCGAGCAGTTTCTGATATTCGGGTTTCAATTCGCCGGGACAGGCATTCTTAGTGAGATCGGTCCAATAGCCATCGGCACAGACCCAGATTTCGAAGAGCGTTGGCTCGTCTTTCTGAATCGGGCGATCACTGGTGGCAGTGAACGTGGCGATTCCCTTGCCCGACCACACCAGCGTGAAGGCGCGCGCCATCTCGACTCTACCCTTGTAGCCAACGCCGATTCCGTGCACGAAGCCTTCATACATCGCGCCGACTTCGCTCTCTTTCATGCCGGGGCGCATGTGCTCGCGAGTGTAATCCATCGCCAGGGCCGCGAGTTCGTTGGCTAAACGCATGCGTTCGACTTCCTGATCGGTCTTGATCGAGCGAGCTTCGTTGAGGAGCGGCGTCGCGTCCACGACCTCGCCGCAAAACTTTTTGAACGAATCGAAATAGGACAGCATGAAGGTTGTCGGTTCACCCACCATGCGGTCGGCCGACTGCGTGCCCATGTTGAGTTCGACGGCAACTCTGTCCGTCAGGCCGCGTTGCTTCAGGACTTCGTAGGCGCGGTCCCAGGCGCGGAACTGCGGCGGACGCGGATCGCGCTCATCGTAGCCCTTGAAGTAGAGAATGTCTTTTGTCCACGAGTTACGTTCGGCGTCGGCCTGCTGCGGCTCGAGGGCGATCAACGTGGGCTCGCCATCGCGTGGAAAAATGACGGCGTCATATCCCTTCATGCACCAGTAGTTAGTGAGATAGAGAACGTTGTCAGGCGCGCGGCAGACGAGGGCGGAGAGGTCCTGATCTTTCATCAGCGTGCGGACGCGATCGAGTTTCATTTTGTCGGCGGGCCAAGCCATAGCAGTCTCACAGCGCCATTTCAATGCACGGTTACGGGTTTATTCTCGTCCTGAAAATTCCACGCAGCTTCTTTCCCCTTGATGAGCCGGTAAACCGCGGTGTGCAGCGGCGCGGGTACACCGACGCGCTCGGCTTCGCCAGCGATGGCACCGGAGAGAAAATCGATTTCGGTGGTCAACCTGTGGCGGACATCGTGGAGCATGGAAGGCGGGTGATTGGTCATGGCGCCAACTCGGTTCATCTCCCAGGGATCTTCGTGCAAGCGAACACCGGCAGCCTCTGCCACTCGCTTGCCTTCATCGATCAAAGCGTGCAGCAGATGGCCGAGATCGGAAAATTTCGCTTCGTCGGAAAAGTGCGGCGAATGCGGCAAGCCCGTCAGGGCCGACACGCCATTCACCGACGAATTAAAAATCAGCTTGGACCACTGGGCGGGCCGGGCGTCTTCCAGCGCTTCGGCCTTGAGTCCGGCGGCGACGATAAGATCGGCGGCTTCCTTGACGACGGAGAATGGCGTGCCCGTCGGCTCGAAGGGGCCCATCCACGTCGGAGTGTCGAGTTCATACTGCACGTGCGTGTCGCTGTGGCGCGTGCCACTCATGAAGGTAGTGGCGCGGATGATGTAGCCGCGCGTAAGGGTGGCGATGATTTCTTCGCTGCCGACTCCGTTTTGGGCGGAGAGGACGGCTCCTTTATCGAAGTGGCGGCCCACCAGGCGAAACGATTCTTGGACCTGCGTCGCCTTCGTGGCGACGATTCCGAGATCGCAATCCGGCAAATCTCTGGGGTTAGTAGTGGCTCTTAATGGGACAGCGAAGTTGTGGGTTCCGGTGACGCGCAGGCCGGCGCGGTTGAGCGCGGCGGCGTGATCGTCGCGCCGAACGAAGGCCCAGACCTCGGCGACACGTGCCAGGTGCGCGGCGTAGAGGCTGCCGATCGCTCCACAACCGATAATGCAAACTTTCTTCATCTCGTTCTTCATCGTTTCCTAAATCCGCTTCTCCAACTTTAGTAACTCAGCGAGCTGTCCGCCTTCGTGATGCATGAGCGATCGGAAGATGCTGTCGGCGTTGTTGAAGGAGTCATTGATAAAGATACCTTGCGCAAACAACGCATCCTGCAGTGCCGCTGAAATCGTGTGCACCGGAGCCGCGCCGCCTTCGCCCATGCCTTTTGCGCCGCTGTAGCTGTGGGGCGAAGGCGTTGTCGTGTGGCCATACCTGATCTTCGGAATATTCATGGAGGTGATCGGCGTGTAATCGCTGAAGGTGCTGGTCAGCATGTTTCCGACGGCGTCATAGACACAGGCTTCCATCAGTGCTGCCCCGATGCCGTGCGCAGTTGCACCATAGACCTGGCCTTCGACAATCGGCGGATTGATCACCGTGCCGCAATCGTCGACGGCCACGTAGTCGAGAATCTTGGGGACAAAAGTTTCGCGGTCGACTTCGACGATCGCGATGTGCAATTGCGACGCGTAGGTCAGCGTGAGGCTGCCGTATTTTGCTTTCGTGTCGGGAACCTTGAACGGCGCACGCCATACGTAGCGGCAGTTGAGCGTAACATCGTAGAGTTCGGCCGGGAGCACAGCGCTGTTCACGTTCACAATGTTTGCCAGGCCCCAATAGTTGATGGATTTTCCGGTGCTCTTTGCCTTGATCTCGGGTCCCTGCTGGCCGACGCCGAATTCGAGATCGTCCTCTTTGGTTTCGAGAGCAAAGGCGGCGAGGCGCTTCATTTCAGCCTTGAGTTTCTGCGCGGCGCCATGAACCGCCGACAAACCGGATACCGCAAATTGGCTGGCGTAGGTTCCGGAGAAACCAGTGTGGACGTTACGCTCCGTGTCGAAGCCGGTACGCACTGTGATCAGGTCGGGATGAATGTTGAGCACGTCCGCGACGACTTGCGCCGAGGTGGTTTCATGTCCCTGGCCCTGCGGACACGAACCGACGGCCACCACCACTTCGCCGTAGATGTCGAGCTTGCAATTTGCGCCCTGCGAGTTGCCGGAAAAAGGCGCGTAAGGATTGATGATCTGCGACTGGCCGAAGTTGTTGGTTCCGGAATCGAGTGTGGTGCCAATGCCAATGCCGATCATGCGCCCGTCATTTTCTTTGCGCGCCTCGGCCTGCTTCTTCTTCCAATCGTCCCAGCCGATCAGGTCTTTCGCAACTTCGAGCATCTTCGGATAATTGCCGGAGTCGTACACGCAGCCGTTGGGGGTGGTGTAGGGGAACTCTTCGGGGCGGATGTAGTTGCGCAAGCGCATTTCGTCCGCCGCGACGCCGATTTCGTGAGCGCAGATATCGACGACACGCTCCAGAAACCAGAGGTGCTGCATGCGCGAGTATCCGCGATTGGGGCCGACGGGACACTTGTTGGTGACCGCCTGCCAGAAATCGATGCGAGCGTTCTTGAAACGATAGACCCCACAGAAGACCTGCGACCAGATCACGCAGCCCAAGGGTTCATAGCGTGGGTAGGCGCCGCAGTCGTCAATGTGGCGCGAATCGATGGCGGTGATGACGCCGTTCTTGGCGAGGGCTACGCGTGTGTTGCGGAAAGTGCGCTCGTTGCCGTGAGCGCTTGAAACCATGTGCTCGGAGCGGGTTTCGACCCACTTGACGGGCCGCCCGCCGGCCTTTTTCGACGCCAAAGCGCAAACCGCCATCTGCGGATAACTGGTGATCTTGATGCCGAAGCTGCCGCCGATGTCGAACGTCTGAACCCGTATCTTATCGATATGAATGTTCAGGTGCGCGGCCAGGAACTGGATCGCGAACGACGGGAACGAGTTATTGCACCAATAGTAAATGCGGTCGTCTTTGGGATTCCATTCGGCGATCACGACGTTATTTTCGAGCGGCGTCGACGAAAAGCGGTGGAAGTGCAAGCGATCAATGTCGACCACATACGCCGCTTCCTTGAAGGCGCGTTCAACGTCGCCGTATTCCCACACGCCGTTCCAGACTCGGTTCGTGCCCGCTTCTTCGTGAAGGATACTGTGATCGGTAAGGGCTTGTTCGGCATCGACGACCGGTTCGAGCGGCTCGTACTCAACCTGGACAAGTTCAGCCGCATCGTCGGCGAGACTCGGAGATTCGGCGACCACGGCGGCAACCGGCTCTCCCTGGTAAAGGGTTTTACCCACCGCCATGGGGTAATCGCGAATTTTCTGCGCATGGTCCGGACCGATTTCGATGAAGGGCTGCGTTTGCGCCGCAACTTCCTTGCCGGTAATCGCGCACACCACGCCGGGCAGCGCCTCGGCAGCAGAGATGTCGACGCTGACGATGCGCGCATGTGCATACGGAGAGCGCACAAAGCGGAGATAGAGCATATCGCGAAGCTTGATGTCGTCGGCGAACTTGCCCCGGCCACGCAACAGACGGTCTTCTTCTTTGCGGGGAAGTGAGGCGCCTACCCAGGATCCGCAACCGTTCTTTCCTTCCGCCCCGTTTTTTTCAGCCACGATGTTTTGTGCCTCCGCAAACATTTCGCGGACTGGAGTGTCCGCGCCACACGAGCTATGCCATCGCTGCCTGCAACGCGTCTATCAATTTCTGAATCTGTTTCTTGCCCAGCGGTTCGAGCATACCGCCGGCTACCGACGCCAGGCGTCCGAAGATCTGGGCCTCACCCTGCCAGTTCACTTTGGTCCCGAGCACGGTTTCGAGCACGATGCCGTCTGCGCCTCCGTCCCCGATGGGAAGCAGGTCAAACGCGGCGACCATGGTGACATTTCCCCCGGCCACCGCACCCTGTCCTTTATATTGCGCGCGGCGCGGGCGGTCGGCCTCCGCCAGTTCAATCTTTACGTCGGCGCTGCCCTTGATGTAGGAAATGCCTACGTTCACCTTGAGATTGAAATGGGTCGCGTCCTGCACTATCAGATTTTGGAAATCGGGTAGCAGCGCCGCAAATCGATTGGGGTCGGTGAGGAAGTCGTAAACCTCCTCGGGATTTTTCTTGACCGCGAATTCGCCGGAGAACTTGATGGCCATCTCAGGCTCCCCCCATGTTCCGCCCCGCGAGTTCGATGGCCTTGAAGATGTTCATATATCCCGTGCAGCGGCAGGTGTTGCCGGCGATCGCTTTGCGAATTTCCATTTCGCTCGGCCCGGGATTCTGGGAGAGCAACTGATGAGCCGAGAGCATCAGACCGGGGGTGCAGTAGCCACACTGCAGGCCATATGAATCGCCGAAAGCTTTTTGAATGGGATGAAGCTTGCCGTCTTTTTCGAGACCCTCGACGGTAGTGATCTCCGACCCGTCCGCCTGCACCGCAAACATCGTGCACGACTTCACCGCCAGGCCGTTCATCAGCACGGTGCAAGCACCGCAGTACGTCGTGTCGCAACCGACGTGCGTGCCGGTCAGATCGCAGGCCTCGCGCAAGAACTCCACTAGCAACATGCGCGGTTCGATCTGCCGCGAATAGGGTTTCCCGTTTACGTTGACATTGATATTAAAGCCGCAGGCAATTTTTTCCGCGGTGCCGGTTTCAGGCATACTTTCAGGCATAGAGATGGGTCCCTTCGACCTCTTCTCCGCGAGCGCGGCGGGCAGCAATCTGAATCGCGCGCTTCACCAGAGCTACGACGAGTTGGCGTTTGTATTCAGCAGATCCGCGCATGTCAGGCTGGGGATCGGCGGCGGAACGAGCCGCTTCGGCGGCCGTTGCAATCGTCTCGTCGTTCAGGATTTTTCCGCGAAGCTCCGTCTCAGCTTGGGTCGCGCGGATCGCCGTCAGTCCGACGCAGCCCAGGGCAATGGCGGCCTCCTGGCAGACGTCGCCCGCCAAAGTAAGTTGTACGGCAGCACTGGCGCTTGGATAGACGGGAGCGCTCCGTTTGAACGCAAGATAGGCGCCGCCGCTGTGCTTGGGCGGAATCTTTACTTCAATTTCGGCTACGAGTTCGTCGTGAGCCAGCGCGGTTGTGAAGGCGTCTTTGATGAAGTCTTTCAGATGGACGATACGCGCGCCGCCCGGCCCGAGGCAGTGCACGGTAGTGTCGAGAGTGATCAAGGCATTGGCCCAGTCGCCGCTTGGATCGGCTTCCGCGAGCGATCCGCCGATGGTGCCCCGGTTTCGCACTTGCACGTCGGCAATGCCGGCGGCGCAGTCGTGCAGAAGCGGAATTCTCCTCACAAGCGGGGAGTGCTCGATCTCGGCGTGGCGGGTCATAGCTCCGAAATGCAGAGTTCCGAAACGAAGCCCTCCCGCGTCTTCCTTTATAAAGGAGGTACCCGGGATGAAATTCAAATCCACCAGGTGCTCGGGGTTGGCGAAGCGAAGTTTGAGCAACGGAATCAGACTCTGCCCGCCGGCGAGAAACTTCGCGCCCTCGCCGAGTTGCCCGAGCATGGAGACCGCTTCTTGCAGTGACCCCGCCCGGTGATAGTGAAATGATCGCGGATACATTGCAGTTCGTCGTTTCCTCGTCTAAGGCATCAATGTTGCAGCGCTTCTATGTCGCGGTACTCACTGCGAAAATACAATAGTGGCTCCCCATCCCGGACCACAACCTCTTCCACCTCCGCGATAAAAATGGTGTGGTCACCTGCGGCCTGCGTCGAGTGTAACCTGCACTCGAGGTACGCCAGAGCTCCCTGCAACACGGGTGTGCCTTGCGCGGTGCGATCGAAGCGGGCCCCCGCACTTTCCGGATGCTGATGGGTCTCGGCAGAGCGCGCGTAATATTCTGAAATGGTTTGTTGATCGTTGCGCAGCACGTTCACTCCGAATCGCTTCCGGGCGTGCAGATGAGCGTGCGTCCGCGCCCGGTGATCCACGCAAACCAGAACCAACACCGGGTCGAGTGAGACGGCGGTAAAAGCATTCGCCGTCATGCCATGGACCTCGCCGTCCTGGTCGACGGTAATAACTGTAACCCCGGTTGCGAAACATCCCATGGCCTTGCGGAAATCGCTCGCGTTAAGGCTCATACGAAACCAGCAGGCCTGCTTGAATGGCCGTGTTCCGAGCTCTGAATCAATCTGCGCTAAATCGCCGGACGAACAAACCAACGCAGCCCGCCCGGCAAATGAACACGCTACCACAGTTGTGGGGTCGGAAGCGGTCCATGACAGTCTGTTTTTCGGGCAGGGAAGAGTTTCCTGAACTCGCGACGGGACAGAGACTCGCCAGTCCGCTATTATCTTTGGCAATGAGATCGTTGCCAGTAAGATCGTTGCCAGCGCCGGATAGGATTTCGGTTCGGATGAAACGAGTTTCGCCCTAAAGACGTATGGCCACCTTTTCCCCAGATGCTCTGTCCGCGACGGCTGCTGAGTTGGCTGACGCCGGCGCGGAGCCGATCTCTCGTGAAGCGGCTTGTCGACTGCTGCGAGCGGACGACGGCATGCTGCCTTCCCTGCTTTCGGCGGCGCAGCTTGCCCGCGCGAAATTCAAGCCCGGAGTCATCACCTATTCCCGCAAAGTGTTCCTTCCCCTGACAAATCTTTGCCGCGACTATTGCGGCTACTGCACGTTCCGGCGCGATCCTGGTGACCCTGGTGCGCATACTATGACGCCGGACGAGGTGATGGAAGTCGTGCGCGCTGGCGAGAGCATGGGATGTACCGAGGCATTGTTCAGCCTGGGAGACAAGCCAGAGCTCCTTTTTCCCGAGATGCGCGACACGCTGCGGCGCTTGGGATACAAATCCACGCTCCATTATCTGGAGGCGATGTGTGAGAAGGTGCTTCGTGAATCGAGTCTGCTTCCGCATCCCAATCCCGGGCTGATGAGCGCGGAATGGCTGGAACGGCTGTCCCGTGTCGCTCCCAGCATGGGTCTCATGCTTGAAACGACCAGTGCGCGGCTGCTCGCGAAAGACGCCGCTCACGACAACGCTCCCGACAAGGAACCGGCGAAGCGACTCCGAGTAATTGAAGATGCGGGGCGGCAGAAGATTCCTTTCACAACGGGAATTCTGATTGGGATTGGCGAGACGCTCGAAGAGCGTGTAGATTCGCTGATCGCGATCCGCGACTTGCATGCGAAGTATGGGCACATTCAGGAAGTGATCGTGCAGAACTTCCGCGCCAAGAGTGGTACGCCGATGGCGCACTGGCCCGAACCGGACCGCGAGGAAATGCTGCGCACGCTGGCTGTGACGCGACTGCTGATGCCGCAGATGAATATTCAAGCGCCGCCGAATCTTTCCGATCCGCACTATGCCGATCTCATCGATGGCGGCATCAATGACTGGGGCGGAGTCTCGCCCTTGACGCCGGATTTCATCAATCCGGAAAAGCCGTGGCCGCATCTGGAAGAATTGCGCCAGCGGACTGCGGCGAAAGGATTCGAGTTGCGACAGAGGTTGCCGGTTTATCCTGAATTCGCAGAACAAGCAGCGGCCCACGGCAATTTGCTGGCGCACCGCCTGAGTTCCGCTGCAGACGTCGCAGGCTACGCTCGGAGGGCAGCATGATCACGGTTCTAACCGGTGGCACGGGCGGTGCCAAGTTCGTCGATGGACTCCGGCAAATCGTTCGTCCGGAAGAATTGACGATCATCGTGAATACCGGCGACGACTTGCTGTGGTGGGGATTGTGCGTTTCGCCCGATCTCGATTCCATTACTTACATGCTGGCGGGGAAACTGAGCCAGGAGCGTGGCTGGGGCGTAAAGGGCGACACTTTTTTTTGCCAGCAGGCCATGGGGCAAATGGGACAGCCGGCGTGGTTACATGTAGGCGATCGCGATCTGGCCACGCACATTTTTCGCACGAAGTTGCTTGCCGACGGCAAGACGCTCAGTGAAGCCACGTCCGAGATTGCGGCCAGGCTTGGAGTCAGAGTGCGCGTCCTGCCGATGAGCAATTCGCGCGTCGAGACGCGGGTTCTGACTCCGGCGGGAGACTTGAGCTTTGAAGAGTATTTCGTCCAGCGCTGGTACCAGGATCCGGTGGAATCGGTTCGGTTCGCTGGCGCCTCGGATGCGGAGCCGGCGCCGGGCGTGATCGAGGCAATTCGCTCGGCGGATCTTGTGCTGCTGGCGCCGAGTAACCCGGTAACCAGCATCGGGCCGATTCTCGCTGTGCCCGGAATTCGTGAAGCGCTGAGCGCGAGCCGCGCCCGCACTGTGGCCGTCAGCCCGATCGTGGGGGGATCCGCAGTCACTGGGCCTGCAGCAATACTTATGGCGGCGCAAGGCTTCGCAGTTTCGATTGCCGGAGTTGCCGATTCCTATCGCGACTTCCTCGGTTTGCTGGTCGTCGATTCGCAGGACGCACCCGCCGCCGAGGAGTTGCGCAAGACCGGTCTGCGCGTCCATTGCACTCCGACGATTATGCGCAAAAATGAAGACAGAATCGCGCTGGCAAAGGCCGTGCTGGAGGCAGCGATGCAAAGCCCGTCCGTTAAAACCGCGCCGGAGCAGGCATGATTCTGGTTCCCGTAAAAAACCTCGTCAACGCCAAGCAGCGGCTATCCGCTGTTTTGAGTCCGGAAGAACGTTTCGCGCTGGCGCAGGCGATGTGCGAGGACGTGCTGCAAACGCTGGCGCGCTGGCAGAGCCGGCCTGCGATTGCGGTCGTGACCAGTGATCCGTTCGCGCGCGATTTAGCGGCGCGTTTCAATTTCGAGGTTGTTGCCGACGACAACTCCGGAGAGACCAGCGCCATCGAAATGGCAACAGCGCTGTGCAAAGCGCGCGGAGCGGGAAGCACCCTGGTGGTCCCGGCGGATATTCCTTTGATCGACAGTGCGGAACTGCAGAAGATCGTCGACAGCGCGCCTCATCTTCAAGGCGGTGCGGTGCTGGTGCCGGACGCGGCCGGGCGCGGCACGAATGCAGCCTGGCGATCTCCGTGTGATTTGTTTCCGCTACGCTTTGGGAACGACAGCTTCTTGCCACACCTGGCCGCGGCGAAGGCAACGGGGCTGCCGTGTGTTGTGATCGAACTGCCGGGGATTGCGCGGGATGTGGACCGTCCCGAAGATCTCCGCGAACTTGCAGTTGCTAACGGAGAACGGAGATCGCAGAAACTGGTGCGAAGTTGGAACCTCGGCAGCCGGAATCAGGCCGGATATGAGCGGGTCGAAGATCGTCAGGAAAAAGATGGCGTCCAGCGCTAGCCACGCGGGTAAGCGTGCGCCTGGGGAAGTTCGCATTCTTCCGATCGCTGTCAGGGGAGATATCCGCGCCGGAGAGTCGCTGAGCGCGAGGTTGTTGGCGGCGGTACAAAGCCTGGGGCTGAGCTTTCAGGATGGCGACATCCTAGTAGTGAAACACAAAGTTGTTTCGAAGGCGGAAGGTGCGTTGGTCGCGCTGGATGAGATCCGACCCTCGAAGGCTTCGCGGATTTGGGCTCGACGCTTCGGACTCGACGCGCGCGTCAGCGAATTGGCGCTGCGTGAGAGTCGTCGAATCGTGCGGCGAAAGCGCGGTGTGCTGATTACCGAGACCAGGCACGGGTTCGTCTGCGCGAACAGTGGCGTGGATGTGTCGAACGTGGACGGTGGGCGGCACGCGGTGTTGCTGCCGCTGAATCCGGATCGGTCCGCGGCGCGGTTGCGGCGGGAGTTGAAGAAGCAGCTTGGGATTGAGATCGCGGTCATCGTCAGCGATAGTTTCGGGCGTCCCTGGCGGGAAGGTTTGACGGAGGTGGCGATTGGCATTGCCGGGATGCGGCCTCTCGTCGACTATCGCGGACAACGCGATCCGCACGGCTACTCGCTGCACGCAACGGTGGACGCGATAGCGGACGAACTCGCTTGTGCGGCCGGACTGGTCTGCGGAAAGCTGGCAGGCACGCCGGCGTGCATTATTCGAGGCTATTCTTATTCCCGATACAACCGCCGCCAAAACCGCCGAGGAAGCGGTGGGGCGCGGGCGCTGATCCGGCCGGCACAGAACGATCTTTTTCGATAAGAGTTTCGATACGAGTCCGACAGAAGTTCGATAGGAGAATGTTATGGCCTGGCAGGCTTCCGAACTTGAACAATTCCCCGCGATGACCTGGGACGAGATCGCGCCACAAGCTTCCCCGGCGATTCGCCATGCCTTGGAACGCACGCTGGAAACGCAAGACGGAGCATGTCTGCAGGACGAAGAGCGCTATGCCCTGGCAAACTGCGATGGGCCGAACTGCAATGGTACAGACCTGCTCGCGCTGCTTGTAGCCGCGGATACGCTCCGGCGCGACCTGGTCGGCAATATCGTCAGCTACGTGGTCAATCGCAACATCAATTTCACGAACATCTGTTTCGTGGGATGCAAGTTCTGCGCCTTCAGCCGTGGACCACGGGAGGCCGATTCCTATTTTCATTCGCTCGAAGACATGGGGCGCAAAAGTAAGGAAGCGTGGGAGCTGGGCGCTACCGAAGTCTGCATTCAAGGCGGTCTGCCTCATGGTTTGCCTCCTTTTTATTACCGCGACATTCTGCGCGCTGTGAAAAATGCAGTGCCGGATATGCACATCCACGCGTTCTCTCCGATGGAAATTGTGTATGGCGTGGAACTGACCGGCATGACGCTGCGGGACTATCTCATGATGCTGCGCGATAACGGACTGGACACGCTCCCGGGCACTGCGGCCGAGATCCTGGATGATGAAGTACGTCATGTACTGTCGCGCAACAAACTTTCGTCAGCGCAATGGCAAGAGGTAATCCGCACGGCGCACAAGTGCGGGATTCCGAGCACTTCGACGCTGATGTATGGGCACATGGAGACGCCGGACCACTGGGTGCGGCAGTTGTCCTTGTTCCGGCAGATTCAGGATGAGACCGGCGGCTTTACCGAGTTCGTGCCGCTCGGTTTTGTGCACCAGAACACTCTTTTATTCCAGCAAGGACTGGCGCGCTCCGGACCATCGCTCGCCGAACACCTCAAGATTCATGCGCTCGCGAGAATACTGCTCTCCGGTTCTATCCATAACATCCAGGTCTCGTGGGTGAAGCTGAACCGTAAGCTTTCGCAGCTTTGCCTGCACGCCGGCGCCAACGACTACGGCGGAACGCTGATGGAAGAGAATATTTCGCGTGAGGCCGGAGCGACCGCAGGCCAGTACACCAGTCCGGAAGATTTTCAGACGTTGATTCTGGAAATCGGGCGCATTCCGGCAGAACGCAACACAAAATATTCGCACATGAAGATCAAGCTGCCCGTCGAATCGGTTTCCTCGGAATCGGCGCTGCTTGCGGAGTTCGCATGAGTCGCGCCATCGCCGTCATCGGGGGCACCGGACCCGCAGGTATGGGCCTTGCCTTGCGCTGGGCGCGCGCGGGAGAGACCGTCATCATCGGCTCGCGCGATGCCGCCCGGGCACAACAGACAGCGGAGACAATCCGCAAGCGGGCCGGCGCAAATGCTCAAGTCTCCGGAATGGAAAATTCGGCAGCCTGCACCGCCAGCGATCTGCTGGTGCTCACTGTGCCGTTCGAAGGGCAGGCAGCGTTGCTGAAGCAGTTGAAACCTGCGATTCGTCCGGGCAGCCTTCTGATTGATGCCACCGTTCCGCTGGCTGCGAGCGTGGGCGGACGCGCCAGTCGCACCATTGGTGTGTGGCAAGGCTCGGCGGCACAACAAACGGCAGAACTGGTGCCGAAGGGAGTTTCGGTCGTGGCGGCGTTCCAGAATGTTTCGGCGGACGTGCTCAACGCCGACAGTAATGATGACGTCGATTGCGACGTCATCGTATGCAGCGACGATCCCGATGCCACGCAAGTCGCGATGGAACTCGCGGTGAAGATCGCGCGCGTGCGGGCGATTGATGGCGGCAAGCTTGAGAACGCGCGGATTGTCGAGCAGATCACGGCGCTGCTGATCGGGCTCAACATCCGACACAAAGGACACGGTGGAATACGCATCACCGGCTTGCCAGACGGCGCGTATAAGACTAAGACGGGGACGACTAGACGCTAAAGTTTGTGGAGCGCCGGGCGTCCCCGCCCCGCCTCTATCCTCTTGAAGGCGCGAGCGGGACGGGCGCGGATGCACGTCGCTCCACTTTGTGACATGACTGATGCCTCCACTCCCGCACCGGCCATCGAATTTGATCATGCTTCCTTTCACCTGAACGGTCGTCCGCTGCTTCAGGATCTGGTGCTCTCCGTGAGGCAGGGTGAAACCCTGGTGCTGCTGGGCCGCAGCGGCTCAGGAAAGACGACCACCCTAAAGCTGATCAACCGTTTGCTGTTGCCGACTGCGGGCGACGTGCGCGTGAACGGGCGCCGGACTGCGGAGTGGGATACGATTCGGTTGCGGCGAAGCATCGGGTATGTCATTCAGGATGGCGGTTTGTTTCCGCACTTCACCGTGGAGCGCAACATCGCGCTGGTGCCGCGGATCGAGAACTGGCCGCAAGCACGCGTGGAAGCGCGCGTGCGAGAGTTGCTGGCCACGGTCGGGCTGAATGCGGACCTGGCATCGCGGTATCCCAGCCAACTCTCCGGAGGTCAGCGGCAGCGCGTGGGAGTGGCACGGGCTCTGGCTGCCGATCCGCCGATTCTGATTCTTGACGAGGCTTTCGGTGCGCTCGATCCGATCACCAGATCGGAAATGCAGAAAGAGTTTCGCGCCCTGCAGCAGCGGATGCGGAAGGCGGTGATCTTTGTGACACACGATCTGCGGGAGGCTTTGCTGCTGGCAGATCGTATCGCGCTGATGGAAGATGGCCGCCTGATTGTGGACCTTCCAGTGGCGGAGTTTTCGCGCTCCGAGGATCCACTCGTGCGAGCGTATGTAGAAGCGTTCTCCGGATTGCCGGATCCATATCTAGGTACAAAGTGACCACGAGGTGATCGGCATGAATTTCTTGCAGTTCATGATGGCGAATCGCCAGCAGGTGCTCGACCTCACACTGGAGCACATCACGCTGGCAGGCGTGGCCACATTTTTCGCGGCGCTGGTCGGGATTCCGCTGGGCATTTTGATCACGCGCGTTCCGCAACTCAGCAAGCCGGTGCTGGGTGGCGCAAATATAATCCAGACCATCCCGAGTTTGGCTTTGTTTGGCTTTCTTCTTCCCGCTCCGTGGATTGGAGAGCGCGCGGGCCGGCTTGCGATTCTGGCGCTGGCGCTCTACGCGTTGTTGCCGCTGATTCGCAATACCTACGCGGGCATTCGCAGCGTCGACCCGTCGGTGGTCGAGGCAGGACGCGCCATGGGATTGACGGACCGGCAATTGCTCTTTCAAGTGGAGTTGCCGCTAGCTTCGGGAGTCATTGTGGCCGGGGTGCGAATCGCGACGGTGCTGTCCATCGGGCTGGCGACCATCGCCGCGGCGATTGGCGCGGGCGGGCTGGGAGAATTTATTTTCCGCGGACTGGCCATGGTGAATAACCAGGTGATTTTGGCCGGCGCCGTTCCGGCGGCGCTGCTGGCGCTCTCGGCCGACTTTCTGCTCGGAAGGCTGGAGCGGCGGCTGGGATCGCTGCGTCTGAAATCGTAGAGAGGATCATAGACAGGGCATCCTTGACGATTGATTCCATCCGCGCTCGACGAGAACCAATCATCGGCACGTTGCTATTGCTCGTCTTTCTGCTCCTTCTTCCGGTCGTTGGTTGTAAACAGAATGCGAACCGGATTGTGGTCGGATCCAAGAACTTCACCGAGCAACTCATCCTGGGAGAGATGTTCGCGCAAGTCATCGAATCCCGGACTCAACTGCCCGTGGAGCGCCGCTTCTACCTGGCGGGCACATTCATCTGCCAGCAGGCGATCCTCGCCGGACGAATTGACATCTACCCGGAATATACGGGCACGGCGCTCACAGCCGTTCTCAAACAGCAACCCAGCGGCGACAAGCAGGAAATTTATCGACAGGTGAAGCAGAGCTACGCAGCCAAGTTCGGCCTAAGCGTGGGACCACCCCTCGGGTTTGACGACACTTTCGCCATGGTAATCCGCGGCGAGGACGCGCGGCGGCTGCACCTGACCACACTATCGCAGGCCGCTCAATTCACTCCACAGTGGCGCGCCGGATTCGGGTACGAATTCATGGAGCGTCCCGACGGATACAAAGGCTTGGTCGCAAGCTACGGCCTGCGCTTCGCCGAGCCGCCGCGCATCATGGATCTGGGGTTGATCACACGCGCGCTCAAAGAACGGCAGGTGGATATCATTGCAGGGAATAACACAGATGGATTAATTCCGGCGCTGGATTTCTTTGTGCTGGAGGATGACCATCATTACTTTCCGCCCTACGAAGCGGTGGCGATCATGCGCGGAGAAATGGTGAAGAACCATCCCGAAGTTGGAGCGGCGCTTGGCGAACTGGCGGGAGCTATCTCCGACGAAGACATGCGGCGACTGAATTATGCGGTGGATGGACAACATCGCGACGCGGCCGAAGTTGTTCGAGAATTTCTGCAACCGCGCAAGTTGGCCCCTTAGCTCCCGCCGGCCTCTTCCACCGGCTGCGCGTTCAGTTCCTGAGCAGGTTCGCCGCCGGCCAAGCCCTGGGCAATGATGAGGCGCCGGGCTTCGATACGCAGGTCGGGTAGCGCCCGTCCGAACCAGATCGCACCGAGAACGCAGGCCACTCCGCCGATGGCAACCGTGATGGGCGCGCCGATGCGGTGGGCCAGCGCTCCGCCACAGAAAGCTCCGAAGGGAGCCATTCCCATGAACATCATCGAATAGAGCGCCATGACGCGGCCACGCAACTGGTCGGGAACCATCGTCTGGACCAGCGTGTTCGAACAGGCCATCTGCAACATCATCGAGTAACCGGCAGGCAACAGGAGTGCGACGGATAACCAGAAGTGAGTCGAGAACGAGAAAAGAAACAGGCTGACCCCAAAGCTGCCGCAGGCGAATGCCACCCACCGCCCGAGTCCTTTCACTCCGGTCTTGGCGGCGAGAGTCAAGGCACCGAACAGAGCGCCTACGCCGGTGGCGCCCATCAGGATACCGAGACCACGCGCGCCGCCGTGCAGGATTTTGTCGGCGAACACCGGCATCAGTACGGTGTAGGGCATACCCACCAGGCTTACCAGGCCAAGCAGCAACAGCAGCGCGCGAATGATCCGCGTCTGGTTGGCCCAGCGAAAACCTTCGATGATGTCTGCAATCGGCGAATGTTTGGCGGCACGCGGAGCGCAGTGAACGTGCATCAGCAACAGGCCGACGATCACGGCGATGTAGCTCAATGAATTGGCGGCAAAGCACCAGCCTTCGCCGATTCTCGCCACCAGAATTCCGGCTACGGCCGGGCCGATGATGCGCGCGCCATTGAACATCGAGGAATTCAGCGCGATGGCGTTCATCAGGTCTTCTTTGCCGACCATGTCGACGAGGAAGGACTGCCGGCCGGGAATATCAAACGCATTCACCACTCCGAGCATGGCCGCGAGCACGAAGATGTGCCACACGTGGACGTGTCCGCTCAACGTGAGCCAAGCCAGAATCCCCGCGAGAATCATGGAAGCGGTCTGGGTGACGATTATGAGTCGCTGGCGATTGACACGGTCGGCGGTAATTCCCCCGAAAGGAGCCATGAGGAAGACCGGAAATTGGCTGGCAAAGCCGACAGAACCGAGCAGCAGGGCAGATTTCGTCATGCGGTAGACGAGCCATGCCTGGGCGACGGTCTGCATCCAGGTGCCGATGAGGGAGATCAGTTGTCCGCTGAAGAAGAGCTGAAAATTGCGGTGGCGCAAGGCGCGCAGAGTTGTGACCCATTTCGGCTGCGGCGTGGTCTTCGTGTCCGTTTCGGCCGTGGCGGAATTTTGCTCTTCAGGCACTCTTCTGGAACTTTTTCACATCTTGGCGATGACGGCAACCGGCAGGAAGATGCGGAGACGAACCCGAGAGATTATTTTGTCGCCGACGGGGCTGGGTGGTTACCTTCCAGATAGATTTCCACAGGCAGCGCCGGGGTGACCGACTTGCAACTTCCCCGCCGGTTCGATCCGCGATAGAGTTAAGGTCCACCGAAGCCGAGATCCGGAAAGGATAACCATGAGCACAGGTCCCAATCGTCTTGAACGCCGATCGGCGCAGCGCTTCGAAGTGCACCAGTCATTGTCATTGGCCATTCATTTCGAGGGACGCACCCTGTCCGGATTTATTCAGAACTTGAGCGGCCGTGGAATATTTTTTTACGCCGAGACGACGCTTCCGGAAGGAGCGGTCGTGGAATTGACTTTTACCATGCCCTCCGAAATCACCTTGGGGGAAAACATGCCGGTTCGCTGCCGTGGTCGGGTGTTGCGCGCATCGGCCTCCCCGGCCGGTCAACGAAACGGAATCGCCGTGCAACTCGATTCCTACCAGTACTTACCCTCCGACGAGCCCATCTCTCAATTCGTACGAGTTTCCGCCGCAAGTGCCGCAGCGGCTTCGGGCCCGGCGACTCACTGAGACCTTTTTGGGGCACTTTCCGATAAGTAGTTTTTCCACATCGCGCTCGCCTTTTCAAGCGCTGCGCTTTGCCTTACAATAAGCTAATCCAGCAGCTGACGGGGTTTCTGCCCCGATTGACCCGCCAGCAACCTGCCGCTTCGTCGTGGTCCGATCCTTCGATTACGAAGGTCATTTGGCCTGGACGCTGGAAGTTCGTAGCATGGCAATGAACACTGAGAATCGAGTTATGCCCGGGATCGCCGTCGCCCTCCTTACTGAGGACCGCGAACAATCCGTCGTACTCCACAGCCGGGTGGAGAGCACCAATCTGGCCCGAACGGTATTGAGCCATGTTGGGTTCCCCGCGGGACCGAGCGATGCTGTACTGCGTCAATTGCAGGATCAGCGCGCCGAGGTCGTCCTGGTGGATATCGATCCCCACGCTCCGCAGCGCGCCATCCGCACCATCGAACTGATCCACGCCAGCACTCCCGAAGTTACGATTTTTGCCGTGGGCGAAATGAATCAGCCCACAAATATTGTTTCCGCTATGCGAGCCGGCGCGCGCGAATTTCTGGATCACAACGCCAGCCGCGAGGCTTTGATCGAAGCCTTCACCCGCTTCTCGACTACCCTGAGCCGGGCACAGCGCAGTTCCAGCAAGGCCCGCGTCTTGACTTTTTTGAACGCCAAGGGCGGAGCCGGCGCCACCACCGCCGCTGTGAACACCGCCGTCGCGCTGCAGGAGACTCACGGCCGTGTGGTGCTGGTGGATTTCGCTCCTATCGGCCACGCTGCCCTGCAACTCAATCTGCGGCCTCAATTCACGATCATCGATGCTTTGCAGAACTTGCACCGTATGGACGGTTCGCTACTTGATGGCCTGATGACGCCTTATCGCAATGGCCTTCATCTGCTGGCTGGCGCTCAACAACCGCACAACGCAATCCCGACCGGGTCGGAACTGGCTCGCCTCTTCGACCTGCTGGTGGGCCAGTATCACTTCGTCGTGCTCGATTGCTCGGGCCGGATGGACGGGACGTTGCAAATGATCTGCGACCTCTCGAACGCTGTGCTGCTGGTGACGCAGACCGACGTCGTTTCACTGTGGAGCGCGGGCCGGATTCACGCCTTCCTGCAGGAAGGAGCGGGCCGCGATCGCCTGCGCATCGTGCTCAACCGTTACAAGAAGATTCCCGGCTTCACCGACGAGGATGTGGAGAAAGCCACCAACTGCAAGGTGCTCTGGAAGGTGCCCAACAACTATCAGGTCATCGGACCCGCGATTGACAAGGGCAGCCCAGTGGGCTCGCAGGGGAATCACGAAATCGGCCGTTCCTATCAGGGATTGGCGGCGGAACTCGCCGGGGCGACCACTTCCGCCGAAGGCGCCCTCTCGCTGCTCTACCAGCACGACAAGGGCGACAGCAAGAATCGTGGTGCCAGCCCCCTGGTCGCCTCGCCGGTGCGCGCCGGACAATAGCACTGGCTCCCCAATGTAATCGTTACTGCCCGTCGGCTGCCTGACCTCGGCAATTTCCAGCCTTTGTTAGAATCAGGGATTCACCAATGACGCCGCGAACCGTTGAAATCCTTTATCAGATGATCGCGTTCCTGTTTGCGATCAGCGTGCACGAGTCCGCCCATGCCTGGACCGCGTCGCGCTGCGGCGATCCCACGGCCCGCATGCTGGGACGGGTATCTCTGAATCCGATTCGCCACATTGACTTGTTTGGCACGATCATATTGCCGCTGGTAGCAGCCCTCAGCCACATACCGCTGCTCGGCTGGGCCAAGCCCACACCAGTCGACCCCCGGAATTTTCGCAATCCCGTGATGGACGACATTCTGACTTCCGTGGCCGGTCCAGTGAGCAACTTCATCGTCGCCACCGGGGCGCTCCTGCTGCTGGGCGGCATCTCTCTTTCGTCGGCCTCGGGACACGCTTTGGTCACGGGCTTGGCGGGTAGCTTCGGTGGCGCTGCTTCCGATTCATCGTTGGCGCCCATCGCTATGCTGCTGTACGTGCTCATGATCATCAACATCGTTCTGGCGGTCTTCAATCTGATCCCCGTCCCGCCGCTCGACGGCAGCCACGTGCTGCGGCATTTCTTATCGGATCCAGTGCGAATGGTGTACGACCGCATTGGTTTCTTCGCACTGCTGGCGCTGGTCTATCTGGCGCCAGGTCTTATCAGCGGCTTGATCGGCCCGTTTGTTCGCTTCTACCTCTCAATTCTGGGCAAATTCTGAATGACATCTCCTTCCAAGAAACGCGTGCTCAGCGGAATGCGCCCGACCGGCAAACTTCACCTGGGAAACTACGTTGGTGCGCTCGAAAACTGGGTCCGCATGCAGGAGCAGTATGACTGCTTTTTCGTGATCGTCGATTGGCACGCACTGACCACCGACTACGCGGACCCGTCGCGTCTGCAAGAAAACCTGGTCGACGTGCTGCTGGATTGGCTGGCCGCGGGGCTTGATCCCGAAAAGTGCGTGATGTTCATCCAGTCCCATGTGCCGACGCATGCCGAATTGCACCTGCTGCTTTCGATGATCACACCTGTCGGCTGGCTGGAACGCGTCCCGACATACAAGGAGCAGAAGGAAAATATCAAGGGAAAAGATTTGGACACATACGGGTTTCTCGGTTATCCCGTCCTGCAATCGGCGGATATTCTGATCTACAAGGCAGACGTCGTCCCGGTCGGCGAAGACCAGGTGGCCCACGTTGAATTGACGCGTGAGATCGCACGGCGGTTCAACGGGTTCTACGCCAAGCCATTTGTAATCAGGAAACAGGGGACACGGGTTGTGACCTCAGATGCTAGGGAAGTGCAGCTAGAGTCCGGAGTGGAGCTGGATCCAAAAGCTGATCACGTCATCCATCCCAAACCCGTCTTCCCCGAGCCGGCAGCCCTCCTCACGCCCGCTCCGCGCCTGCCCGGCACCGACGGCCGCAAGATGTCGAAATCCTACGGCAACGCGCTGCTGCTCACGGACCCCGAGCCCGTGGTGCGGCAGAAGCTGAAGACGATGGTCACCGATCCTAGGCGCATCAAGCGCACCGATCCCGGCGACCCTGATGTCTGCCCGGTGGGCGACCTGCACAAAATATTCAGCAGCAAAGACACGATGGCGAAGGTGTACGAAGGCTGCCGCTCGGCTGGAATCGGCTGCATCGAGTGCAAGAGCTGGGCCGCCGATGCCCTGGTATCGATCCTCAACCCCATGCAGGAGCGCCGCAAAAAATACGAGGACAATCCGCGCCTCGCCTGGGATATTCTGGAAGCTGGCTCGGCCCGCGCTCGTGAGGTTGCTGGCGGTACGATGGATGAAGTCCGCCGAGCGATGGGTCTGGACTATAGTTCGAACGGCAGTCCGAACTATGCGCCGGCGAAGGGTTCCGCGAAGTGACGGATTTGTCTCAGCCCGTATCAGAACAGGCGCCTGTTGATGCTTCCGGTCGCAGCGCGGCTCTGCCCGTGTCCGCTACGACTAAGTCCGCCCAGGACGATGCCAGCGATTTCCCGTTCGCTATCGCGCTCGGCGAAATCTACGAAGGCCCGCTCGACCTGCTGCTCGACCTGATCCGCAAGCAGGACATCAACATCTACGACATTCCCATCGCCAGGATCACGGCGCAGTACCTCACCTATGTGGAGCGCATCCGCGAACTCGACGTGAATGTCGCCTCCGAGTTCATCTACATGGCGGCGGTGCTGATTCACATCAAGTCGAAGATGCTGCTGCCCCGCGATCCGCTCGCTCCCGCCGACGCACTGGAAGACCCGCGCAACGAACTCGTCAACCGCCTGCTCGAGCACGAGAAGTTCAAATCCGCGGCGCAAATGCTCCTGCAGAAACAACAGATTGAAGATGCGGTGCTGAGCAATCCCGCCATCCGGGAGTTCATGGACGCCGAGGGCACCGAACCCGAACTCGCCGCCGACGTCATCGACCTGGTCAAGACCTTCCAGCAGATTCTCGACCGGGCGCGTAACCGGCCAATCCTCGAAGTGGACGAAGAAACCGTAACCGTCGGCCAGATGATCCAGTACCTGCACCGCCGGCTCGCGCTCGAAGATCGCCCCACCCGCCTTAAGCAGATGCTCGGCAATGTACCGTCGCGTCCGGCGTTGGTCTGCATGTTTCTGGCGTTGCTCGAACTCGTCCGGTTGCAGGCAATCCAGGTGCGGCAGGATCACGTCTTCGGCGAAGTGCTCGTACGCAAGCATTCCCACTTCGAAGAAGTGATGACAGAGCAAGCAGCGGTGCGCGATGATTGGAAGTGAAAATGAAGTTCTCGGTTCCCAGTTCTCAGTTCTCAGTAAACGCCAGTGGTCGATGGGCTTTTCTGAAAACTGGGAACTGAGAACCGGGAACTGAGAACTGACCCATGAGTCTTAAACCCCAACTCGAAGCCATCATTTACGCGGCGGAAACGCCCATTTCGCTCGACCAGATTCTTTCGCTGGTGAAGGAGTCTGTGCTCGCGGAAACTCCGGGCATCGATGCCGCGGAAATAAAGTCGCGCATCCGCGCCACGCTCGAAGAACTCATCGCGGATTACTCAGGCGCAGACCACGGCATCGAAATTCGCCAGGTCGCCGGCGGATACCGCATGTCCACCAAGCCCGACCAGCACGATGTGGTGCGTGCGTTCGCGAAAAGCCTGAAGCCGCCCTTCCGGCTGTCGCTTCCGGCGCTCGAAACTCTGGCCGTCATCGCCTACAAGCAACCGGTTACAGTGCCCGAGATCAGCGAGATCCGCGGCGTCGATGCCGGCGGAGTCATTGCTACCCTTCTCGACCGCAGGCTCATCACAACGGCGGGCAGAAAAGCCGTAATCGGACGCCCGATTCTCTACAAAACCAGCAAGGAGTTTCTGCTGCGCTTCGGACTGAAAGACATCAACGAGCTGCCCAGCATGGAGGAATTCGAGAAACTGCTGGCGGAGTCGTTCCAGAGCGATCTGCCTCCGAGCGAAGATACGTCCGCGGAGGCTTCAAGTTCGCCGCCGGCTTTAGAGGATGATTCTTCCGAGGAAGAGACCACTGCTGAAACTGCCGAGGGCACCGAACCCGAACTCGCCACCGAAGAAGAGGAAGCCGCAACGCAAGCCAGCACCAAGCCGGAGTTGTGATTCATGCCAGCCGAACGTCTGCAAAAGATTATTGCTGCCGCCGGAGTAGCCTCTCGCCGCAAAGCCGAAGAACTGATCTCGTCGGGCCGGGTGCTGGTCAACGGTCAGGTGGTCACCGAGCTCGGCACCAAAGCGGATCCCGAACATGATCACATCCGCGTGGATGGCAAACTGTTGCAGGGGCCCGAACGCTACACCTACGTCGTGCTGAACAAACCCAAGGGATATGTGACCACGGTCAGCGACGAGAAAAAACGCCCCACCGTAATGGACCTGCTTCAAAATGTGAAAGGTCAAAGGGTGAAAGGGCGCGTCTATCCCGTAGGCCGTCTGGACTGGGCCAGCGAAGGCCTTCTACTGATGACTAACGACGGCGCGCTAGCCAACGCTCTGATGAAAGCGTCTTCCAACGTGGCCAAGACCTACGTCGTGAAAGTCGCCGGCCAGCCCGACGAGGCCAAGCTCGACAAGCTTCGCCGCGGAGTTTCGATCGCCGAAAAAGGTGGCCGCCGCGTGCGCACGGCCCCGGCAAGAATTCGCCTGATCCGCGAAGGCGATAACCCCTGGCTCGAAGTGACGATTATTGAAGGCCGCAACCGCCAGGTCCGAAAAATGTTTGAAGAAGTGGGCCACCACGTGGAGAAAATCCGTCGCGTTCAGTACGGTCCCCTCGCCCTCGACGTGCCGCCGGGGGATTGGCGCAACCTTACTCTGCTAGAAGTCGCAAAACTAAAGACCGCTGCGTCGGGCCAGAAAGTTGCCCCTCCGCCGAGCCCTCACATTCCACTGCGATCGCCGAAATCGGTTCACCCGACGCGTCCGCCCAGACCGTCGCAATCGTCGAGGCCGTCGCGCGTCCCGAAAGCGCACACGACGAAGCCGAAGCGCGCCTAGCTCGCTGGTGGAGCGCCGGGCGTTCCCCGCCCGGCTGGACGAGCGAGACTCCCGCCCCTCCGCTGTACGGCTCATAACGCGGTCACGGTCTAGCGCCTCGCCTCCGCAATCATCGGCAGCCGGGCAGCGCCGTACAAACCGGCGTCGCTCCCCAATAGGGCGCGAGTGATGATGGTCTTGCGGCCGGGGCCTGCCTCAAGGCGTGCGGAAGCGCCCTCGTTTGTCGCCATAGGATCGTGCGGAGCGGTGGCAGCATACACAAACGAGCGACGCCGCAACTCTTCGAAGATCGACGGCGAAAAAGCCTCCCACGCGCTCGATGCGCCCCCGCCAATCACGTAAATCGGCAGGTTCAACGAATTCACCATCGCCGAAAGCACAATGCCCAGGCAACGTCCCACGTACCGGAAAATGCGGCGCGCATCTTCATCGCCCTGAACCGCGAGATTGTAAATCGATTTCGAGCTGAACTCCGGATCCGAGTTGGCCGCGCGGGCCAGCGCCGGCCCCCCATTGCTCGCGATCGCCTCCCGCGCCATCCGGACCACCGCCGTCGCCGAAGCGTATTGCTCCAGGCATCCTCGATTCCCGCATCCGCAAAGTTGTCCTTCCGGTTCAACCGTCGTGTGCCCAAACTCCCCGGCCATGCCGTTCGCGCCGCGCCAGATCGCGCCGCCCAGAACCAGTCCACCGCCGACGCCGGTCCCGAGGGTCAGCATCGCCATGTCGGAAAAATCTTTGGCTGCGCCCAGCCACTTTTCTCCGAGAGCCGCGACATTAGCGTCGTTCTCGAGAATGACGATGGTCTTCAGGCGCCGCTCAATTTCGGCGCGCACTGGATAGTCCGCCCAGCCCGGCAAGTTGGGAGATTCGCGCAACAGGCCAGTCTGCATGTCGATGATGCCGGGCACGCCAATCCCGATCCCAAGCAGGGGCGTGTCCCTGAATTTCTCCGACGTGCGCTGGATGGCGTCGCACATGTCGCCGATAACGTGATCGCGCCCCAGGGAAACCTTGGTGCCGAGTGTAACTTTCTCGACCAGTTTGCCTTGCTCATCCACGGCTGCGATGCGCAGGTTGGTGCCGCCAAGGTCCACTCCAATTGAGAATTTATTCATAGAATTTGTTCCTGATGAATGATTCGGTAGTCCGTTCGCGGGAGCCTGTTAGCCCTCCCTTTTTACCGTGCGAGTGGCAATTCGTCAATATTAAATCGTTCTATTAGGGCTATTTTTGACACTTCGAGCAGTAGTGACTGCTGCGGCCGGTCAGTACAACGCGCCGGATTGCCCTCCCGCACACCAGGCACGGCTCCCCTTCACGGCCATACACCCGATGCTGGAGCTGGAAAAATCCCTCTTCCCCATCAGCGTCGACATAATCGGAAATCGAAGATCCGCCCAGCCTGATCGCCTCGCGCAGAACTTCCCGCACCGCTCGGTGGAGCTTGCCCAACTGCTCTCGCGTGATCGCCGCTGCCCGCCGGCGAGGACGGATGCCAGCCCGAAACAGCGATTCGTCGGCATAAATATTGCCCACTCCGCGCAGCAACTTCTGATTCAGAAGCGCGCTCTTGATCGGAGTCTTGCGCCCGTGAAAAAGTGCGACGAACCGCTCCTCGCTCACTTCCAGCGGTTCCACTCCTCCAGGATCAAAGCCGCCAGCATAAACGCTGAGTTTGCCAAACATCCGTGGATCGATAAACCGCAGTTCGCGCCCCGAGGCCAGTTTCGCAATCAGGTGAGTGTGCTTCACGACTTCCGCCGCAGGTTCCGAAACCACCATGCGTCCAGTCATGCCGAGATGGACGATCCACTGAGCACTCCGCCGTAGAGACGCGGCTTGCCGCGTCTGGCCGCGAGCTGCGCGGTTGCCCTTCTTCGCCCGCGATGGGATCTGTGCTGCCCGCGGTTCTCCCTCCAGATCGAACACAATGTGCTTGCCCGCGCGATGCACCCGCACGATTCGCTTGCCTTCAAGCGTGGAAGCGATCACGCCAGCCGGCGACTTGAGCGGCTGCTTCCGCGAACCGATCCAGACAGATTCAACGGTGTCCGCGGCGACGCGCCGGTCCAGGCCTCGCGCAATCGTTTCAACCTCGGGAAGTTCGGGCACGATGTCAGGATACAAGATCGACACGAAGTTCCCAGTTCTCCGTTCTCAGAAAAACTCCCTCTCAGATCAACCTCACTGAGAACTGGGAACCGAGAACTGAGAACTGTCCTTATGAATTCCGGTTTGCTCCTCCACAGCTCGATTCGGTATGCTTAGAATGTACACACTAAGCACCGCCGATCTTCCCAGTTTTCCAGTCTATTCAGCAGCGGCGCAACCAGTGTGTGCGACCCTGGGGGCGGCCTGACGGCCGCGCAATATTCCAAATGGAGTTTGCATTGAGTAGAGGAACAACCAGAGGCAGAACTGCGGTCATTGTCGGAGCCCAGTGGGGCGACGAGGGCAAGGGCAAGATTGTCGACGTACTCACTCAGACTTTTTCGGTCGTGGCCCGCTACGCCGGCGGCCACAACGCCGGACATACCGTCATCATCAACGGGAAAAAATTCATCCTGCAACTCGTTCCCGGCGGGATTCTGCGGCCCGAGTGCACCAGCGTCGTCGGCAATGGCGTGGTGATTGATCCGCTGGCCTTTCTGAAGGAAGTCGCTTCGCTGCGCGTCGCCGGCGTGAAAGTGGACGGCAATCTCTTCGTCTCGAACCGCGCGCAAGTCATTCTCCCCTACCATCGCATGATGGAGCTGGGATCGGAAAATGCTCCCGGGCGAGTGAAGATCGGAACCACATCCCGTGGCATCGGCCCAGCTTACGAAGACAAAATGGGCCGCCGCGGATTGCGCGTTGCCGATCTGCTCGACACCCAGTTGCTGCGCACGCACATTGAGAACACGTGCCGCGAAAAAAACATGATCGCGCACGCGCTCTTCAACTCCGAACCCCTCGATGCCGACAAAATGTTCCGCGAATACTCCGACGCGGCGCAGCAGATCGCTCCCTTTGTCCGCGACACGGCACTCCTGCTGAACCGCGCTCTGGCCGAGGGCAAATCGATCGTCTTCGAAGGCGCACAAGGCACCATGCTCGACATTGATCACGGCACGTATCCGTTCGTGACCTCTTCGAGTTCCACTTCTGGTGGCGCCGCTACCGGAACCGGCGTTCCGCCGACATCGATTGATACGGTTATCGGCATCACCAAAGCCTATTGCACCCGCGTCGGCAGCGGACCGTTCCCGAGTGAACTGCTCGGCGCGCAAGGCGAAGACCTGCGCAAGCGTGGCAACGAGTTCGGCGCCGTCACCGGACGTCCCCGCCGCACCGGCTGGCTCGATTTGCCTCTACTCCGTTACGCTGGCATGATTAACGGTATCTCCTGGCTGGTGGTTACGAAGTTGGATGTGCTCGATCACCTGGCGGAGATTCCAGTTTGCGTGGGGTATAAGGTGGCGGGTGAAGAGACCGACGAAGTTCCGGCGCAGGCCTGCGGGTACGAGAAAATCGAATGCATCTACCGCAACCTGCCGGGCTGGGCCAGCCCAACACAGGACATTAGGACGGTAGAAGGATTACCCAAGGCGGCTCGCGAATACCTGGCCTTTATCGAAAAGGAAACCGGAGCGCGAGTGGCAATGATTTCCACGGGCCCCGATCGAGAGCAAACGATTTTGGTCCCCGAATTCGTAAGTGCGCTGGGCCTGAAGAGCAGCTGAAAAGCTAGGGGTTCGTATCAGGGTATCGCTTTAGCGATACTATAAGTTCGAAAAATCAGACGCCCCTTTAGGGGCCGCTGGAAAGAGAAACGGAGCGACGGATGGTGGTGTTGGCCGTAACCTGGATGGCAAAAATCGGACGCGAGTCCGAAGTGGCTGCGATCTTCGAAAAACTGACAGCCGAATCGCGCAAAGAACCGGGCTGCCTCATGTATCAGGTGCATAAGCACAAGACCGATCCGCGCCGCTTCTTTATCTACGAACAGTACAAGGACGACGCTGCCATCGAAGCCCATCGCGCCGCGCCGCACTTCCTGCAGCACGCAAAAAAAGACTTGCCTAAAGTCGCAGACCGCACCGAGGGGCATCTGTTCGAGCCGCTGGGATAGCGCAAGAATTCAGTGGAGCGACGGGCGTCCTCGCCCGTCCCAATGCGCCTTCCGGACGGGCGAGGACGCCCGTCACTCCATCGAAGGACACTATGCCGAACATTACGTCGGCTGCTTGTCCACCATCAGCACGCCACCGGAAGCGTAACTTTCCTTCGATACTTCCAGAAATGTCACCACAATTGCTTCACGCCGCGCGCCCGCTTCTTCAACCATCGCGTCGGTAATGCGCTGCGCGATCTTCCGCTTCTGATCGGCCGTGCGGCCTTGCAGCATCGTGACCTGTACCAGTGGCATGAAGGTTCTCAGTTCTCAATTCTCAATTCCCAGTTCTCCGAAAAACCCCGTCACCAGACTTACTGAGAACCGGGAACTGCTCTTTATTGCGCCAATTCGTAACCGGCGAAGAAGAAGCTTAACTCGAAGCGCGCGGTTTCATCCGCATCCGAGCCGTGAATCGCGTTGTGCTCAATATCGCTGGCCCATTTCTTGCGGATGGTGCCCTCCTCGGCGTTGGCCGGATTGGTCGCGCCCATCAGCGTGCGCAGATCGGCGATGGCGTTTTCTTTCTCCAGCGCCAGCGCCACGATCGGTCCACTCGACATGAAGCGGGTCAACGAACTGTAAAACGGCCGGCTCGCATGAACGGCGTAGAACTGCTCCGCCTGGTGCTGGGAGATCTCCAGCATCTTCATGGCCAGAATGTGGAAACCATTTTTCTCGAATTGCTCGATGATGTCTCCGACCGCGTTCTTCTTCACCGCGTCGGGCTTGATGATAGTCAGTGTGCGTTGCAGTGTTTTCATGCTCAGTGGCCGTTCCTTCGTTTATATATCCCATAGTTGGGATAGTTGGAATAATTACGGTTAACCGTAACGTCTATCTGAAAATGATCCTTGTTCCGTCTCCACCAATCAGACCAACAAGACTTAGGATCGTCCGGACACCTACCGACGCTAATTCCACCGCCTCGGTGCCAAATCACCTCTGCGGCAGTGATGTTTGTGAGAGCAAGATTCGCAGCGAGATTCACTCTCTTGGCGGCTGGATTTGACTTGATCCCTTCCTTGTCGCACATCGCGTGAATGATCGGATCGATGCTGTGCTCGTCTCCAACTCCGCCAAGCAAGATAATGATTTGGTCTCTGATTTCTGCGTCACCCGTGTGGCGGAGAAGCACCTCCTGTGCTGGCGCACCCACTTCTAGAATCTTTTGCATTGGCTCGGTGAAGTTAAAAAACCAGTGGGTCGGATTAGTTATATTCTGGGGTCCCGCCCATGGATGCAATCTCAGTTCATTAACCAGAGCTTCGATGTCAGCTCCTGACCGAGAACCCGGGGCAGCACTCGTTTGCGGGAAACCGGCCGCATAAATCGCGACAAGGACCGGGCCAATCAAGATCGAGGATATGCTCTTGGTGAATGGGCTGCTAAACATTTTCTCCTGTCGAACAGCTACACCTTCACTCCCAGCACGGCTGCCAGTGTCTCGCCGATATCAGCCGGCGATTTCGCGACTTTGAGTCCGGCCTTTTCCATGGCGGCAATCTTTTCGGCCGCGGTACCCTTGCCGCCGGAGATGATCGCACCGGCGTGGCCCATACGACGTCCGGGAGGCGCTGTTTGTCCGGCAATGAAGCCCACGACCGGCTTCTTCATGTGCATCTTGATGAACTCCGCTGCGGTCTCCTCCGCGTTGCCGCCAATTTCCCCGATCATCACAACCGCTTCGGTCTGCGGATCGCGGTTAAACAAATCGAGCGCGTCGATAAAATTCGTGCCGATAATGGGATCTCCGCCAATACCGATCGCGGTAGATTGCCCAATCCCGCGTTGGGTAAGCTGATGCACCGCTTCGTAAGTCAGCGTCCCGGAGCGCGAGACAATCCCAACGCTGCCCTCTTTGTGGATCGCCCCCGGCATGATTCCGATCTTGCATTTGCCCGGCGAGATGATGCCCGGGCAGTTGGGCCCGATCAGGCGCGAGCGCCGGTTCTGCAGAAACTCCCAGGCGCGCACCATGTCGAGCGTCGGAATGCCCTCGGTAATGCAGACGATGAGTTCGATTTCAGCGTCGGCCGCTTCCATAATCGCGTCAGCAGCGTACGGTGGCGGGACAAAAATCACGGTGGCATTCGCGCCTGTCTTGTCCGCCGCCTCCTGAACGGTATTGAAGATCGGCCAGCCTTCGTGTGTCGTGCCGCCCTTGCCGGGAGTGATGCCGCCCACAATTTGCGTGCCGTAAGCCGCGCAAGCCTTCGCGTGGAAGGTGCCCTCGCGGCCCGTCAGACCTTGCACAATCAATCGAGTTCTCTTATCAGCCAGGATTGCCATAATTACTCACTTTCGTAAAAAACGTTCGACTAGGCTGCGGACCGCGCCGCCGCTACCACCTTTTCGGCCGCATCTTTCATGGTCTCGGTAACCGTAAAGTTCAGCCCCGATTCCATCAGGATCTTCTTGCCTTCCTGAACATTCGTGCCTTCCAGTCGCAGCACCACCGGCAGTTGGAGATTCGTTTTCTTCGCCGCCTCGACCACCCCTGCGGCTAGCGTATCGACGCGCAGAATGCCGCCAAAAATGTTGATCAGGACGGCGCGCACACTCTTGTCGCTCAGCAGAATTTCAAATGCATGCGCGACCTGCTCCGCGTTGGCGCCGCCGCCCACATCCAGAAAGTTCGCCGGCATGCCGCCCGCGTACTTAATGATGTCCATAGTGGCCATCGCCAAGCCGGCGCCATTTACCATGCAGCCCACGCTGCCGTCGAGCTTGATGTAGTTGAGGTTGTACTTCGACGCTTCCACTTCCAGCGGATCTTCTTCCGTGAGGTCCCGTAGTTCGCGGATATCCGCGTGCCGAAAGAGCGCGTTATCGTCAAAGGTCAACTTGGCGTCGAGCGCGAATAGCCGGCCATCCGTGCAACTGACGAAAGGATTGATCTCCACCAGCGAAGCATCCGATTCCAGGAACGCGCGATAAAGGCTGGTCAAAAACTGAACGGCAGGATTGATCTGCTGCGGCTTCAGCCCCAACGAAAACGCGATTTTGCGAGCCTGGAACGGCTCCAGTCCCATGCCAGGATCGATGTACTGCTTCAGGATCGCTTCCGGCCTCTCGGCCGCCACTTGCTCAATATCCATGCCGCCCGCCGCCGACGCCATGAATACCGGCTTGCCCTCGCCGCGATCCACCAGAATGCCGAGATAAAGTTCCTTCTCAATCGGCAGCGTCTCTTCGACCAGCAGTCGATGCACGATGCGCCCTTCCGGCCCCGTCTGATGCGTCACCAGTTTCATGCCCAGCATCTTGCCGGCGAGCTCGCCCGCCTCTTCCACCGACTTGGCGATCTTCACCCCGCCGCCCTTGCCGCGTCCGCCGGCGTGAATCTGCGCTTTCACCACCACTCCCGTAGCGCCGGAGCCCAGAATATCCTTCGCCGCCGCCTCCGCTTCCTCGCGTGTCGTTGCCATCGTGCCGTTCGGCACGGCCACGCCGTACTTCTTCAGAATTCCTTTTGCCTGATACTCATGAATTTTCATAATGATTCCAAATTCGTCGTTGGTCGTCAGTCTTCTAGTCGTTGGTCATTGGCCGTTCGTCGCTCGCGATCACGAACCGCGACAAACGCGCTATTGGACTCCTGCGGGGACTCTGCTTGCGGCTTCAGACAACGTGCAGCAAACTCATGATTCTATAGAACGGAGAACGATTGGTGCAAACGGAGAAGTTCACCGGAAGAGCCTGCTCGATCGAGTTTGCAGTTGATTTTGGTAGCGCAGAGCTTCACGGCTTGCGGGAAGACTCAGTTTTGCACTTGATTTTGGGTGGCGCAGCGCCGGGGTCCCCAACGCGCCTGGTTTTGGCGTGATGGGGTGGAGCGGTTCACCGCTGCGATAAGCGGCCTGTCTTCATAGTCGGCTCTAGCCGCTGCGGGCCGAACGGCTATGAGTACGCACCAAGAACTCCAGCTTACTTCCCGCTTACCGATTGCAAGCACCGGCCGTATAGTTCGAGCAACTGAGTCGCGTAGTCTTCAGGTTTAGCGGCCGCACCAGTGCCTTGGAAGCCGACTCCGGCCCCAGTCGTCTTGCCGTAGCTGGTAGTCATGGCGATGAATTTCATAAGATCAAGCGCGATGTCTTCATTGCGGCGGGAGCCCAGAGGAAGCGCCGTCGTTTCCATGATAAAAACTCCTGATGAAGGGTGTAGTCAGCCGGTCTTCCCGGCCCTGCCGCGATGATAGCAGAACCATTTGGGGAGGGGCCGTGTGCAGCTTTCGCTTGCGAGTCCGCGGAGTTCACGCCGGCTAATGCAGCCGCTCGTACTCCGCCTTCGCTTCCTTTAGGATGGGAACGTCGGGGTCCGCATCCTTCCACAGCGCGAAGAAATCCTGATAGGCAGCTCGGGCTTTTGCCGTGTCTCCGGTGATCACATACGCGCGCCCCAGACCCAGCTTGGCCAGTGAATGTTCGGGCGCCACTGGAGCGATCCCGCGATGATCCACGATCTTCTGAAATTCCGCCGTCGCTTCCGCCCCGCGCTTCGCCTGCAGGTATGCGAGGCCTCGAACGTAGATGGGAAATAGCCGCTGGGATGTACCGAGTTCGTAAGGCGTCGCTGCCTGCAGCGCCTCGATTGCCTTCTCAGGTGCCTTACGATTCATTTCGATCAACGCCCGCACGCAGGGAATGTTCACCTGGTGCAGGATCGTGTCGTCTGGGAAACGGTGTCCCAGGTCGTCCATGATCGTTTGGGAGCGGCTCACATCTCCAGTTATGGCCAATGCCACTGCCACTGATCCCATGTTGCCCCGGCCATGCACTGAGGCAGAACTGGACGCAGCCAGTTCCCGCGCCTTCGAAGCGTTCCCCACTTCCGCCTGCGTTACTGCCCAGTGGGCCTGCGTATCCGCCGTCGTTCCCTTGAAACCCAGGCGATCGCTTACCTGCACCGACCGTTGCATTGATTCTCCAGCCTTCTGCATTTGCCCGTGCGCTGCCGCGACAGTCGCTGCCTCGTTGAGCAGTAAGTATTCGCCGGGTTTTCCTTCTGACCATTTCATTTGCCGCTGCATGCCGTCGGCGTCGCCGTTCAGGAAAGCCAGCTGATACAGCAGACTGTGGACGAACAAGTTGTCTGCCTTGGCATCCACCGCCCGTTGCATGAGGGACTGCGCCTCCTCCGGACGGTTCAGAACCATGTACGGTAGTGCTGCGTGGAAATAGCCGAATGGGGCATTGGGTTCGAGGCGAGTGAACTCGTTCGCCAGGGGGATGGCTTTCTCGAATTGGCCGTAGTACAAGTTGTAGTCGTAAGCCAAGTTGGCGTAGGGGTTAGGGTTATTCGGATACGCCTTGATGGCCGACTCCAGACTTTCTTTTCTCTTCTCGAGGTCTCCAATCGCCTGGTAGTAGTGCTCGGTGATGTAGTATCGCTCGCGCTCGCTCACCCGTTCCCGAAGCTCAAAGGCCTTCTTCGAATTCTCCAAACATCGATCCTCTTCCCCAACATTGCTATAAATGGCCGCCAGCCGTGCGTAGGCCATGGCAAAATTCGGGTCCAATTCAATGGCGTGCTGAAACAGAGGAATAGATTCGGCTTCGCCTCCGCCATTGCGCAGCTCGTCGGCTGCGGCATACGCCTTCAGCGCTTCGAGCGACGACGTGGTCGCCTCGGTCACCAGCGTGTCGAATTTCTGAATCGACGCCAGCGACTCACCCAGCTTACCGCGCAGGCTTGATGCTACTTTTCCCACCGCCGGGAGCACCGCCTCCTTGGTCGCGGCCGTGACCTGCTCTCTGGCCAGTGAGTCGCCAGTCGCGCAGTTGGTGGCGTCGAGCGCCACCACGTATTGGCTGCCGAGCGTCGCAATCGAGCCACTCAGCATGGCCTTGATGTGCTCGCGCTCGCAGATCTCGCGGGCGACGCGGCCCGTGACTCGCTCGTCGGCTGGACGCCCCATGAACTGCAGCGCCTTGCGGATCGTCTGATCAGGCACAATGTTCAGATACGGCGACTGCTCAAGCTGCACGGCCAGCGCCTGCTTTAGCGTCCCGTCGAACACCGGGTCGCCCGTGGTGTTGACGAAATCCGCCAGCAGGATGGAATCCTTCTCCGTAAGCGTCTGCGTAGAATGCGACCGCCAGTAGAACCCGCCAGCAACAGCCGCCGCCAAAAGAAGCCCACCCGCCACCCAAGCCCACGTAGGGGCGGACGCATTCGTCCGCCCAGCCGAGCGCAGCTCGGCAGCCTCGTGTGGCGCGGGCGCCCCCGCCCGCGAAGCTGACACCGGACCGGACACAGCCCGAGCCGAGCCGCTAAATGCGTGCGAAGATCCTAGCGAAGACCGTTGTGAGGAACCCGCGCCTTCAGCCTCCGGCAGCTCTTCCGCTACGATCCTCCGCCCCGACCCCGAATCCCGCTTCAGCCGCTGCAACTCGGCCCGCACCTCCGACGCATGCTGATACCGCAGGTCCCGGTCCTTTTCCAGCGCCCGGTTGATGATCCGCTCCAACTCGGCAGGAATTTCCGGATTCAATCGCAACGGAGAAGTGGGCGCCCGCTCCAGAATCGCGTTAAAGATCACCGCCGAAGTATCTCCCCGAAACGGCAGAGTCCCGGTAGCCATCTCATACAGCACTGCTCCAAACGAAAACAGATCGCTGCGCGCATCCAGCTCTTTCCCCTTGGCCTGCTCCGGCGACATGTAGGCGACTGTTCCGAGCGCCATCCCTGGACTGGTCAGGTGCTGCTCTTCCACGGTCGCGAGCGTCGCATCTTTCTCGCCCCGCGCGGGCTGCCCCGACACCTTGGCCAGGCCGAAATCCAGAACCTTGGCGTGTCCACGTTTGGTCACAAAGATATTCGCCGGCTTGATGTCGCGGTGGACAATGCCTTCCGCGTGCGCCGCATCGAGCGCGTCGGCGATCTCGATGCCCAGAGCCAACAATTGCTCGGTCTCCAGTGGACGCCCGGCAATGAGATGCTTCAACGTCATCCCATCCAGGTATTCCATGGCGATAAACGCCCGGCCCTCATGCTCCCCAATGTCGTGGATGGTGCAAATGTTGGGATGGTTCAGAGCGGAGGCGGCCTGCGCCTCCCGTTGAAATCGGGCCAGCGATTGTGGATCTCTCGATACCTCTTCAGGAAGAAACTTCAACGCGACAAAGCGCCGCAGGCGCGTGTCTTCAGCCTTGTAAACCACGCCCATCCCACCGCCACCTAGCTTCTCGATGATGCGGTAGTGCGAGATGGTTTGGCCGATCATAAGAGTTAGCGCCCAATCTTACGGGGGTGAAATCGGCAAGTCAATGAAATGCGAGCGGCTGACACGGTCGGAAAACGAATGTTGTGGAGCAATGAGCGCAGCGTTCACCCGACCTCCACCAGTCCATAACTAAGCGCCCAGCGCGACCGCATCTCCCGAAGCGCCCGCTCGATCTCTTCCTTTGATATCTCAGCGTTCGGCCCTGAGACGACAAACGCAGCCTCGCGCTTTGCCGCTTCCAGCAGTTGGCGATCGCGGATGATGTTGGCCACGCGGAAGCTCGGAATGCCCGCCTGCTTCGTCCCGAAAAATTCGCCCGGCCCGCGCAATTCGAGATCGAGTTCCGCGATCTGGAAACCGTCGTTCGAGCGCACCATTGCGTCGAGACGCCGTTCGCCTTCTTCGGAAACCTTTCCCCCGCGCATGAGCACGCAGTAAGATTTCGCCGCGCCGCGTCCGATGCGTCCGCGCAACTGGTGGAGCTGCGCCAATCCGAAGCGGTCGGCGTGCTCGATTACCATGGCGGTCGCGTTCGGGACGTCGACGCCCACCTCGATCACCGTCGTAGCCACAAGAATTTCGATCTTGCCCTGTTGAAATTCGCGCATGACATGCTCTTTTTCGTCGGCGTCAAGACGGCCATGCAGCAAACCGACATGAAGGTTGGGAAAAATCTTTTCCCGCAACTGCCGGTGCATCTGTTGTGCCGCCTTCAGTTCGCGCTCTTCGTTCTCCTCGATCACCGGATAAACAACATAGGCCTGATGTCCGGCACCGATCTGTTTGCGGACGAAGTCCCAGACCTCGGGCGCGCGCTCGTCAGGCACAGAGCGGGTAACAACCGGAGTGCGTCCCGGAGGAAGTTCGTCGAGCACCGAGACGTCAAGATCGCCATAGAGAGTCAGGGCGAGCGTGCGCGGAATCGGCGTAGCCGTCATCACCAGCACGTCGGGCTCTGGCTCGCTGGGCTTAGAGTTGGTGGAGCGCTGGGCGTCCCCGCCCGGCTGGGCAGCCGATTCGCCCGCCCCCACCCGAGCTTCGTCGGATTTCTTCATCAGCTTCAGCCGTTGCATCACGCCGAAGCGGTGTTGCTCGTCCACTACCACCAGGCCGAGTTTTTCGAATTCGACGCGATCCTGAATCAACGCGTGCGTTCCGATAACGAGTTGCGCATTCCCTTGCGCAATGTGGCGGCGTACGTCGCGTTTGCGACCCTGTTCGAGCGAGCCGGTCAGGAGCACGATGCGGTAGCCGGCATGTTCCAGAATCTGGCGGGCGGAAAAATAATGTTGCTGCGCCAGAATTTCCGTTGGTGCCATCAGCGCGACCTGGTAGCCGTTTTCAATGGCGATGATCGCTGCCTGGAAGGCCACGATGGTCTTGCCCGATCCCACGTCGCCCTGCAGCAGACGCCGCATGGGGCAAGGCGTCTGCATGTCGGTGGCGATTTCCTTCAGCACCCGCTTCTGCGCAGCCGTCGGATGAAATGGCAGTATTTTCTTAATCGCCTCTCGAACGCCATCATTAAGCTGAAAGGCGATTCCCGTTTGTGCTTTTTGCTCCCGCCGCTTGAGTTCCAGCCCAAGCTCGATGAAGAAGAGCTCGTCAAAGATCAGCCGGACGTGCGCCCCCGTGCGCGACGCTTGCAGATCGCTAAAGCTCTCTCCCGCATCGGGCCAGTGCACCTTCCACAACGCTTCCCGCGGAGACACCAAACTCAAATGCGCGCGCACTGCGGCAGGAATTGGATCGGGAAGATCGGGATTCAAATTTTCCAGCGCCCCTCGGATAATGCGCCGGAACCAGCGCGGGGTAAGTTTGCCCTGGCCGGTCGATTCGTAAATCGGAACAATGCGTCCGATCTCGAGCGAGGCGGCCGCTTTCTTTTCGGCCTCGTCGGCGCCGCCTTCTTCGTAAATATCGCCAAAAATCTCGAATTGCGGCTGTACGATCTGCAGTTCGCCGTTGCGATCCTCTTCGACCTTGCCGTAGAGCGCGAGCATTTGTCCGGGCTGAAAGCGGTCCTGAAGATACGCCGCGTTGAACCAGATACACTTCAGCCGGGTGCGGCCCTGGCCAACCGTGAGTTGGAAGATGGGCATGCGGCGTGTCCGAAACAGTCCCGAGTTGCGAACTTCGGCAATCACCGTCGCCATCTCTCCCGCGCGCAGTTCGGCGACTGAACGCGGATTGAGCCGGTCTTCGTAGCGGAAAGGCAGGTAGTGCAGCAGGTCGTCAACGGTAGCAATGCCCTTAGCCGCCAAGACCTCAGCCAGGCGCGGGCCAATGCCTTTCACATACTGCACTGGAGTGGACGGTTCCAGCATCTTAAGCGATGTTAGCAGGACTAACGCTAGCAGGAGCGGAGGCAAGCTTGGGCAGCACCCCAACGAGAAGAACGATGAAGAATTTATTCGACGCGCTCGTGGCCGTGCTCGCAGGCAACGCGATCTACTACTTGCTCATGCCACATCTCCCCGCGGTCGCGCGGCACCGGCTTTTCAGGGAAGACTGGGGCCTGCTGGTGGATTTCGCGATCTGCGCTGTGATCTTTGCCGTGGTGAAGTACGCGCGGCGGGACGAAGTGTGACTGTCGTAAACTCATCACACCATGTTTTCGGATATGTTTGCGGAAATCCGATGCTGAAGCCGCGCGAGCCGATTGCCAGCCTAAGTCCGTACCACTCGCCCATCCTGAGCCGCGCCGGGCTGAGTCTCGATCTCAACGAGAGCATGGCTGGATGTTCGCCGCGCGTACTGGCGCGCCTGCGCTCGCTCTCGGCGGCAGACGTGTCGCTGTATCCGCAGCGCGAAGCCGGTGAGCAGCTGGTCGCAAATTTCTTGGGCCTCGCGCCCGACCAGGTGTTGCTCACCAACGGAATGGATGAAGCGCTGTCGCTGCTCTTCACAAGTTATCTTGGCGCAGGCGACGAACTGCTGTTTGCTGATCCCACGTTCGTCATGTATTCCATGTTGGGCAACGCGCTGGGTGCGACAGTAGTACGCCTGCAGTCGGGCGAAGACCTGGCGCTTCCCGTTGCCGACTTGCGAGCCCGCATTTCGCCACGCACTAGGGTGATCGCGATTGCGAATCCCAACAATCCCACCGGCCTGGTGGCGGCGCGCGCCGATTTATTGCAGATTGCAGAATCGGCACCCGACGCTGCGGTGCTGATCGACGAAGCCTACTTCGAGTTTTGCGGCGAGACGCTCATCCCCGACCTGACGCGCCATCCGAACCTCTTCGTTGCCCGCACGTTTTCCAAAGCCTACGGACTCGCCGGCCTGCGCCTGGGAGTGCTGATCGCTGCGGCGGAGCAGATCGGCTACCTGCGGCGTTTCAGCTTGCCTTTCGATGTGAATTCCGTGGCGCTCGTTTGCCTCGAAGAGGCGCTGGCCGACCAGGCGTTTGTAAGACATCACGTGGCGCAGGTGAAGCAGGGCCGTGAGCGGCTGTCACAGTTATTCGAGGAGCTCGGCCTCCGCTTCTGGCCGAGCCAGACGAACTTCGTTCTGGTCCGCGTAGGTGCGAAAGTGAAAACATTCGCAGAGTCGATGCAGCGGCGCGGCATTCTCGTCCGCGATTCATCGGCAAGCCCAGGCTGCGAGGGATGTGTCCGAATCACGATTGGGACTCCGAGCCAGATGGATGCAGCGTTACCGGCCATTCGCGAAGCGATCGCGGAAACCCGGCGCTCTTGATGGTGGAGAGCCGGGCGTCCCCGCCCGGCCGCCATGCTGGACGGGCGAGACGCCAGTCGCTTCACAGGCCCGAAGAGTGCAACCGGAGCCCAGGATCAGGCAATATATCCGCATGACCACGATCATCTCCTGACCCTCTCCAACATTTTCATGACCTTCGCCTGGTACGGCCACCTGAAGTATCGCCATGCGCCACTGTTCAAGGTCACCCTCATCAGCTGGCTCATCGCCTTTGCGGAATACTGTTTTCAGGTGCCCGCCAACCGCGTCGGCTCCTATGAGTTCACGATGGCGCAGTTGAAGACCATCCAGGAGGTCATCACCTTAACTGTGTTTTCGATCTTCTCCGTCCTCTATCTTCGTGAACCACTGAAGTGGAACTACCTCGTGGGTTTTGTCATGATCATCGGCGCCGTGGCGGTCATTTTCAAGAAGTGGTGAGGCAAGCAGACCGAAAAAGATCGTCGTACAATGGTCAGTTTCCAGGCCCGCACATCATGACCCTGATCTTTCGCAAACCTCTCCCCAACGTCGAGCACCCCGAAATGCCAGCCGATGTCGTCATCGTCGGCGGCGGGCCCGCGGGCATGGCCTGCGCGCTGCGCCTTTCGCAGTTGATCGACGAGCACAACGCGCACCATCCCGAAGCTTCTCTGAGCAAGGAAAATATCTACGTGCTCGAAAAAGCGCGCGAAGCCGGACAGCACTGTCTATCCGGCGCGCTCCTCGATCCGCGCTCCATGAAAGAACTCCTGCCCGGATTCGAAAGCGAAGCCCCGCTCGACGCGGTGGTCCACAAAGACGCCGTCTACTTTCTGACGCGCAGCGGCCATTACGAGCTGCCGCTGACGCCTCCACCGCTTCAGGATCATGGTAATTACGTCATCTCGATTAACCGCTTCGTGAAGTGGTTGGCGGGCAAAGTCGAAGAAGCGGGGATCACGATTTTCACCGGCTTCGCCGGATCGGAGCTGCTCTACGACGGCGATCGAGTCACCGGCGTGCGCACCGACGACAAGGGCGTCGACAAACAGAACCAGCAGAAATCGAATTTCGAGCCCGGCTACGACGTGAAGGCGAAGGTGGTCGTGCTCGCCGAAGGCACCCGCGGATCGCTCACCAAGCAACTCCTCCAGAAATTTGACTTGATGAAAGAGCGCAACCCGCAGACCTATGGCGTGGGCGTAAAAGAGCTGTGGGAAGTCCCGTCTGGCCGCATCCAGGCGGGCGAAGTCATCTACACCATGGGTTATCCGCTGACCACAAAGGAATACGGCGGCGCGTGGATCTACGGCTCCAAAGACAGCACCGTCTCGCTCGGCTTCGTAACCGGGCTCGATTATCGTGACCCGCGCCTCGATCCGCAGCATGTGCTGCAAGCGTTCAAGCACCATCCCTTGATTGCGAAGTTGCTCGCCGGTGGCAAGATGATACGCTACGGCGCCAAGTCGCTTCCCTACGGCGGGTGGTGGTCGCTGCCGCCACTCGGCGGAGAAGGATGGATGATCGTCGGCGACTCCGCCGGTTTTCTGAATTCCGCGCGGCTGAAAGGAATTCATCTCGCGATCAAAAGCGGCATGTTGGCGGCCGAGACAGCGTTCGAAGCGCTCGTGAAATCGGACTCGTCAACGGCCACGCTCGGCAGGTTCCAGCGGCGCGTCGAAACCAGCTGGATCTACGATGAGCTCTGGCCGGTGCGCAACTTCCACCAGGGATTTAAGAATGGCATGTTCGCCGGTATGTTCAACACCGTGCTGCAGGACATTTTCCCGGGTGGTCTCCGCAACCGCGTGCCATCGCACGCCGGGTACGAAAACTTGGAGCCGGTGGCCAAGCGACCTGCCGACGGAGGCCCGGAAGCACACATGCTTGGCCCCGCCAAGGGCGATGGCAAGCTCACCTTCGACAAACTCACCGACCTCTATCATTCCGGCACCAAGCACGAAGAGGATCAGCCGGCGCATTTACTGATTCAAGATACAAACATCTGTAATGACCGCTGCGTGAAAGAGTTCGGCAGTCCGTGCCAGAATTTCTGTCCCGCGAACGTCTACGAGATGGTCGACGACTCCTCCGCGCCCAACAGCAAGCGCATCAGCCTGAATCCCGCTAACTGCGTGCACTGCAAAACCTGCGATATTCAGGACCCCTATCAGATCATCACCTGGGTTCCACCCGAAGGCGGCGGTGGCCCGAATTACGATGGGATGTAGCGCTAAAGGCCAACAGCTAAGGGCTCCCGGGGAAAGACTGGCTCCCCTTCTCGACCGGGTATATACTTCTCCCGTTACCGTTGCAGTAACCGGCTATAACCGGGCGCGGAGCACATTCTCATTTTCATATAGCTCCGTGAATTGAACGCTGGCGCGGGGATCCTAATATTATTCGCCCTGGACGGCCGGCGGGGGTGGGAATCGCTCGAGCGGTGCCTTCCCCGAGAGAGGTAATTGCTCGTGGACGTCGTACTCATACGCTTTCTGTTTGTCCTCGTCGTCGGAGTTATCTGCTTTTTCATCCGTCCGTTTAGCCTGCCGTCACACCTGGATGCCGCCGTCGGCCTGTTGATCGGCGTCGCTATCATAGTGTTCGAGTGGCGGTTGCGCGTGATGAGCCTGAAGCGCCTGATTGGCGCCGCCATCGGCAGCGTGCTCGGCATCGTTGGCGCCTATCTTTTCGCGCTCGTCATTCGCAACAGTGTCCCTCCGGGCCCCTTGCAAAGTTTCCTGCAGATCATGGTCATGTTGGTCATGGCCTACGTGGGATTGGCGGTCGGCTCCAACAAAGGCGACCTGCTCAACCTGGCGGCCCTGGGCGGGATCTTCGGCGGCGAAAGGTCGGGCAAGAAGAGTTACAAGATCCTCGACACCAGCGTCATTATTGATGGACGCATCGCCGATATCGCCGAGACCGGTTTCCTCGACGGACTGATTGTGATCCCGCAGTTCGTGCTCCGCGAATTGCAACTGGTGGCCGATTCCGCCGACTCGCTGAAGCGCAATCGCGGCCGCCGCGGCCTCGATATCCTGCAACGTCTCCAGAAGACTGCTTCCGTCCAGATCCAGATCGTGGAAGACGACTTCCCCAGCGTCCGCGAAGTCGATATGAAGCTCATCGAATTGGCCAAGGTGTATGAAGGCAAGATCATCACCAACGACTTCAACCTAAACAAAGTCGCCCAATTGCAGGGCGTGGCCGTGCTCAACATCAACGAACTGGCCAACTCGCTTAAGCCCATCGTTCTGCCCGGCGAAATCATGCGCGTATTCATCCTGAAGGAAGGCAAAGAGTACAACCAGGGCGTTGCCTATCTCGATGACGGCACCATGGTGGTCATCGATAACGCGCGCAAGATGATCGGCAAGACCATCGATATCTCGGTGACCTCGGTTCTGCAGACCACCGCCGGCAAGATGATCTTTGGCAAGTGGGATGAGCGCGGGATAAGCCGTCACGACTCCAAGGCGTCGCCCCCACCCGTGACCGTACCCACGACGACGGGAACCAATGGACCGCCATCGGACCCGGCAAAAAAGCCCACCTCGGCTGTGGTCGACCGGACGGCCGACTAGGACATACTTTTCACTGTAAGACGGGGCTTGCCCCGTCTCGCTCTGCGGCAGGAGCCGCGGCAAGCCGCGTCTCTACGGAAATCACCCATCTAGCCAGGGCGTTCGACCCAATCCCAACGCCTGTACTATACTGATCGCCCCTATGAAGGTGTTTGTTATTGTTCCGGCGGCCGGACTAGGCACGCGCATGGCCCCGCCCTCGGCCCCCAAGTCCAAAAAGAAAGCGCCTAGCAAGCAGTTCAAAGAACTGGGCGGTGTGCCCATTCTTGTCCACACGCTGCGTAAATTCGCTGCCACTCCTGCCGTCTACGAAATTATCGTTGCCCTGCGCAAGGGCGAAATCCCCGGCTTTCGCACCCAGGTCGAAATACAGTACCCGGAAATCTTGAGCAAGCGCTTGCAGATGGTCGAAGGTGGCGAGCATCGTCAGGACTCGGTGGCCAGCGCTCTGGCCAGCACCCCTGCCGATCCCGAGGACATCGTCTTGGTGCATGATGCCGTTCGCCCGTTTATTACCCCTGAAATTATTGCCAATGTGATCGAGGCGGCGCATCAACACGGAGCCGCTATCGCGGGCTGGCCCGCCGTGGACACGGTGAAACAGGTGGAACGAACTGCGGCTGGCGCGCTCATCAAAGCCACCATCCCGCGCGCCAGCATCGTGATGGCGCAAACTCCGCAGGGGTTTCGTTACTCCATCCTGAAAAAAGCCTTCGATGAGGCCGTTGCCGATGGCTTCCTCGGCACCGACGAGGCTTCACTGATCGAGCGCGCAGGCCTGCCCGTCGTAGTCGTCATGGGATCGCCGCGCAATATTAAGATCACGACGCCAGCCGACATGGAGCTGGCAGAGTTCTATCTGCAGCACGAAGACGGGAAGAAATCGTGAGTCCGGAAATGCGGAAGCCCGAAATGCGTATCGGCTACGGCTGGGACTCGCACGAATTCAAGCCTGGCATTCCGCTCAAAATCGGCGGCGTATCTCTACCGCACGATAAGGGTCTCGGCGGCCATTCCGACGGCGACGTTCTCCTGCACGCGATCACCGACGCGCTGCTCGGCGCCATCGCCGGTCCCGACATTGGATCGCTGTTTCCGCCGTCCGATCCGCAGTGGAAAAATGCCGACTCCGCCGTCTTTCTGCGCGAGGCCTTGCAGCGCGTTAAGAGTGCCGGCTACGAACTCCTGAACCTGGATTCCACGCTGATTCTGTCTGCTCCCAAGATCGGCCCGCATGCGGACGCGATTCGCCAACACGTTGCCGAGTTGTGCGGAATTTCCTCGGACTGTGTCGGCATCAAAGCAAAAACGCCGGAAGGCATGGGCACGGACAACGCTGCGATTGCGAATGTGGCGGTCTTGCTGCAATGCTGCTAGTTAATTTGATTTTGTCATCCTGAGCGAAGCGAAGGACCTGCTGTTTGCGGCGAACGGCAGGTCCTTCGCTTCGCTCAGGATGACAATTCATGTTGCTCAAGCTCTGCCGCCCGCTTCGCCCTCGCCGCCTCAACAAACGCGCGGAAAATCGCGTGCGCGGACTCTGCCACCTCCGGCCCATCATTCACACTACGCTCCGGATGCCACTGCACGGCCAGCACAAAATGTCCAGGAGCGGTCCCTTCCAGAGCTTCGATGATGCCGTCTTCCGCCGACCGCGCCACCACTCGCAAGCCCTCGCCCGCCACGTCCGCGGACTGATGATGCGAAGAATTCACGGCCACCGCCTGGCTCGCGCCCACAATCTCGGCCAGTTTCGATTCCGGCTCGATTCTCACTGTGTGCGCTTTTGCTACCGCCCGTCCCGCGCTGTGATTGATCGCCGACTCGATATGCTGGACCAGAGATCCCGCCCGGTACACATTCAACGATTGCAGTCCGTAGCAGATTCCGAGAACGGGTTTCCGCTTGTTGTAGGCATCTTGCAACAGCAACTCGTCCACCATGTCTCGTTTGACGTCAGCCGGCGCCGTTTTCTCGTGGCGATCCGCGCGGTATTTTTGCGGATCCACATCCGCCCGGCTGCCCGGGAGCAGAACGGCGTCGCAGCGCTCGATCTGCCTCATTACCTGCACTGGCGTCTGATCCAGTTCGATGCGCACCGGTTCACCACCGGCCCCGCGCACAGCTTCTTCATACTGCGGTAGCGCGCGCTCGGCGTACTCGCGGTCTCCGGAATGCGGCACGGGAATAGCGATACGGGGCGCTGCGCTCTTCGGCTCACTCATGTTTGACTCGCGCGCTCAATCCCCGCCAGCGTTTTCCGCTGCCGGTAGTTCCGAATTTCCATGACCAGCGCCAGCACGAGCACGATCGCACCCACGGTAATGGCGAAGGGAAACGCAATGTACCGGTAGGCAAACGTGAGGTTGGGTGCGACGTGCTTCACCTGCGAGTACACCACCGCCCCCAGAATGCTCAGCAGCAGCGCGATCGCGAACGACAGCAGGGTCAACAGAAACGTCATTGCGAACACGCGCGCCGGAATCCCAATCCAGCGGGGCCCGTCCGAACTCGTTTTGCCCATGCCTCTAAGCTACACCATCGTTCCCAGCCGTCGCGACTCCTTGAGCCGACCATCGCCGTGCCCCCATACGCTACAATACCGTCATGTCGCAGACCGCGTCCGCGATCGTCCGCAGTCCGGCGGAAATCGTGCAAAGCAGCCCGGTTTCACAGGCTCCGAATGGCATCTGCTACGCCCGCTCGGGCGAGATTACCATTGCCGACAACGACCTCGACCGCATGATTGCCGTCGTGCCCGTGCCGGTGGCCGCCGCGCTCACCCGCAAGGCTTACTATTTCGTGCCGCTCACCGTGACCCAGGGCGAGGAGACGGTGATTGCCGACCGCTACGACGTTGCGCTCAGCGATAACGCGGTTTGCCATCGCAACCTGAATCTGGGCGATGCGCAGTGCGTCTTCATCTCAACCCGCTTGATGGACGACAAGTTTTCGGTGGCGTTCGAGTTCTACATCAACGTGGGGCACGCGCTGGTCGAACGCGCGGGCGTATCGCAGAATTTCGCCGACCTGGCCTGGCAGCAAGTGGAGTCCGGAGTGCGCGGCGAAACTTCGCTCGACGCCTGGGAGGCGCGCAAGTTCGCCACGGCCCACGGCCCCGACGCGGAGAAATATAAGAACGAGTATCTGGCGGCAAGCTTCGCGGATGCGATTTCAATCTACCTGCTCTCGCTCTATCTCGACGTCGATTACTACGATCTGCGGGAGCGCGACTATCCGCTGCTGGCCCCCGCTCCGATGGCCGAACGCCTGCGCAAAATCGCCGAAATCTTTCCCCCCAATCCGGGGTTTGAATTCAACATCTACTATCGGCGCCGGTCGTAGAGCGAATCTTTGGGTTCTGAGCGCTATCGCCTGGTTTATGTCAACTGGTCTTTCGATGCGCTCTGGGAATGTGGGAACTGAAAAGGCTCCGCAATGATACGATTGCTGGCCGTGCGCCTTGCCGCCATCAAGACCCTCGGCAAAGGAGGCCAGAAATGTCAGCCCAACGCCAACTGCACCGTCTCGCGCTTGCAGCCATCCTGTATCTGCTCCTCTATTCTTTGGCGGCGTATTTGGATCTATGGACGACAATGGTGGCACTATCGCGACCCGGCGTTCACGAAGGGAATTCAGTCGTAAGGAAGGGGCAGGCGTACTTGCCGACTCGGGCATTAATAGTCAACCTTGCAGGTGCGGTAATCATGACCGCGTGCGTCACGTTCTCAGCAAATCATGCAGAGAGAGTCGAAACAAGATGGCTGCATCGCCCTATATTGTCATTTGGAAAGATCTATCTGAACCCGTGGTCGGCTGGAGCGATAGGAGTCTCTCCTCTTCACATGCTGAGCATGGCCATGGCGTTTCTTGCGATGCGGGTAGTCGCTGCAGGGAACAATATGCTGATCTACTTCTAAGGATTTGCCCCGATCGGAGCATTGATAGACGGCATAGCGCAACATACTTCTGCGATCATCGCATTCTCCGTCGTGGTTGTGCCGCTGTTTTATCTGCTCGCGATTGTTGTTTCGCCATTAGCCGCAAAACTCCTGTCTTTATGGCAGGCACCCCCTCCCCCCGGTGATTTCGCTGCACGTTACTAGTCGTTGTAACATCCCCATTACTTCAACAACTCCGGCGATTTGGAGCGGTTTACAGTCTGAGTATCCATCGACAGCGGAACCTTGCTCCGTAGGGGAGATCCTGCCCACCCTCACTTGCTCGAAAGCACGAATTGATTCCCATCCGCATCCTTGAAAATCGACGACGTTCCCCAAGCTTCCTTCTTCGGCTCGACGGCAAACTCCACTCCCTTGGACTTCAGCGTCTTGGCGGTAGCGAACACATCGTCCGTCCAGAACGCGAGCGGCTGAAAGCCGCCGATGCGGTCTTCCTGCCCTTCCGGAGTAAACAGAACGAGCTGCGATTCGGCGCCGGGAATGCCCAGCTCAATCCAACGCTGCGCTCCGAAGGGCTGGTCAGTCATGACGCGAAAGCCGAGTTTTTCGGTGTAGAACTTCAAGGCGCGATCCTGATCGCGAGTCGGAACGCATGCGAACTTAATGCCACGAATCATTTTTCAGTCTCCTTGGAAAGTAGTGAAGCCGGCCACAAATAAAACACCAACAGAAAACGAGCATAGAAAACCACGCGTGAGGATGCAATCGCCTATTTAATGCTATATTTACAGCCGGTATAGCATGATTCCGCTCCATGATTTGCGACAGACGATTTCCGACAGATGGATTTGCGACAGATGATTACGATAGACGACTACGTGGTTGACGTCCTGATGCGCGACCTCGTCGGTCACGACCGCCGCGTCGTGAGCTTTCTGGTCTATCTCTGGTTCGCCGGTGAACAGCGAAAAGGAAACGTGGTCGAGGCCAGCTACCGCCAGATAGCCGAGTGCATTGGAGTATCAAAAAGTTCGGCGCAGGCTGCCGTCGCCTGGCTCATCAAGAGAAAATTGCTGGCATCGACCAAAAAAACCGTGACTGCCACGCCGCGCTACAAAGTGCTGACTCCCTGGCGGGACTATGAAAGCCGCACCCGAAGCCGCGCCTAGCAAAAGAAACAATTCAGGGGCCGAGTGTGGGACCGGCCCCTGTTCTCCGAGCTCGACTCGTCGTTACGGCGCTGTTAGCCTCGTATAGTCGCCCACGGCTTTGGCGTCGTATGCCGCGTCAAGCTCGTTGAAGCCGCTTCGTGGGACAGCAATTTGCTCCGGGGTTGAAAACGATCCTGCCGTTTGGACTCATCGTAGAACCCTGCTCCGGCCGAGTTGTCAACAAACTGTCACTTTCTTGTCAAATAATTGCGGGCTTTGCGGAAAGGCAACTCCCGGCGCCGATAAAAGCGATACCCTGATACGGACCGGAATTCTTTATGCGATTGCGAACACGACACCCAAGACGACGCACGCAAACACTGGGCAAAAGTTCTTGTCCACAGCTGCGGTACATAATTGCGCACCTTAGTGCCCTTGGCGGTTAGAGAGGTTACAGCTTATGCTGAAAGCAGTTTCGAAGGGCTCAGGTTCCGTTTGCCAATGATTTCGTTTCGTCTTTATATATTTGCGCTGAGCACGATCGGCTTGGCCCTCGCCGGCTATTCTCTGCTCCGCCGCAAACCCAAGAACCCGAATGAGATTGAGTGCGAACGCCGCACCTGGCTGAATACTGTCGGGCGCATCACCGATGGCACGGTGATCGATGTCCAGGAAATCGCAATCGAAACGCCCCGGCCCGCCACCATGCTGATTTACCAGTATGATGTGGCCGGCGTTTCTTATGAGGCCTCCCAGGACGTCACCTATCTCCGGCAGTGGATCAATCTACATTCCTGCCGGCTCGGCCTGCCCACTTCTGTGAAGTACGACGCTCGCAACCCCGGAAACTCCATGGTGATTGCCGAAGGCTGGATGGGCTTGCGCCAGTAAGTTGCGCGCGTGGAGAGCCAAGCGTCCCCGCTCCGCTGGACCGCGAGACGAGCTAGGACTTCAACGGATATTCGTGAGCCAACCTGATCAGAGTTTCCCTGCCGCGGCCAGAACCATGTAGAGAATTTGTGCAGTGGCCAGCCCGATCCAGATTCGCTGGCGAATGCGCGAGCGGCGGATGTCGCGCAGCAGGTCGGCGGCGGTGGGTTCCCTGACCAGAGCTTCGACCAGAGCTTCCCGCTTGTCCGCCGGCAACGCCACCGGTTGCAGACCGACTGGCCTTGCGGCATCGGTCGGCTTTGGCTTGTCGGGATAAAACACCTTCGGCGTGTCTACGACTTCCGACCACATCGGCAGCAGGATCCACGACTTTGGAATGATGTCCAGAATCGGCTTGGCCGTCAGGTTGAGAGCCGGCTGCGATTCCGGCGCGACGCGATCGGCCAAATTCCGAAGCAGCGAGCCCCACCAGAAGTGGCTGAGCTGATCGGTCACGAGTTCACCGACATCCACGGGCTGCGATTCAAGTTCAAGCGGCGGCAGCGTTTCCGGCGAGAGCACGTCCCCGATGTTGGTGAACACGGTGCGAAACCAGGGCAGGCGCAGACGCTCCCCCAGCGCCAGGCCGACATTCACTGGCCGTGAAGTAAGTTGCAGCGGCGGCAACTTCTCCGGCGCAAGGGTATCGCGCAGATTGCCGACGAGCGACCTCCAGAGCGGCTGCGTCAGGCTTGTCGGCGGGAGTAAATCCAGCGGAATCTCCTGCGCGGCGGCGGCCTGCGGGTCGGGATACCAGGCTTCGGCGGCATTTGAGCGGTAAGACATAAGAATTCAAATGGCTCCAGGCGCGGCTGCGTCAGCGCTGTATTCCGAAGCCACCATCGATGTTAGATGCCAGCCGTGCGTCTGTCACGCTTATTTACGCAGCTTTACGCGTTGCGAATGAGTCGGTTCTCAATGACCAACCCCAAGCGAGGTTTATGATTTCGCGTGGAGCCGCGGCAGCCCCGTCTCTATCGGCGGAACGAGACCAACCAACTGAAAAGAGATGCGCAATCTTGGCAATGTGGGGGCACCCTCCCCGCCGGAATCCTGTCTTCGTTAGTACATGCACTTTGATGCCGTTGAGCGTAGGCTTGCGCTGAAGCAAAATCGCAAGGCGAAGTTTGATTTGAAAGGGAGAATCCGAAATGGAGAAGCTGGCTTGAACGACCACTCACAAACGACCGCCAAAGCCCGCCAGCGGCTGCGGCGTTTCTCCCGTTATCGTTTTGACGCGCGCATTCAGGTGTCGGTGTTTCGCGAAGGCCAGACGACGGCATACTGGGGCCGAACCAGCGAACTCGGCCAGGATGGCCTCGGGGCGACCCTCAGCGGCGAGTTGCAGTCCGGCGAGGTCGTTTCCCTGGAATTTCCTATCCCGCTCCCGCCGCGCCTTATGAAGCTGCGAGCCGTAGTGCGTTATAGCGAAGGACTGCGCTGCGGATTCGAGTTCTTGGTTATGAACGATGAGCAGAGGCTGGTCGTGCACCAGGTCTGCGCAGTGTTGGCCAACGCCTCCTGAGAGGCTCCCGGACTTGATCTTCCCAAATTGAAACCCATTACCGCAGTAACTAACGGCAAATAACCCAGCCCGCTTACCATCTCACTATCGTCAGTGGGCACTGGGGAAGGACTGTATGGGGGAGAAAATCGCCCCGGCAGCAGCTTCGAGCGAACTGCCGCGGGTGAAGGCGCTGCAGGATGCTCTTGAGCACGGCGCGTCGGCGACCCTTACCCGCACGTCAGCTCACATTTCCGACCCGGCCACCGCGCTCCCGAACGGCAATGCCGCCCAAGCCCAGCTCACCTTGGAGAAAGCCTACTTCGAACAGCTCATCGAGAATGCGCCGGAAGCGATCAGTATTGTCGACCGGGACGTGAACATTTCGCGCATCAACGGGGAGTTCACCCGCCTGTTCGGCTTTACTGCGGCTGAGGCTGCGGGAAAACGGCTCGACCTGCTCATCGTGCCGCCCGATCGCTATGCCGAAACCGCATGGATCACAGAGACCATTAAGACTGGAAGCAAAATTTCCCTGGAGACCCGGCGGCAGCGAAAAGACGGCTCACTGGTCGAGGTGTTGCTCTCCACCTCACCCGTCATGCTGAATGGCGAAAGAGTCGGAGCGTACGCCTCCTATCGCGACATCACCGATCAGAAACGCGCCGAGGAGTTGAATGCCGCCTTGTACGCCATCGCGGCGCGCAGCCAGTCGGCCGAGGATCTGCAGCAGTTTTTTGCCGCCATTCACAATATCGTGGGCCAGTTGATGAATGCGCGCAACTTCTACATCGCCCTCTACGATCCGCCGTCTCAGTTGTTGAGCTTTCCCTACTTCGTCGATGAAGAGGATCCGACGCCCGTCCCCAAGCCGCTGGGCCGCGGTCTGACGGAATACGTCCTGCGCTCGGGCGAGCCCCTGCTGGCGACACCGGCTGTCTTTGAGGAACTGCTACGGCGCGGCGAAGTGGAATTGATCGGCGCCCCATCAGTGGACTGGCTGGGTGTCCCGCTGAAAAGCGGCATGACCTGCATTGGGGTCCTGGTCGTCCAGAGCTACAACGAGAATGCCCGCTTTGGAGAGCGCGACCGCGAGATTCTGAAATTTGTTTCGCAGCATTTGGCCGCGGCCATCGAGCACAAGCGCTATGAAGAGGCGCTTCGCCGCTCCGAAGCCCGCTCCCGCTCGCTGATCTTGAGCGCCGCCTTCGGCATCTGCCGCTGCACCCTCGGCGGAAGATTCCTGGACGTGAATCCGGCGCTCATCACCATGCTCGGTCATGGATCGGTCGAAGAGGTTCTCAAGCTGAACGCGCGCCGTGAAGTCTTCGCCAATCCCGAGGAGCTGGACCGGCTGGCCGAGGATTATCGCCGCACCGGAAGTCTGCAGGGCGTGGAAGTACAGTGGAGACGCAAGGACGGCCGCGTCATCATCGTGCGGCTCAGTGGATGCGCCGCCATCAGCAGCGATGAACCCGAAGAAGTATTGGAGCTGATCGCCGAAGATATCACCGAGCGGCGTCAGCTGGAAGAGCAGCTTCGCCAGGCGCAAAAAATGGATGCCGTCGGCCGCCTCGCCGGCGGCGTCGCCCACGACTTCAACAACCTGCTCATGGTGATTAACGGATACACCGAGGTGTTGCTGGAACAATTGGAGGAAGGCGGCGCCATGCACCATAAAGTCCAGTCCATCCAGCAGGCAGCCGACCGCGCCGCTACTCTCACCCGCCAGTTGCTGGCGTTCAGCCGAAAGCAGCTCCTCGAACTCAAAGTGATTGACGTCAACAGCGTGATCGGCGACATGGAGCGGCTGCTGCGGCCCCTGATCGGCGAAAACATCGAATTGGTCACGCGCCTCTCGCCCGACGCCGGTCACACCCGCGCCGACGCCGGCCAGCTCGAACAGGTCATCATGAACCTGGTCGTCAACGCTAAAGACGCCATGCCCGAAGGCGGTAAGCTCACCGTGCAGAGCTCCGACGTTACCGTGCGCCAAAATTTGAGCGAACAGCGTTTTATCCAGCCCGGACGCTATGCCGTGATCTCGGTTGCCGATACCGGCCACGGCATGAACAAGGAAACCCAGTCCCGAATCTTTGAACCGTTCTTTACCACCAAGGAAAAAGGGAAGGGCACCGGCCTCGGCCTCTCGACCGTGTACGGCATCGTCAAGCAGAGCAATGGATACGTGTTCGCACAAAGCGAACTCGGAGCCGGCACAACCTTCTACGTTTACTTGCCGCGCGTGGAGGAGTCCGCCGAAGAGCAGAGCCCGGTCAAGTCGCAGCAGAACGAAGCGGGCGGCTGCGAAACCGTTTTGCTGGTCGAGGACGAGGAATCGGTGAGGGAACTGGTGCGTGTAACCCTCGCCTCCCGCGGCTACAAGGTTCTCGAAGCCGAAAATGGCGAGTGCGGTCTGCAAACCGCCGAGGACTTCAAAGATCACATCGATATCCTGATCACCGACGTGGTCATGCCCGGCATCGGGGGCCGCGAACTCGCCAAGAAGCTGCTGGCGCTGCGGCCCGGCATCAGCGTGCTCTATCTTTCGGGCTACACGGAAGATGCCGTCGTCACCCAAGGCGCGCTCGGCCCCTCTACCGCGTTCCTGCAGAAGCCGTTCACGCTTCAGAATCTGGCCAAGAAAGTCCGCGAAGTCCTGCGCTCCCGAGGCGCCTCCACGCCCGCCCCAAACTCTATCCCCAAGTCAATCGCAAAATCCACCTCGAACTGACTCCGCCTGCCGCTGGAACGACGGGCGTCGTGCGCGACGGAGCGACGGGCGTCTCGCCCGTCCGGAGGAATGCCCGCAGCGGGCGGGACATCCGACCCTCCACTGCAACTTTTTCTCCATCCCCGCGTCCTATACTCAAGCTAAATATTGAAGTGTGGTCTTCCGCCATCGGACACATCCAAAGTCTGCTTGCCGAGCGTACTTCAATAGGGATGAGCATCATCGGGGTGAGCAATGCTGATTGGGAAATCGCCGGCGATTCCGTCTTCTGAAATTACTCCGCAGGCGACTTATCTGAACCGCCGCAACTTTCTCGCCGGCGCAGCGATCGCCAGCGCAGCCGCCGTCACCGGTATCGCCTTCCGTGATTTTGTCGATCCGTCGCTCACCGCCCAGGCCAACGCCAAAATCGACGGTCTCCAGAAGAGTGCCTTCAGCACGACGGAAAGAGAAACGCCCTACAAGGACGTAACCAACTACAACAATTTCTACGAATTTTCCACCGACAAATATGAGCCTGCCGACGCGGCCAGGAATTTCAGGACCCGTCCCTGGACCGTGACCATCGACGGCCACGTCAAGAAAAAGCAGGTGCTCGACGTCGACGCGATCATGAAAATGGCTGCCCCCGAAGAGCGCATCTACCGCCATCGCTGCGTCGAGGGCTGGTCGATCGTCGTTCCCTGGGTCGGATTTTCCCTGAGCGAACTGATCCAGCGCGCCGACCCCCTGCCCAAAGCAAAGTTTGTCGAGTTCACCACGCTGTACGATTCCAAACAAATGCCGGGCCAGCGCACCAGCGTATTGCGGTGGCCATACGTCGAGGGTCTGCGCATGGACGAGGCCATGCATCCCCTCGCCCTGCTCTGTTTCGGTATGTACGGCGAGGTGCTCCCGAATCAGGACGGCGCCCCACTTCGCATCGTGATTCCATGGAAGTACGGATTCAAAAGCGCCAAGTCGATTGTCCGCATCCGCTTCACCGACGACCAGCCCCTGAACACCTGGCAGGAGGCCAATTCCCACGAATACGGTTTCTATTCGAACGTGAATCCCAACGTCGACCATCCGCGCTGGAGCCAAGCCAAGGAACGTCGCCTCGGTGAATTCCTCAAGCGGCCAACTCTGATGTTCAATGGCTATGATCAGGTGGCCAGCCTCTATTCCGGCATGGACCTGAAAAAGAACTTCTGAGAATTTCTCGTGTGGGACGGACGCATTCGTCCGTCCCAGCCGAGCACAGCTCGGCCGTTGCCGGTGAGCACAACACCTCTAGATAAGCGATAGATTACAAAAAATGAAACTGCGTCTAACCAAGATCGCCATTTTCCTCGCTGCACTCATTCCGCTGGCACGCCTGGCGTGGAAAGCGCTGCATGGCGGCCTGGGTGCCAACCCCATCGAGGTCATCACGCACGCGACCGGCGACTGGACGCTGATCCTCGTTCTCACCACCCTCTCGATCACGCCTCTACGCCGGATCACCCATCAATACTGGCTGATCGGTGTCCGCCGCATGGTCGGGCTGTTCGCCTTCTTTTACGGAACTTTGCACTTCCTGACCTACATCTGGCTCGATAAGTTCTTCGACACCCACGAAATGTGGAAAGACATCGCCAAGCGCCCGTTCATCACCGTAGGCTTCTCCGCCTTCGTCCTCATGATTCCCCTGGCCCTGACCTCGACCGCATGGTCGATTCGCCGTCTGGGCGGCAAGAACTGGCAGCGGCTGCACCGACTGATCTATCTCACCGGGATCCTGGCGGTGGTGCATTACACCTGGCTGGTGAAGGCCGATCTCCGCAAGCCCATCGAATACGGAGTCGTGCTCGGCATCCTGTTGCTCTACCGCTTCTTAGCCTGGATTTTCGAAGAGCGTGCGCAGCCCGCCATCCCAGCTCCGGCCCGGAGCCGGGCGGAAGTCACCAAAGCCTGAAGGCCTGAGGAAGCGCCTGTGACAATTTTTTACAACCGAAACCTTTTTTAACACCCCGGGTTATGGCATCTTAAGGAAAAGACAGGAGTGTCTTATGAATCCCCTTGCTTCCTATAAGTGTGCCGGACGCCTGCTCGTGGCTCTGGCAGCGATGACCAGCATCCTTTTGATAGCCGGCTGCGGCAGCAGCAGCAGTGGGCCCGCGCTCAACACTGTCGGCTTCACCAATGCAAGCCTCACTGGCACCTATGTTTTCTCGTCGTCAGGCGTAGATTCCTCCTCAGGAGCCCCCATAAACATGGCGGGCGCTTTCGCGGCCGAAGGAAACGGCCGTATTGCCGGGGGCGCGATGGATATCGTCGACCCAACGGTCGCTGTGGAAACCAACCAGGCGATCGGCACCTCCTCTTCCTACAAAGTTAACGGCGATGGCCGTGGACAGGTCACGCTGGTCACTCCGGTGGGGACTTTCGCTCTGGATTTCGTCCTGACCTCGAGTTCGCATGGGCTGGTCACCGAATTCGACGGCAACGGCACCGGCAGTGGCACTCTTGACTTGCAGACTGCTCTCACCGGTCAGAGTCAGCTCGCAGGTTCATATGCATTCACTCTTGGCGGTTTTGATGGCGTAGGCAATCCATTCGCCTCGGCGGGGGCGTTTAGGCTCGATCAAAGCGGCAACATCACTGCCGGTACCGGTGTCCAGGACTTCAACGACAACGGCAGCCTAATTTCCGATCTATCCGTCGCGGGTACCGCAATCGTGAGTGCAGGGAGTGCTCCTGGAACAATCACTCTTACTTCCAGCTCGCAAATCTTTGACTTCTACCCGATTGACGCCACGCACTTCAAGGTCATTGAAACAGACAATACCGACTTCCTTGCCGGCGACGTATTCTCTCAGCCTTCGGCTTCCCTTCCAACTGGCGCCATGGTATTCGCCATGTCTGGCGGCGCCTTCTCGGTCATCGCCGACGCCGGCGTTATGACTTATGACGGAACTACCTTTAGCGGCTCCGAGGATCTCAACAGCAACGGCACACTTTTTCCGGGAGTGGTATTCACCAGCACTGCCGTCACTGCCGGTCCGGTCGGCGGCCGGGCAGTGGTTTCCCTCAGTGGCTTCAACCCCGCGAGCACGTGGGTGGTCTATCCCTCCAGTGGCGGACTTCTGATGCTGGAAGCGGATGCACTAGACGTTACTCTAGGTGCCGCTCTGACTCAGACACCCGGTCAGACAATCGCCGCTTCGCAAAATTACGGATTGAATCTCAGCGCCTTTAACACTGCTGGGTTTGAGGAAAACGATATCGCTCAGTTCCTCACAACCAGCAGCACTTTCAGCGGAGTTGTTGACATCAACGATGACTCTGGCAGCGGTAACATCGTCCAGACTAGCCAGTCGCTGAAAGGCAACTACACTCTCAATTTTTCTGGCACTGGCGCAGCCACCACCACCGCCAACGGCACCGCCTATGTCAGTTTCAACTTTTACCCCGTGAGCAGTGACATGCTTTTCCTCCTTGAAACCGATAGCAATCAGATCGGGGCGGGGATAATCCAACTGCAAAGTACACCGTCTGGGTCAGTGGCGCAGTCGCGCATCTCGCTCGCGCGCCCGGCAGTGTTGCGGTCGGCAGTCCGGTCACGCTTAGCCGCGCGACGCAAGTAGCTGCATCGGATCGTGTAAATGTCTTCGATGGAGAGCCGGGCGTCCCCGCCCGGCCTCCCCAGACTTATCTCAGGCCGGGCGGGGACGCCTGGCGCTCCACGAACTAACCTATTTAATCGCTTCCGCCGCGATCCGCTCGGTCACAAACGCCTCGATCACGTCCCCAGCCTTAATGTCGCCGTAATTCGAGATGGAGATGCCGCACTCCATGCCGCTGGTCACTTGCGAAGCATCGTCCTTGAAGCGCCGCAGCGATCCGACCTTGCCTTTGAACACCACCACGTTATCGCGCAGCAGCCGCACTTCGGAATCGCGCTTGATCAGGCCATCGGTCACGCGGCACCCGGCAATCGTCCCCACCTTCGGAATGCGGAAAGTCTCCAGCACATCGGCGCGGCCCTGGTAAGTTTCTTTGATCGTCGGTTCGAGCAGACCGGTCATGGCGCGCTTGATCTCGTCCTGCAGTTCGTAAATGATCGAGTGCAGCCGGATGTCGACTTTTTCCTGATCGGCCAGTTCCTGCGCCTTGCGCTCCGGACGCACGTTGAATCCAATGATGATGGCATTCGACGCCGACGCCAGCAGCACATCCGTCTCGGTGATCGCGCCAATGCCCGAGCGCAGCAATTTCAATCGCACTCTGTCGTTCGACAGCCGGCCCAGCAAATCGCCCAGCACTTCGACCGACCCCTGCACGTCGGCCTTGAGAATGACGTTCAGTTCCTTCATGCCGGCGGTCTTCAACTGCTCCGCCAGGCCTTCGAGCGATACGCGTGAACTCTTGGCGAGCGTGGCTTCGCGCGCTTTTTGCTCGCGGTATTCCGAGATATCGCGCGCCTTCTCGCGGTCGGTCACCACCACGAACTGATCGCCCGCCTGCGGCAGCCCTTCCAAGCCGATGATTTCCACCGGCGTCGAGGGCGGAGCTTCCTTCAGCGGCTTGCCCCGATCGTCGAACATCGCTCTGACTTTCCCGTAGACGTTGCCCACCACGAAGTTGTCTCCGGCGTGGAGCGTGCCGTTCTGCACCAGGATCGTCCCCACTGGACCGCGTCCCCGATCCAGTTTCGCTTCCAACACCAACCCGCTCGCCGCGCGTCCCGGAGTCGCTTTCAACTCCTGCAAATCCGCCGTCAGCAATATCATTTCCATCAGCAGGTTGAGATTCGTTTTCTGCTTGGCGGAAACATCGACGAACACCGTCTTGCCGCCCCACTCTTCCGGCACCAGCCCTCGATCCGCCAGTTGTTTCTTGACCCGCTCCGGCAGCGCGCCCGGCTTGTCGATTTTGTTGACCGCCACAATAATGGGAACCTCAGCAGCGTGCGCGTGGTCGATCGCTTCGACCGTCTGCGGCATAACCCCGTCATCCGCCGCCGTCACCAGCACCACAATGTCGGTCGCTTTCGCTCCGCGCGAACGCATACGCGTGAACGCTTCGTGACCCGGCGTATCCAGGAATACGATCTCCCGCCCGTAGGCCGGAGACGCTTGGTCCGTGATCGCAACCTTGTAGGCGCCGATATGCTGCGTAATGCCACCCGCCTCGCCGCCGGCTACATTGGTCGAGCGGATCGAATCCAGCAGGGTCGTCTTGCCGTGATCCACGTGGCCCATGATCGTCACCACCGGCGGACGCGGCACGGCTTCCGCGCCTTCCTCGCTGCTCTCGGTGGCTTCGGTTGTATCCTTCGCCGCCTGTTCTTCGAAGGTGATCACTTCCGTGTCCGCCCCGAAGAAGCGCGCCATTTCACTCGCCAGTTCCGCATCGAGCGTTTGATTGATGGTGGCGAACACGCCCCGAACCACCAGCCGCGCAATCAAGTCTTTGGCGCGAATACCGAGCTTCTCGGCCAGATCTTTCACCGAGATTCCTTCGGTAATCGTGATGTTCCGCGTGATCGGCGCCGGCTCGTTGCTGATGGTCATGCGCGGCGGCGGAGTGTAGCCCTTCATCGGGCCTTCCTTCACGCCTCTCGGCACATATCTCTGTCCCGGTCGGCGAGATGGAGCTCCCGGACGGCTTCCCGGACGCGTTGGTCCCGGCGGCGGCAGCGTTCCTCCCGGACCTACACCCAGCGGGCGCGATCCCGCAGGCGCCACGCGCGTCGGATGCATCGGACGCCGTTCCCCCGGACGAAGCGGCGGACGCGGTGATCCCGGCGCTTGCGGCCGTGCCGTGCGCTGAAAAATTGGTTGTCCCGGCACCGGACGTCCTGGCGCCGACCGCGGAGGCGCTCCCGCCGCAGGTTCACCAGGCGCAGGCAGAGGCGCTTTATATACCGGGCGCGGGCCGGTCTGCGGCATGATCATTCGCGGCAGTGGCGCAATCGGAGCGGCTGGCTTCGCCGGCGCCGCGCTTTGCATCTGCGTGACACTGTGTGCCGGAGGCTGTGCCGGTGGTGGGGCGATTCCGGCGTGGGCTGCGGGAGTCGTAGTCGTGGGTCGAGGCGGAACGGCGATAGCAGGCGGTGCGGTACTCGCGGAACTTGCAGTAGTGGCCGCGGGTGGCGTCACGGGAACTTTCGGCGGAATCACGACCACCGAGGGCGGGCGGTAGGTGGCCGCTACCGAAGCAGGCGTCACCATTCTCGGCGCCGGCGGCTCAGGCGCTTCGCTCGCGGGCTTCGCCGGCTTTGGCTTCGCCGGCGCCACGGGCGCTGGAGCTTCTGTTCTGGCTTCCACCGCTGGCGTCGCAGCCGGCGGCTTGAGCGCCGGACGCGCCGCCGGATGCTCAACCGCTCCCTTTTGCTGGGTGATGGCGCGCAGCACGTCTCCGGGTCGCGAAATATGGGAGAGGTCGATCTTGGTCTTGATCTCTTCTTCGCCGTGAGCGGCGCGCGCGGAAGGCCTCGCTGAACCAGGTGATGCGTCAGAGCGGCCGCGGAGATGCTTCCGCACCAGTTCCGCTTCGAAGTCCTCAAGAGAACTGGAGTGCGTTTTTTTCTCCGTGACGCCCACCGTGGTCAGCACGTCAAGAATTTCCTTGCTCTTGACTTCCAGCTCACGGGCCAGATCGTTGATTCGAATCTTACTCATCCGCTCTCGTTTCCTCTTCGGTCCCACTAATGTCGAGTATCTAAGCTCGCATATCTAACCTCATAAAATCCCTATGCTATCTCACCACCGGCTGACGAACTCCGCGCCTTCGGTTCGGATGCAAGTCCGAACTCGCCACGCTCCCAGTTCAGCTCTGCTTGTCTTCCGGGGCTTCTTCAGTCGCGGCTTCTGCAGTCGCGGTTTCCTCAGTTGCAGGTCCGGCGCTTTCTTCTCCCGGCGCCGTCTCGGCAGGCTCCGCTTCAGCGGCCAACCTCACCGCCTCTAACTCGCCGTCTGCCGGCGATTCCGCTTCTCCGGTGCTCTCCGGTTCCGCGGTCAGCGCATCCGCTTCGACCGAACCCTCTGCCAGCGATTCTTCGGTGATTCCCGCTTCGGAGATTGCCGCTTCGGTGGCGGCTTCTCCAGTGCTCTCCGGTTCCGCGGCCACCGCCTCGCCGCCATCCAGACTGGCAAAGTAATTATTGACCGCTATACTGATTTTTTCCACCGTTTTCGGGCCAATGCCTTCAATCGCTTCCAGTTGCTCCGGCGTCATATCGGCCAGCGATTCCACCGTGTTCACGCCCGCCGCCTTCAATTTCTCGACCAGCCCCTCGCCCAGTCCCGTCACGTTCTCCAGCGGAGTTACTGTCTGCGTGACCAGCGCCGACATCTGCTGTTCCACTTCCTGGCGCTTTTCTTCTTCGCTCTTGATGTCGATCTTCCAGCCCAGCAGCTTGGCCGCCAGCCGCACGTTCTGCCCCTTTTTCCCGATCGCCAGCGAGAGCTGGGTATCGTCCACCACCACTTCCAAATGCTTGTCCGCTGCATCGACAATCGTCACCCGGCTAACCTTAGCCGGTTGCAGCGCTTTCTCCGCGAACGTAACTGGATCCTCGTGATACTCGATGATGTCGATCTTTTCTCCGCGCAGCTCGCGAATGATCGACTGCACCCGCATCCCCTTCATTCCCACGCATGCGCCGACCGCGTCCACGTCCTTGTCTTTCGACATCACCGCGATTTTCGTGCGCTCGCCTGCTTCCCGAGCAATCGCGCGGATCACCACAGTGCCATCGTAAATTTCCGGCACTTCCGTCTGGAACAGATGCTGGACTAATTCCGGAGCGGAGCGCGAAGCGATCACGCCCGGACCCTTCGTCGCTTTTTCCACTCGTACAATCACAACCCGAATCCGCTCGCCCACCGCAAACGATTCCAGCCGCGACTGCTCCTTGCGTCCCATGCGCGCTTCGGCCTTGCCGATATCGAGAATCACATCCGGACCCTCGAGCCGCTTCACGGTCGCATTCACGATCTCGTTCACGTGCCCGATGTATTCGTTGTAAACCGTGTCGCGTTCCGCCTCGCGCACTTTCTGGAAGATGACTTGTTTCGCCAGTTGCGCCGCGATCCGCCCCAGAATCCCTTCCGTCACTTTCGGGATCAGCAACTCTCC